>Ga0247816_10000196_pt1 | contig 37290 bp, 29 predicted proteins | sample UWRJL209509C1_FD_179930 | JGI IMG/M metagenome (GOLD analysis project Ga0247816, IMG submission 179930) | Plant litter microbial communities from Arlington Agricultural Research Station in Wisconsin, United States - UWRJ-L209-509C-1 | ecosystem: Environmental > Terrestrial > Plant litter >...
TCATCACCAGCCGCAGCACCTATCTGTACTCGAGCGCCCGGCCCGACTTCGCCTTCGGGCACGGTCTCGGCTACGCCGGCGCCACGCTGTCGGCGGCCGAACTGGATGCCCCCCGCGTGCGCTGGAGCGCCGAGACCGGGCTGGACCGACCGGTGACCGTGACCGTCGGGGTGTCGCTGGAGGGGGCATCCGCTCGCACCAGCGTGGAGACCGTGCAGGTCTACGTCGCCGCGCCCGGCCACCGACTCCCGTTCCCCCGCCGCCGCCTGGCCGGGTTCGGCCGGGTGAGTGTCGCCGCCGGCGACACCACCGAGCTGGTCATCACCCTCGACCCCGCCGCCCTGAGCGTGTGGGACGTCACCAGCGGACGCCTGATCGTGGAGACCGGCGAGTACGAGCTGCTCGTGGGGCGCTCGGCCGAGAGCATCGACCATCGGCTGCTGCTGCAGGTGGACGGTGTCACCGTGGGCCCGCGCGACCCGGTGGCCGGTTTCGCCGCCGACAGCTTCGACGAAACCGGCCAGAACGACACCGTGCAGAGCGAGTTGGTGGCATACACGCCGCTAGTCGGAACGGCCGTGGCCGTCGCCGCGCGGGCCCACCGCGCCCAGCTGGTCTACCTCCAGGTCGACCTGCCCGCGCTGGCCGGACGGTTGTCGGTCGAGGCCCGCGGCACCGGCCGGATCGACCTGGAAAGCCGTCGGAACGGCCTGTGGACACCGCTCGGCGACACCGTCGTGGACACGACCGGCTGGCAGGTGCTACCCATCTCGCTCGGCGAGACTGATGCAGACGCCGGCCCGGCCGACCTGCGGGTCAGCCTCTCCCGCGGGGTGCAGATCGCGTTCCTCGGCAGCGGCGGCACGCTGCTCCCCCACTAGTTTTCCCTTCCCACGCTCCACCGACCAGACAGGACACCATGCTCAGCAACCTGACCGGAATGCACTTTTTCGTGATCCTCTTCGTTGTGCTTCTGCTTTTCGGCGCACCCAAGCTGCCCGGCCTGGCCCGCAGCCTGGGTCAGTCGATGAAGATCCTCAAGACCGAGATCGGGCCGAACGGGTCGGAGGACACCGCGGCCGCACCGGCGCCGGCAGCCCCGGCCGCACCCGCGACCGCACCGGCGACCGCACCGGCGACCGCGACCGATCGGGCCGCAGCCGACCGGGCGGTCTAGCGCACCGAGTTGCCCCGCAGCGGACGCAACTCGGTGTCACCGGGCCGGCGGCCAGTCGACCTGGCTGCCCGCCACCGTCACCGGGAGCTCGTATCGCTGACCGTGGAAGGCGACCAGTCGCGAGCCTTCGAAGCGCTCCGCCCGGGCGCGCAGGCGCACACTGACCAGCGTGCCGCCGGCCCACTCCAGGTCGACGAGGACCCCACCGCGGGCGGCCAGGCCGCTGACCCGGCCGTCGGGCAGCGAGGCGGGAAGGGCCGGCAGCAGCTCGATCACGCCGGTGTGCGACTGCAGCAGCATTTCGCCGATCGCGGCCACGTAACCGAGGTTGCCGTCGATCTGGAACGGCGGATGCGCCGCGAAGAAGTTCGGGTAGAGCCCGCCGGCGTGCGGTCCGGCGTCATCGCGGGCGGGCCGCAGCACCAGCTCGAGCAGGGCATCCACCCGGTCGGCCTGGTGTAGCCGGGCGCGCAGTCCGAGTTTCCAGGCCAGTGACCAGCCGGTGGAGTCGTCGCCGCGGCGGTCGAGGCTGGCCGAGGCCGCCCGGGCGAGGCTGGCGCTGTCGGACCCGGCCCCATCGAATCCGTCGCCGGGGTACAGCCCCACCAGGTGGGAGACGTGCCGGTGTTCGGGGTCGGCCTCGGCCCGGTCGCGGTCCCATTCCAGCAGGGTGCCGTCGGCGCCGATCTGGGCGGGCACGATGCGCTCCAGCGCCGCGGCGGCCTCGACCAGGATCGGGTCGTCACCGTGTCCGCTGTCGGCGGCGAGGCCGGGCAGCAGGGTGAACAGTTCGCGCAGCAGGGTGCGGTCCATGGTCGACCCGGTGCCGGCCGCGACCGGGCGGTCGTGCTGCAGGTACTGATTCTCCGGCGAGGTGGACGGCCGGGTGGACAGGCTGCCGTCCGGCAGCTGCACCAGAAAGTCCAGGGCGAAGCGGGCGGCGCCGCGGGTGAGCCGCCAGTGCCGGGTCAGGTCGGCCGCGGAGGCGGTGCCGAATCGGCGGGCCTCGTCGAGCTGCCGCACCAACCAGATGCCGGCCATCGGCCACTGCGCCCAGGAGGCGTCCCCGGTCACCGGGGACGTGAACGCCCAGGCGTCGGAGTTGTGGTGGGCCACCCAGCCGCGACAGCCGTAGAGCCGGGCGGCGGTCTCGGCGCCGCGCTCGGCGAGAGCCTCGGTGAAGGTCAGCAGCGGGGCGACGGTCTCGTCGAGTTGCGCGACCTGCGCACCCCAGTAGTTCATCTCCGTGTTGATGTTGAGGGTGTAGTTGCTGCTCCACGGCGGTTGCAGGGAGTCGTTCCAGATCCCCTGCAGGGTGGCCGGCAGACCCCCGGGCCGGGAGCACGCTATTAAGAGGTAGCGACCGTAGTCGAACAGGAGCGCGGCCAGGGCGGGATCGGCCTGCGCGGCCGGGCGCGGGTCGGCCGCGGCTCGATGGAGCCGGTCAGTGGCAGTGAGCCGGTCGGGCGTATCCGCTCCGTCCGCCTCGGCCGGGGTGCGATGGCGGGGTACGCCGAGGTCGAGTACCACGCGGTCGAACAGGGCGGTGTAGTCGGCGCGGTGCCGGGCGAACAGGTCGTCGGCGGTCACGCCGGCAACGAGAGCGAGCCGGGCAGCGGCGGTGGCGGCGGCATCCGCGTTGGTCCCGACCGGGAGCCGGCCGGCCGCGCTGAAGGTGGTTGCGGTGCTGACGCAGACGAGCACCTCGCGGGCGCCCACGATGCGCAGCCCGCCCGCGGCGCCGGCCGGCAGCAGCCGGCCGTCGTGCCGCACCGACAGCACGATGGCGCCCTGCACCGGGTCGATGCCGGGCAGCTGCCAGGTCACCGGCGGCCGGTCCGGTCGATGGCCGGGGGCCACGTCGGCCGGCAACGCCAGCAGCAGGCTGAGGCCGTCGCCGGTGTCGGTGCGGCCCAGTTCGACAAGGGGGCTGTCCACCGTGACGGTCAGCTCCGGGTCCGGCCCGGCGGCGTCGGTCAGCACGATGCGGTGCACCAGCACGCCGTCGGGGTGGCTGACGAAGCTGGTCTGGTGGATGCCGGTGCCCTCGATGTGATGGCTGGCGTCGGCCAGGTCCAGCCAGCGTCGAGCGACGGTGTGCCCAATCGGCAGGCCGATCTCCACGGCGCCGAAGGGCAGGAACGCCTGCCCGTACTCGTTGCCCAGCACCGCGAGCTCGGCCTCGGCCTCGGCCGCCCGGTCGGCGGCGAGGTGCACCCGGGCCGCGGCCAGTGCGGCCGCGGCGGTGGCGGCATCCACCGGGCCATGGCGGTGCTCGCTGGCCGGCGAGCCCGACCAGCCGGTCTCGTCGTTCAGGTGCAGCCGGGTGCGCGGACCGGTGGCGTCGACCATGGCGCCCAGGCTGCCGTTGCCGAGCGGCAGCGCGTCGAGCCAGCCGTCGCTCGGCCCGGCGTAGGCGAGCACGCTCATCAGAAGCGCACGCCGCCCGCGGCCAGTCCGGTCTTCCAGTAGCGCTGCAGCGACACGAACACCACGATGATCGGGATGATCGAGACCAGCGAGCCGATCACCACGAGGGTCTGCAGGCCCGGGATGGTGATGGCGGCCTGGCTCCAGCCGGACAGTCCGACCGTGACCGGCTGCAGGCGGGCATCGCTGAGCACCAGCAGCGGCAGCATGAAGTTGTTCCAGCTGCCGATGAACGCGAACAGCAGGATGGTGACCCCACCGGGGCTGAGCAGCTTGAGGGCGATCGAGAAGAACGCCCGCCACTCGCTGGCACCGTCGAGCCGGGCGGCTTCGAGCAGCTCCATCGGCACGGCCGACTGGGCGAACACGAACGCCAGCAGCACCCCGAACGGGTAGGCCAGGCTGGGCAGCAGGATGCCCCAGATGGTGTTGTTCAGGCCGAGCTCCACCAGCAGCAGGTAGGTCGGCTGGGCCAGCACCGTCTGCGGGATCAGCATGCTGCCGAGCACGGCGCCGAGCACGATGGTGCGCCCCTTGAACCGGTACATCGCCAGCGCGTAGCCGGAGATCAGGCAGATGAAGGTCATCGCGATCGAGCCCAGACCCGAGTAGATCATCGAGTTGCCCATCCACCGCCAGAAGATTCCGCCGTTGTAGGTGCTCAGGTTCGTCAGGTTCTCCACCAGGTTGAGGTTCGCGAACGCGAACCCCGGGGTGCTGAACAGTTCGGCGGTGCTCTTGGTGGAGGCCACGATCAGCCAGTACACCGGCACCAGGAAGTACAGCGTGACGGCGCCCATGAAGATCCAGGCGGCGATGCGGGCGCCGCGGCTGGGCCGTTCACCCTCCGCCAGGACCGACGCGCGAGCGGAGCCGGGCTTCGGGGCGGGGCGGCGGATGCGGGCCTCCGGGGTGGGCGGCGGGGACGTGACTGTCGCCTGCGTCATCATGCCTTCCCTTTCTTTCGGTTGGTCGCGACGGACACCACGATGGAGAGCACGAACGTCGCCAGGCCCAGGATGATCGCCATCGCGGAGCCGAGGTTGATGTTGCCGCCCAGGGTGGTGGCGTTGAAGATCGCCATGTTCGGGGTGTAACTGCCGGAGATGTTCGAGGTGACCGAGCGCATGGTCATCGGCTCGTTGAACAGTTGCAGGGTGCCGATGATGGAGAACAGGGTGGTGAGCAGCAGAGCCGGATAGATCATCGGCAGTTTGATCTGCAGCGCCATCCGGAACTCGCTGGCCCCGTCGAGACGGGCGGCCTCGTACATTTCCCGGGGCACGGTCTGCAGGGCGGAGAACAGGATGATCATGTTGACGCCGGTGACCGACCAGACCGCCACATTGGCGATCGACCAGAGCACGGTGCCAGGGCCGAGGAAGTCGACCGAGACGCCCAGATCGGCCAGGCCCTCCACGATCGGGCTGACCCGGGGCTGGTAGAGGAACCCCCAGATGAGCGCGGCCACCACGGACGGGACCGCGTACGGCAGGAAGACCGCCAGCTGGAAGAACCGCTTGGCCTTGACCACGGCGGAGTCGAACAGGAGTGCCAGCAGCAGGGACAGGGCGAGCATGATCGGCACCTGCACGATGCCGAAGAGCAGCACCCGGCCGAAGCTGTCCATGAACGCCGAGTTGGCAAAGGCCTGCACGTAGTTGTCGAAGCCGACGAAGACCGAATCGTTGTCGCCGCCGAAGCCCAGACCGCTGCGCTTGACCTGGAAGAAGCTGGTGTAGAGCGCCACCACGATGGGCAGGATCATGAAGATGACGAAGGAGAGGATGAACGGGGTGAGGAAGACGTACGGGGCCACCCGCATCCCCCCGCCGGCGCGGATGCCGCGCCGGCGGGGAGAAGCTGGGGCGACGCCGCGGGGCGCCGTCAGAGTCGGAGCGGTCATTTGACGCTCAGGCCCGCGTCCGTGAGGTTCTTCACCGTGAGGGCCTGCACCGCGTCGAGCGCTTCGGCGAAGGTCTGCGCACCGGTGCCCACCTTGGCGAACTCGTCCTTCAGGGCGTCCTGGGTGATGTCGTAGTTGGGACCGTCGACCCAGCTGCTCGGCACGGTCTTGGCCGCGTCGACGAAGACCTCGTTGATGACCTGGCCGCCGAAGAATTCCTGCTCGGTCAGCATCTTCGGGTTGTCCAGACCGGCCAGGGCGGTCGGGAACAGGCCACCCTCCTCGATCAGGATGTCGAGCGACTCGTCTGAGCTGTTCAGCCAGGTGAGGAACTCAACGGCCTGCTCAACGTTCTCGGTGCCGGTGGGGACCACGTCGACGCTGCCACCGGTTTCACCGGCGGCGTCGCTGCCGGCGAAGGTGGGTGACGGGGCGACCGACCAGTTGCCGGCGGTGGCGCCGGCGTTCTCGGCCAGCAGCGCCGGGAACCAGGCGGCGTAGTTGATGCTCGCGATGGTGCCGGCGTTGACCTCGGCCCAGTACTCCGGGGTCCACATGTCGACGACCTTGACGAGCTGCTCGTCGACCAGGGTCTGCCAGATCGCGGCGACCTCCTGGCTCTGCTCGTTGTTCACCTCGACGGTCCAGGCGTCACCGTCGATGGTGTTGAAGGTGCCCTCGTTCTGCCAGACCTGCTCGAGCCAGAAGCCGGTCTCGTTCGGCGAGAACTGGCCGATGAACAGCTCGGGGTTGGCGGCCTTGAGCGCGCGGGCGGTCTCGAGGTACTCGTCCCAGGTGGCCGGTGCGGTGAGGTTGTACTGCTCGAAGATGTCCGAGCGGTACATCAGCCCGGTGGGGCCGGAGTCCTGCGGGATGGCGTAGATGCCGTCGCCGAACTCGACACCCTTCCACGAGCTCGGGGTGAACTGCTCTGCGAGCCCGTCGGTGTACTCGCTGATGTCGATCAGCCGGTTGTTGATGATGTGGCCGGGCAGGGAGTGCACCGACATCTGGACGGCATCCGGTGCGGTGCCCGCGTCGATGGCCGGCGGGATCTTGGCGCCGTCGTCACCGGTCATGCGGAAGAACTCGACCTGGACGTCGGGGTTGGCGTCATTCCAGGTCTCGACGGCCGTCTCCAGGCCGGGGGCCCAGCCCCAGAATTCGAGAGTGACGGCGCCGGAGTCGGATCCGGAGGAGGAGGAGCAGCCGGCCAGCAGCAGCGCGGACGCTGCGGTGAGGGCGATTGCGGAGCTGATGCTCCGGCGGGTGCGGGGAAGTGCCATCGTTGGCATCCTTTCTTAGGGGGAGGTGAGGGTCAGGAACGGGTGGGGGCGGGCGGAACAGTGCTCTCGCGCAGCACGATCGAGCCGGCCGGGGCCAGGTCGATGTCGCCGTCGAGGTGGGTCTCGGTGAGCAGGTCGTAGCCGGTGAGGTGCACCGTCTGCGGCCGCTCGCCGTGGTTGAAGACGAACAGGTAGCTGGCGGCTCCGGCGTGGCGGCGCACGATCTCGATGCCGCCGCCGGCCTGTGGGTGGTCTGCCGTGATACCGGCGCCGGCGAGGATGCGGCCGAGGTGGCTGCGGAGCGCCGCCAGGTCGAGCCGGCTGGCGAGGTAGTGCACGGTGCCGGCGCCGACGGTGTGACGGGTGATCGCCGGTTTGCCGGCCAGGGGCTCGTGGGTGAAGGTGGCCACCACCTCGGCGCCGGTGACCTGCAGGTCTTCGGCCCAGGCATCCGCTCGGGAACCGTCGGAGAGTTCGATGCTCTCGTCGGCGGCGAGCGGGTGGTGCTCTTCCACCCGGATGCCGGCCAGCGGGGCGAACGCGCCGCTGAAACCGCCGGGGCGCACGCTGAGGTTCTCGTCGGTGCTGCCGGCGAAGAACCAGACCGCCGCGTGCCCGCCGGCGTCGACGAACGCGCGCAGGGCCTCGGCCTCGGCGTCGGAGGAGGCGATCTTGTTGGGCACCAGCACCAGGTCGTAACCGGAGAGGTCCTGGTCGAGCCGCACCACGTCGGCGTTGATGCCCTGCCACCAGAGCGCCCGGTGCACGGCGCGGATGGCCGGCAGGAAGGCGAGGTCGGTCGACGGCATCGCGCGGGTCTCCGACGCCCACCAGGCGGTGGAGTCCCAGACGATGGCGACGCGGGTGTCGTTCACCCGACGGTTGTCGGCGGGCGGTTCGGCGATCTCCGCCAACGATTCCAGGGTCTGCCCGAGCGCCACGATCTCCCGGAACACCCGGGAGTCCTCCCCCACGTGCGGCACCATCGGGGAGTGGAAGAACTCCGCACCCACCCGCGGTGACCGCCACTGGAAGAACAGGCTGCCGGTGGCGCCGCGAGCCAGGTACTGCAGGGTGTTGCGTTCGAGCCGGCCGGGGTCCTTGGCGAACAGGCGACCGGCGGCGTAGTCGTAGATCAGGCTGGTGGCCTGTTCCATCAGCACCCAGGGGCGTCCTCGGTTGAACGAGCGGGCCAGGTCGGCGCCGAAGGCGACGTGCACCTCCCCCTCGATGTCGCGGGCACTCGGGTAGTGGTCGATCGACACCTCGTCGATCTCGGCGGCCATGTCCCACTGGTCGTAGTGGTTCCAGCTGGGCAGCATGAAGTTGGTCGTCACCGGCACGCCGGGGCTGGCGGCGCGCACGATCGCCACCTGCTCCCGCAACGCGTCGCGCAGGGTGTCGGCGGAGAACCGCTTGAAGTCGAGCAGGTGCGCCGGGTTGGGCAGGTACTGGGTCGCCTGCGGCGCCAGGATGTGCTCGAAGGTGGAGTAGCGCTGCGACCAGAACGCGCTGTTCCAGGTCTGGTTGAGGCTGTCGATGTCGCCGTAACGCTCGCTCAGCCACAGCCGGAACGCCCGGTCGGTCTCCGGCCCGTATGACACCGTGCCGTACTCGTTGTGCACGTGCCACATAGTGAGCGCCGGATGCGTGCCGTACCGTTCGGCGAGCGCGCCGGCGATGCGGCGGGCGGCCGCCCGGTACGCCGGGGCGGCCGGGTTGTAGGTGTCCCGGCTGCCGTGCACCAGGCGCACCCCGTCGGCGGTGACCGGCAACGCTTCGGGGTAGGCGAAGCTGAACCACGGCGGCGGGGATGCCGTCGGGGTCGCCAGGACCACGCCGATGCCGTTGGCGTGCATCAGGTCCAGCACCCGGTCGAGCCAGCCGAAGTCGTACCGGCCCTCCTCGGGTTCGAGGGACGACCAGGAGAACACCCCCACGGTGACCCGGTTGACCCTGGCCTCCCGCATGAGGCGCACGTCCTCCGCCCAGACCGATTCCGGCCACTGCTCTGGGTTGTAGTCGCCGCCGTACACAAACGCGCTCATAAATTTCCATCCATCCCGCGAACCGTGAGATTCACCCCGAAACGCGCGCGTTTCAGGGGTTCAGCTCACGGTTCGCGAGGTTGTTTTTGTTAGGGGAGGGTGCGGGTGGCTACCAGTTGGGAGTACCAGATCGCACTGTCTTTAGGGGTACGCACCAGGGTGTCGTAGTCCACGTGCACGATGCCGAACCGCTTGGAGTAGCCGTACCCCCATTCGAAATTGTCCATCAACGACCAGACCTGATACCCGCGCAGGTCGACACCCTGGGCCATGGCCCGGTGCGCGGCGGTGAAGTGCCGGCGCAGGTAGTCGGTGCGTTCCACGTCGTGCACCCGGGGGCCGTCGGGGGTGTCGACCAGCTCGTCGGCGAACGAGGCACCGTTCTCGGTGATCATCAGCGGCTGGGTGGGGAACTGCTCGTGCAGGCTGAGCAGCAGCTCTTCCAGGCCGGCCGGTTCGATGTTCCAGCCCATCTCGGTGTACGGGCCGGGCTGGGCGAGGAACTCGACCCGTCCCGCGCCGGGCCAGGGCGACCCGCCGACATCCTTGTGGCCGTCGGCGTTCTGCCGGGGCGACTCGCCGTCCCACAGACGCACCAGGGTAGTGGAGTAGTAGTTCACCCCGAGCAGGTCGAGCGGCTGGTTGATGATCTCGGTGTCGCCGGGCAGGATGAACGCCCAGTCAGTGACGTCCTTGGTGTCTTCGAAGACATCCGCCGGGTATTCGCCGGTGAGCAGCGGGCCGAGGAACACCCGGTTGGCGAGGCCGTCGATCTGACGGATGGCCTCTGGTCCGGTCTCGCCCTCGCCGCGGATGACGTGCAGGTTGAGCGTGATGGAGAAGGCCGGGTCGTTGGTGACCAGGGGCTTGAGCGCCAGAATGGCCAGGCCGTGGGCGAGGTTGAGGTGGTGCACCGCGGTGAGGGCCTCGGCGCCGTCGGTGCGGCCGGGTGCGTGCGCGCCGGAACCGTAGCCGAGGTAGGCCGAGCACCACGGCTCGTTCAGCGTGGTCCAGGTGTCCACCCGGTCACCGAACGCCGCACCGAGAATCGCGGCGTAGTCGGCGAAGGCGTATGCGGTGGCCCGGTTGGTCCAGCCGCCCTCGTCTTCCAGCGCCTGCGGCAGGTCCCAGTGGTACAGGGTGACGATGGGGCGGATGCCGCGGGCAATCAGCCCGTCGATCAGCCGGCCGTAGAAGTCCAGGCCCTTCTGGTTGGCCGGTCCCCGACCGGTCGGCTGGATGCGCGACCAGGAGATGGAGAACCGGTAGGCCTGCAGGCCCAGCGAGGTCATCAGGTCGAGGTCGGCGTCGAGGCGGTGGTAGTGGTCGGCGGCAACGTCGCCGGTGTCGCCGTTCCAGACCTTCCCTGGGGTGTGGCTGTAGGTGTCCCAGATGGACGGGCCGCGGCCGTCTTCGTCGAACGCGCCCTCCACCTGGTAGCTGGCGGTGGCGGAACCGAACAGGAAGGACTCGGGGAAGACGAGACCGGAGTCGCGGTAGTCGGGCGAGCCCTGGGTGACGTCGGAGTCGGTGATGCTCATCGGAGGGTGGCCTTTCGGTCGGAGGAGGAAACGATGTCGCCGCCGGCGAGGCGGGCCCGGAAGGGGGCATCCACGTCGCTGTCGATGACGGTGTCGGCGCCGTCGCGGCTGATGGTGAGGTGGATGTGCGTGCCATCGAGCGGGTTGGCGACCTCGACGATGCGCGGGCCGGCGTCACCGCCCGGGTAGACGGTGACCAGCGGGTCGACGGTGTAGTCGTAGTCTGGCCGGTCGTCGCGGGAGCCGGTGACGAGGACCGCGCCGCCGCGCACCCAGAGCGGCAGGCTGTCGAAGGCGTGGGTTTCGCGGCGCCAGACCGGGCCCTGCACGACCTCGTCGGTCAGGTAGTTGGTCCAGGTGCCCGCCGGCAGGTAGTACTGCACGTCGCCGGACTCGCTGAACACCGGGGCCACCAGCAGGTCGCTGCCGAGCAGGTACTGCCGGTCGAGGTAGTCCACGGCGGGGTCGCCGGGGAACTCGAGCTGCATCGGCCGCATGAACGGGGCACCGACCTCGTGCGCCTCCAGACCCACCTGGTAGAGGTATGGCATCAGGCTGAGCTTGAGTTTGGTGAACACCCGGGTCACGTCGACGGCGCTCTGGCCGGGCTCTTCGCGGCCGTCGTCGAACAGCCACGGCACCCGGTAGCTGGTGGAGCCGTGCAACCGGGAGTGGCTGGAGAGCAGGCCGAAGGCCAACCAGCGTTTGAACACGGCCGGGTCCGGCATGCCCTCGAAACCGCCGATGTCGTGACTCCAGTAGCCGAAGCCGCTGAACGCGAGGCTCAGGCCGCCGCGCAGGGTCTCGGCCATGGACTCGTAGCTGGAGGAGTTGTCTCCGCCCCAGTGCACCGGCTGCATCTGACCGCCGACGGTGGCGGAGCGGGCGAACAACACCGCGTCACCCTCGCCGCGGTGCTCCTGCAGCACCTCGAACACGGCCGCGTTGTAGAGCTGGCTGTAGAGGTTGTGCATCACCTCGGGCGAGGAGCCGTCGTGCCAGACCACATCGGTGGGGATGCGCTCGCCGAAGTCGGTCTTGATGGCGTCGACGCCCTGCACGAACAGGCCGCGCAGCTTGTCCTGGAACCAGGTGACGGCGGCGGGGTTGGTGAAGTCCACCAGTCCCATGCCGGCCTGCCACATGTCCCACTGCCAGACGTCGCCGTTGGCCTTCTTCACCAGGTAGCCGTTGGCGGCGGCCTCGGCGAAGATGCCGGCGCGCTGGGCGATGTACGGGTTGATCCAGGCGCTCACGTGCAGGTTCTTGTCGTGCAACCGGCTGAGCATGCCCTCGGGGTCGGGGAACACCCGCGGGTCCCACTCGAAGTCGGTCCAGTTGAATTCGCGCATCCAGAAGCAGTCGAAGTGGAAGACGCTCAGCGGCAGGTCACGCTCGGACATGCCGTCGATGAAGCTGTTGACGGTGGCCTCGTCGTACTGGGTGGTGAACGAGGTGGACAGCCAGAGGCCGTACGACCAGGCCGGGACCCGGGCGGGACGGCCGGTGAGGCGGGTGTACCGCTCGAGCACATCCTTGGGGGTGGGGCCGTAGATGACCAGGTATTCGATGGCCGGGCCGGCGACGGAGAACTGCACCCGCTCGACGGCCTCTGTACCGACCTCGAAGGAGACGTGCTCCGGGTGGTTGACCAGCACGCCGTAACCCCGGTTGGTGAGGTAGAACGGCACGTTCTTGTAGGACTGCTCGCTGGAGGTGCCGCCGTCGGCGTTCCAGATGTCGATGGTCTGGCCGTTCTTGATCAGCGGGCCGAAGCGCTCGCCGAGACCGTAGACCAATTCGCCGACGCCGAGGGAGAGCTGCGCGTGGGTGTAGCTGTCGGCCGGGGCGAGCCCGGTGGTGGTGACGCCGGAGACCCCGGTCGGTTCGGCCGGGATGGGCGCGCCGGGGGCGAGCTGCAGGTGCGCGATCGACTTGTGGCCGCTCTCGGTGAGGGTGACGCCGTCGGCCTCGAAGCGGAGGTTGAACGGGGCGCCCTGGCTGATCCGCGCGGTGAGCGGGCCGGCCGTGAGGGTGCCGCCGGCAGCGTCGATGCTGATCTGTCCGGCATCCGCTTCGGCGCCGACCAGGTCGAAGCCCGGGCCGGTGCCGATGCCGGTGTGCTGGTCGACCCGCACCTTGATGACGCCGTCCATCGGGGAGGTGAGGGTCACGGTGAGCAGTGCCCGGTTGAGCACGTCGCCGCGACGTTCGATGACCTTCGTCGGGGCGGAGACGCGCAGGGCGCTGCCGACCTGTTCGATGTCGTACGCCTCCTGGGCGTAGAAGGCGGTGACGCCAGGTCGGGTGTGCCAGAAACCATCGGTGAATTTCATAACTACTTGACTGCTCCTGCGGTGATGCCCCTGGTGAGGGTGCGTTGGAAAATGAGGAAGAAGATCAGGGTGGGCAACAGACCCAGCAGCGCCGAGGCGCTGGTGGTGGTGACGTCCATCAACCGGTCGCCCTGCAGCACCGCGATCGAGACCGGCACGGTCTGGCTCGCGTTGCTGACCAGGAAGGTGAGCGGGATGAGGAACTCGTTCCAGGTCCAGATGAAGAAGAAGATCACCAGAACGCTCAGGGTTGGCTTCGTGATCGGGTAGACCACGCGGTAGAGGATGGTCCAGCGGCTGGCGCCGTCGAGTGACGCCGCCTCGAGGATCTCCTTGGGGAAGGTGCCGAGCACGCTGGCCAGCAGGTAGGTGCCGAAGGCGCTCTGGATGACCACGAAGATGATGATCACGGCCCACTGGTTGTCGTACAGACCCACGCTCTTGAACATGAAGTAGAGCGGGTAGAGCAGCACTTCCTGCGGCAGCATGTTGGCCAGCAGGATCAAGAGCACGATCCAGGTGCGGCCCCGCACCCGGCCGATGCCGAGCGCGAACGCGTTCAGCAGCGAGATGGCCACGGCGAGGAGGGCGACGACGCTGGAGATGAAGAAGCTGTTCCAGAGCTTCTCCGGGAAGTTCACCCGGTCCCAGAAGTTGACCATGCCGTCGAAGTACAGGTCGGTGGGCAGGGTGAGCGGGCCGGCCGCGTTGTAGTCGGCGGGCGACTTGAACGAGTTGATCAGGATGAGGAAGAACGGCACCGCGATCAGCAGGCCGATCAGGATGGCGACCAGCAGGATCATCCAGTCGCCGAAGGTTTTGCGGGTGGTGCTGCTGCGGCGTCGCTTCGACGGTGGCCGCGGGGTCGAGGCGGCTGCGGCCGCGGACTTCTCGAGGACATCGGATGACATTAGCGTTCCTCTTCCTGGCGCTCGAGGCGGGTCTGGGCGAGGAGGAAGACGACCGAGACGGCTGCGATGACGATGGTGAGTGCGGTGGCGATGGTGGCGCCGTAGCCCACCTGCTGGGACTGGAAGAACTCGCTGTAGGCGTAGTACGCCGGCACGATGGTGGAGGTGCCGGGGCCGCCGCCGGTGAGGGTGTAGATCGGGCCGAAGACCTTCAGTGCGGCGATGGTGCAGGTGAGGGTGACGACGAAGATCTCGGGTCGGATGATGCTCACCGTGATGGCGCGGAAACGTTGGATCCAGTTGGCGCCGTCGAGTTCGGCGGCCTCGTAGAGTTCGGGGTCGACCCGCTGCAGCGCGGCCATGAAGATCACGATCGGGTAGCCCAGCTGCACCCAGATCATGATGACCATGATGCTGGGCAGCGCGGTGGCGGGGTTACCGAGCCAGTTCTGGGCGAGACCACCCAGGCCGACCCCGTCGAGCACCTGGTTGAGCGCACCGTTCTGCGGGCGCAGGATCCAGCCGATCACGATCGCGGCGACGACGCCGGGCAGGATCTGCGGCAGGTAGTAGGTGGCCCGCAGGAAGCTGGCGATCTTGCCACCGAACTTCTTGCCGATCAGGTCGAACAGCATCGCGGCGAGCACCAGGCCGAGCAGGGTGGGTACGACCACCATGGCCACGATCATCGCGATCGAGTTGCTGAACGAGGTCCAGAAGGTGGTGTCGCCGGCGAGCTTCACCCAGTTGTCCAGGCCGATGAACTCCGGCGGCCGGATTCCCCGGTAGTCGGTGAAGGTGAGGTAGATGTTCCAGATCAGCGGCACCACGATGATGAGCGTGAGCAGCGCGAGGCCAGGAATCAGGTAGATCCAGAACTTCCGGGGATTGCTCCCCGGGATGAGGCTCTGCCGGACAGGTCGATTGCCTGCCGGTGGAGCCGCAACGGGGGCATCGACTACGGATGCTTTCGTCATGCGAGTGTCCTTCTGACGGTGGAGGGGGCCAGGGGCCGCGAGGGGCCCCTGGCCGGGTACTACGGGGTGGTGCCGGGTGGTGCCGGGTGGCCGCCGAGTGCAGGCGGGGTGTTAGCCGACGATGTCGTCGACACCGTCCTGGTACTGGCCACCCAGCTGCTCGAGCACCTCAGACGGCGACTTGGTGTCGTTGATGAGCTCCTGCAGGCCGGCGTTCAGCTGGTCGTAGAACGTGGCAGTGGGCCAGTCCGGGTAGAACGCGATGCCGTCCTGTTCGGTGAGGATGTTGAAGTTGCCGATCAGTTCCTGGCTCTTCGGGTCGGTGATGTCCTCGGTGTTCGCGGCGACGGGGATGCCACCGTTGTTGCCGATCAGGGCCTGGATCTCCGGGCGCATGGTGATGTCGATGAACTCGTAGGCCAGGTCCTTGTTGGCGGCCTTCTCCGGCACGACCCACATGTTGCCGGCGGAACCGGGCGCCATCTCGGCCTCGGGGAAGAGGAAGGTTCCCCACTCGAAGTCGGTGACCTCGGTGGTGAACCGGTTGTGCCACCAGGAGCCGGAGTAGAAGATCGGGTAGGTGCCGTTGATGAACGCGGTGCCGGCATCCTCGGCCTTGAAGCCGGTGGCGTCGGTGGAGATGTAGCCGGCGTCGGTCCAGTCCTTGATGGTCTCGGTGGCGTAGGTCAGCTCGGGGCCGGACCAGTCGACGTCACCGGTGTAGAGCTGGTAGTCGTCGACGAAGGACCGGTCGGCCTGGGTGAGCGCGAGCTGGTACCAGAGCTGGCCGAGCGGGTACTCCGCGGCCGACTCGGCCAGCGGGGTGATGCCCTTGTCGGTGAACGCCTTCATGACGGACTCGAACTCGGCGAGGGTGGTGGGGATGGCGAGGCCGTTGGCCTCGAACATGTCCTTGTTGTAGTACACCTCGACGAACTCGCCGTAGTTGGGCACGCCGTAGAACGGGCCGGAGCCCATGATGCCGTCTTCGTCGTAGCGTGCGGTGGTCTGCAGCGACGGGGCGAGAGCGTCGTCCCAGCCGTACTCGGCGACGGCGTCGTCGAGGTCGGAGAGCAGGCCCTGGCTGGCGAGCAGGCCGGCGGTGGCGTTGCCCTTGTTGTATTCGAGGATGTCGGGAGCCTCGTTGGAGTTGAGCACCTGACTGGCGGTGGAGCGGATCTGCTCGAAGCTCTTCTCTTCGAACTCGACGGTGGCGCCGGTCTCCTCCTCGAAGACCTTGATGGCTTCCTCCCAGGCGATACCCATCGCGCTGGTTTCGCTCTCGAAGTGCCAGAGCTTGAGGGTGTTGCCGTCGCCTTCCGCGGCGCCGGCGGAGCAGCCGGAGAGGAGGAGGGCGCTGACGCCGAGGACGGCGATTCCGGTGAGACTTCTTCTCGTGTTCTTCACTGTTCTACTTCCTTGTAGTGGAGCCTGATGTGAGTGCGGGTGGGATGGTGCGGGATGGGATGGTGCGGTGAAATCGTCCCGGAGTGGCTCGAAACGTTTCGATAGTGCTGCTGCCAAGGTCCTTTCGGGGGGGTCACGGGTGGGTGCGGGCGGACGTCGAGCCGAGCTCGACATACGTCGGCTCGATGAGCTCGACGTGGGGCACGGCGTCACCGGTCAACTGGGCCATCGTGAGCTCGATTGCGCGAGTGCAGGACTGGTCAGCGGGAAGAGGGATGACATCGAGCGGCGGGTTGAGGTGATCGGTGGCGAAACTGGAGCAGGCTGAGATGACCGAGAGATCGGTGGGAACGCGGATGCCGCGCTGGTTGAGGAGTTCGAGCACCATGGACTGCACGGGCTCGTTGGAGTTCATCACCAGGCCGGTCATGCCGGGCAGGGAGGCGGTGAGGCCGTCGACGGCCGCGCGCACGCCGGCCGATTCCTCGGGGGCTGGGGTGAAGGCCACGGTGACATCGAGCCGGGCGGCTTCGGCCAGGAAGGCGTCGCGGAACCGGGGCGGGAAGTTGGACCCGCGCTCGTAGACCGCGGGCGCCTGGCCGATGAGCCCGATCTCGCGGTGGCCGAGGCCGACCAGGCGCTGTACGGCGGACTCGGCGGCACGCTCGAAGTTGAGGTCGACGCAGGTGAGGCCGTCGGTGTCGTTCGGGATGCCGATGACGGTGGCGGGCAGGCCGAGTTCGCGCACCAGGTCAGTGCGGGGGTCGGCGGTGGAGACATCCAACAGCACGATGCCGTCGACGAGGGAGCTGCGCACAACCCGGCGCAGGCCCATGGTGGCCTCGTCCTGGGTGAGCAGCAGCACGTCGTAGTCGTAGGCGCGGGCGGCCTGCACCACGGAGAGCACGAAGGTCATGTGCGCAGGGGCGTGGGTGCCGGCGTGCAGCGGGGCGCTCAACGCGAGGATCTGGGTGCGTGCACCCTTGAGCATCCGCGCACCGGCGTTGGCCCGGTAGTCGAGCTCGAGAACGGCCTCATCGATGCGCTGTTTGGTGGATGCCGCGATGGACCGCTTGCCGCTCAGGGCGTAGGAGACCGTGCTGATCGACACTCCCGCGACGCGTGCCACGTCGTGAATGTTGGCCATCAGGACTCCGTCGTCGTTTCGGTGGTGCGGTCGTGGGTGAACTCGGTGCGAGCCGGCCGGCCGATTTAGCTAAACGTTTCGACTGGCTCGACAGGCAGCCTAAGTCACGCCGCGACGGTTGCGCAACCCATTTGTGGTGATTGACGACAAATTGTTTTCTGCGCGCGGTCAGCGGCGGGTGGCGCGGCCGCGCACGAATCCGGCCGGGTCGTCGAGCAGTCCGGCGAAGGCCAGCTCGGCGGCGCCGACCATCATCAGCCGGGAGCCCAGGCTGGCCCGTTCGATCAGGACGGTGTGGCCGATGCTGCTCATCGAGCGCACGATCATGGCCTCGGTCAGCTGTTCCCGCCCCACCGACAACAGTGAGCCCAGGAACCCGCCGAGCACCACCATCTCGGGGTCGAACATGTTCACGAAGTTGGAGATGGCCTCGGAGAGCAGGTCGATCTGCCGGCGCACCTCGGCCAGCACGGCGGGGTCGCGGGAGATGCCGAGCGCGATGTCGAGGTCGTCCTGGTCGGCGCGCGGCAGTTTCAGCACCGCGAGCAGCCGGCTCATGCTCACCTCGGTCTCCAGGCAGCCGGTGCGGCCGCAGTGGCAGCGCACCCCCGCGCTGTTCACCAGGGTGTGGCCGAGCTCACCGGCGTACCCGCTCGTGCCGCGGAGCGGGCTGCCGCCGATGATCAGCCCACCGCCGATGCCGCTGGCACTGCCGTTGAGGTAGACCAGGTCGTTGATCCCCCTGGCGGCGCCGAACATGCTCTCGGCGATGGCGCCGAGGCTGGCATCGTTGCCGGCGAAGACCGGGTAGTCCAGCGCCCGCGCCAGGTCGCGGGCCAGGTTGGCGTCGCGCCAGCCCAGGTGCGGCGCGATCAGCACCCGGCCGTCGAACGAGTTCACCAGCGCCGGCACCGCCACCCCCACCCCGGCGATGCGGTAGTTCTGATCGATCTCCCCGCGCATCCCGTCGACGATGGCCTTGACCGCGTTGATCGCCTCGGCCACGGTCGGCACCCGGGTGGTGTCGAAGCGGATGCGCCGGATCACCTCGCCGCCGAGCCCCACCAGCCCGACCGTGATGGCGTCGATGTCCGGGTTGACCGCGATCGCGGCCACCCCCGGGTTCGGCACCACCTGCGGGCTGGGCCGGCCGACCCGGCCGACCACGCTCTCCGGTTCCACCTCGAACGCCATGCCCAGGTCGACCAGCTCGGCCACCAGGGCGGCGATAGTGGACCGGTTGAGGCCGGTGCGGCGGGTCAGCTCGGCCCGGGAGCAGCCGTTGCTGTGATGCAGCATGGTCATGACCATCGACAGGTTGTACCGGCGAAGCTGGTCGTTACTGGTCCCACCCCGGATGCCCAGGGCTGGTGGCGCGCTGGTCACGAATGGTTCCCTGTCTTCCCGGGTGGCAATGCCCGCAAGGACACGCGGGTTGGTTTGGTCTACCGGCCCCCCGCACGCCGCTTGTTGAAGATATCAAATGCCACGGCCAGGAGCAGCACAAGACCCTTGATGGTCATCTGCCAGGCGGCATCCACCGAGAGGATGGACAGGCCCATGTTGAGCACACCCATCACCAGGCCGCCGACCACGGCGCCGACCACGGTGCCCACACCGCCCTGCACGGCCGCGCCTCCGATGAAGACGGCGGCGATGGCGTCGAGCTCGTAGTTCTGCCCGGCCGAGGCCACCGCGCCGCCGGCGCGGGCGGTGGAGACCACCCCGGCCAGACCGGCCAGCACACCCATGTTGACGAAGATATAGAAGTTGACCCACTTGGTCTTCACACCGCTCATCACCGCTGCGAAGAGGTTGCCGCCCATGGCGTAGACGTGCCGGCCGAACACGGTGCGGTTGAGCACGAAGTTGTAGATCAGGATGAGCGCGGCGAGCACGATCAGGATGATCGGGGTGCCGCTGTAGCCGCTGAGCAGCCAGGCGAACCAGATGATGGCCAGGGCGGCGATGCCGTTCTTGGTCCACATCGACGCCAACGGTTCGCGCGGCAGTTCCAGCCGGGCGAGGGTGGCGCGGGTGCGCAGCTGGAAGACGATCAGGGCGACGGCGGTGAGGATGCCCAGGGCCAGGGTGAGCAGGTCGCGCCCGCCGAGTTCACCCAGGTAGGACGGCAGCCAGCCGGCGCCGATGGCGGTGAACTCGCTCGGCAGACCGCTGATGGTGCCGCCGGTGAGCAGCACCAGGGTGAGTCCGCGGAAGATGAGCATGCCGGCGAGGGTGACGATGAACGCCGGTATGCCCACAAACGCCACCCAGTAGCCCTGCCAGGCACCGACCAGGGCGCCGACCAGCAGCGACACCAGCACGGCACCCCACCAGGGCAGTCCCCAGTTGTTCATGCTGATCGCCGCGACGGCGCCGACCATGGCCACGACCGACCCGACCGACAGGTCGATATGGCCGGCGATGATCACGATCACCATGCCGATGGCCAGAATCAGCACGTAGGCGTTCTGCTGGATGAGGTTGTTCACGTTGCCGGGCAGCAACAGCCGGCCGTTGGTGAGGATCTGGAACAGGATGACGATCACGGCCAGGGCGGCCACGATGCCGTACTGACGCAGGTTGATCGACAGCTTCGGGATCCGTCGCTTCACGGGTGGTTCGACAGGAGCCTTGCTGCTCGCTGAGGAGGTGGTGGTAGTCATCGGGCTCAGTCCTTTCCCGCGGTCATGTACTGCATGAGTGTTTCTTGGGAGGCATCCGCTCGGGCGACCTCACCGGTGAGTTTTCCCTCCGAGATCGCGTAGATGCGATCGCAGAGGCCGATCAGTTCGGGCAGTTCCGAGGAGATCACCACGACCGCCTTGCCCTGCGCGGCGAGTTCGTTGATGATTCCGTAGATCTCGTACTTGGCGCCCACGTCGATGCCGCGGGTCGGTTCGTCCAGAATCAGCACGTCGGGGCCGGAGAAGATCCACTTCGACAGCACCACCTTCTGCTGGTTGCCGCCGGAGAGCTTGCCGGTGATCGAGGTGACGGCCGGCGCCTTGATGTTCATCTTCTGCCGGTAGGAGTCGGCGACCTTGTACTCGCGGTGCCGGTCGATCACGCCGTACTTGGCCAGTTTGGCCAGCGCGGCGGCGGACACGTTCACGGTGATGTCGCCGATCAGGTTGAGGCCGTACCGTTTGCGGTCCTCGGTGGCGTAGGCGAAGCCGTGCTCGATCGCCTCCCCCACGGTGCGCATCTGGATCTCGCTGCCGTTCTTGAACACCGTGCCGGAGATGTTGGTGCCGTAGGACCGGCCGAACAGGCTCATCGCCAGTTCGGTGCGCCCGGCGCCCATCAGGCCGGCGAAACCGACGATCTCCCCCGCTTTGACGGTGAAGGATGCCCCGTCGACGACCTTGCGGGTCACATCGACCGGGTGGTGCACGGTCCAGTTCTCCACCCGGAGCACCTCGTCGCCGATGGTGGGTTCGCGCGGCGGGAACAGGCTGTTCAGGTCACGGCCGACCATGGCGCGGATGATGTGCGCCTCGGTGGCGTCGGGGTCATCCATATCGATCGTCTCGATGGTCTTGCCGTCGCGGATCACCGTGACGGTGTCGGCGATGCGTTTGATCTCCTTGAGCTTGTGGGAAATGATGATGCAGGTGATCCCCTGGCCGCGCAGGTGGTCGATCAGGCCGAGCAGGTGCGCGGAGTCCTCATCGTTCAGCGCGGCGGTGGGTTCGTCGAGGATGAGCAGCTTGACCCGTTTGGAGAGCGCCTTGGCGATCTCGACCAGCTGCTGTTTGCCCACCCCGAGCTCGAGGATCTTGGTGGCCGGGTTCTCGTTCAGGCCCACCCTGGCCAGGAGCAGCGCGGCCTCCCGGTTGGTCTTGTTCCAGTCGATGACCCCACGGGTGGAGTTCTCGTTGCCGAGGAAGATGTTCTCGGCGATCGACAGGTACGGGCTCAACGCCAGTTCCTGGTGGATGATGACGATTCCGTCGTGCTCGCTGTCGTTGATCGACTTGTAGGCCACCTCGTGACCCTCGAACTCGATGCTGCCGCCGAAGCTGCCCACCGGGTAGACCCCGCTGAGCACCTTCATCAGGGTGGACTTGCCGGCGCCGTTCTCACCGCAGATGCCGTGCACCTGCCCGCGGGTCACCTCGAGGGACACCCCGTCGAGGGCCTTCACCCCGCTGAAGTCCTTTTCGATGTTGTTCATCCGGAGGATGATCGATTGCTCCACTGCCGCTCTCCTGTTTCACGTTCGGTCCAGGCATCCGCTCTGCGGGAGCCCGTCGGATGGGCCGGCTCGCCCTGGCTGGGCGAGCCGGCCCCGATCGGCTGGTTAGAGACCGACGTCCCCGGCCTTGATGAAACCGGAGTCGATGAGCTTGGTCTGCACGTCGTCCTTCACGACCACCTCGGGGTCGAGCAGGAACGACGGCACGACCTTCTCGCCGTTGTCGTAGGTCTCGGTGTCGTTGACGGTGACCTCGTCACCGGCCACGATCTCCTGGATCATGTCGAAGACCTGCTGACCGAGGGTGCGGGTGTCCTTCCAGACCGTCATGGCCTGCTCGTCGGCGAGGATCGCCTGCACGTTGGCCTTGTCGGCGTCCTGACCGGTGATGATCGGGTAGTCGGCGCCCGGCGTGTAGCCGGCCGACTTCAGCGAGGCCTCGATACCGATGGCGAGGCTGTCGTTCGGGGAGAGCACCACGTCGACCTTGTCGCCGCCGGTGTAGAACGACGACAGCCGGTTGTCCATCTCGGACTGCGCCTTGTCGCTGGCCCAACCCTGGATGCCGATCGAAGCCCAGTCGTCGTTCGAGGCGGGCGACTGGCCGCTCGGTACCACCAGCACGCCGCTCTCCACGTAGGGCAGCAGAACGTCCCAGGCGCCGGAGAAGAAGAACTTGGCGTTGTTGTCGTCGGGGCTGCCGGCGAACGGTTCGATCGAGATCGGGCCGGCGGCGTTGGCCAGGTCGAGTTCGGTCTCGATGAACTCGCCCTGCAGCTGGCCGACCTTGTAGTTGTCGAAGGTGGCGTAGTAGTCGACGTCTTCGGTGCCGTTGATGAGTCGGTCGTAGGCGATGACGGTGGCGTCCTGACCCTTGGCCTCGGCCAGCACCGGTGCGAGCACCTGGCCGTCGATGGCGGCGACGACGAGGATGTTGGAGCCGCCGGCGACCTGGTTCTGGATCTGGCTGATCTGCTGGTCGGTCTTGTTGTCGGCGTACTGCAGGTCGACGGTGCAGCCGGCGTCTTCGAGCAGGGTCTTGAGCTGCTCGCCGTCGTTGATCCATCGTTCCAGCGAACGGGTCGGCATCGACACGCCGACGTTGCACTCGCCGCCGCCGGCGGCCGCGTCGCCACCGTCACCGGTTGAGCCACCGTCGCTGGCGCAGGATGCGAGCGACAGGGCAAAGATGCCCGTTGCCGCGAGGGCGAAAATCTTCTTGGTCATGGACATAAGTGGTGCTTTCCTCTCTGAGAGCTGCCAGTCACCGCAGTGGCCGTTGTCGGCACCTGCAGAGGAGGAGAACACGTCCGACCTGCTCCCCCGGCAGTGGGCGAGCGGGCGTCAGGGTTACCTCCTTGTAACGGGACATCGCTGTGATTGACCCACCGCACAAACGCGGCCTTTGTTGACGGACAGAACTTATCTCGCAGTTCGACGGTTTGCCTAGGGGCATTTCGGGAAATGCCCCTGTTTAGGGGGTGTCCGGGTTTCGAAACTGCCGCAATAAGTTGTGGCCGGGGGCGATGCGACCGCTCGTCGGCGTCGCTGTACGGATGCGATGCCGGTGTGTAATATGTTGGTAATTGCAACAAATCGCCAACGACGCTGAAACCGGAGCCCGAACATGAGCCTCATTCCCACCCCCGCCGACAAGTTCTCCTTCGGCCTCTGGACCATCGGCTACAACGGCGCCGACCCGTTCGGCGGCCCGACCCGTCCGCAGCTCGACACCGTCGAGGCCGTCACCCGCCTGGCCGAGCTCGGCGCCTACGGCCTCACCTTCCACGACGACGACCTCTTCGCCTTCGGCTCCACGGATGCCGCGCGCCAGAAGGAGATCGACCGGCTCAAGCAGGTCCTCGCCGACACCGGCGTGATCGTGCCGATGGTCACCACCAACCTGTTCAGCGCCCCGGTCTTCAAGGACGGCGGTTTCACCTCCAACGACCGCGCCGTGCGCCGGTTCGCGCTCCGCAAGGTGATGCGCAACCTCGACCTCGCCGCCGAGCTGGGCGCGAAGACCTTCGTGATGTGGGGCGGCCGTGAGGGCGCGGAGTACGACGCGGCCAAGGACATCCGCTCGGCGCTTGACCGTTACCGCGAGGCCGTCAACCTGCTCGGCGACTACGTCACCGACAAGGGTTACGACATCCGCTTCGCCATCGAGCCCAAGCCCAACGAACCCCGCGGCGACATCCTGCTGCCCACGGTCGGTCACGCCATGGCCTTCATCACCACCCTCGAGCGCCCCGAACTCGTGGGCGTGAACCCCGAGGTCGGCCACGAGCAGATGGCCGGGCTGAACTTCACCGCCGGCATCGCCCAGGCGCTGTACCAGGGCAAGCTGTTCCACATCGACCTCAACGGTCAGCGCGGCATCAAGTACGACCAGGACCTGGTCTTCGGTCACGGTGACCTGCAGAACGCGTTCTCACTGGTGGACCTGCTCGAAAACGGCGGCCCCAACGGCGGCCCGTCCTACGACGGCCCGCGCCACTTCGACTACAAGCCGAGCCGCACCGAGGACATCACCGGCGTGTGGGACTCCGCCGCCGCGAACATGCGCACCTACCTGCTGCTCAAGGAGCGCGCCGCGGCCTTCCGCGCCGACCCCGAGGTGCAGGAGCAGCTGGCCGCGTCCCGCGTGCCCGAGCTGTCCACCCCGACCCTGGGCGAGGGCGAGAGCTACGACGACTTCCTCGCCGACACCAGCGCCTACGAGGACTTCGCCCCGGAGGAGTACTTCGGCGGCAAGGGCTTCGGCTTCGTGAAGCTGCAGCAGCTGGCCCTCGAGCACCTGCTCGGCGCCCGCTAGTCATTCACCCTCCGCATAACTCCTGCAGAATTGTCGCCGGCCCGGCGGCTCCCCCGGAATTCCGGGGCGGCCGCCGGGCCCGACCGAGAATTGCAGGAGTTATGCAGACGGGTGGGTGATGAGGCGGTAGGCGAAGGGGGCCAGGGTCACCGTGCCGGCCGGGTGGCCGGTGTGGATGTCCGTGCCCGGCAGCGAGACCGTCACCGCGTCCGGCCCGTGGTTGATCACCGTCAGCACGTCACCGCGCCGGGCGACCTCCACGGTCTCCGGCAGGCCGATGATCACCGGGTCGACGCCGGCCTCGCGCAGGAGGTGCTCGACCACCCGGCCGGTCCCGACGGCATCCGGGATGGTGGCCAGGTAGTAGGCCTGGCCGGCGCCGACAGCGCGCACCGTGACGGCCGGCTGCCCGTCGAGGCGGCCGCCGTTGAAGCTGCCGAGCACGGTCGCGGCGGGGTCACCGGCATCGTCGAGGTGGATCTCCTCGGCGAGCAGGGTGCCGGTGACGGGCTCACCGGCCAGGTCGACCGGCGCCAGCTGCTGGCCCGGCTCCATCGATCCCGGTGGCATGAGCGCCCCGAAGTCCTCCAGCCGCACGCCCAGCAGCGGGCCGAGCTGGGTGAGGAAACCGCCGGCCCGGAACCGGTCGCTCTCGTCGACCACATCGCTGAACGCGGTGACCAGCAGGTGCCCGCCGTCGGTGACGAACGCGGTCAGGTTCGCCGCGGCATCCGCCGATAGCAGGTAGAGCTGCGGCGCGATCACCAGGGCGAAGCCGGTCAGGTCAGCGGATGCCCGCACCAGGTCGACCTGCACGTGCCGCCGGTGCAGCTCGGCGTACCAGCGCTGCACCAGCTCGAGGTAGTCGAGCACCACCGGGTGGTCGGGGTTCTCGATCGCCCACCAGTTCTCCCAGTCGAACACGATCGCCACCCGGGCGTCTCGGCTGCCCCTCGGCAGCGTCGGCAGGGCGGCCAGCTCGGCGCCGAGGCCCACGATCTCCCGCCAGGTGCGGGTGTTCGTGCCGGCGTGCGGCAGCATGGCCGAGTGGAACTTCTCGGCACCGGACCGGGACTGCCGCCACTGGAAGAACAGGACCCCGTCGGCGCCGCGCGCCACGGCCTGCATGCTCAGCGCCTGCATCTGGCCGGGCGCCTTGGGCGCGTTGCTGGGTCGCCAGTTCAGCGCGTTGCTGGACTGCTCCATCAACAGCCACGGCACGTCGGGTTTGAGCGAACGGATCAGGTCGCGCTGGAACGCGGCCGCGCGGAAGCTCTCCGGGTCGTTCGGGTCGGGGTAGCAGTCGTCGGAGAGCACATCCAGTTCGGCCGCCCAGGCCCAGTAGTCGGCCGGTTTGAACGCGCCCATGAAGTTCGTGGTGATCGGTTGCTCGGCTCCGGCCGCGCGGATCAGCGCCTTCTCCAGCCGGAAGCACTCCAGCAGCATGTCGGAGGAGAACCGGCGGTAGTCCAGCAGCTGCGCCGGGTTGTGGCTGTACGGGGCCTGCCGGGGCGGGAAGACCTCGTCGAACGACCCGTAGCCCTGCGCCCAGAAGGTGGTCCCCCAGGCGTCGTTCAGGCCGGCGACTGTGTCGTAGCGGTCCCGCAGCCAACCGCGGAAGGCGTCGCGGGCCGCGTCGGAGTAGTCCAGGTGCAGGTGGCAGCCGTATTCGTTGTTGACGTGCCAGAGCACCACGGCCGGGTGCGGCGCGTACCGCTCGGCCAACCGGCTCACCAGGTTGCCGGCCAGCCGACGGTAGTGCGGCGACGACGGCGCGTAGTGCTGCCGGCTGCCCGGCCAGTAGAGCGCACCGCGGTCGTCCTGCGCGAGCATCTCCGGGTAGGCCACCGACGCCCACGGCGGCGGCGACGCGGTGGCGGTGGCCAGGTCCACGCTGATGCCGCCGGCGTGCAGCAGGTCGATCACCCGGTCGAGCCAGTCGAAGTCGAACACGTCCTCGGCCGGCTGGATGCGCGACCAGGCGAAGATGCCCAGGCTCACCATCGTGACGCCGGCCTCCCGCATGCGGGTCACGTCCTCCGGCCAGACCTCCTCCGGCCACTGCTCGGGGTTGTAATCGCCGCCGTAGTGCATGGGTAGAACCTTTCGCAAAGATCGAGTGGAGGGCTAGAGCTGCAGCTCGGCCGGCCGGGCCAGGCCGTGCAGCACGGTGACCGGCCAGCGCGGGTCGACCGTGAGCACCTCGATACCGCCCGGCCCGCCGCCGGACCGGCCACCGATCACGACGGTGTCCTCCACCTTCGCGCCGGGTGCGCTCGGGTTCCAGGCGAAGGCCTGCCCGCCCTGCACCACATCGGGCAGTCCCGGCACCGCGCGCGGGTCCCGGCCGTTGTAGCCGGCCGGGCCGCCCTGATGGTGCCGGCGCGATTCCTCGGCGTCGAAACCGTGTGCGCCGTACGCCGCGCTGCCCCGGGCGAGCACGTCCGACAGCTCCGCGCCCGGGCGGGTGGCGGCGAAATAGGCGGCCTCGACCTCGAGTATGCGGGCGGTCGCATCCGCTTCGGCCGGGTCGGCCGCGCCGAATCGCACCCACCGGGTGAGGTTGACGATCAGGCCGTTGCGGCGGCCGCAGGCCACGACCATGGCGCGGTCGCCGATCGTGGCGTCGGTGGGCAGCGGATGCCGGTGGCCGAGCCGGGACCGCCCGGCGACCAGGAGCACCAGCGGGTCGATGCCGAGGTGCAGCAGGCCGGCGCCGACGGCGGTGGCGACCTTCTGCTCCCGGATGCCCGGTGACGCGTTGGCGAGCACCTCGGTGAGCACCAGGGCGGCGTCGCGGCCGAGGGCGCGGAACCGGTCGAGTTCGGCGGGGAGCAGCTGGGCCCGGGCGGCGCGGAGTTCCCCGGCGAGGTCGCTCTCGGCAAGGATGCCCGGCCGGCCGGCCCAGGCGCGGGTCACCGGTTCGTCCCAGCCGAGTTCGTGGATCCGGCTGCCGGCGGGAAGCTCCTCGGCCTCCAGCCGGGCCCGTTCGGAGACGGTGGTCACCACGGTGTCGGCGTCGGTGTCGACCAGCACCGCGACCACCGGGTCGCCGGCCAGGCTGACGTGGGTGCGGGCGCCGTCGAGGTACCAGGAGACGGCGGCGTGGCTGGTGAGCGCGATGCCGGTGGCCGACGGGTCGAGCTGCTGTCGCGCGGCCAGGATCTCGAGCAGGCGGCCGCGCTTCACCGCCCGGTCGGCTGCGGACGGTGCGCCGAACGCGGACGCCTCGGCGGGCCCGGTTCCGGTGGGCCGGGGTCTGGTGGGCCCGCTCACGCGGTCGTCCCGGCCACGGCCCACGGGGCGCCGAGCTCGCGGAAGGTCTTCTGCTCGGCGCCGGCCCTGGCGATCCAGCCGGCGATGTCGCGCACCACCGGGCGGGCGTCCAGGCCGGTGCCCACCCAGTCCACGAAGGCGTCGTCGATGCGGGTGGGGTCCGCGGCCCGGCGCACGGCGTCGAGCACCAGGGTGAAGCCCTCGGTGTCGGCGAACTCGGCCACGAGGGCGGCGCTCGGTCCGGTCTGGCCGGTGCCGGCCGCATCCGATCGCGCCGCCGCATCCGCTCGCCGGGCCAGCAGCAGGTCGTCGAGCAGCGGGCGCCTGGCGTGCCGGCTGGTCAGCGGTTCGGCGGCGCCGTCGGTGAAGACCTGCACCACGTCGAGGGTGTAGAACACCACGATGCGGCCGGTGCTGCCGTGCACGGTGATGGACGGTTCCGAGCTGGCGGCCGCGCACAGGGTGAGCGCCAGGGTCACCGGCAGGCCGGTCGTGGTGCGGATGCGCACCACCGAGGTGTCGTCGCAGTCGATGTCGTTGGCGCGGTACTGGTCCAGGTCGATCGAGGCGATGTCGCCGGCCCGCTGCGCGCCGGCCAGGTTGAGCGCGGTGGCCACGGCGTGGGCGAGCGGGTTGGTCAGCACCCCGTCGACGACCTCGATGCCGTTGAGCACCCGTTTGCCGGCCCAGGCGGCGCGACCCCAGTACTGCAGGGTGCGCTGCCAGGTGCCACTGGCGGAGATGCCGGTGACCGTGCCGATGACGCCGTCGGCCAGTTGCTCGCGCACGAACTCCAGCGCCAGCGAGCCCAGGCTTTGAAAACCGACCTGGCAGCGCCGACCGGTCTGCTCGATCACGGCGGCCAGGGCGGTGAAGTCGGCCACCGAGGTGACCGGCGGCTTCTCCAGCAGCACGTCGGCGCCGGCCTCCATGGCCAGCTTGGTCAGGGCGAAGTGGGTGTGGATCGGGGTGCAGAGCACCACGACGTCGACCGGAACGGCGGCGAGAAGCTCGTCCAGCGCGGCGAACTGCTGCACGGTCTCGTCGATCGACCCGACCAGCGCCGGGCGCGGGTCGGCCACGGCCACGAGCACGGCGTCGCCGCGGCGCACCAGTTCGTGCGCCCGGGTGAGGTGGCTGGCACCGTGACCGTGGATGCCCACAATCGCCAGCCGCACCGGTGCGGCCGGGGTCGGTCCGGTGCCGGTCTCTGCGCCGGTTCGGCTGGCTGTCGTCGAGACGCTCATCTGGTCACTCCCGGGTTCGAGGCGGCGCCCGGCCCGAAGTCGGGCTCATTCTCGGGCTGGAGGGCAGGTCCGGCCTCCGGACGGAAGGCGGGTCCGGTCTGCGCGGGTGCCGTATCGGCCCCGGCCAGCCCGGCCGCGGCCAGAATGCGCTCGGCATCGGCGGCGTCCTCCACCCAGCGGTCGAGCACCACCCCGGCCAGGCTGATGGCGAGCGTCGCGCCCGGTTCGATCGTCAGCACTGACTCGGCCGCGAGCATCGGGCCGGCGCCGACATATTCGGTCGCCCGCACGAACCACGGCCGGGCCGTCGCGGCCGGCTGGGTGAGCAGCAGGGAGACCCGCCGGTCGCCATCCAGTTGGTTCAGCGCCAGCCAGGGCGACAGCGACCCGTGGGCCAGCGCCTCACCCTCCCCCGCGCGGGTCAACACCCGTGTGCCCGGCCGGTTCGGCAGCCGCCAGAAGATGCCGCCGTAGCCGGCGTTCGCCCGGCCGTTCGTGGCCGGCGAGCCGATCCGTACCGGGGCGCCGGAGGCATCCAACAGGCTGGTCCAGGTGAGGGTCCACCCGGAGCCGTCCGGCAGCGGCCGGGCACGGATCGTGCGGGTCTCGTTCAACTGCACGGCGCCGGCCTGATCGCGCCAGAGCAGCCGCTCGGCCACCAGCTGCCCGGTCGGAACGGCCGAGGCGCCGGTGCGGTGCAACGACTGCTGGTGGCCGTGGTTGGCGAGCAGGGTCGAGCCGGTGTCCCGCACATAGGTGCGCCCACCCCAGTACGAGGTGCCGTTCACGTCGGCGACCGCCAGCGAGACCCCGTAGTGGTGCGGGTGGTCGGCCGGGGCGATCTCGGTCAGGTCGACGCCGGCCAACGAGCGCAGCGGATGCAGGTAGGGTCGCGGCGAGTGCTCGACCGTTAGGTCGGCGCCGGTGGGGTACTCGGCCACGAGGATGCCGCCGACGGACAGGCTGCCCTCCGCGGAGGGGAACTCGGTGGCGGCGGGGCCGCGCGCTGGGGCGGTCCCCTCGGAAAGAGCGGTCATGTGCATCCCGTCGTCGTCGTCATCATTGCCGTCGCTACAGCCCAAGGCTAAGGGAAAACGGTTCCCCATGCCAGCGCTCTTTGGTCAAGAGGGTGGTATTTCAGAGCGCGCAATCCTAGGATGACAGCAGGCAAGCGTTTTCCCAATGGAGGGTGAGCATGAAAATCATCGTGACCGGCGGCTCCGGCCGCCTGGGTCAGAGTGTCGTTCGGGGGCTGAGCGAACTCGGCCACGATGTGGTCAGTATCGACCGCGTCCCGGTCGACGGTCTTCCGGCCCGGCAACTGACCATCGACCTGCTCGACCACCCGGCGACCACCGCGGTGATGAGTGCCGAACGGCCGGACGCCGTGGTGCACCTGGCCGCGATCGCGGTGCCGTTCAGCGCCCCGGAGGCCGTCATCCTGGCCACCAACTCGGCGCTGACGTTCAACGTGCTCGACGCGGCCAGCGCCGCCGGCGCGACCCGGGTGCTGGCCGCGTCCAGTCCCACTGTGATCGGTTACGGCGCCCCGACCGGCTGGCAACCCAGCTACCTGCCGCTGGACGAGGCGCATCCGGCCCGGCCGTGGAACGCCTACGCGCTCTCCAAGCTGGGCATCGAGAACACCGCGGCCATGTTCGCCAGGCAACACGGCGAGCGCACCCTGTTCGGCAGCTTCCGGCCGTGCTTCGTCATCTCCCCCGAGGAGTGGAACGGCGCCCTCACCCAGCAGGGTCATACCGTCGTCGACCGGCTGAACGACCCGAGCCTGGCCGCGGTGTCGCTGTTCAACTACCTGGATGCCCGCGACGCGGCCGACTTCGTGGCCGCCTGGCTCGACCGGGCCGGCGCCGCCGATAACGGCGAGGTGTTCTTCGTCAGCGCCGCCGACGCCCTGGCCACCCGGCCGCTGGCCGAGCTGCTGCCCGAGTACCTGCCGGCCAGCGCCCCGTTCGCCGCCGGGTTGACCGGCTCGCGGCCGGCGTTCAGTTCCGCGCGCGCCACCGAGCTGCTCGGGTGGCGACCCACCCGGTCCTGGCGCAGCGAGCTCTCCCCCGACCAGGCCGCCCTGGTCACCCCGTCCGCCCTGACCGAAGTGAGCGCCCGATGACCGACCCCACCGCATCCGTTTCGACCTCGCCCACGGTGCCGTCGTTCGACGGCATCCTGTTCTTCCCCGTCACGCCGTTCACCCCGCGCGACGATGTGGACCTCGACCTGCTGCACCAGCACGCGGCCACCGGCCTGGAGGAGGGTGCCGGCGGGATCTTCCCGGCCTGCGGCACCGGCGAGCTGCACGCCCTCAGCACCGGTGAGGCGGCCGCGGTCGTGCGCGAAACCGTGGCCGTGGTCAACGGCGCGGTGCCGGTCATCGCCGGCACCGGCGGCAGCCTCGCCACCGCCAGGTCGCAGGCGCGGGCGGCCGAGGAGGCCGGCGCCGACGGTCTGCTGGTGCTGCCGCCGTACCTGGTGGGCGCGCCCGTCGCCGGCCTGGTGGCGTACGTCGAGCAGGTCGCGGCGGCCAGTGCGCTGCCGGTGATCGTCTACCACCGCGGCAACGCCCAGTTCACGCCGGCGGCCATGCGCCGGCTCGCGCAGAACCCGAAGGTGATCGGCTTCAAGGACGGCACCGGCGACGTCGGGCTCGCCCAGGAGATCGTGCTGGCGGTCACCGCGGAACGCGACGACTTCCTGTTCTTCAACGGTCTGCTCACCGCCGAGCTCAGCCAGGGTGCCTACCGTGGCATCGGCATCCCGCTGTACTCCTCGGCCGCGTTCGCGATGGCGCCCGCCGTGGCCCGCGGCTACTACAACGCCTACATCGCCGGCGACGAGGCGCTGCGGGTGCGCTACCTGCAGGACTTCTTCCAGCCACTGGTGCGGCTGCGCGACGAGACCCCCGGCTTCGGCGTCTCGCTGATCAAGGCGGGCCTGCGCCTGGCCGGGGTGCCCGTCGGGCCGGTGCGCGCGCCGCTGCTCGACCCGACCCCGGAACAGACTGACCGGTTGGCGACCATCCTCGAGGCCGGTCACCGGCTCGCCGCGGAGCTCGCCCGATGACCGGTGCGGCGCCCGATGCGGCAGCCGGCCCGACGATCGTGCGGCTGCGAACCCGGCTGCTGACCGCGCCGATGCCGCGCCCGTGGGTGCCCGCCGCCCCGCAGCTGCACCTGATCGTGGTGGAGGTAGAGGATTCGACCGGCGCCACCGGCACCGGTTTCTCCTGGACCCCGACCATCGGCGCCAGTGCGGTGCGCGCCCTGCTCGACGACGACATCCGCTCGTTTGTGCTCGGTCGCCCCGTGGATGCCCGCACCCTCTGGCCGCAGGTCTGGGCGCACCTGCACGAAGCCGGCGGCGGCGGGGTGACCACCATCGCGTTGGCCGGGCTCGACACGGCGCTCTGGGATCTCGCCGGCAAGCGGGCCGGCCAGCCGCTCAGCCGGCTGCTCGGCCGCCGCCGCGACACCGTGCCGGTGTACGGCAGCGGGGTGAACCTGCACTACCCGATCGAGGAGCTGGTCGCCCAGGCCGAACGCTGGGTGGCCACCGGCTACGACGCCGTGAAGATCAAGGTCGGCAAGCCCGACGCGCGCGAAGACGTCGACCGGGTCGCCGCCGTGCGGGAGGTGATCGGCGCCGACCGGCTGCTGATGATCGACGCCAACCAGCGCTGGGACCTGCCCACCGCCCGGAGCCGTATCGAGACGCTCAGCCGGTTCGACCTGCACTGGATCGAGGAGCCGCTGCGCTCGGACGACACCCAGGGCTACCGTGCGCTGCGAGCGTCGATCGACGTGCCGATCGCGCTCGGCGAGAACGTGCACACCATCCACCGGTTCCGGGACCTGATCGCGGCCGAGGCCGCCGACATCCTGCAACCGAACGTCGTGCGGGTCGGAGGCATCACCCCGTTCCTCGAGATCGCCGAGCTGGTGCAGGGCGCCGGGCTGCGCCTGGCCCCGCATCTGCTGGTCGACCTCAGCGGCCAGCTGGCGCTCACCCTGGCCGAGGAGACCGGGATCGAAGACGTGGAGGACGCCGACTTCGACGCGCTCCGGCTGCTCGCGAGCCCCGGCCCGGTCGACCTGGCCGGCAACACCCTGCGGGTGCGCGACAGCCCGGGCCTCGGCCTGGAGTTCGTCGACACGATGCCAGCGCCGCACGCATCCGCTCGCGTACCCGCCCAGCTGGAACGCGCCTGACCCGCCCCTGACTGGCCCACTTCTGCTAGTTGTGCACGCCTGCGCACTAGCCGAACTGGGCGAGTCATGGGCGTGGGTGCAGGGTCAGGCCGGGTCGATCCCGATTTCGGGGGCCACCGCCTCCAATTCGGCCCAGACCGCGTCCGGCACGTCGATCGCGGCGTGCGCCACGGCCTCGTCGAGGCGCTCGCGGGTGCGCACGCCGACGACGGTGGTGTCGACAAGTGGATGCCGCAGGCTGAATTGCAGGGCGAGCGCCGCAAGCGGGATGCCGGCTTCGTCGGCGATGCGGATGGCCGCGTCGACGGCAGCCTGGGTCGCCGGCTGGATCGGACCGTAGGCGTAGCTGCCGGCGAAGCGCGGGTCACCGGTGAGGACGCCGGCGCCGTACGGGGCGGCGTTCTGCACGATCATGTTGCGGTCGCGGGCGGCCTGGTAGAGCCCGAGCGCCGACCGGTCCACCAGGGTGAACCGGTTGTGGTTGATCACCGCGTCGAAGATGCCGGTGTCGACGAAACGCGTCATCATGCCCACCGGCCCGCCGGAGATGCCGATGGCGCGGGCGGTGCCGCGGTCTCGCATCTTGACCAGGGCATCCACGGCGCCGCCGCGCTGCATCACGCTGTCGAACCCCACGTTCTCCGGGTCGTGCAGAAAGAGGATGTCTACGGAGTCGAGTCCGAGCCGGTCGAGGGACTGCTGCAGCGAGATCTCCATCTGCTCGGCCGAGAAGTCGTTGTGCTCGAGGTTGCGGTCGAGCTTGGTCTGCACCACCAGGCCGGGGGCGACGCGGCCGGCCAGGGCTGTGCCGATGAACACCTCGGACTGGCCGTCGCCGTAGATGTTGGAGGTGTCGATGAGATTGGTAGCCAGCCGGCCGGCGGCGAAATCGGCGGCCAGAGCGGCGGTGGCCGCGTTCTCCTCCGAGCTGCGCTGGGACCAGCCGGAGGTGCCGAGGGTGAGCGGGGAGAGTGGGAGAGCCAGCGCGCCAGTGGGCCGGGGTTCGAGGGAGACCATGAGGCGAGGCTAGTGCGTCTCTCGGCGTTCGGCGAGCATCCGATTGGGTTGCGTGCCGGAGTGCATTCGGCCGGCCGGCTCGATAGGTTGGGGGCAACCGGGGGGATGGCATGGCGACGAGGCGTGGCGTGTGGGTAGTGGGCGGGGCGGTCGTGGCCGCCGTCGCTCTGACCGGCTGTATTCAGACGGGGTTCTCGGACCTGGATCGTGCAGCCACCGAGGCGGACGTGTTGCCGGAGGGGCTGCCCGAGTACGCCGTGGCGGACTTTGACCTGGACAGCCTTCGTCTGGTCGGCGAACTCGACGGCCTGCGTCTGTATCTGGCCGAGGGGAAGGACGTTCCGGTGTGCCTGCTCGCCTACCCGAACTCCGAGGAGTGGGTGAGCACTTGCGGGTCGGAGATGGGGACGATCGGAGGACTGGGCTACGAGGTGCAGGTGGTGAGCGACCCGTTCCCGAGCAAGGACGGCTGGACCTCGGTCGGCCAGAACATCCGGGTCAGAGACCGCTGACCCGACCTGGGGCGGCGCGCTCAGTGCACCAGGATCTTCAACGACACCGCGAGCAGGCCGAGCGCGGCCGTGGCCAGCGCCCCACAGAGGCGCCAGTACCAGGCGACGCCCACGCCGCCGAAGGCGATCCAGCCCACCACCCCGAGCAGGGCGACTTCCACCCACAGGGCCGCCCAATAGGCCACGACGCCCTGGGCGACACCGAAGAGGCCGAGCAGCAGAAAGATCAGCGGCGGGATGCCCGCCAGTAGCAGCCCTTCCGAATCCGTCACGGCCCGCCGCACCGAGACTCGCACGCTCACCCGCTCGGTGTCGGGGCGTCTTCGCTGCGCGGCGACGGTGTGCGCGAACACCTCGGTGGCCCAGAAGATCGCGACACTCAGCAGGGTGATCGCGAAGACATCGAGGATGCCACCTTCCTCGTTGGCCACGGCGATCACGACCGAGACCAGCACCGACCCGGACACCAGCTCCTGGGTGATGAACCGCCGCCTCAGCCGGGCGACCGACCACGGTTCTTTGGTGTGCGCATCCACGTCGCATCCGTCCCGCGCCGCACCTGGGCGCCCCTCGCAGTCGATCTTCGCCCCGTCTCCCCCGCTCGGCTAGAGGCGGCGCCCGCAAGGGCACGTCCCGCAAGCACGTCGCGACCCGACCTGCGGAACGCAACCGCCCCCGGTGGTCGAGCCGGTCCAAAGAAGTTATACGACATGTTTGAGCACTTGTACGATAGGTTGGAGCTATTGACCCTCCAATGAAGGAAGTTCTCATGACGCTCAGTACCGGTTTCCACGATCCCCTCGCCGCCGTCTCCGGAGGTGCGGCCACCACTGATCGCATCCGGCACGTCAAGCTGTCCACGCTCACGCTGCCGCTCGCCACCCCGATCAGTGACGCCAAGGTGCTCACCGGCCGGCAGAAGCCGATGACCGAGATCGTCTTCCTGTTCGCCGAGGTCAGCACCCACGGCGGCCACCACGGCATCGGCTTCAGCTACTCCAAGCGCGCCGGTGGTCCGGCGCAGTACGCGCACGCCAAGGAGATCGCCGGCAACCTGATCGGCGAAGACCCCAGCGACATCGGCCGCATCTACCAGAAGCTGCTCTGGGCCGGCGCCTCGGTGGGCCGCAGCGGCGTTGCCACCCAGGCCATCGCCGCGATCGACATCGCCCTCTACGACCTCAAGGCCAAGCGCGCCGACCTGCCACTGGCCAAACTGCTCGGCGCGTACCGCGATTCCGTGCAGACCTACAACACCTCAGGCGGCTTTCTGCAGGCGCCCATCGAAGAGGTCAAGGAACGCGCCACCCTGTCCCTGGCCGACGGCATCGGCGGCATCAAGATCAAGGTCGGCCACCCCGACTCCCGCGTCGACCTCGCCCGCGTGGCCGCGATCCGTGAGCACCTCGGCCCGGACGTGCCGCTCATGGTCGACGCCAACCAGCAGTGGGATCGACCCACGGCCATGCGCATGGGACGCATCCTCGAGCAATACGGCCTGGTCTGGATCGAGGAACCGCTCGACGCCTACGACGCCGAGGGTCACGCCCAGCTGGCCGCCGCCTTGGACACCTCCATCGCGACCGGCGAGATGCTCTCCAGCGTCGCCGAACACATCAGCCTGATCGAGCACCGCTCGGTCGACATCATCCAGCCCGACGCCCCCCGCATCGGCGGCATCACCCCGTTCCTGCGCTTGGCCCACCTGGCCGACCAGGCCGGCCTGCAGCTCGCCCCGCACTTCGCCATGGAGATCCACGTGCACCTCGCCGCGGCGTACCCGCGCGAACCCTGGGTGGAGCACTTCGAGTGGCTGAATCCCCTGTTCAACGAGCGCCTCGAAACCGAGGGCGGTCGTATGCTCGTACCCGCTCGACCTGGCCTGGGCTTCACCCTCAGCGAGCAGGCGCTGGCCTGGGTGTCTGACAGCATTGAGTTCAGCTAGCCGTCCAGCCAGCCTCGTCAGCCGTGAGGGGACATCCGTGCCACCCAGTGAAGACCCGATCGACCGGGCCGGCTCGGCCAGCCTGAGTCATGGCGTCGCCGACCGGCTCACCGCCCTGATAGTGGATGGCGCGGTGCGCCCCGGCGACAAACTCCCGGCCGAGAGCGCCCTGATGGACCGGTACGGGGTGAGCCGCACCGTGGTGCGCGAGGCCGTGTCCCGGCTGCAGGTGGCCGGGCTGGTGGAGACGCATCGCGGCAAGGGTTCGTTCGTGTTGATCCGGCCCACCGTGTCGCCGTTCACCGCCGACCCCGGTGAGCTGCGCACGGTGGACGACGTGCTGGCGCTGATCGACTTCCGGCTCGGCGTCGAAGTGGAGGCGGCCGCGTTGGCCGCCCAGCGTCGCACCCCGGCCCAACTGCGCCGGCTCGAAGACGCGCTCGCGGCGTTCACGGCGAGCGCCGCCAAACCGAGCGCCGCGGTGGAGGCCGACTACACGCTGCACCTCCGCATCGCCGAAGCGGCGAACAACCACTACTTCGTCAACCTGCTGGGCTCGCTCGGCCCGACCATGATCGCGATGCCGCACACCCGGCTCGCGGTGGCCGACGAGGCCGCGGAGTCCGCGCACTTCGGCCGGGTCGTGCAGGAGCACGGCGACATCGTGGCGGCCATCCGCCGCGGCGACGCCCTCGGTGCCGCTGCGGCGGCCCGCACCCACCTGGCCAACTCGCGGGCGCGCCTGCGGCCGTGAGCCCGCCGAGTTGCCGCAAACCGCCCCTTCACGAGCGGCAGAATCATACGGTCGATGCAACATCCTGATTTGAGGGAGTTGCTGATGCCCAAGACGTTTCCTGCGGGAACGCGGACGTTGTTCGT
>Ga0247816_10000197_pt1 | contig 37279 bp, 35 predicted proteins | sample UWRJL209509C1_FD_179930 | JGI IMG/M metagenome (GOLD analysis project Ga0247816, IMG submission 179930) | Plant litter microbial communities from Arlington Agricultural Research Station in Wisconsin, United States - UWRJ-L209-509C-1 | ecosystem: Environmental > Terrestrial > Plant litter >...
GAGCGAATTGTGTTCAAAAAGATAAATGACTAACCGAACTGTACGCAGCACAACACAAAACACTATTTAACTATTGTAATGATGAGTTAGCGACAAATGCGATATTAATTTTATTAATTTATTTTTTATTAACGAAATTTAAATTTATTATTGTGTCTGATTTAAACGCTCTCAATAAATGAAATCAAACAAATTATTCTTTTGCTTATTTTTCCTGCTATTTTTCAAAATTAGCACCCAGGCACAAACAGACAAGACAAAGTCATTTAAATATGGCAAAATTGACCTCCAGGAATTTGACACTAAAGTGAAGGGTCAGGACTCCGCAGCGGCAGCAATTAAACTTTTCGACATTGGAAAAGGGCATTTTGAAATCAGTCTGTCCTCCGGCCATTTTGTTTATGTCTTTGAACGGCATGTACGCTATAAAGTCAATAACAAAAAAGGATATGACCTGGCTGATCTGGAAATTTACCTGTACACCAATAACCGGGGACGTGAAGTGAAATTAAGCAGTATCAAAGGCGCCACATATAATCTCAATAACGGAAAGATTGAGACCAATAAGCTTACCGGCGAAGCTAAGTTCTCAAACAAGCTCGACAAAAATTATATTGTTAAAAAGTTTACGCTGCCAAATGTAAAAGAAGGATCTATCCTGGAGTATAGTTATGTAACACAATCAGACTTTACCTACACGTTGGAAGACTGGTATTTTCAGGGCGCTTATCCATGTAAATTTTCATCTCTTAGCATCACACTGCCTGAGTATTTTCATTATAAAATTGCTTTGGGTGGTTATGTAGATATACATAGGGCCGACCCCGAGGATTTTGATGAAACATATCTCCTACCCTCTCAGACCGGTGGCGGTTCGCGTACAGTTACAGCCAGGGCTTCAAGAAGCCGTTATTATGCTGAAGACATCCCTTCAATAAAAGACGAAAGTTACATTACAACCCTGCAGGATTATGTTAGTAAGATTGGCTTCGAACTTGCATCTACTACCATCCCTGGCTCTGTATATGAAGACTATAGCTCTACCTGGCCCAAGGTGGTAACAGAAATGTTGAAAGAAGAAAAGTTTGGAACTTTCATCAAGAGGGACAACTACGAAAAAGGTTTTGTGGAGAACATCATCAAGGATGCCCAGGACCCCGAAATTAAAATGAACCTCATTTTCAATTATTTAAAGTATAATATGAAATGGGATGGTAAATACAGCTATTCCAGTACATTGCCAAGCCAAAGGGCAGTATTGGAAAAGAAAACGGGCAATTCAGCCGATATTAACCTTTGCCTGCTTGGAATGCTCAAAGCAGCAGGACTGGAAAGTTATCCGGTACTGGTCAGCACCAGAAAAAATGGTGCCCATCCTGGTTATCCCCTCGAAACCAAGTTCAACAATGTGATAGTACAAGTCAAAATAGGTGATAAAACCCATTTACTGGACGCCATTGACAAACACAATGTAGCAGATATGGTCAGCTTTCAGAATTTAAACCATCAGGGCTTGAAAATAAAACCTGCAAGTGTTGAGGCTGAATGGATACCCATAGAAAACTCCGATGTGAGCAGAAGCCTTATCTCTTACAGCCTAAAGCTCGATGCCGAAAATAAATTCTCAGGAACTGTATTCCGCTCTTCCAGCAATTACGAAGGCGTTGACATCAGAAAGTCATACCTGGCTGCCGCAAATCAGGCAGAGTTTCTTAAGACCTTGAAAAGCAGCCGCCCGGGTATGGAAATTATAGATTATAAGATTGAAAACCTCGAACAGCCAGAGCTGCCACTTCAGGAAACCATGACTATCAGCATAGAAGACAATGTTGAAGAAGCCGGAAACCTGATCTACTTTATGCCATTACTCTATGACCGCACAAAGGAAAACCCTTTCAGTTTAGAAGTTCGTAATTTCCCTGTTGATTTTGCCTATCCTTTTGAAGAGAATTACAGAATGGTGATCGACTTCCCTGCAAACTACAAACTGGAGAAACTACCCAAAAATGAAGCGTTCGCCCTTCCTGGTGACGATGGAACCTTTTCAATTACCTATGTAGCAGAAGAAAATAAAATCGCCATTAAAAGTAAAATCGCTATCAAAAAGCCTGTTTTTACCGCTGAAGAATACTTTACGCTGAAAGAATTGTACAAAAATATTGTCCGGAAACAGGCAGAACAAATAGTTTTCAAGAAATTATGAAACCAACACTATTCATCCTGACAGCGATTTTATTGGCTGCGATAACTACTGCACAAGGCCAGGAAAATTACGATATAGCCAAAATACCTGCCGACTTAAAAACGAACGCTACAGCGGTAGTACGCAATGAAGAGCGTGTTTTTACAGTAAGAAGTACCAGCAATGCAAAGCTCAGTTACAAAACTGCGATTACTATCTTCAATAAAAACAGCGAACATCTGGCAGAAATGTCTGAGTATTATGATAAAATGTCTACAATATACAATCTCAAGGCAACAATGTATGATGCCAGCGGTCAGAAAATCAAGTCTTACAAAAGCAGTGATTTTAAAGATGAAAGCCTTACTTCAGGCGGAACCCTTTATGACGATTCCAGAAGGAAAACGCTGGACTTTCTAAATACATCTTACCCGTATACCGTTGAGTATAGTTATGACCAGGATTTTAACGGATACCTCAGCTACTCGTCATGGCATCCCGTACAAGCGTATAATCTCGCAGTTGAAAAATCATCATTTACACTGGAAATTCCAGAGCATACACGTTTCAGGTACCTGAAAGGCAAAGGCCTGAAAACCGATTCCACCGTACTCAACAACAAAATAACTTATAAATGGTCATGCAGCAACTTTCCTGCCATTGAATATGAACCCTATTCAACTGGCGTGAGTACCATTACACCCTGGGTACAAGCTACCCCTGATGAGTTTGAATATGACCATTCCAAAGGCAGCGTAGCTACCTGGAAAAACATGGGGGCATGGACATATCAGCTGAGTTCTGATACCCAGGTATTGCCAGAAAACTTGAAAACAGTGGTAAAAACACTGACCGCAAATGCGAAAACCGATCGTGAGAAGATCAATATCCTATACAAATATTTACAATCCAATACCCGTTATGTCAGTATCCAACTGGGTATAGGAGGGTTTAAGCCTATGGCAGCAGAAAGAGTTGCAGCCGTAAATTATGGGGACTGCAAAGCCCTCTCCAATTACATGAAGGCACTTTTAGAGGTAGCCGGAATCAAATCCAACCTCGTGGTACTTGGTCATGATATGCCCTCTATGAACCCCGACTACTCAAGTTTTAATCAGGCCAATCATATGATCCTTTGCGTGCCTACACAAAAAGACACTACCTGGCTGGAATGCACAAGTCAGTATATTCCAATGGGCTTTCTTGGCAATAGTACCTCTGCAAAGCTGGTCTTGCTGGTTACAGAAGATGGCGGAAAACTGGTACGTACGCCGGTGTATAAACCTGAAGACAATTTTCAGAACAGGTATGCAAAGGTTCTGCTGTCGCCAGAGGGCTCAGCAGAGATCAGCATTAACACAGATTATGGTTCTTGTCAGTATGAGGATAACCTGGGGATGACGCTCATGGAGCCGACCGACCAACGTAAAAAGCTCCTTAATAATCTCGGTATCCCGAATATGGAAATTATATCTGCAAGCTTTAAACAACCTGATAAAGATGTACCCAGGATAGAGGAAAGAATTGCTTTAAAGGGCTCAGAACTGATGAGCTCTGGAGGCGACAAACTCTTTCTTACACTGAATATGCTCAACAGGAAAGAGAGCGTACCAAGGAAGATTGAGAACAGGCAAACACCTTTTTCCCTGCCCTATGGATTTAAGGACACCGATGAAATTACTTATGTTCTGCCTAAGGGGTATAAAGCAGAGTTTGTTCCCAAAGATATAGTGCTGGAATCAGAATTTGGAAAGTATACCGCCAACGCTGTACTAAAAGATAACACCATTATTTATACCAGGACACAGCAAATAAACAGCAAAAAATACCCGCCTGCAAAGTACAACGACCTGGTAGATTTTTATAAGAAGATCTATCTGGCTGACAAACAAAAAGCGGTACTGGCTAAAATCAATTAGCCAGTACCATATCGCTATTTCTTTCCTACTACAACTTTGGTAAATTCACTGGTGTTAAGGTATTTATTGGCCAACAGCCTGATCTCAGCTGCACTGATTGACTTAACGGTCTGGATATAGTTATCATAATAATTGTAACCTAAGCCAGAGTAATAGATGTTTTTAAATTTGTCAGCATGAGAGAATGCATTCTCAAGGCTGCCCAGCATCGAACCTAACATATAATTTCTAACCAGGTCCAGCTCTTCATCAGAAACTTCTTCTGATTTGAGCAAGCTTATTTCCTTCTCAATTTCCTCAAGGGCTTTGGTGCATACCTCTGCTCCTACTTCTGTTGCTATAAAGAAATACCCCGCGTCTTTCATTGATACAATTGCAGAACCAATGCCATAGGTGTAACCTTTGTCCTCACGGATATTGGCCATTAACCTTGAACCGAAGTATCCGCCCAGCAGGCAGTTCATTACCTGAAAGCCGGCAAAGTCTTCATGGGTCCTGTTGATTGTTCTCAATCCCATACGAATAGCCGACTGAATTGCATCAGGACGTTCGTTAAACAGTTCACCGGTAACCTGACTATCAAATGTAAAATGATTGATAACGGAAGCATCATCGTTACTCCATTCTCCTCCAAATGCAGCATTCAGGATACCAAATTCTTTTTCTTCAAATTTTCCGGCCACAAAAATGGTACAGTTCTCCGGCTTATAGGCAGCTTTGAAATAGGCAGTCAGTTCTTCTCTTTCCAGTGCCTGATAATCCTCTATGCCAATATCAGAACCATAAGTAGAATCTCCAAAAACTGCATTTGCAAAAGTCTTTCTGGCAATGAAATCGTTCTTTTGCAAGCTTACTTTTAACGACTGCTGCTGGTTTTGTTTAAAGATATCCAGTTCCTGCTGAGGGAATATACTGTCATTTAAAATTGACCAAAGCATTGGCAACACTTCATGCAGGTGTTTGTTCAATGTATATACCTTGATGCTTGACTGGTCTGCACCATAGTCAGTTTGTAAAAAGGCCCCATAATAATCAACCTTATCTGCAATTTCACGAGCGGTAAGTGTACTGGTTCCGTTATTGATCAGGTGGTTTACGGCGATAGCCTGCAAAGGCCTGCTTTTATCCCAGTTAACATTTTCAAAAACCAGCTCTATACGTACAAGTTCCTGTTTACCGGCATTAATGGTAAACACCTTAATACCGTTATCCAGCTGCTGTGTTTTTGGTACAATAAAATTGATTTCATTTACCTGTCTTGACTCAGGTATTAGCGTACGATCAAGCATTGTTTGAAGTTAAATAATATAAAGTTGAACATTGCTCTCTAGTGAAAGTCTTCTTTGCCGCGCGCTGTATCTGCTTTGCATCAACGGCCAGGTATTTATCAATCTCGGTATTTAAGCCCGCAGCATCCCCCAGTAATTCGTAATATGCCAGGTTCATTGCTTTGTCCAACAGGCTCATCTCAGCAAATACCATGATAGATTCCGACTTGTTTTTTACTTTTGTAAGTTCAGTTTCCGTTACCTCTTCATCAGAAATCTTGGTCAACTCGGCCCATACGGCGGCTTCGGCAGTTTCTACCTCAACACCTTCACTAAGTTTGCCTTCTACAACAAACAGTCCTTCGTCTATGCTGCTCGTGATATAAGCATGTATATCACTAAACAACTGTTGGTCTTTCAACAAACTATTATATAACCTTGACGACTGGCCCTGAGAAAGAATATCAGACATCAGGTCGTAAGCCTGGTAATCTGCGTCAATACGCGCAGGCATTTTAAATGCCATATAAAAAGCATTTAGCGGAACATTAGCGGTTACAGTTTCCTTACGTTCACTGGTTTGTGCGGGCTCCTGAGGCAGGTTCCTTACATATTTTTCACCTGCCGGGATAGTTCCAAACCACTTCTCTGCAAGGGCCTTTACCTCTTCAGTTTTCACATTTCCACCAACAACCAGAATTGCATTCTGAGGGTTGTAGTGTTTCTTAAAAAATGCTTTAACGTCTTCCATTGAAGCATTTTCAATCTGTGCCAGATCCTGTCCTATGGTTGCCCATTTATAGGGATGGTTATGATACGCAAGAGGCCGGAGTTTTAACCATACATCGCCATAAGGCTGGTTGAGGTAGCGTTGTTTAAATTCTTCACAAACCACATTACGCTGCGTTTCAAGGCTTTTTTCAGAGAAAGCAAGGCTAAGCATACGGTCACTTTCCAGCCAGAATGCGGTTTCTATATTTGTTGCTGGTAAAGTGATATAATAGTTGGTAATGTCATTGCTTGTAAAGGCATTGTTCTCGCCACCTACCCTTTGTAAAGGCTCATCATAACTAGGTATATTTACCGAGCCACCAAACATCAGGTGCTCAAAAAGATGCGCAAAACCGGTTTTATCCGCTTCCTCATCCCTGGCGCCAACATCATAAAGAATGTTTAATACTGCCATGGGGGTTGTATCATCTTCGTGCACCAATACACGAAGGCCATTGGCCAGTGTAAAACGATTAAAATCTACCATAAAAAAATATAATTCGGTCAAATATAATAATAATGATTCAGGCGGAATGTGATAATTAGTAATCACATTGCATATAGATGCATACTTTCATAATTAGCAGCATTTGAAAAAATTTTGGGACAAACTATACAATTTTTAGGAAGGCGGGAAAGAACACAGGGCTTAAGGAACTGAATTGATCACCTTACTTCTCCTCTTTCATCAACAACTGGTACGCTTCCACGCCCAAATGCTCAGCTATTAATGTTAGAATCGTAATATTTGTGTCAACTTTTCCATATTCATAATTGTACAGTTGCTTAGGTTCTATCTCGCACGAATATGCCAGTTGTGCAATAGTTAAACCTTTTAGTTTGCGAAATTTCCTGATGTTGCGGCCCAAATTCTTAATGGCTTCATCATTCCGTCTAAACTTTTTTGCTGTGGTACCCATAGTTGGGTACTAAAGAAGTTAATAATTTCTCCACATAAAACGTTCTATAGAACGTAAAAAATTTAGAAAAAATACTATTTTTACTTAACCAAAGTAAACAATATGAACAATTTTAAAATTCATGTAAAACATGTCTATCAGGAAAACTACAAAGGTATTATGTGCTTTCTGGCAGACGATCAGTATTGCGATGATGACATCAGGAATGAAACGCACAGAACCAAATCATTATGCTGGATTGGATTCCCGGATAAGCTGATGAAAATGATTAACAGGTACCAAAACGTAAACCTGATCATCAGCGCAGAGATTGTGCGTTTCAAACGGGATTTTGAAGAGCGGATGTTAGACCTCCTTCTGGTAGGTACACCAATGCAGATTAAGGAAATGGAAGAAGAGATTGAAAACTTCATTTATATTACCATCAGTGATCTTACGGACCAATGGCCATTACAACCCCAGCAGTTTCCAGACACCAATTAATTAGGAAATAAGCCGCTGATGCTGTTAAATGTGATAATGATGTGAAATAAAAACAGCAGAACTTATGGTATATTTGCACTATGAATACTGCCGAATTATTAGAACGGGCGCTACAATTCGACTTCTTAAGTAAAGAAGAGGGTGTGTTTTTGTACCATAATGCTGCAACTGCTGAACTGGCTTTTGTAGCCAATGAATTAAGGAAAAAGCAGGTGCCCAGTGGTAAGGTTACCTGGCAGATAGACAGAAATGTTAATACAACAAATGTTTGTATCGCGAACTGCAAATTCTGCAATTTTTTTAGAAGGCCAGGGCATGACGACAGTTACATCACCGATATTGAAACGTATAAGGTAAAGATTGAAGAGACATTCAGACTTGGCGGGGACCAGCTGTTGTTACAGGGAGGTCATCATCCGGATCTGGGCCTCACTTTTTATGCCGATCTTTTTAGAAAACTGAAAGAGCTTTACCCTGATCTTAAGCTACATGCATTAGGCCCTCCTGAAATAGCCCACGTTGCCAAACTGGAAAAAATGTCGCACGCAGATGTTTTAAGTGCCTTAAAGGCTGCCGGTATGGACTCACTGCCTGGTGCTGGTGCGGAAATCCTTAATGACAGGGTAAGAAGGTTGATTTCTAAAGGAAAATGCGGAGGTCAGGAATGGCTTGACGTAATGCGCGCTGCACATCAACTGGACATCACTACTTCGGCAACGATGATGTTTGGCCATGTAGAAACTATAGATGAGCGGTTTGAACACCTGGTATGGATCAGGGAAGTGCAAAGCGAAAAGCCCGAACATGCAAAAGGCTTTCTGGCATTTATTCCATGGCCTTTTCAGGATGACGGTACGCTGTTGAAACGTTTAAGGGGAATTACCAATGATGTTTCAGGCGATGAATATATCCGCATGCTGGCATTGAGCAGGATCATGCTGCCTAATATTAAAAATATACAGGCTTCTTGGCTTACAGTAGGGAAAAATGTAGCTCAGCTTTGCTTACATGCAGGCGCCAATGACTTTGGATCAATTATGATTGAAGAAAATGTGGTTTCTGCTGCTGGTGCCCCTCACCGTTTTACTGCCAAAGGAATACAGGATGCAATCAGGGAAGCTGGATTTGAACCACAGTTACGCGGACAACAGTATAACTACCGTGACCTTCCTGAACAGCTGGAAGAACAGGTTATTACCTATTAATGAACCGATTGAGAACTACACATAGTCTTACAGGTTGTATGTAACAAAAAAAGGGAGAAGGCAAACGCCCTCTCCCCATCATAAACCTAACAACTATTCTTATTTAATAAACAGAGAAGCGATGGCCAATACATCAGCTTTCACCAAAAACTCATCGAAAGATTCTGTGGCCGCGCTTACAGAAACACCCAAACCTGGAATGTTTACGCCTGCCTGCGTTACATTGTCTTCACCTGCATACACTGCATTAACCTGTGGTACGCCGCTATCGTTTGCACCAGTAATCCATGGTTTTAATGCTGTTACCCCTCCACCAGCAGGTGCTTTACGCATCTGACGAATGTGCGAAGCATGACGTGCTTCAACAGAGTGGATTTGCAAAGCCGTTTGTAATACACCCGGATTACTCATTAAATTTGGCGCCTGACCTTTATATGCCCTTACACCTGTATCTTCAAATGCCTGCGCAACTGCGAGGAATGTTGGATAATTTGAAAACACCGTTGGAAAAGTATTTTTTGCAGTATAATCAAATTGGGTAGCAACAAAAGATACCGGGGTACCACCCAGACCAGTTACTGCACCTTTTAACAAATTTACGTGCGCCAATTCATGGTCGCGTATGGTATTGATGGCAGCCACTGCAGGGGTTCCCACAGGAATCAGATTTGCAGTAGCAGCACCAGTTTGGTAGAAATAATATTCAAGATATTCTAACGTCAGGGCAAAATTCAATACATCTACAACTGTAGAAGTAGTTTGTCCGTAAGCTTTTTTAAACATAGAACCAAGGGCAAGCGGAACAGCAGCAACAGCCACTTTTGATCCAAGGCTATAAAATTGTTTCATAGCTGCCCGGCGCGGACTTAAGCGTTCATATACATCGCCATCTACTTTTTCAATTTCTTCTAATATGTTGATAATATTCATGATTTCTTAATTAAGATGGTAAGTTAGATGCGTTAATTGATGTTTTGATGAAAGATTGAGCCATTGATAAAACTTCACTTGGTGTTCTGGCTTTATCCAAACCGTTGGCATCAATAACTTCTGAGTTTGCAAATGTTCCGTTTTCAATCAAATCGCGGATCAAGGCAGCATGACGTGCTTCAACTGAAACGATTTTGCCAGCCAATACTAAATAATCGGCACTTTTGATCAACTTTCCAGCACCATTATAGGCTGATACACCTAAGTCTTCAAAAACTTTTGCAGTGGCCAATACATTTTGTCTAACACTGAAATTGATTGAACTGAAATCTACTGTCAGGGCCGGAATAGCTGAAGTCCCAAGGGCTTTCTTAAAAAATTCACGGTGTGCAAGTTCATGATCCCTGATGTCTGTTAATAAGGCAAGCTCACTGGCAGGAATGTTTGCATAAGGCGTTTTGATTACTGCATCATAAAATGCAGCCTCAAGTTGTTCAAGCGCATAAGCATAATTCAGGATGCCGACATCTCCGCTACCAAGGTCTACACCACCGTTTTGGGTATTGTTATCGTTGTCTTTTTTACAACCGGCTGCGATTAACGCGATACCTGCTGCCCCTGCCCCAGCGTACTGAAGGAAAGATCTGCGTTGCAGTGTTGCAGTCAGGAAGCCGCTCTCTTTATGCAGTAAATCCTGATCTTCTTGTTGAAAGTTTTTCATAGATAAATAGATTTTTAATGTGTAATGGTTCTGGTATTTTTGGTTACAATACGGTGACGTACGCCATAAATAACCATCCGGTTTTCGTGGTTTTACGAATATTCTTTTAAGTCCTGCGTTTTTTTAATAAATTCACCACAAATAATATATGCCTGTGCTTAAAGTTATTATAGTAGATGATGAGGAATTTGCGCGTTCATCGCTATACTTTCTCCTTCAGGAAAACTGCGAGAACGTACAGATCTGCGGAATTGCAAAATCAGTTGACGAAGCACGCGAATTGCTGTCCAATTTCGATGTAGACCTCATTTTCCTTGATATTGCCATGCCTGGAAAAAACGGATTTGAGCTCATTCCCGACGTAAAACTGACGCGTGCACAGGTCGTTTTTACTACCGCTTTTGACCAGTATGCATTGCGGGCAATTAAGGCCAGTGCACTGGATTATTTGCTAAAACCAATCGACATAGACGAGCTAAAAGAAACTGTAGAAAAAGCATTTAAATTGTTAAAAAGCGGAGAAAATAACGCCAACCGCAGTGAAAATCTTCGAAATCTTTCTGCTGAAATCAGCGAAGGGACTGAAATCCGCAAACTCAGCCTGCCCAACGGACAAGGGTATACCATTGTTGGCCTCAATGAAATTATACACATTGAAGCCGACAGCAATTACTCCATATTTCACCTTCACAACAGGGAGAAAATAACAGTTTCACGCGTACTCAAAGAGTATGAAGAAATATTACCAGAGGAACAGTTTGTAAGAATACATAAATCAAGCATTGTTAACCTCAATTACCTGAAGGAATACAATTCAAAAAACGGTCTCGAAGTGATGTTAAAAAATGGAGAGAAAATTGCAGTCTCACGCCGAAGAGCAAGTATCTTCTCTGAAAAAATTAAATTATTCACACGCCTTAGCAGTGATAAGTAATAGTGTTAGATTGATCAATAAATTAAAAGTATTCGCCTGTCTTTTGGTTGTACTACTGATGGCATCGTATGTTTACAGTTACGGCCAGACCACTTTTATCAAACATTACAGCACAAAAGACGGGCTCCCCAGTAACAGTTGTTATTTTACCCTGCAAGACAGCAAAGGTTATATCTGGGTAGCAACTGACGCCGGCGTTTGCCGTTTTGACGGAAAAGTTTTTGAAATTTTCTCTATTGATGACGGATTGCCCGACAACCAGGTTGTAAAACTTTATGAAGACAGCCGGGGAAGGATCTGGTTTTCTGCGTTAAACGGTCAGCTCAGCTACTATTCTGGTGGTAAGATCTTTAATGATCAAAACGAAAAATCGCTTAAATTATTGAATTTTAACAGCGTGGTGGTCTCCTTTTTTGAGGACAGCAAAAAGAATGTGTGGTTTGGTACAAACCGCAACCTATTGGCAAAATGGGATGGGAAATCATTAAAAAAATATGTCTCTGCCAATCCCGCCAGCCAGTTCATCAACACTACAATGTACGAGGATGTTACCGGAAAAATATGGGCAAACAGCACAAACTGTCTGCATTCTTTCAACGGCAGAACGTTTTCAAGGGAAAAAAATACAATGCTTCCCCTTTCCTTCAAATCGGTCCAATATCTTCCCGGTCAATCTTTATTGTTTTTGGATAAACGCGGTCTTAACCTGCGAAAAGGCAGTGACCAGCAACTACTGCTGAAGGTAGACAGCAACCTGCTGAAGAACAATCCTGGCTATTTTTATGGCGAGAAACGGGGGGAACTTTGGCTGAGCAATAATGCAGGCGTTTTCCATATTGATAGTATTGGAAACCAGAGCCGCTACCTCCCTGGCATAATGACAAGCCAGGTAATCAGGGACAGCAGGCAGAACATGTGGTTTACCACCAATAATGGAATTTATATGCTTCCAGAAAAATCTAAAAGATTGTACGTAGTTGATCACGACCATGGTCTCAGTAACAACGGAATTAAAAGTTTGATCAAAGATAAGAGGAACCGTTTCTGGTTGGGGATGGACAATGGCACCATAAATATTATCAGTAAGCCGGGGTACAAGGTGACCCGTATTTCGTTGCCCGACAAGAACAAGTTCAATATGATCAAACAACTGGCACTTGACTCCTCTGGTAATACAGTATTCTTTTCCTCAGATTATGGACTCGGTAAAATGGACATCAGTGGGGAATGGACAACGGCCCCGGTATATTTACAGGAGGCTAACAACTATGCATTTGTATTGAAAAACTTCAGCATCAGTTCACATAACGAGCTGGCACTGGCCATGTCATCTGGGATTGTAATAGTTAAAAAGCCCATGCAGAATTTGTCTTTCTCCTCCGCAGCTTACAAAGAGGGAGAAAACTTTTTCAGTGGCAGGGCATACCGGGTGTTTTACGACAGGCATCAAAACCTTTGGTTTTCCAATACCCGCGGCTATTCAAGGTTCTCCAACGGAAAAGTAAATCAGCTGCACCTTAAGGACAGCCTGCTCAAAAGAAGGGTAAACGACGTGGCGCAGTTACCAGACGGAACAACTGTACTGGCAACAGATGGCTACGGGCTCCTGTTTTATCAGAACGACAAAATGACCAGGCAAATTACCAGGGAAGACGGGCTGGCCAATAACATCTGCAAAAAGATATTTGTACAGCAGGATTATCTCTGGGTGGTAACCAGTGCCGCGGTAAACAGGATCTATCTGCGTGGAAATTTCTCAGTTGAATCATTTGATTTTACCAACAGTACGCTTGACAATGATGTGAATGCTATCTACGCTGATAAAGACACCGCCTATTTCGCTACAAATCACGGCCTTGTCTTTTTTGCAAACAGGCAGTTTGACCGTACTCAGGAAGTTCCAAAAGTGCTTATCTCTTCAATACTCATCAATCAAAAACAACTGGGCCTTGGTGCAGAACACATCAATCTGGAACCCGCAGAAAATAATATCACATTCCATTACAGTGCCATAGACTTTCAAAACAACAGCATTTTATACCGGTACCGGCTAAAACCTTCAGATACCTGGACAGAAACAAGAAGCCGGCGGTTAGAATTCTCTTCTATGGACCCGGGCGATTACGGCTTCGAACTTAGCGCAAGAACAAGGAACAGCCAGTGGAGTAAGCCTGTAACTGTAGTTTTTACGTTAAGGGAACATTTTTGGCAGTCTACCTGGTTTGTGATCATCCTGCTCGTAATGGCCGGCTTAAGTTTCTATAAAATTGCAGTGAGTGTAACGCGGCAGCAAAGGGATAAAGAACAGCAAAAACTCCTGCTCAAAAACAAGATATTAATGCTTGAACAGCAGGCTTTGCAGGCGATGATGAACCCTCATTTCGTTTTTAATGTGATGAATTCCATACAGCATTATATCAATACCAAAAACACCTCATCGGCCAATAAAATACTTACCGGCTTTGCAAGGCTGATCAGAAAAAACCTTGATATCTGTACCAAAAGTTTTATATCACTTGAAGAAGAAATAGATTACCTCACCTTATACCTTCGCCTTGAAAAAATGAGGTTTGGTGATAAATTTAATTATACGATCCAGATTGAAGATGATATTGATATGGACGAGACTACCATTCCTTCGATGATCCTGCAGCCCTATATTGAAAATGCAATCTGGCATGGGCTCATGCCAAAAGATGAAGGGGGAAACCTGGCCGTGGTTATACGGCACCATTCAGAAGACGCATTGCTCATCCAAATCACAGACGATGGCATAGGAATAGACAATGCGATGAAGGGTAAAACCGAAAAACATAACAGTAAAGGCATGAGCCTTACCCAGGAAAGAGTGAACCTTATTAACCAAATCGAGGCGTATCCTATACAGATTACTATCAGTCAAAACGGCTTATCGGGCACAACAATCTCTATTTTAATACCAAATAGGTAGTATTTTACCGTTTACTCAATGATTCCTACCACTTACTAACTATAGTTCGTTTCGGATTAAAATTGCATTAAACTTGTTATAGATATTAAAGCAAGCATAAGTTTGCAAAAGAACGTTCTTATAGAATTGGCTAAAGATATTTTTTCACCTAACCTAAAACTTATCTCAATTCAGGTTTCATTTGTGTGTTAAAAGTGGTAAAGTTAAAGCTTTACCACTTTTTTTTTGTCCTCTTTTTTCTCCTGCCCAACCACTCTTATTCCAATATTCAAATGCCGGTCATTCTTATATCTGACCAGCAATCACTTAAAGATTTGGGAAGGAATTTTAAAAATAGTTCTTTTTTTAAGATGCTTTTTGTGCTATTTTTGGTTGAGTGAAATATTCTGGAAAACAGCCTAAAAGCTGTTTAAAAAGATTTTTCATATTTTTAACCTATCAATAATTCTGGCAACTTTATTTTAGAAAAATGACAACTCCAAAAAAATCCGCAAAAAATGATTCATTAGATGATCAGGCGCAGGACAAGGAAATGAATGATGAAAACTCTTTTGATTCTGCTGAAAACAAAAAAACATTAGACGATGACGACGATGATTTTGATCTTCCGCTGGATGATCTGGATACCTTCGGAGACTTTGACGATGACGACGATAGCTATTAATACATAGTTAGACCACCTATATAGAGCATCTTATCTAAGATGCTTTTTTATTTGAAAAGCTGCCAGCGCTAAACCAGGCCATACTGAAACCTATTATATAAAATGAACATTATTCCCGTATCTGGTTCACAGACCAAAAAAGAGTTTTTACAAGTTCCCCACTTCATCTATCAAAACGATAAAAACTGGATCTGTCCGCTGGATCAGGATGTAGAAAAGACCTTCGACCCCAGAAAAAACCCGTTTTTTAAACATGGTGAATGTACCAGATGGATATTAAAAGACGATAAAGGCCAACTCATTGGAAGGGTTGCCGCGTTCATTAATGAAAAAAAAGCACATCAGTATGAGCAGCCAACAGGCGGGATGGGTTATTTTGAATGTATTGACAATCAGGAAGCCGCATTTTTATTATTTGATACCGCTCAGGAATGGTTAAAAGCGCGTGGCATGAAGGCTATGGACGGACCTGTCAACTTCGGTGAAAACGACATGTTCTGGGGCCTGCTGGTAGAAGGTTTTAGTCCGCCTTCCTATGGTATGAATTATAACCCCGCCTATTACCAAACATTTTTTGAGAGCTACGGTTTTGAGACCTCCTATCAGCAGATTACCAATCACCTTGCTGTAAGGAACCCTTTTCCTGAACGTTTTACAAAGATTGCCAACTGGGTGGCCGGCAAACCGGGTTATACCTTTGAGCATTTCTCCAAAAAGAATTCAGGCAAATATGTAGACGATCTTATGGAAATCTACAACGATGGATGGAAAGATTTTGAAAATTTTGTACCCATCAAAAAAGAGACGCTTCAGGAGAGTTTCAAACAGATGGAAGCAATTATGGATGAAAAGCTGATTTGGTTTGCTTATATCAACGGAGAGCCCGCTTCTTTCGTAGTTATCATTCCAGATGCCAACCAGATGATCAAAGACTTCAACGGTAAGCTCGGATTACTTGAAAAACTTAAATTTGTTTACCGCAGATGGAAAGGTGTAAACAGGATGAGGGCAATTGTTATGGGCACTAAGAGTACCTATCAAAAACATGGCCTTGAATCGGCTTTGTTCATCAAACTCAAAGAATACGTTTTGCCAATGGAGCAATACGATGAGCTCGAACTTTCATGGGTAGGGGATTTTAATGATAAAATGCTTTCCATTCATGAAGCAACAGGTGCCACTTTTGGAAAGCGGCACCTTACGCTGCGTAAATTGTTCTCTTAACCGAGATCTATTTTTCTCTGATCTCTTCGTATAGATCAATAACCTTTTTCTGAAGCTTAATGATCTCTTCCTCTCTAAGAGAAAGCTTCGCTTTAAGATTGTTGATTTCTTCGAAGTTCACCGACTGAGGATTTTCTCCTTCTTTAGAGATGATGTCCATTGTGGAAACTTCAAAAAGATTAGCAATCTGAGCAAGTCTTGAAATGTTGATATCTGTAATACCTGTCTCAATTTTTGAGAATGCAGGGATTGAGATATTGAGTCTTTTGGCTACTTCGCCCTGACTCCAACCATTTTTCTGGCGAAGCTGTCTGATGTTCTTACCGATAATGTTCATTTTTATAAATTTAGGTGTGTTTTGTTCTATTAAATATTCAACTCACGTGCCAATTTGACCAGGTCCATACCTCCAAAATTCCCCGAACTCATGAGTAACAGGTTGGTATTTGTAAAATCCAGTCCCCTTAAATATTGCTCCAGGGCACCGGCATTGTTAAAAAAAGTAATCCGATCGTTGTTAAATGCTGTTCGAACATCTATTTCAGCGAAAGGTATAATTTTTTTTTGTTGAAATGTCTTTTCGTCAATATATACGATAGGATTATCTGCTTGGATCATCGTATCGGCATATTGTAGTAAAAAATTTTTATTTAAACTACTAAAAGTGTGTAATTCTATGCAAGCTACTAAGTTTCTTTCCTCAAATTGTGACTTTACTGCCTCAATTGTGGCTTTCAACTTAGATGGCGAATGTGCAAAATCCTTATACACATTTGTATTTTTATCAGCAAATAACAGCTCCAGTCGTTTAGAAGCGCCCTTAAATGAAACGATTGCGCTATTGAAGCCCTCTTCATCTATTCCTATTTCCTTGCAAACCTGTTTCGCAGCACTTAAATTCATCAGATTATGATCACCAAAAACTTTCAGCGGCAAATTCTCCGGCTGCAGGTAAGTGACTCCACTTTGAACGCTGTGCCCGGGAATTTCGTACCCTATCTTGGTAACTTCGCTGTTATCTTTTTCTACAATGTTACTTAATTCCCTGTCATCTTTACTATAGATTAATACCCCTCCAGGCTCTATAGTTTCAATAAATGCTTCAAATTGAAGCAAGTATTCTGCGAAAGTAGGAAAAACATTAATATGATCCCAGGATACACCAGAAATTACTGCAATATTTGCTTTGTAAAGATGAAATTTTGGTCTCCGGTCAATTGCTGAGGCCAGGTATTCATCGCCCTCAATGATGATTACCGGAGCGGTGTCCGTAACTTTTACCATCGTATCAAATCCTTCCAGCTGTGCCCCTACCAGGTAGTCGAAATCCATGCCATGAAAATTAAGCACATGCAGGATCATAGAGGTTATGGTCGTTTTACCATGGCTCCCTCCAATAACTACACGCAACTTATCTTTGGTTTGCTCATAGATATATTCAGGATAGGAATAAATCTTTAATCCAAGCTCCTGTGCACGCAGCAATTCAGGATTATCCACAAATGCATGCATCCCTAAAATAATCGCGTCCAGATCAGCTGTAATGCGCTCAGGATACCATCCCATACTTTCTGGCAATATCCCAAATCTGGCCAGCCGGCCAGCAGATGGCTCAAAAATAGCATCATCAGAACCACTGACTGTAAAACCCTTTTTATGAAGAGCTATGGCCAGATTGTGCATTGCACTACCGCCAATAGCTATAAAATGTATCCTCATAGCTGTTTTTTAAAATGTGCCGCTACCCAGTCGCCAATTTTCTTATGGCTGCAATAATTTATGTGTAATGGTTTACATGCTGCTGTTATCATCTCCAGGTCTGGAGACTCATAAAAACCACTGAAATATATATCGCCACCATCTTTAAGCACCTCTGCATATACAGGTATCTGGTCAAGCAGAATATTCCTGTTTATATTTGCCAGTATCGTATCAAACATGCGTGCAGGAATAACTTCCTTACCACCCCACAACGCGGTGATATTATCAATTCCGTTTAGTGCCGAATTTTCCTTTGCACTCAGATAACATACTTCGTCGTTATCAATCGCAAACAGTTCCTCTGCTCCCTTTTTAGCAGCGAGGATGGCCAGTATGCCAGTGCCTGCGCCCATGTCAAGCACTAATTTTCCAGAGACATCAGCATCCAGTATGTACTGCATCATCATCGTTGTAGTTTGATGATGCCCCGTACCAAAGGCCATCTTTGGATCTATAACAATTTCATAGGTATATTGAGGCTGGGGATCATGAAAAGTTGCCCTCACATAACACCGTTCATCAATAATCAGGGGCTCAAAATTTTTCTCCCATTCTTCATTCCAGTTTTCTGCTGCAATTTCGGTGACCGTATAGGCATACTCAAAATCATCTTCAAACTGGATAAGGGCATCTGTTAAGTTGTACTGGCTGTAACTATCGCTGTCAATAAATGCAGAAAAGCCATTTTCAGTATCCTCAAAAGTGTTGAAACCAATTTCCGCGAGCTCACTGATCAGTAAATCCTGCTGGTATTCCTGAATGCTGACGAAGCTAAATGTGACCTGTATATATTGCATTAAGCATTAAATGTTTTAACGATATCTGCGAAATCACGCGATTTTAGAGAAGCGCCTCCAATTAAACCACCATCAATATCTGTTTGCGCAAATAATTCAGCAGCATTTTTAGGGTTACAACTTCCGCCGTAAAGAATAGATGTATCTTCAGCAGCCTGGTCATTATAATGAGCGGCCACTTCTGCACGGATAAAAGCATGCACTTCCTGCGCCTGTGCCGCAGTTGCAGTTAATCCTGTACCAATTGCCCAAACAGGCTCATATGCAATTACAGTTTTGGCAAAGTCTTCTGCACTTAAAACGAACAGGCCGTTTGCCAACTGATTTTTTAAAATTTCAAAGAAATTGCCGTTGTTCCTTTCGTCAAGGGTTTCTCCAATACAAAAGATCGGGGTCAAACCATTTGCAAGGGCAATTTTTGTTTTTTCTGCGAGAAGGGAATCACTTTCAGCAAAATACTGACGGCGTTCCGAATGTCCGATAATTACATACTCGCATCCAACAGACTTGATCATTTTGGCAGAAATTTCACCAGTAAAAGCACCGCTCTCATTTTGGTGACAATTTTGCGCACCTATTTTAACCGTTTCTCCACCTAATTTTGACAAGCTGTTTAAATGAATAAACGGAGCACATATGATAGCAATCTGGTCGCCCTTTTTCTCATCTCTTACGATGTTAACGATTTCTGAAAACAGGGAAATACCTTCTGCGTAATCCATGTTCATTTTCCAATTTCCTGCTACTATTTTCTTTCTCATAATTTATTGGTTGTTCTATTATTATATTAATGTACTGAATAGCAAAACTAAGCTCTATTAAGCGCATTATCCTACACATATACGTGCTAAATTTAAAAAACTATCTATTAAGAATGTCTATAAATCTCAGTTAATTTAAAAATTGCGGACAATATATCTTTTTCTACCTGATTAAAGTCTGTATTTTTCCTCTCGAAAACTTTGCCGGTTGTCTCAAACATTTTGTTCAGGAAATAACTTCCCTTCCCCATGCCCCAGGTAAAATCGGGTACAAAGTTTTCTGGATAACCTGCTCCAAAAACATTTGCACTTACACCAACAACGGTACCAGTATTAAACATAGTATTGATTCCGCATTTTGCATGATCGGCCATGATCAGTCCGCAAAACTGAAGTTCTGTATTTCTGAACGATTTCTGTTCGTAATTCCACAACTTTACATTGGCATAATTGTTTTTAAGATTTGAATTGTTGCTGTCGGCACCTATGTTGCACCATTGGCCCATCACAGAATTCCCAAGATAACCTTCATGCCCTTTAGACGAATATCCCCAGATCACCGCATTGTTAATTTCGCCGCCAACGCGGCTGAAAGGGCCAATAGTGGTCTGACCATATATTTTACTCCCCATTTTTACCTGTGAATTTTCACATAACGCGAAAGAACCCCTGATATGTGCCCCTTCCCAAACCTGTGCATTTTTACCGAGGTATACGGGGCCGTTTAACGTATTAAATGTTGAACATTCCGCTCCTACACCTTCCTCAACAAAAATCTGGTCGCCTAAAACCGTATTGGTACTGCTCAGGCTACTAGACGTTCTTCCCTTGGTCAGGAGCTCAAAATCTGCCCTGATCTGGCGATCATTGTTCAGAAAAATATCTTCGGGATATACAACGTGGGTAAAAGTACCACTAAAAAACACCGGTCGAAACGCTATAACTTCTGCTAAGCCCGGCATTTCACCTGCGCTGGTTTTATAGGCGATAATGAGGTTGCCCCTCATGAGTACTTCGCCGTTATGGATGTTACTGATGGCAGTGAAGAGTTCATCTGTGGGACAAACAGCACCGTTTACAAAAGTATCAGCATCTGGAAGCGGAGGGTATTTTACAGCTAAATATGGTGCAGTTACGTATCCGGGAGTATGCGCAGCATAATTCTCCCATTTTCCGGCGATGGTAAGTATGCCCAGTCGCAGATCGGCCACAGGCCTTGTAAAAGTGAGCGGCCTTAAGTTAGACCAGGAAACATCGTCAAATAAATTAATCTTCATCCATATATACGTTATTGGTATGACCAGATATTTTGTCGCCAGCAGGAGGCCTATCAGGAAATCCCGGTAAAAAGGGTTTCCGGCAAAAATAAAAAAGTCCCGATGCATATGCAACGGGACTTTTAGACAATTTCTTATAATGCTAAAATTATTTCTTAGCGTAACGTGTTTTGAATTTATCAATACGACCAGCAGTATCTACCAGTTTCATTTTACCAGTGTAAAATGGGTGAGAGGTGTGGGAGATCTCTAATTTATATAGAGGGTACTCATTACCATCTTCCCAAGTAACAGTTTCTTTAGTATCTACACAAGATTTAGTTAAGAAAGAGTATTCGTTAGACATATCTTTAAATACTACGAATCTATAGTTTGATGGGTGAAGATCTTTTTTCATATGAATTTATACTTATTTGTCGCTTATTTTGAAGGTTGCAAATATCCAAATTTTATTTTTTATATACAAGAATTAATGAATAATTATGTGCTATACTTTTTCCAGGTTTCTACTTTCTGTTTTTGCCTTCTAATGTATTCATCTGCAATAACTTCTGCAGACGGCAACTGCGACGTTCCCAGCAGCAACGATTTGAGACGTTCTTCATCGACGTCTGCCCGGTACAATATGTTCATCATTCTGCTGATATCATTATCCATCAGCCAGCCGAAAGCATGGATCATTTTCTCACGAATCTGCCCGTCAGTCGGTTCTCCCTCCAGTTCAAAGTCCTTTCCGATAATCTTAACCAGTGCAGCTGTCTCAGTCATGGGTTGTTGGTTTAATTTCCTGGCATAGCTCTACTAAAACACCATTGGTTCCTTTGGGGTGAACAAAACAGATGAGTTTGTTATCTGCGCCCGGTTTAGGTTCGTTATTCAGCAGTACAAATCCATTATCACGCAACCTTTCCATCTCTGCATAAATATCGGTTACGTCAAATGCAATATGGTGGATGCCCTCCCCTCTCTTATTGATAAATGCATCTATGGCGCTGTTTTCGCCGGTGGAGGCCAAAAGCTCAATTTTTTGGCTCCCGGCAAGAAAGAATGCGGTTGAAACCTGCTCTGAAGCTACCAGTTCACGTTTGTACGCAGGAACACCCAATAATTGCTCATACAGATCACAGGACAGGTCCAGGTCTTTTACAGCAATGCCTATATGCTCTATTTTATTCATCGTGCTTTAACAGTTAGAAAAATGTAAAAATGCGGCTTTTACCCGTATGTTCATAGGGATTAATTAGAATTTTCGCCATTGCCTTAGTACATTTGTAACTTATCGCTTCATAATTTATACTTGGATGGAATTACCTGTTTATCTGGATAATAATGCAACTACACCTCTCGATCCAAGAGTACTTGAAGTGATGCTGCCATATTTCACCAGTAAATTTGGTAACGCGGCAAGCCGCAGCCATGCATTTGGATGGATTGCCGAAGAAGCGGTTGACCAGGCACGCGAGCAGATTGCCCGACTAATAGGCTGTACCGATAAAGAAATCATTTTTACTTCAGGGGCTACCGAGGCCGATAATCTTGGGATTAAGGGCGTATTTGAAATGTACCATGCAAAAGGGAACCATATCATTACTGCCGTTACAGAACATAAAGCCGTTTTAGATACCTGTAAACACCTGGAAAAATTAGGTGCCAGGGTTACTTATCTGGGCGTAAAAGAGGATGGTTTGATTGATCTTGCGGAACTGAAGGCAGCAATCACTGACGAAACGATCCTCGTTACCATCATGTATGGCAACAATGAAACAGGAGTAATTCAGCCAATGAACGAAATTGCCAACATCGCACATCAGTATGGCGCACTGTTCATGACTGACGCTACCCAGGCAATAGGTAAAATCCCGGTGGATGTAGATAAAGACGGTATTGACATCATGGCCTTTTCAGCCCACAAATTATACGGGCCTAAAGGAGTAGGCGCCTTATATGTACGCCGCAAAAACCCAAGGGTTAAAATTACCGCTCAAATGGATGGTGGCGGACACGAACGCGGCATGCGGTCGGGAACATTGAACGTACCCGGAATTGTTGGCCTGGGTAAGGCATGTGAGTTGTGCCGGCTGGAAATGGACGAAGAGGCTAAACGCCTTGGCGCGCTGAGGGATAAAATGGAAACTGCATTGATGACGATTGAAGAAAGTTACATCAATGGCAGTACTGTACACCGTTTGCCGCATGTTTCTAATTTGTCGTTTAGATATGTAGAAGGTGAAGCACTAATGATGGCAATGAAAAACCTAGCTGTTTCTTCAGGATCTGCCTGTACTTCCGCTTCGATTAAACCTTCACATGTGTTAAAAAGCCTCGGCCTGTCTGATGACCTCGCCCATTCTTCTATCCGTTTTGGCTTGGGCCGTTTTACTACGGCTGAAGAAGTAGACTATGCAATTGAAACAATTAAAAAGGCCGTTGATCACTTAAGGGAACTTTCGCCACTTTGGGAAACGTTCAAAGAAGTGTCAACCCAATAAAAAAAAAAGACATGGCATACTTTTGGATGCCATTTAATCAATTAATATTTAAGTATATGATCACGATCACAGAAAAAGCGAAAACTAAAATTGATCACTTAATGCAGGAATCTCAAATGGATACCGATTATTTTTTACGTGTTTCGGTAAAAGGTGGCGGATGTTCGGGACTGACTTACAATCTTGATTTCGATAATGAAGAAACGAAAGACGATCAGTTTTTTGAAGATAAAGGTGTGCGTATTGCATTGGATATGAAATCGTTTTTATACCTGGCAGGAACCGAACTTGATTTTACAGATGGACTGAACGGAAAGGGATTCGCCTTTAATAATCCAAACGCTACCCGTTCCTGCGGATGCGGAGAAAGCTTCTCAGTATAACAGAAGAACAGTTACCTTACAGGTAGCCATAAAATTTACAAGCAGTAGCAATCAATCGCTACTGCTTTTTTGTTGGGCTTAATCCCACAGATGCATTGGGCAAAGTCCGCGTATACGCTCTGGCAAAACCCAGCTTCAAAATCCCATAGTAACTTATCAAACAATAGCGACCAACTACTGTTAAACGTTAATTATTATGTTTCTGAGCAAAAAAAGCATTATAATTGTCATCGCAAAACAGAATTCATATGCCATCAAGTGATCAACTCACTACCGTTCCCAGTTTGCTGAGGAATGTAGTTGAACATATCCATCCACCTGAAGCCACTTTTCTGATCCATAAGGAAGGTACTGCATGGGAAAACATTTCTTTTAAAGCCACACTTGACCATGCAGATGCGATTGCTGCATTCTTTCTCAATAAGGGCATTATAAAGGGAGACCGCATGGGCCTCATTATAGAAAACGGGCCGAATTATATTTACTATGATCAGGGTATCCAGCAAATAAACGCCATCAATGTGTCCATCTATCCCACACTGTCAGAGCATGAGGTGGCATATATCATCAACGACTCTGGTATGAGGGCCATCCTGGTTGGCAATACTTTCCTTTACAAGAAGATCCTGAAAATTGCTGCCAACTGCAAAAAACTAGAATATATCATTCCCGCTTTTCCCGATCACGGAAAAATAGCGGTACCTGAAGATATCCAGGCGGAGATCATCAGTTTTGCAGATGTACTGCTTACCGGCAAAGCGCTTGTTCCGCAGTACCAGCAGCAGATTAAGACTGTCCGCGAAGCAATTAGCGCTTCTGATATTTCATCCCTGGTTTATACCTCAGGTACAACCGGCACCCCTAAAGGCGTAATGCTTTCGCACAATAACTTTGTAGAAAACGTTAAGGTATGCCTTGACCAAATGTCGGCTATCGACAAAGAAGATACTTTTTTGTCTTTCCTTCCACTTTCACACGTATTTGAACGTACTGCCACTTATCACGTTTGTTGTATTGCCGGCTGTAAAATGGCTTTCGCACAAAGTCTTGAACTGCTTGCCAAAAACATGACTGAGGTTAGGCCCACCGTAATGAACTGCGTGCCCCGCCTTTTGGAACGTATACACGATAAAGCTATTAAAGCAGGAACTGCCGAAGGTGGCCTAAAAGCTAAGATTTTCCTTTGGGCTATGGAAACGGGACAACTTTACCGTCAGCGACTGGAGGCTGGTAAAAGCGCGGGCCCGGTACTGAGCATTAAAAAAATGATTGCCGAAAAACTGGTCTTTAGTAAAATCAAAGAGAAAACCGGCGGACGTTTAAAATTCCTGATTTCCGGCGGTGCGGCCCTGCCCAAAAATGTAGGCGAGTTTTTTGGTAACCTGGGCATCAAAGTATGTGAAGGTTTCGGCCTGACAGAAACATCACCGGTAATGACCTTTAGCGAGAACAACCGCCAGGTTTACGGCACTGTGGGCAGGGTTATTCCTGGCATAGAGGTAGCCATTCAGGATATAGAAACCAAAAAAATCATCAATATCCAGACGCACGATACCTTTGACGAACATTTTGAATGCCCTGAAGGCGAAATCATTGTGCGTGGCCACTGCGTGATGCAGGGATATTTCAATAAACCTGCAGAAACTGCAGAAGCTATAGATAAAGACAACTGGTTCCATACTGGTGATATCGGCAGGTTTTACAAAGGCTATCTGCAGATTACCGACCGTCTTAAAAACATGATTGTTAATGCGTACGGCAAAAACGTGTACCCTACGCCGGTAGAAAACATTTATCTGAAAAGTCTGAAAATAGAACAGATTTTCCTCATTGGTGACAAAAGGGAGTACCTCACCGCAATTGTCATCCCCAACAGGGAAACTATGCAGGAAACATTCAATCTGCCCGATGCATTCTTTTTACAACCAGACACTTTTATCACCGAGCCGGACATAGTAGAATGGGTTGGTAAGGACATCAGGAGCCTCTCCAATGAGCTTTCTAAATTTGAACGCATCAAGAATTTTAAGATCAAAAGAAATCCTTTCAGCATGGACGAGGGCGAAGTTACGCCTACAATGAAGATCAAGCGCAAGGTGGTAGAAAAGAAATATGCTGAAAATATTAATGAGATGTATGCAGATTCCGTCGAAGCTGATTAGAATTTTCTGAAAAACACCCTTCTAATTTACTATTTTTGCTGAACATTTCGGATGGTTACATCCGGATGTTTGTCATTTATAACCCTATCCGGCCCTTGCCGAATATAAAAAACATATGAGTACAGGACTATCAGAACAAGAAATACTGCGCAGAAGTGCGCTTGTCCAGTTGCGGGAACTGGGAATCGATCCCTACCCTGCAGAAGGATATGAAATCAATACAACTGCCGCCGACATCCTGGCAAATTATAACGACGAGAATAAGGAAGCCTATCAACAGGTAAGTTTTGCAGGAAGAATTATGACCAGACGGATCATGGGCAGCGCAGCTTTTGCTGAGCTCCAGGATTCAACCGGCCGCATTCAGGTTTACCTTAAAAGGGACGAACTATGCCCCGGTGAAGATAAAACACTTTACAATACAGTATTTAAAAAGCTTCTCGACCTGGGCGATTTTATCGGGGTAAAAGGTTATGTATTTACCACCCAAACCGGCGAGATCTCTGTTCACGTTACTGAATTTACTTTACTGTCCAAATCCTTAAAACCACTTCCTGTTGTAAAACGCGATGAGGAAGGAAATATTTTCGATGGTTTTACTGACCCTGAATTAAGATACAGACAACGTTATGTAGATCTTACTGTTAATCCGGGCTTTAAACAAATTTTCATCAACCGCTCCAAAGTAATACGTACTATGCGCTCTTACTTTGATGATCAGGGATGGATTGAGGTGGAGACCCCTATTTTACAGCAGATCCACGGGGGAGCAGCAGCGCGCCCGTTTGAAACGCACCACAACACATTGGATATGCCACTCTTTTTGAGGATCGCGAACGAGTTGTACTTAAAAAGGCTGATTGTAGCTGGTTTTGATGGAGTATATGAGTTCGGTAAGATGTTCAGAAATGAGGGTATGGACCGTACCCATAATCCTGAATTTACCGCCATGGAAATTTACGTGGCCTACAAGGATTATATCTGGATGATGGGTATGGTGGAAGACTGCCTGGAAAAGGTGGCCATAGCGATACACAATTCTCCTTTGGTTAAAGTTGGCGCACATGAAATTAATTTTGCCGGCCCATATGAGAAACTGACCATGTATGAGTCAATTCAGAAATATACAGGTATAGATGTTTCCTCAATGACGGAAGATGAAATTAAAGATACCTGCAAAAGCCTGGGAATTGAAGTGGATGCTTCTATGGGACGCGGTAAACTGATCGATGAATTGTTCAGCGAAAAGGTTGAAGCTAACCTGATCCAACCAACATACATCACAGATTATCCACTGGAAATGACGCCTCTTGCTAAAAAACACAGAAGCAAAGAAGGACTGGTAGAACGTTTTGAGCTATTTGTGAACGGAAAGGAAATTGCAAATGCATATTCTGAGCTAAACGACCCGATCGATCAGAAAGAAAGATTCGAAGATCAGCTGAAACTAGCCGCCCGCGGTGATGACGAAGCGATGGCCATGGACGATGATTTTGTACGTGCCCTGGAATACGGTATGCCTCCTACATCTGGACTAGGGATCGGAATAGACCGTTTAGTAATGCTGATGACGAACCAGTCAACCATTCAGGAGGTATTGTTCTTCCCTCAGATGAGACCGGAAAAGAAAGCCAAAGTAACCACTGATGAGGATTTTGTAAACGCCGGCATCCCTGCAGAATGGGTTCAGGTGATCAGGAAAATGGGTTTTAATACCCTTGAAGATCTTGCTGGTGCCAATGCAAACAAAGTGTTCAACGATCTTGGCGGAATGCGTAAAAAGCTAAAGCTTGACTTGACTATGCCTTCGAAGGAAGATGTAACTGCCTGGTTTTCTTAACATAAAGATAACAAAGACTTAAAGCCCTGCCATGATGTATTATGGCAGGGCTTTTCTATTTTTACCAGACATAAAAAATCTGGAAGCTATGAATAACTCCATTCTTGAAATTACCGAAAATGAATACTGTATAAAATTAAGTAAAGATGCTTTCGATTTATCACTGATCCGTCAGTTGATCAAAAGGATTCAGTCCGAGCAGTTGTTCTTTAGCAGAACCAAAGAGAATCTGGATGATGATATTATCAGCAGAGGCGGACTACATGAAAACGAAAATTTTGACAGTTTAAACGAGAAATAAAAAAAGCCACATGATTGTGGCTTTTTTTATTCTTTCTTTTACCAGATACTATCTGTATCTCACTTGTTGTTGCTTATCCAGCATTCCCAACTGATCTTTCATTTGTTTAATCTGATCAGCCAGTAATTTGTTCTTATCTGCTTTTTTTGCTTCGGTAAGATACATCTGTGCTTCTCTTTTATTTCTTTTTCCCATTGAAATACCGGCAAGGCTCAGTTTTGCAAGGGCAATGTTATGGTCCATCTGCATTCCCAGTGAAAGGGCTTTCTTGAAATACTTCTCTGATTGCATAGGGGCTTTTCTTGATTCAATCAAACCTACCAGCAAGTTATAATATCCATGCTGCACCCTGATCAGCTGGCTTTCATAATCGGTGATTTTTTTTAAATAAGCTTCAGCTTTAGGCATATCGTCTTTACGTAAAAACCACTGCGCAAGAAGCATATTCTCATTATAGAAAAAGGTTACGATGACCAACAGGCTTATCAACACTGCTAAAATCCCCCATCCCCAGAAACCGAAAATCATGAGGGCAACTGCGCCCCCTAATACCACAAAACCTACAATAAGTCTTACTATGTTTGGCATATCTACTTAAATTATTTTTTGCAAATATCGTGTTTATATACCAAAAAGCAGAGTTAAAAAAATATTAAAAAATTGACAGGATTCTTTGAATGGACTGAATTTTGAAAGAAACAGCTGTGTACCTGATCATGCTGAAAAATAACAATTTTCCATCACCATCGACCTAATAGGATATTTAGAATCACCTTGTTTTAGACAAAGAGAAGTTAAGTCAAAGTCAAGTCCTGGACAACAAAAGATTTATCCCGCCAATAATCCGCTTCAAAAACGTAGCTGGACCGCCCGTAGAGCGGCAACGTACCGGACCAACATCGGAACAATACCGCAACAGATACGGAACAACTTTTAACTTGACTTCGAGTTGACATCTAATTGACTTGCTTTTGCAGCGAACATGCCCAAAATTTACTGTCTGCTTAGTAATAAGCAGCTGAATTTTTAATACCTCCCAGGTTTTAAATATATTATCGCCGATAAATAATTGATTCAACCATTCCTGCTTATATTTGTTATCCGTCCATCAGGTATTAGCTGTGCGGTTGGCAGGGCACTAAAATCTATCATTAAATTTAAGAAATATATGCTCAACGAATGCAATGCTGAGGGAATTTTTTCCATCGCTCTCATGAAAGACAGATACGACATTGAATACCCCATTTATGAACCTGATGCGGAACTGCTGATGCAGTTGAAGGCAGAGCTTGTTAATAAAAGTATCCTTATATTTTTAGGCACCTGGTGCGGCGACTCCCAGAAACAGCTGCCCCGGTTTTACAAAATACTGGATGCTTTACAGCTGGACCGAAACCTGCCTACCCTGATTTGCGTAGACGAAATGAAAAAAGACGAAAAAGGCCTGACAGAGAAAATGAATATTGTCAGCGTCCCTACGTTTATCTTTTTGGAAAATGGACAGGAACTGGGGCGTATTACCGAATCACCCCTTGGTACGCTGGAAAGCGATATGATTGAAATTTTAACAAAAAAATAAAGCGATGTCTGCAGCATTAGAACCGGGATGGTTAAAGGTCCTGGACACAGAATTTGACAAAAAATACATGAAAGACCTGAAAGCTTTTCTGTTACAGGAGAAAGAAGAAGGTTTTACCGTTTACCCCAAAGGAAGCGATATCTTTAATGCCTTTAATATTACCCCCTTTGACAAGGTTAAGGTAGTAATTCTTGGTCAGGATCCTTATCACGGTGACGGACAGGCGCACGGACTCTCCTTTTCGGTAAAAAAAGGGGTTACTGTTCCGCCTTCGCTCAAAAACATATACAAGGAACTCGAAACTGACATCGAAGGTTTTAAGACACCCAACCATGGGCACCTTACAGAATGGGCTGAAGAAGGTGTGTTATTGCTCAACGCTACCTTAACAGTGCGTGCCCGTCAACCAGGCTCCCATCAGGGTAAAGGCTGGGAAGCATTTACAGATCAGGCCATCAGCCAGCTGTCCGATCAAAAAACCGGTCTGGTGTTTCTTTTATGGGGTAAGTTTGCACAGAACAAATCTATCCTGATTGATGAGACAAAACATACAGTGATTAAATCTGCGCATCCCTCGCCATTCTCTGCTTATACAGGCTTTTTTGGAAGTAAACCCTTCTCTAAAACAAATACGGCATTAATAGCACAAGGAAAAAAACCTGTTAACTGGCAAATTAGCTAGTTAACAGGTTTCCTGTTTAAATTTCTGTAGTAATTAATATTCCAAAGGAACAATCGGTTCTTTTTTGGTGGTAGACATGATCATCATCGTCTGGAAAGTCTTCACGACGCTGATTTTACTGATTTTGTCCATAATAAGCCGTTCATATGCCTTGATATCGCTTACATATACCTTCAACAGAAAATCTGCCTGCCCCGTTACATGGTGGCATTCTGTAATTTCTTTGATTTGGTTAACTTCATCCAGGAAAATCTGGATCGTGTTGTTTTTGTGGAAATCAAGCTGGACCTGTATAAAGGTTTTGATGCCTAAACCCAGTTTCTCTTCATCAACCAACGCATGGTAACTCTTAATAAAACCAGACATCTCCAGCTTCCTCACCCTCTCTAACGTTGGTGCAGGAGATAATCCAATTTCCTGCGACAAAAGTAGATTGGTTATCCTTCCATTTTCCTGTAAAAGTCTGAGTATCTTAAAATCTATTTTATCTAATTCTACTGCCATTTTTTCGGTTCTTGAACTCAAAGGTAGAATAACACCTGATTATTTACCAAATTTAATTTTAAAAAATATCAATAAAATTATGCTTTATTTTATAAAAAAATTTTTAGATTTATCTAAATATAGAATTAGGCACATATAATGCACTCCTTTACCGAAGAAAATTACCTCAAAATCATCTACCATCTTTCTATGCTCAATGACAGTCCTGTCCAGACCAATGCAATTGCAGAAGGTGTGAAAACAAGGGCTGCCTCGGTAACCGATATGCTCAGGAAATTGTCTGAAAAGCATCTGATAGACTACATCAAATACCAGGGCGTAACACTTACCGAAAAAGGTAAAGCGGCAGCAATCGGCGTGGTCAGAAAACACAGGTTGTGGGAGGTGTTTCTGGTAGAAAAACTAAAATTCAAATGGGACGAAGTGCATGATATTGCCGAAGAACTGGAGCACATCAATTCAGCTTTACTGGTTGAACGGCTGGATGATTTTCTGGGTTACCCAAAAAGAGACCCCCATGGAGACCCGATCCCTGATAAAAACGGAATATTTGAACAAGCCCAAAACATTCATGTTTACGAAATGTCTAAGGGCGACAGCGGGGTAATCATTGGCGTAAACGAATATTCCTCACCCTTTCTGAAACACCTTGAAAAACTGGGCCTCACCATTGGTATCAGGATAGAGGTACTGGAAATAGCTGATTATGACGGCTCGGCAGAGCTGCTGGTAGATGGCAACAAAATTAATGTAAGCAGAGAAGTTATACAGCATATTCTTATCAGTTATAAGTAATTGCTCTTAAAATAAAGATTAATCAATGAAGAATTCAGAATCACTGAGTGAAGTACATCAAAGCGTAAACACCAATAAACGTACAGGATGGAGAAGGATATTCTCTTTTATCGGCCCAGCCTACCTTGTCAGCGTAGGATATATGGACCCGGGAAACTGGGCAACAGACCTTGCTGGTGGTAGTAAGTTCGGTTACCAGCTGATCTGGATCCTGCTGATGTCTAACCTCATTGCACTCTTGTTGCAGTCGTTAAGTGCAAGGCTGGGTATTGTGAGAGGTCTTGACCTTGCACAGGCATCACGCAATGCGTATCCAAAATGGGCAAACATTCCTTTATTTGCACTGGCACAGACAGCAATTGTGGCCTGCGACCTCGCCGAAATTATTGGTATGGCCATCGGTTTGAACCTGCTTTTCGGCCTGCCGCTAATCTGGGGTATTAGTATTACGATATCAGATACGGTGTTGCTCCTGTTCCTCATGAACAAAGGGATGCGCAAAATGGAAGTATTTATTGTTTCCATGGTATTTATTGTAGGTATTTCCTTTCTGGTAGAAATGTTTATTGTAGAACCATCAATTAAAGAAATTATAGGCGGTCTTCAGCCATCGGTACTGTCTGGTCAGGCGTTGTATATTGCTATTGGAATTATTGGTGCTACGGTGATGCCGCATAATTTATACCTCCATTCGTCCCTGGTACAGACCAGAAAGTTTGACAGGGACCAAAAAGGCATTAAAGAAGCGATAAAGTTCAATTTCATTGATACCGCTGTAGCGCTTAACCTTGCATTTTTTGTGAACGCGGCTATCCTGATTTTAGCGGCAGCAGCCTTCTATAAAAATGGCCTGCATGAGGTAGCGGAGATACAGGATGCCTATAAATTGCTTGGCAATATTTTTGGTCATGTGGCCCCTACCCTGTTTGCACTGGCGCTGATTGCCGCTGGCCAAAGCTCAACGGTTACAGGTACTCTTGCGGGGCAGATCATTATGGAAGGACACCTCAACCTGCGGATACAACCATGGCTGCGTCGATTGATCACCCGTCTATTGGCAATCATTCCTGCTTTTTTTACCATTCTTTATTTTGGCGACGATGCGCTGAGCGGATTATTGATCCTGAGCCAGGTGGTATTGAGCCTTCAGCTGGGTTTCGCCGTTATCCCGTTGATTCACTTCACCTCTGACAAAAGGGAGATGAAAGGTTTTGCGATTAAGTTATGGGTAAAAATCCTCGCCTGGATTAGCGCTATTGTGATTGTGGCACTGAATATTAAACTGGTGATTGAAGAAATCAGCACCTGGGCAAAAGTTGCAGATGGCTGGTACATCTATTATCTGGTTATACCTGTAGCTATTCTCATCGGACTTTTATTATTGTATATTTTTATCTATCCGCTGTTTGCCAGAAGCAAAATCAGGAATAACGTTCCACATGGTGATGCGCTTGATATTGAAACGGTAGAGAAATTCAGGTACCAGTCTATAGGTATCACAGTAGATTTCTCTAAAAACGACCGAAATACAATTAAACATGCGCTTATACAGGGCGGAAAATCAGCCGATTATCACCTGATCCATATTGTGGAGACTGCCGCTGCGCGGTACCATGGGAAAGCTACAATGGACCACGAAACAAAAAGCGACTCAGACAACCTGGATAAATACTGCCTGAACCTTGCTGAATTGGGTTATCAGGCTACACCGCATATTGGTTTTGGAGGGGCGGCGACAGCTATTGCGGAGATTACAAAAGGTAACCACCTGGAACTGCTGGTGATGGGTGCACATGGTCATAAAGGGCTCAAAGACCTAATTTTTGGTACGACTGTTGAGTCTGTGAGGCATAAGATTACCATACCGGTATTGGTAGTGAGATAAATGGGATTAAACTGCCGTAAATCGGCATTAGTTTCTGATATTTGCCAGTTCAGTGTGAAACCACCACGAGCACACAGCTCGCAAAAAGCAGTAAAAAGCCTCACGGTAGCTTAATAACCATTAAGAAACAGATAGTTAATAATGAAAAACGATATTCAAATAAAGAACAAAAGAGCCTACTTTGACTATAATGTAATTGAGAAATACGATGCAGGGCTTGCCCTGTTGGGTACTGAAATAAAAGCAATCAGACAGGGAAAGGCCAATATGACTGATGCATTCTGTATGTTTATCGGAAATGTATTGTATGTACGTAACCTGCATATCTCTGAATATAGCCACAGCTCATTCCATCATCACGACATCAAACGTGACAGGATATTATTATTGCATAAAAAAGAGCTGAAGAAACTAAAATTCAGAAGCGAGGAAAAAGGATATACCATTGTGCCGTTGCGCATATTTACCAACGACCGTGGATTCGCTAAAATCGAGATTGCATTGGCACAAGGTAAAAAGGAATTTGACAAAAGGGACAGTATCAAAGACCGCGAATCCAAACGTGAAATGGACCGGGCATTGAAAGTCTAAAGACTACCAGGCCTGGTCGCCCACTAACGGCACAAACCTGAACGTATCCAGTTCAAATTTCTCAAACTCCGTTTCGTTGATCCGTATCACCGTTACCATCGTTTGCGAATGTTCGTTACCTACGGGTATTACCAGTATGCCACCTACTTTGAGTTGTTTCAGCAAAATTTCAGGAACGAAAGGTGCCCCGGCAGTTACAATGATTTTGTGGTAAGGTGCGTGGGCGGCAATACCCATAGAGCCGTCCCCGAAAAAGAAATGAGCGGGATAACCCATTCCAGGCAATACTTTAATGGTGTGGTTATAGATGCTTTCCTGCCTTTCAATAGTATACACCTCCGCACCAAGCTCCATCAATATACAGGTCTGGTATCCGGATCCGGTGCCAATTTCAAGTACTTTATCCCCCTTACTGATGTGCAGTAATTCACTCTGGTAAGCCACAGTATAAGGCTGGGAGATGGTTTGTCCGTCTCCAATAGGGAATGCGATATCCTTATAAGCCTGGTTCCAGAAGGTCTCATCAAAAAAGAAATGCCGCGGTACTTTGCCAATTGCGTTTAAAACCCGCTTGTCTGTGATTCCCCTTGATGCAAGGTGCTCAACCAGCTTTTTACGCGCCCCTCTTTCCCGGTAATTGTCTACAAATTTATATGCCATTGAATCTCAAAAATACTCCTTTGCAACGGATTTATAAATGTTTATCGGCGTTAATTTAATCGTTGCAGCTAAACTCCGCCAGATCATAGTTTTATCCTTCAGCTCAAACTGTAACCATTAATATGGATCTACGTCGATCTGAATGATAACGCCTTTAAAGGTCTTTTCAGTGTTAAAGTCGCTGATGGTCTGTTTAAGAATTGCCTTCACTTTTTGGATAGCATCGGTTTTATCTGATTTGATAATCAGCTGTTTGATATAATAGTTCCTGATACGAGATACCAGCGGCTGTTCAGGCCCCAGCACACGGTTACCCAATTGCGCCCGTAACATGGCAGCAAAACGTGCTGATGCAGCATTGAGCAAATTGGCATCCTTGTGTTTTACATTAATAAAAATGAGCCTGGTAAAAGGCGGGTAGTGGAACTGCCTGCGTTCTGCAATTTCATCATTGTACATCTCCAGGTAATTGTTATCTACCACCTGTTTGATAATCCTGTGGTTATCATCGTACGCCTGAATGCATACCTTGCCTTGTTTGTTACGTCGCCCGGCACGTCCTGCCACCTGTGCCAGTAACTGATAACTGCGTTCAAAAGCCCTGAAATCAGGATAGTTGAGCAATGTATCTGCATTGATTACACCAATAAGGGTAACATTATCAAAATCCAGTCCTTTTGCTACCATTTGTGTACCGATGAGGATCTCCGTTTTCTTTTCCTGGAACTCGCCGATGATCTTTTGCAGGCTGTTTTTTGTCCTGGTACTGTCTACATCAAGCCTGGCAATTTTTACATCAGGGAAAATCAGGCTCAGTTCTTCTTCTATTCTTTCAGTTCCAAAGCCTTTCTGCTCAATGTGCACAGAACCACAGGCAGGACAGATATTCATGCTGTTTTCATGGTAGCCGCAATAATGGCAATGCAGTTTACCGCTACTTTTATGAAAAGTAAGGCTTACATCACAGTTGACACATTTTGGCGCGAAACCACAGGTTTTGCAAATGAGGATGGTGGCATAACCCCTCCTGTTTTGAAACAGGATCACCTGTTCTTTTTTCTCCAGCGTAGCCGTAATATCATCAATCAGCACACTGGAAAAATAGGAAACCATTTTTTTCCTTTTCGTTTCTTCAGATATACTCACTACTTCCTGCAAAGGAAGTTCCACCCCTCCAAATCTTTCTGTAAGGGTTACCAGACCGTATTTATGGTTGAGCGCGTTGAAATAACTTTCAATAGAAGGAGTGGCAGAACCCAATACAATTTTAGCTTTATGCAGGTAGGCCAGGTATACGGCCGCATCACGGGCCTGGTACCGTGGCGCAGGTTCGTTCTGTTTGTAGGAAGACTCATGTTCTTCGTCTACCACGATCATTTTAAGATCGTTAAAAGGAAGGAAAACCGAAGAACGTGCCCCCAGAACTATCTTGTACTTTCCGTTGATTACGTTGTTCCAGATTTCCACACGTTCATTATCGTTGAACTTGGAATGGTACACACCAATGGCGTCTCCAAAATAACGTTTAATCCTTTCTACAATTTGTGTGGTGAGCGCAATTTCCGGCAGAAGGAACAATACCTGTCCCCCCGTAGCGATGGCCTGCTCAATCAGCCTGATGTATACCTGGGTTTTACCAGAGGCCGTAATGCCATGCAATAACACTACATCTTTGGTCTGGAACTCAGTCTGAATAGCCGTAAGCGCTGTTTGCTGTGCATCGCTCAGCTTAAAATTGAGGATCAGCTCATCATTATCGTCCTGCAAACGGCTTACTGCCTTTTTCATCAGCAGGAATATCCCTTTGTCCAATAAAGCTTTCAGTGCGGCCTGTCCGCAGTTACTTTCTTCAAGCAGCTGCTGCTTTGAGACCTCGTTGCCTGCCTTGGATAGCTTGATGTAGGCGAGCAGTGCGTCCAGTTGTTTTGGCGCGCGCTCCAGTACCTCAAACAGGTGCCTGATGTTCTCTTCCTCTTTATAAAAAGGGCTGAGACTGATATAAGATTTGAGTAATGGACGGTATTTTTCAACTACCTCTTCAGCAATGTAAACAATTTCCTTTTCCAGTAATGTCCTGATAATGGGGAACACTGTTTTTTGCCCTAAAAGTGCAGAGATCTGGTCTACCGATAACCGCTTATGTTTTTCAAGAGCAGTGATCAATATGGCTTCCTTGTCCGTGACAGCAAGCTCCTCACGGTTGATTTCTTCACGCAGGATGATGATGGTTTCACTGGCCAGTTTTAACCCCGCAGGTAAGGCGGCAGACATCACATCTCCTTCGTTACACAAGTAATAATCTGTCATCCAGTCCCAAAACCGGAGCTGGTGTTCATTTACTACCGGGTGTTCGTCAATTACGTCAATGATGTACTTTGCCTGGTACAACTCTGGTGCAGTCTGACTGATACTTTTGATCAGTGCAGTGTATATTTTGCTCTTACCGAACTGCACAATTACCCTTTTCCCAACGGCGGTATGCTCATTGAGATGAAAAGGTACACGGTAGATATAATTTTTTGCCAGTGAAAGCGGCAGGATTACTTCAATGAAAAGCGTGTCCCTTTCGGAAAAGTCAATATCATTATAATCCTCCATTTACCTGTTTTTTAATGCCCCTAAACAGCAGTACCCAACCCGA
>Ga0247816_10000199_pt1 | contig 36980 bp, 31 predicted proteins | sample UWRJL209509C1_FD_179930 | JGI IMG/M metagenome (GOLD analysis project Ga0247816, IMG submission 179930) | Plant litter microbial communities from Arlington Agricultural Research Station in Wisconsin, United States - UWRJ-L209-509C-1 | ecosystem: Environmental > Terrestrial > Plant litter >...
TGAAGCCAAGGTACTGCGCATGCGCTTCGGCATCGACATGAATACCGACCACACCCTTGAGGAGGTTGGTAAGCAGTTCGACGTTACCCGCGAGCGGATTCGTCAGATCGAAGCCAAGGCGCTGCGCAAGCTGCGCCACCCGACGAGAAGCGAGCACCTGCGCTCCTTCCTCGACGAGTGATCACAAAACCCCCGGCCCAGGCCGGGGGTTTTGCTTTCTACAGATGCTCTCTATAGATTAACTGCCCTGCCGCATCCCCTCCCCTGAAATGCCCGTCTACACTCGAAACATCCCCGTGCCATAACGAGACCGTTATGCCCAGATTGCCGACCGTGTTACTGCTGTCGCTGCTGACCTGGACCGCAACGGCTGGCGCGTTGACTCTCACCGATGACGAGCGTGGCTGGCTGGCGGACCACCAAGAGTTGCGCCTTGGCGTTGATGCCTCATGGCCGCCCTTTGAATACCGTGACGAAGAAGGCCGCTACCAGGGCCTGGCGTCTGATTACGTGCGACTGATCCAGGAACGCCTGGGGATCAGGGTAAAGCTGATCGAGCCGGTGAACTGGAGCGCGGTGCTGGAACAGGCCAGGCACAACCAGATCGACCTGTTGCCGGGGATCATGTCAACACCGGAGCGCCAGAGTTTCCTGGCGTTTACCCGGCCCTATCTCGACTTCCCCATCGTGATCCTCGCCCACGAAGGCGGTGCCCAACCGCGCAACCTCAATGACTTGTACGGCCTAAAAATCGCCGTCGTGGAAAACTATGCACCCCACGAGCTGCTACGCACTCACCATCCCGACCTCAACCTGGTAGCCATGCCGAATGTCAGCTCGACGCTGCAAGCCCTGGCGACCGATGAAGTCGACGCAGTGGTCGGCGATCTGGCGTCCAGCGTGTGGAGCCTGCGCCAGCTCAAGCTGGATGGCCTGTATGTCAGCGGCGAAACACCCTACCGCTATCAATTGGCGATGGGTGTACCCCGAGACAACAAGATGCTGGTGGGCATCCTCGACAAAGTCCTGGCCGACATAAGCCCGGCCGAAACCGAAGCCATTCAGCAACACTGGGTCGGCAATGTGATTGATCACCGCACCATCTGGACTGACCTGCTCCTCTACGGCCTGCCCGCCGTGTTGCTGTTGAGCACGGTCCTGGCCATCGTGATTCGGATCAATCGCCGGCTCAGCTCGGAAATTTCCCGCCGCGTGGCCCTCGAACAGGAATTGCGCAGCAGCGAATACCACTACCGTGGCCTGGTAGAAAGCCTTTCCGCAATCGCCTGGGAATCCAGTGTCGTCGACTTCACCTACAGCTACGTCTCACCCCATGCCGAGGAACTGCTGGGCTATCCGCGTGCGCATTGGTTGATCCCGGGGTTCTGGCGCAACATCATCCACCCGGCCGACCTGATCCGCACAGAAGCCTACTGTTACGCCGAAACCCGCGCCAATCGCGATCACAGCGTCGACTACCGAGTCATTACCGCCGACGGTCGATGCCTGTGGGTGCGGGACATTGTCAGCCTCATCGAACACGGTCACGAGCCGGTGCTGCGCGGCCTGATGATCGACATCAGCGAGGCCAAGCGCACCGAAGAAGCCCTGCGGCTTTCAGAGCAGAAATTCGCCTCGGTATTCCAGCAATGCCCAGACATCCTGGTGATCGCCAGGCTGTCCGATGGCTGCCTGATGGAGGTCAATAAAGCCTTTGAAGACCAGATAGGCCTGAGTGCCAAAGAAGTCGTCGGCAAAACCGCTACCGACCTGAACATCTGGGGCATCCAGGGCGTCGGCCCCGGCCTGCTGCAACGGGTACAGACCACCAGCATCCGCAACCTGGAAATGCCTTTTTTGCGCAGTAATGGCCAGGCGTTTACCGGTCTGATTTCTGCCGAACCGTTTCAACTCGACAGCACCGAGGCTTTGGTGGTGGTGGTGCGCGACATCACCCAACTGAAGGAAACCCAACAGCAACTGCAAACCTCCGAAGAGAAGTTCGCCAAGGCCTTCCATGCCTCCCCGGACGGTTTGCTGCTGTCTCGCCAGCGAGACGGTGTTTTGATTGAAGCCAATGAAGGGTTTAGCCGTATTACCGGTTTCAGCAGCACACTGTCGCTGGACCAGTCGACACTGGATCTTGGCATCTGGGTTGACCTGAATGAACGCAAGCACATGCTTGAACTGATGCAACGAGACGGTTTCGTTCGCGACTTCATCTGCCATATCCGCCGCAACGACGGCCAGATCCGCCTGTGTGAAGTGTCCAGTCGACCGCTGCCCATCGGCGACGAAGCCTGCATGTTGACCATCGCGAGGGACATCACCGAGCGCCAGTTGATGCAGGAAAAACTGCAACAGGCCGCCACGGTCTTCGAAAGCACCGCCGAAGGTGTGCTGATCACCGACACCCGGCAAAACATCAGCGCCGTGAACCGCGCCTTCAGCGAGATAACCGGCTACAGCGAAACCGAAGCCCTCGGTCAAACCCCGCGCCTGCTCGCCTCTGGCCTGCACGACAGCGCCTTCTACGCGGCCATGTGGCACCAACTGACCGCCAATGGCCACTGGCAGGGCGAGATCTCCAACCGGCGCAAAAATGGTGAGCTGTACCCGAGTTGGCTGACCATCAGCGCCGTGCGCAACCGCGAGCTGATGATCACGCACTTTGTTGCCGTGTTTGCCGACATCTCCAGCCTCAAACACGCCCAGGCACGCCTCGATTACCAGGCGCACCACGACCCATTGACCGGCCTGCCCAACCGGACGCTGTTCGAAAGTCGCCTGCAGGCCGCCCTCAATAACCAGCAGGAAACCGGCACCCAGGGCGCCGTACTGTTTCTCGACCTTGACCGTTTCAAACACATCAACGACAGCCTCGGCCACCCCATCGGCGACCTGCTGCTCAAGGACATTGCCGTGCGCCTCAAAGACCAGTTGCGCGACGTCGACACCGTCGCCCGACTGGGCGGCGATGAATTCATCATCCTGCTACCCGGCCTGCAACAAGCCAGCGACGCCGAACACCTGGCCAATAAACTGCTGGCCTGCTTCACCCCTCCGTTCCAGGCCGGCGAACACGAGTTTTTTATCAGCGCCAGTATCGGCACCAGCCTGTACCCGCAGGACGGCGTCGACGTCGCCACGCTGGTAAAAAACGCCGACGCAGCCATGTACCGCTCCAAGGCAAAAGGCCGCAACCGGGTCGAAAGCTACACCCAGGACCTCACCGCCCAGGCCAACGAGCGAGTGGCACTGGAACACGAACTGCGCCGGGCGATCGAACGCGAAGAGCTGCTGCTCTACTACCAACCAAAACGCAGCCTCGATACACAACAACTGATCGGCGCCGAAGCATTGATACGTTGGCGCCACCCGACCTTCGGCGACGTACCGCCCGAGCATTTCATCGCCCTGGCTGAAGAGAACGGCATGATCCTGCAAATCGGCGATTGGGTATTGGAACAGGCTTGCCGCCAAATGCACGCCTGGAAAAACACCTATGAGGACTTCGGCCCGCTGTCAGTCAACCTCGCTGGCGCGCAACTGCGTCATCCCAACCTGCTCGCGCGCATCGAACAACTGCTGCAGGACAACCATTTGGAGCCCGGCTGCCTGCAACTTGAGATCACCGAAAACTTCATCATGAGCCAGGCCGAAGAAGCGCTGGATGTGCTGCATCAACTCAAGCACCTGGGCGTGCAACTGGCCATCGATGATTTCGGCACCGGCTATTCATCCCTGAGCTACCTGAAACGCCTGCCTCTGGATTTTCTGAAAATCGACCAATCCTTCGTCCGCGGCCTGCCCGATGACCCGCACGACGCCGCCATCGTGCGCGCCATCATCGCCCTGGGCCACAGCATGCAATTCACCATCATTGCCGAGGGCGTCGAGACCCCCGCGCAACAAGCCTTCCTCGCGGCTGAAGGCTGCGAACAGATGCAAGGCTACATCGTCAGCCTGCCGCTGCCTGCGGACGTTTTCGCCGCGACCTTCCTTCGCATGAGCCTTTCGGATTTTTCGGATAGCACAGCGGAGAAACCATCGCTATAATCCGCGACCTACTGAGGGCCTATAGCTCAGTTGGTTAGAGCAGGGGACTCATAATCCCTTGGTCGTAGGTTCGAGTCCTACTGGGCCCACCATCTTGAAAGCCACGTATTACGTGGCTTTCGTCGTTTTTGGCCTCTGGTTTTTCGACGTGTTTTACGCTCGAAAAAGCCAAAGTGTCCAGTCCGGTTTGCCATGGGGTTGAGATTCACCACCTCGGCCATGTGTCCCGGACTGAAATGTGCGCACTGTTGTGTCATGGCTAACGTCGCGTGACCAAGCACCTTTCGCAGCGTGAGGATCTAGCCGCCCTTCCTCACGCAATGACTGACAATGGTACGACACAGCACGCGCATCAACTGCCCACGGTAGATCAAGGCTGATCGCGGCGACTGCCCGCCGGAAGGCATCGTATGAAGATTCGAAAGGCAGCGCTTTCTGCAAACGCTTATACAGATCGTCAGATATCGGAATCGACCGGTTGTTACTGGATTTGGCCTTGGTGAAGTGGATGAGCCGGTTACGCACCTTGCGCTTACTTAAACCTTCCGCCTCCCCCCAGCGGGCACCTGTAGCAAGGCAAACCTCGGAAATCAGCAGAGTGTCGTCCTCCAAGGTTGAGAGATACTTCAGCAACACATCAATCTCTTCATCCGCCAAGTAGGCCATTTCAGTCTCATCGGACCTCAGCCCCCGCGATGCTCAGCGGGTTGGGCAAACTCCATTCGCTCAAACGCTCCAGCTCGTTAAACACCGCCCGCATGTAGGGCAATTCATGATTGAGCATATTCGCGCTGACCGGCCGACCTGGCTGGCATTCCTTCATGTATCGCGAGTGCTTCCCCTCTGAACACGGCCATCACCGCGCACAAACATGGGCCGTCACCAGTACCGGACAACGCCGCCGAGTTCGCGACACATGCAGGGGCTGCCAAGGCATTGGCTGGGCAGTTGAAGCCTATTACCGGGTAGCGCTCAGCAATTTTGGGGTACGGCGATAAGCAGCCTCAGCTATGAACAGGGACGCTTCCTACAAGCGGTCGAGACGCCTCGCTCTGGTTATTTTTACAACCCGGAAACAACCTAGGGCTAACAGTCAATGAGCCCAGATTGAATCATGAAGCGTTACTTCCCGGACCCGATGTTTAACGATTCCCCCAAAAAACCAAAGCCGCCGAAGATTTTCGATTTCCTGGCCGTTGCGACACTGATATTTATCGCCATTTCAGTTATTTTTTTATGAGACCACAACGGCATTGTTAAGCCAGCGCTTCTTAGGTCCTTCTTTCCCGAGGAAGGCGCCACCGTGGTGGCCGGCCGTGCCTACTGCCACTGCACTTGCCGGGCAGTCGTCAGCACAATCCTGATCGGCCGGCGCGGCGCTTGATTCAGCTACGGCGGCCCGGACGCCCGCCTCGTCAACCTTTCCAGCCTGAGCATCGGCTGTGCTCCTCGGTCGCCAGGCTAATTGATCGATGATCCTAATGCTGATATTGATACGCCCGTATATCTATAAGATACACGCGTGTAGACATTAGCTACACACAGGCGTAAGCTTTCTTCCGAGGCCTGCTCGGCCTCATACCTCAAACTTTAGATCTCAGGTTAGCACCGCGGCTCAAGACTCTTGAGCAGCCAGAAAGGAGTCAACTCATGGAACACAAATACAAGCGTGACGTACGAACGCCATAAGGAGGCAAAGATCTGAAAACACTAACCAGCCCATAGGTGAAATATGTCTGTCAGCCCTGAAAGCATTGAAAGATCCAAACCCGTTCCAATCAACATGAGAGCGGACGAAAGAAAACGGAACCTGATTGATCTGGCAGCTGCCATGTCTGGTCGCGATCGGACCAGCTTTATCCTGGAAGCTGCTTGCCAAAAAGCAGAAGAAGTCATCCTGGATAAGCGCTTGTTCCTTCTCGACGACGTTGCATTTGACGCATTTGAACAGGCCATGGAAGCCAACCCGATACGAGGTAACGAATGCCTACGTCAACTTCTCGAAAGACCCAAACGGTGGAGCTGAGTGCTCCCGAAAAGCTGAGCGACGAACACATACTGGATCAATTCGATTCGGGTGAACCGTCGATCAACGACTACCTGCAAAGGCAGGCGCGTAAAGCTCAGACAGCCAAACAGGCCGTCGTTTACGTCGTCTGCCGCAAGGACACCTCGATAGTGATGGGTTACTACACCCTGTCCAGTGGATCCATCGCACGCGACAACGTCGTTCCGAAAAGCCATCAACGCAATTCGCCAAGCGTGCATCCAGTGACTCTGCTGGGGCGCATGGGGATCACTCAAGCAGCTCAAGGTCAGGGCTTTGCAATCGACCTACTGCAAGATGCCGTTGAAAGGGCAATCAGCGCTTCCAATACCATTGGGTCCAGCGCAATGATTGTTCACCCGCTGAACGAACGCCTATCGAGCTTCTACGCCAAGTACGCAGGATTTATACCGTGCCCGGGACTATCGCCCATTACGTTGATGTTATCGCTTCGGTAACCCATCAAGACGTAATGCCAAACCCGCTATAGCTCTCGCCATAGCGGGTTATTTTTTGTCATTCAGAATCTTCCCGTCGCACGAAGGCCAATAATCAGAAAAAAAGAAAATCCAACAAAAAAGCACTTTTCCCCCTCCCGCCGATGGGATTCGGTTGGATTTTTTGTGTAATGGATTCTGGGGTGAAATCACCACTATGAGGCGTACACGTCGCAGCGCTGGGGCCACGACTTCAGTTTCATCTTATGAAGGACCGTGAAAGGATGCGTAATGACGTGCGACTAGCCGTCCACATTCCGTCCACACTCAAAGGTAAAACTTTCCGTTAATGTCGGAAAATACTCCGTAAAGATGCGAAAACCCTGGCTTAAGCGTGTCGGCACAGGTCATTTGGAAGGGCTCATAATCCCTTGGTCACAGGTTCGAGTCCTACTGGGCCCACCATCTTGAAAGCCGCGCATTGCGCGGCTTTTTCATGTCTGTAGCAAAAGTACTTCCAAAGCTGATAAGGCGAGGGTTCCACTGAGATACCGACTAGCGAGCCCTGACGGCTGGATTCCTGCCCTACGCCAACTCCGGCCCGCTCAAACGCTGAGCGGACGCGGCGGAACGCCGTCGTAGCTCCAGATGAACTGGCGAGGAATCGGTCCTTTATTGCGACCGCCTTGCTGGGTCTGCTCCCAGGCGTGGGCCAGGATCCCCACTGATCGCGACAGGCAGAACAACCCACGTGCCAAGGGTGCCGCAAACCCCAGTTCGGCATAGATCACTGCCGTAGCGCCATCGATATTCATCGGGATGCGCCGCCCTTTGCGCGCCATCAGGCGCTCTTCGACACTGCGCGCGATCAGCGCAAAACGCCCACAGACCACGCCCACTTCGGCCGCATCGTCCACCGCACGTAACAGCGGTGCGGAACGCGGGTCTATCGGGTGGAAGCGATGGCCAAAGCCTGGGATGAACTTTCCGTTGTTTTCGATAAAGGCATCCAGCGCCTGGTCGGTGGCCTCGGCCAAGGACGCTCCAGCGGTCAGGCGCATGTCGATGTCTTGATAGATACCGACTGCCTGCTCGCCCGCACCACCATGAACATCACCCAGCACGTTCAAGGCTGACGCCATGGCGCTGTTCAGACCCACGCCACAAGTAGTGGCCATGCGTGCAATGGCAATACTGGGTGCCTGGGGGCCGTGATCGACGCCAGCCATCAGCGCGGTCTCAAGCAGGCGGGCCTGCGCAGGGCTGGGCAGCTCACCGCGCAGCATCAACCAGATCATCTGGGTGAAGCTGACATTGCCGATCAAGTCTTCGACGGCGTAGCCCCGGTAGTGAATGACTCCAGGCTGCATCTGGATGATGGACGTCGTCCACCAATCCTCGCTCATCTGACGCCCGTCAATGTTCTGGTTCATAGTGCGTTCTCCTTGCGCAGGGTTACGATCTGCTCGGCGCTGTAACCCAGTTCGCCGAGAATACTGTCTGTGTGCTCACCCAGCATTGGCGGCGGGGTCGCAACACTCGGGGCCTGATGATCGATCTTGATACCGGTGCGCAGCAGTTTCAGGGGGCGGTCTACGCCAGGCACCTGATCAAAATGAGCCACCATGCCGCGATCACGGATCTGCGGATGATCCAGCACTTGCGGCACTTTATAGACGGGGCCGGAAGGCACGCCCGCCTCCACCAGCAACGCCCACCATTCATCTGCCGAGCGCTTCAGCAGCGCGGCTTCCAACTGCTCCGTCAACTCGGCCCGGTATTGCAACCGGGCCTGACGCCTGGAGAACCGCGGGTCGGTGATCAGGTCTTCGCGGCCAATCACCCGGCACACGGCCTCGAACTGTTCCTGCTTATTGGCGGCAATGTTCAACGGCCCGCTGGCGGTACGGAATGTCCCCGAAGGGCTGGCCGTCACGTTGTTGTTGCCCATCGGTTGCGGCACGTGCCCAGCCACCAAATAGTTGGACACCGCCCACCCCATGGTCGCCAGAGACGCTTCAAGCATCGAGATATCAATGAAGCAACCTTCACTGCGCTGGTGATCGGCCAGCACGCTGGTAATTGCGAACGCTGCGGTGATGCCGCCCACCGTATCGGAAATCGGATACCCGACCCGATAAGGTGCGTTTTCCGGCGCGCCGGTGATGCTCATCACCCCGGACATGCCCTGGATGATTTGGTCGTAGGCCGGCAAGTCGTGCAGCGGACCATCCTGACCAAAGCCGGAAATCGCGCAGTAGATTAGCCGCGGATTCACTTCCTTGAGGGTTTCATAACCCAGCCCAAGGCGCTTCATGACACCTGGACGAAAGTTCTCCACCAGCACATCGGCGCTGCTCACCAGCTTGAGAAATGCTTCACGGGCGGCGGTGTTTTTCAGGTTCAGGGTAATAGAACGCTTACCGGGGTTCTGGGCCAGAAACGACACACCCATCAGCTTCTGATTGAGGTCTGCATCGGCACCCAGCTGCCGAGCCAAGTCACCGCTGCCGGGCACTTCGACCTTGATTACATCGGCGCCCATATGGGCCAGTTGATGACAGCAAAACGGACCGGCCAGGACATTGGTCAGGTCCAGCACACGGATGCCTTTCAGCGGAACGAGCATGACGGGCACTCCCCTAATTGATTCGATTTTTATTCTACTAGATAGAACATGTTTCTATTATATAGAATATGACCTCGCTTTCAATCCATCTCTGCGATCCGCTCAGGTAGCTGGGTTAGAATGCTCAGCCTCCACAACAAGGAACGCCTCATGACCAAGAACCGCGTCGAAGCCGTGGATCGCGCCCTGTCCATCGTCGGCGCTTTCGCCAGCGGCCCCAGCCGCCTGAGCCTGCGGGATCTGGCAGAAAAAACCGGCATGTACAAAAGCACCATCCTGCGTTTGTGTGGCTCGCTGGAGCACTTCGGTTATCTGGTGCGGGACGAACATGGTGTGTTTCGCCTGGGGCCGACCATTGGCCAGCTCGGCTCGCTGTATCGCCGGGAACTGGGCGACCTGCTCCGCCCTTCCCTGCAAGAGCTGGCTGAAAGCCTCAACGAAACCGCCTCTTTTTATGTGCGCGAAGGCGAAGTTCGGGTCTGCCTGTTCCGGCATAACTCCACTCAGGAAATTCGCCATCATCTGGAAGAAGGCGTACGCCTGCCCTTGCAGCACGGTGCCGCAGGCAAAATATTGCTGGCGTTTTCAGGGGAAGAGGGCGAGCTGTTCGACAGCATTCGCCAGCGCGGCTATCACACCTCTATGGGCGAAAGAGCGCCGGATGTGGCAGCCATCGCAGTGCCACTGAGCCTGCCCAATGGCGTGTTGCGCGGAGCCTTGTCGGTGTCGGGGCTCAAAAGTCGCTTCACCGAGGAGTTCCAGGCCCGCGCGGTTGAACGGCTCAAACTTGAAGCGGCGCGCCTTGCGGCCTTGATCGACAGCAACTGAGCCGTCTACGGCGCACGCTCGCTGCGCCGCTGCCAGAATCGGAACACTCGCTCGGCAAGAAACAACACCAAAACAAAACGCAGTACCTGAATCGCCGTGACCAACGCCACGGACAGATTCAGGGCTTCGGCGGTAAGACTCAGCTCGCTGATGCCGCCCGGCATCATGCCCAACATGACCGCCGGCACGGGCAGGCCACCCAGCACCGCCAGCCCCCAGGCCATGGCACTGGTGCCCACGACCATCAGCGCAGTAAAGGCCACCACACGCATCAGGAAAGCCGGTGCCGAACGGAAAAACGGTCGATCAAAATGACAACCTAACGAACACCCCATCAACCATTGCCCCGCTTCGCCCAGCCCTGGCGGCAGCCCAACATGCAAATCCAGTGCGACCGCAAAAGTCCCACAGACAAACAATGGCCCCAGCATCCACGGGTTGGGTTGCCGCAGGCGTTGCCAACCCAGTGCCACTAACGCACCCAGCGGCAACAGCAACGCCAGCCAGAACCAATCCACCGGCAACGCGACGGGTTTACCCGGAGCATCGATACCCAAGGTAAAAATCGCCGGAATCGTCAGCACCAACAACACCATGCGCAAACTCTGCGCAGCGGCCACTCGGTCCAGTCGCCCGGCCCGATGGCGCGAGGCCAGGTTGATCATTTCGCTGGCGCCGCCGGGCATGCTGGAAAAAAAAGCAGTGACCGGGTCGTCGCCTCCACGACGAAAAATCACCACGCCGATGATCGACATGAACAAGGTGCCCAAGGCGCAAACCAGAATGATCAGCGCGTGTTCGCTGACCTGGCCCACCACTTCACGGGTGAAGTGCAGGCCAATGGCAGAGGAGATAATCCACTGCCCGCAACGCCGGCCATGGGGAATGTCTTCAATACGCCAACCACTGCAGCGCACCAGAATCACCGCCAACATCGCTCCGACCAACCACGGTAGCGGCCAGCCCACCAGGCTCGCCAGCCAGCCGCCAGACAAGGCAATAAACGGTGTGGCTAACCAGCGCGGCAGAAGCATGGTTTTAAATAGCAGCCGCGGCTGCCGCAGCGCGACGACGACGCAGGGCGCGCCAGATCGGGAAAACGATCATCCCGGCGATCAGCGTCCAAACCGCCCAAGTGATCGGGCTGGAGAACAGAATGCCCAAGCTACCGTCAGAGATCGACAATGCTCGACGCAGGTTCTGCTCCATCAACCCGCCCAGAATGAAGCCCAGCAAAATGGCTGACAGCGGGAAATCCATCTTGCGCAGGATGTAACCGACCACACCGATACCAATCATCAGGTAAAGGTCAAACGTGGTGGCATGTACGGCATAAACACCGATAGAGGTGATGATTGCGATCACCGGCACCAGCGCCCAGTAAGGCACGGCGAGAATCTTGGTGAAGATCTTGATCATCGGTACGTTGATCACGATCAACATCAGGTTGGCGATGAACAGCGAAGCGATGAGGCCCCACACAATGTCCGGCTGGTTCTGGAACAGCAACGGGCCAGGCGTGATGTTGTAAAGCGTCAGAGCACCGAGCATGACCGCCGTGGTGCCGGAACCAGGAACACCCAACGTCAGCATCGGCACCAACGACCCGCAGGCCGAGGCACTGTTGGCCGTTTCAGGCGCGGCCAGACCGCGAAGGTCACCGTTGCCAAACGTGTTGTCTTTGACCGCCAGACGCTTTTCCGACATGTACGCCACGGCGCTTGCCAGTGTTGCACCGGCACCCGGCAGGATGCCCAGGAAAAAGCCCAGCGCACCGCTGCGCACGTTAGTGCCCAATACCGATCGACCTTCCTTGAGGTTGAACAGCATCCGACCGCTGGCCTGGATGGCTTTCTGACCGTGACGGGTACGTTCAAGCAGTACCAGAAGCTCACTGACCGAGAACAGGCCCAGTACCAGCACCACGAACTGAATGCCATCGGCCAGGCTGACACTGCCGAATGTGAAACGATAAACGCCGCTGTTGGAGTCAATACCGATGCAAGACAGCAACAGACCGATCAACGCCGCAATCGCGGTTTTCATCGGTTTGTTACCGGCCATGCCAGCCAGACAGGTGATGGCAAATACCATCAATACAAAATATTCCGCCGGACCAAACGCAACCGCCCATTTGGCCAGCAACGGAGCAAACAACACCACACCGCAGGTCGCCATCAGGCCACCGACGAAAGAGCTCCAGGCCGAGATGGACAGCGCAATGCCCGCTTTGCCCTGACGGGCCAGAGGGTAACCATCGAGCGTGGTCATGACCGCCGACGCTTCGCCCGGAATGTTCAGCAGGATCGAAGAAATACGCCCGCCGTACTCACAACCCAGGTAAACCGCAGCCAGCAGGATCAGTGCACTTTCTGGAGGCAGGCCAAGGGCAAACGCAATGGGGATCAGCAGCGCCACGCCGTTGATCGGCCCCAGGCCCGGCAGCAGGCCGACGACCGTACCGATGAGGGTGCCGCACAAGGCGGTGAACAAGTTATAGGGCGTCAGCGCGACGCCGAACCCTTGGCCGAGATAGCTTAGAGTTTCCATGCATCAGTTCTCCAGAAGTTGCAGTACACCCAACGGCAAGGGTACGTCGAGCGCGTAATCGAAGAGCAGGTAGAGGCTTATCGAGGCCAGAATTCCGGTGACTGCGCCCTGCCACCAACGGGCGCCGTACAACCGGGCGATGAAAAAGCCGAACGGCAGGGTGCTCAGAACAAAGCCGAGCTTCTCGAAGAGCGCGGCGTAAGCCACCAGCAATAAAACGCAGGTCGAGACCTTGATCAGCATCTGCCGGTCCATCGGTACGTCTTCGTCGTGTCCGATCTTTTCCACGACAACGTCGCTCACCGGCTTGAACAACAGGTACAACGTGCCGCCGATGAGCAGCCCCAGCAACAGCAGCGGATAAGCCCGCGGCCCTACCGGTTCGTAGGAAAACGGTGCCCGATAATCCCAGGCGACAATGGTCAAAGCGATGCAGATTGCCAGCAGAATCGCACCGAGAATGCGTTGAGACATAAGGATTCCTCAGGGTGTTCGGCCTGGTCGCCGCCGGCATTTCAGCCAGGCGGCGCATGCAAGACACCGCCAGTAGCCAGGGTTTAAGTGGATAGGGTGCTTACCAGACAGGCACGCTGTAGCTGACGATCACACGATGCTCGTCCATGTCGCGGGCAAAGGTTGAGCGATAGCTGGCATGCCTCCAGCGCAGGCCGACGTTTTTCAACGGCCCGCTCTGCACTCGGTATTGCACATCAATGTTGCGCTCCCATTCGCGCCCGTCCGTGCCGGCGGTGCCGTACTCGGCATGGGAGCCGTTGACGTAACGGGTCATGAAGGTCAGGCCCGGAACGCCCAATTTGGCGAAATCAAAGTCGTAGCGCGCTTGCCAGGAACGCTCCTTGGCCTGGGCGAAATCATTGAGTTGGAGGAAGTTGACCAGGTACGGATTGGTGCCGTTGATATAGGCAAAACCGGTATCGCCAAACATCCGCTGGTAACCGCCGCCGATGCTGTGGCCACTATGGCTGTAGGTGAACATGCCATTGAGCGCACGGTTATCCACGTCACCACCGAGCGAGCGTCCCTGGTCATCGCTGACCGACAGACGCACGTCGCTTTTGAAGGTGCCCTCGCCCACTTTCATCGCGTGTTGCAGACCGAAGAACTGCTGACGATAGACGTCGTCCAGCCGCGCCAGATGGTAGCTACCGGCCAGGCCAGGGGTGAACGTGTAGTCGACGCCCGCGAAGTCGAAGTGATCAGCGTCAACCGCACCGCTGAAACGACGATTCTTGTTGTTGAGCGCCAGCTTTCCGGCATGGCTCTCGTCCCGGGCGGTCACCAGGTTCAGGCGACCGGCGTTGATGGTCAGATCGTCCCACTCTTTGGAAGTCAGCTGCCCGCCACGAAAAACCTGAGGCAGAATCCGCCCATCGTTGGGTTGCACGGTCGGCAACTTGGGAATCAGCGTGCCGATCTTGAGTTCGCTATTGGAGATCCTGCCCTTGGCTGTCAGGCCCAGCTTGGAATACTCGCCAGCAGCACGGCCGCTTTCCTTGTGCGTCGGCAACAGGCCGGTGCCGGTGCGATCCGGGCTGGAGTCGAGCTTCACCCCGAGCATCGCCAAAGCGTCCACACCAAAGCCGACGGTGCCGGGTGTGTAACCGGAGCGCAGGTTGAAAATGAACCCTTGCGCCCACTCTTCGCGCTTGTTTTGTCCACTGCCATCGCGGAAATCGCGGTTCAAGTAGAAGTTACGCAAATCAAGCCTGGCCGAACTGCCTTCGAAGAAGCCCTCGGCGTTCACTGAATCGACCGTTAACGCAGCCAGCGGCAACGTCGAATAAGCCGCAACGCGCAGCGATGCGGATTTGAGAATGGACATTACCAGCCTCCATTATTTTTATAAGTGGCGGAACCTGGCCGCCATTACCTGTTCGGGTAACGGCAAGCGCAGTGGACTAGGGGGTGGGGTGGCGTTCGAAGCGTTCCTGGGGCAACGCCGATCCATCGGCGCACGCGGAGTATCAACTCACTGTATGAGACCGAACTCATCCGCGAGTTGCTTGTATTCCTTGACCTGCTTGTTGACGTACTCGGTCAGCTCATCGCCCGTCATGGAAAACGCGTACATTTCCCGCTGATCGCGCAGCTTCACGAACTCGTCAGTTTTCATCAGCGTTTCAAACGAATTGCGCCACCACTCAAAGTCGGCGTCCTTGACCTTGGGCCCCATGAAGAAGCCGCGAATTACTGGCCATGAAACGTTGTAGCCCTGTTCTTTGGCAGTCGGAAAAGACGACAGTTTGCCTTCCAGGCGCTCGTCAGCCAGCAGTGCCAAAACCCGCACATCACCAGCTTCGACATACGGTGCCGCTACGGCGATGTCACCGCTGATCACACCCACGTGGCCGCCGAGCAAAGCCGTGAACACGTCACCGTTGGTGTCAAAGCCGACGTAGCGCAATTTGCGTGGATCAATACCACCTTCGCGAGTAAGCAGCGCGGCCTGCATCCAGTGCTGGCTGCCCACGGTGCCCGCAGCACCCAATGGTGTAACCGTGGGGTTTTCGCGCAGCGCGCCGATCAGGTCATCGAGGTTCTGGTAGGGAGAATCCTTGCGCACCGCAATCACGCCATAGCTCGCGCCCACAGCCGCCAGCCAGCGCACGTTGGTTTCGTCGTAACGGCCGAACTTGCCTTGCGCCAGATTCAGCAGCGAACCGCTGGAGAACGCCACAATCGCACCAGGATCGGTAGGCCGCTGGGCAACAAGGGTGTTGTAGGCAACAGCACCGATACCGCCAGGCATGTACGTGACACGCATGGGCGCTTTGAGCAGCTCAATGTCCTTTAAGCCGCTTTGTGCCAGTTTGCAGGTCAGGTCGAACGCACCGCCTGGGCTGGACGGCGCAATGCATTCCGGACGACGCGGCTCAGCTTGCAGACTGCCGGCAACCAGCAGGGCAACGAGGCCAAGCGCACAGCGCTTAGTCACACAAAACATGGGAATTCCTCTTTGTTTTTATAGGAAAAGGGACGCACTGTGAATACTGGATCGTTCTATCTGATAGAACTACGTTCTGAATTGACGCTAGAGTAAAAAAGTTTTCCCGCGCTGTCCACTCTATTTGTGTCGACAGCACCACAGGGAAAGCACTCGCCGCGTTACGGCCGGTCGGGTTGGATTGTGTAGAAGCGCTCTGGTGAAGGGTCGCAAAGAGCTGCTGTAGGAGGTGGCAATGAAACATTAGTTAGTTGTCCCGAACAGCTACGGCGCGGACCATGATTCGCAGTCAACGCCAATCAGCACGAGGGAAACTTGTTCCATGCATCAGAAGAAACGTACGCCGCGCCACATGATCCGCAGCCTGAGCATCCGTGCGGCAGCTGCTGTGGCAATCACCCTCGCCACGTTGGGCGGCGCACAAGCCGCCACCTCCGCACCTGACTCCATCAAAGCGTTCAAGCTCTGCACCGGCGCCGACAACAACTCGCACGTATTGGAAGGCACCATCGACCAGAACATGCGCAACGACGTGACCGCGATTCACTTCAAGCAAACCCCGGCGCACGCCTCGTACGGCTGGCATAACGACCCGGAACCTCAGTACGTCATGACGTTGTCCGGAACGCTCGCGTTCGTTACCCGTGGCGGTGAGAAATTCACCCTGCATCCGGGTGAAGTGCTGGTGGCCGAAGACAATACCGGCTCGGGGCACCGCTGGAATCTGATCGACGATCAACCCTGGCGGCGCGGGTATGTGGTGTTGAAGCCTGGGGCGCGGGATTCGTTTATCCCTAACGATCCCACCGCTGCGAAGGTGTGCAAGGCGTCTTAGTCTCGCTGATCACGCTAACGCGAATAAAACAAAGGCTTACGCTTTGATCGAAGGACACGAACGCCTGAACATCCGGCTCGTCGAGCCCTATCCGTTCAAGAAAATGCCCGGCAACAAGGGCCGGCGTGGTTGCCCCGGAGCGCACCGCCTCGGCAATTTCAGTGGCGTCGAGGTGCTTCATGCTCGCGCCCTCACTTTGCAAACAACTGCCCGATATCCTTGAACGCCTTGAACTCCAGCGCGTTGCCGCAGGGGTCGAACAAAAACAGCGTCGCTTGCTCGCCGACCTGGCCCTTGAAGCGAATGTGCGGTTCCAGCACAAACTGCGTTCCCCGCGCCTGCAAACGCTCAGCCAGGGCATGCCAATCCTCCCAGCTCAGCACCACGCCAAAATGCGGCACCGGCACGTTGTGACCGTCTACTGCGTTGGTATGCGCAGCTTCCTGGGAAGCCGTTTTCGGGTGTTCATGGATAACCAACTGATGGCCGAAGAAATCGAAGTCGACCCAATGATCACTGGCGCGCCCCTCCTCCAGTCCAAACACATCACCGTAAAACAGCCGCGCAGCAGCCAGGTCGAATACCGGAATTGCCAGGTGAAAAGGAGCCAGTGCCATCAGGTCAAACCTCTGTGGGTATTAAGTACCTCCGAGTCTAGCCTTGCCCCCATCGATGGAAAGACGATAGTTTTCGCACCGAGCTCAAATTATTTTGATCAATCGAGACATCCATGCTGCGCGAACTGAAAACTTTTATCGCCGTCACCCGCCATGGCACCTTCGCTGCGGCAGGGATGCACATCGGGCTGACGCAATCGGCGGTCAGTGCGCAGATCCGCCAGTTGGAGCAGGCGCTCGGGGTGCAACTGTTCGACCGCACGGGCCGCCAGGCCACGCTCAATGCGGCCGGCACCCGCGCGTTGCCCCTGGCAAAGGAAATTCTCGAGACGTTCAACCGCATGGCGGTGCCGGTGGACGCCAACGAATACCGTGGCGAGTTGAAAGTCGGCGCCATCACCACCGCCCAGACCGGCATGCTGCCCCAGGCGTTGGTGCGCCTGCGCCAGGCCGCGCCGACAGTTGAATGCAAACTGGTGCCGGGGGTTTCGCTGGAGCTGCTCAGCCAGGTGGACGCCGGCGAGCTGGATTCGGCGATCATCATTCGCCCGCCCTTTGATCTGCCCAAGGAGCTGCACGTCCAACTGCTGCGCAAGGAGCCGTTTGTATTGATCGTCCCGCACGCCGTCGAAGGTGATGACCCGCTGCAACTGCTCGCCACTTATCCCCACGTGCGCTACGACCGCGCTTCGTTTGGCGGACGGCTGGTGAGTCGTTTTCTGCGGGAGCAGCGCCTGGACGTGCAGGTTGCGCTGGAACTGGACGAGATCGAAGCGCTCGTCAAAATGGTCGAATGTGGCCTGGGGGTATCACTGGTTCCCCACTCTGGCCTGTGGCTGGACCGGGTGCCGCAGTTACGCGTCATTCCCCTCGGCGATTTGACCTTTCACCGGGAAATTATCCTGCTCAGTCGCTACAGCCAGCGCCAGCTGCCAGTGCCGCAGTTATTCGCGCGCTGTCTGCTGGCAGACGTCGACTGATACCCACCTGTAACATGCTCGCCCATTGATGCCCGCGCCGGAGAACACCTTGCCCGCCACTCGCCCTCCCGTCCTCGATGAAATCGACCGTCAGTTGATCGCCGCGTTGCAGATCAACGCCCGTGAAAGCGTGGCGATGCTTGCCCGGCAACTGGGTATCGCCCGCACCACGGTCACCTCGCGCCTGGCCCGCCTGGAAAAAACCCAAGTGATTACCGGCTACGGCGTGCGCCTGAGCCAGCAGGTGGTGAATGGCGGTTTGCAGGCCTACGTGGGAATAACCGTGCAACCGCGCTCCGGCAAGGAAGTGCTGCGTCGAATCAGCGCCATGGCGCAGGTTCAGCAACTCTGTGCGGTCAGTGGCGAGTTCGATTACGTGGCCTGGCTGCGCACCGATTCACCTGAGCAGCTAGATCAACTTCTGGACCAGATCGGCAGTGTCGACGGTGTGGAAAAGACCACCACCTCAATCATCCTCAGTAACAAATTGGACCGTGGCCAGCCAATCTGACTGAAAACTTCGTCACTCTGACTAAAAACAATTCAAAACGACGACACTTTGCGTCTTATTAACGAGCGCGACGCTCCCTAGAATGGCTGCCATCTTTTCCTATACTCAGCGGGCCGCGCCCCGCCAAGTTGCCAGCAAGGTCAGCCATGAGCATTCCTTCCAGCACTATCAGCAAGACCAATCGCCACCCTGCAGACGGTAAAAAACCGATCACCATCTTTGGCCCGGACTTCCCGTTCGCCTTCGATGACTGGATCGAGCACCCGGCCGGCCTGGGCAGCATTCCGGCGGCCAACCACGGCGCTGAAGTCGCGATTGTCGGCGCCGGGATTGCCGGGCTGGTGGCGGCTTACGAGTTGATGAAACTGGGCCTGAAACCGGTGGTGTACGAAGCCTCGAAAATGGGTGGCCGCCTGCGCTCCCAGGCTTTTGAAGGCGCCGAGGGCATCATCGCGGAACTGGGCGGCATGCGCTTCCCGGTGTCCTCCACCGCGTTCTATCACTATGTGGACAAGCTCGGGCTTGAGACCAAACCCTTTCCCAACCCGCTGACGCCAGCGTCGGGCAGCACGGTCATCGACCTCGAAGGCCAGACCCATTACGCACAAAAACTGGCCGACCTTCCTGCACTGTTCCAGGAAGTGGCTGACGCCTGGGCCGACGCCCTGGAAGCCGGTTCGCAGTTCAAAGACATCCAGCAAGCGATCCGCGACCGCGATGTACCGCGCCTCAAACAACTGTGGAATACGCTGGTTCCACTGTGGGACGACCGCACCTTCTACGATTTCGTCGCCACCTCCAAAGCCTTCGCCAAGCTGTCATTCCATCACCGCGAAGTGTTTGGCCAGGTCGGCTTCGGCACCGGCGGCTGGGACTCGGACTTCCCCAACTCGATGCTGGAAATCTTCCGCGTGGTGATGACCAACTGCGATGACCATCAACACCTGGTGGTCGGCGGTGTGGCGCAGGTGCCCATGGGCATCTGGCGCCACGTGCCGGAGCGTTGCGCGCATTGGCCGCAAGGTACCAGCCTCAGCTCGCTGCACAGCGGCGCGCCCCGTGCCGGCGTAAAACGTATTGCTCACGCCCCGGACGGCCGCTTCGCCGTCACCGACAACTACGGTGACACCCGCGAATACGCCGCCGTGCTGACCACCTGCCAAAGCTGGTTGTTGACCACTCAGATCGAATGCGACGAAACCCTGTTCTCGCAAAAAATGTGGATGGCCCTAGACCGCACGCGCTACATGCAGTCGTCGAAAACCTTCGTCATGGTCGACCGGCCATTCTGGAAAGACAAAGACCCGCAAACCGGTCGCGACCTGATGAGCATGACCCTCACCGACCGCCTGACTCGTGGCACCTACCTGTTCGACAACGGCGACGATAAGCCGGGGGTGATTTGCCTGTCTTACTCGTGGATGAGCGACGCCCTGAAAATGCTCCCGCAGCCCATCGAGAAGCGGGTGAAACTGGCCCTTGATGCGCTGAAGAAGATCTACCCGAAAGTCGACCTCGCCGCGCGCATCATCGGCGACCCGATCACCGTGTCGTGGGAAGCCGACCCGCATTTCCTCGGCGCATTCAAAGGCGCGTTGCCGGGCCACTATCGCTACAACCAGCGGATGTACGCGCACTTCATGCAGAAGGACATGCCGGCTGAGCAACGCGGGATTTTCATCGCCGGTGACGACGTGTCCTGGACCCCGGCGTGGGTGGAAGGGGCGGTGCAGACTTCGCTGAATGCAGTGTGGGGCATCATGACCCACTTCGGCGGCAGCACTCACCCGCAGAACCCAGGGCCAGGTGATGTGTTCGACGAGATCGGCCCGATCGCCCTGGCCGAGTAAGGAGTTACGCCATGCGTGTCGCCCTGTACCAATGCCCGCCTTTACCTCTGGATGTGGCGGGCAACCTCAAGCGCTTGCATCAACTGGCGCAAGAGGCCACCGACGCCGACCTGCTGGTGCTGCCGGAGATGTTTCTCACCGGCTACAACATCGGCGTGGAAGCGGTCGGCGCCCTGGCTGAAACCCAGGACGGCGCGTCGGCCCAATCCATCGCCGCGCTGGCGAAAAGCTCGGGCGTGGCGATTCTGTATGGCTACCCGGAGCGGGCTGAAGACGGGCAGATCTACAACGCCGTGCAGTTGATCGATGCCAGCGGCCAGCGCCTGTGCAACTACCGCAAGACGCATCTGTTTGGCGATCTCGACAACTCGATGTTCAGTGCCGGAGGCGATGATTTCCCACTGGTGGAGCTGAACGGCTGGAAGCTGGGCTTTCTGATTTGCTACGACCTGGAATTCCCGGAGAACACCCGGCGCCTGGCCTTGGCCGGTGCGGAGCTGATTCTGGTGCCCACGGCAAATATGGTGCCCTTCGATTTCGTCGCCGACGTCACCGTGCGGGCGCGGGCTTTTGAAAACCAGTGTTACGTGGCCTACGCCAATTACTGCGGGCAGGAAGGCGAAATTCAGTATTGCGGGCAAAGCAGCATCGCTGCGCCGGATGGCCAGCGGATTGCCCAGGCAGGTCTCGATGAAGCCTTGATCGTTGCCACCCTGGATCGGCAGTTGATGCTCGATTCACGGGCTGCCAATCGCTACCTGCTGGACCGTCGTCCCGAGCTTTACGGCACGCTGCATCAGCGCTGATCCGACGTGTTTGCGCTAGCATAGGCACTTCCTACGTTTCGGAAGTGCTCATGCCTGCGCCGGCCCACCCTCATCACCTTCAATTGACCCTGGCCAACGGCCTGCGGGTTTCCTTGCGCCATGCGCCTCGTTTGAAGCGCTGCGCCGCAGCTCTACGGGTGGCGGCGGGCAGTCATGACGTGCCACTGGCATGGCCTGGGCTTGCGCACTTTCTGGAGCATTTGCTGTTTCTGGGCACTGAGCGTTTCCCTGCAAGTGAAGGGCTGATGGCCTACGTGCAGCGCCACGGTGGGCAGGTGAATGCGAGTACCCGCGAGCGCACCACTGATTTTTTCTTTGAAGTTCCCGTATCCGCATTCGATGCGGCGCTGGAACGTTTGGGCGACATGCTCGCGCATCCGCGCCTGGCGATGGATGACCAGTTGCGAGAGCGCGAAGTGCTGCAGGCGGAATTCATTGCCTGGTCGCAAGATGCTTCGGCGCAGCAGCAACAGGCACTGCTGGAAGGTGTCGCGGAGGACCATCCTTTGCGCGCGTTTCATGCCGGCAACCGTGACAGCTTGCCGGTGCCACGTGAGGATTTTCAGCGGGCATTGCAGGACTTTTATTCGGGGTTCTATCAGACCGGGCAAATGACCTTGAGCCTTGCCGGCCCGCAACCTCTGGAAACCTTGCGATCCCTGGCCGAGCAGTTTGGCGACATGTTGAAACCCTCAGAGCCGCGCATACAACAGCCGGCGCCGGCGCTGCTGGCCGGCCATCAACACACCTATCAACATACCGATGAACATCACTGGCATCAGGTCATCGCGGGGCAAGCCACTCCCGAGGCGCTGGAATTCCTGTGCCTGTGGCTGAACGCTTCGGCGCCCGGTGGACTGCTGGCCGAGCTGCAAACCCGGCAATGGGTCAGGGCAATCAATGCCACGCCGTTGTATCAGTTCGCCGGCCAGGTGCTGCTGGATATCAACTTCACCCTGGACACTCACGGTGCGCAGCACACGGCGGGGATAGAGGAATTATTGAAGGATTGGCTGAGCTTTTTCGCAGACAGCGACTGGACACAACTGCGGGAAGAATACGCCTTGCTGATCGCCCGCAAACAACAGGTCAGCGGTGCACTGGCATTGGCCCGGCAAGACAGCGAGCGCCTGGAGCCAAAGGTGTCTGAGCAAAGCGCCACGGCCCTCAAGGCCCTGCTGGACTCACTGCAACTGCCGCCGTCCCGGCACACTTGGCAACTGCCTCCCGGCAATCCGTTCCTGCGCCCGGCCCCCAAGGAGGAACGCCCCGGACTGATTCGCGGGCAGACCAGCGCCCACCGTGGCCTGCGCACCTTCGCCCAGGATCGCTCGCGGGGGCGACGAGACTTGTCGGCGCTAGTCTTCAGCCAAGCGCTCCCGGATGACACCGAAGAGGGCGCCGTTTACCTGAGCTGGCGACTGGATTCGCCACCGCACCACGACCTTTTCCCACGGCTGGAAAACGGCCTGCAACCCCTGCGCGACAGTGCGCGCCAGGCGGGTGTCGAGCTGTCGTTTGAAGGCGCGGGCAATAACTGGTTGCTGAAAATGAACGGCTGCCACGAACCGATGCCGGCAGTGCTGGAGCAGGTGTCGCGGTGCCTCGTCGAGTTCGCTGATGAGTCTTGGTCGCCCGCTCGTGCGGAGCCGGCAATGGCCATTCGCGAATTGCTCAAGGTGTTGCCTGCCTATTGCTCTGGCGCCTCGATCGCTGCCATCGAGGGTCAGGCAAACCTGCAAACCTCCCACTGGCAGGGATTTGCAGCCGGGCTGCCAGCCGCCTGCGAAGCAGCAATTAAACAGGCTGCCGCGCGTCTTCCCGGCCAGCCTGAAACGGCTCCACGCGCGCTGGCGTCAATCAACGGTCAGCACCTGTGGCACGAGGTTGCTGTCGAATCGAGCGAGGCCGCATTACTGCTGTTTTGCCCGGCACCGACCTCATCCCTGGCCGATGAAGCCGCGTGGCGTTTGCTTGCACAACTGCTCCAGGCGCCGTTCTACCAGCGCCTACGTGTCGAATTGCAATTGGGCTACGCGGTGTTCAGCGGCATCCGACAAATCAACGGGCAAACCGGCCTGCTGTTTGGCGTGCAATCGCCGAGTGTTTCGCTGGAACAATTGTCAGCGCACATCCTGGAAGTCCTTCAGCAATTGCCCACGTTAATCGAGGCCAGCGATCACCCGGCGCTGACACAAACCCTGGCAGACCATTTCGACCCAGCGGTTCTACCCACGGCCCAAGCCACCGAACTGTTATGGCATGCGCACCTGGCAGGCCATCCGTCGTCTTATCTCACTCAGTTACAAAGTTTCATCCTGCGCCAAACACGTGAAGATTTACTCGCCGCAGCCCGGCAACTGAATCAGGCCGAGGGTGGCTGGAGGTGCCTGGCCAATGGCGCGTGTAACGCAAATCCGTGGCACATGGAGGAGTGATCATTGCCGTGGCTGCAAAAGGCTTTTTCCGCCAAGACAGCGCTAGCTTTGGGAGATCTGCGTAGTATTCATCTGCACGCATCTGAACATCTCCGCTTGGAGGTGGACTATATGTATTACTTGGTAGTAAACGTCCCATCCATTCGTAGGAGTATGAACATGACCTGGTCCAAACCTGCTTACATTGATCTGCGTATCGGCTTCGAAGTCACCATGTACTTCGCCAGCCGCTGATTGGCTTTGTATCGCACTGCAACGCCTCGGCTAGCCCCGGGGCGTTTTTATTTTTGAATGCTGTGAAATGGAGCGGCCATGTTTGTCCAGATTTTAGGTTCCGCTGCCGGCGGCGGTTTCCCGCAATGGAACTGCAATTGCGTGAACTGCGCGGGCTTTCGTGATGGCAGCCTGCGAGCCGAGGCGCGCACCCAGTCGTCCATCGCGATTTCCGATGACGGCGTGAACTGGGTGCTGTGCAATGCCTCGCCAGACATTCGCGCCCAACTTCAAAGCTTTGCCCAGATGCAACCCGGCCGCGCCCTGCGCGACACCGGCATCAGCGCGATCATTTTGATGGACAGCCAGATCGACCACACCACCGGCCTGCTCAGCTTGCGCGAAGGCTGCCCGCACGAGGTGTGGTGCACCGACATGGTCCATGAAGACCTGAGCACCGGTTTCCCATTGTTCACCATGCTGACCCACTGGAATGGCGGCCTTACCTGGAACCGCATCGAACTGGATGCCAGCTTCACGATTCCCGCTTGCCCCAACCTGCGTTTCACCCCGCTGCCACTGCGCAGCGCGGCGCCGCCCTACTCGCCTCACCGCTTCGACCCGCACCCAGGCGACAACATCGGCTTGATCGTTGAAGACCTGCGCTCCGGCGGCAAACTGTTCTATGCCCCTGGCCTGGGCAAGGTCGACGGCCCGTTGCTGGAGATCATGGCCGGCAGCGACTGCCTGCTGGTGGACGGCACCATGTGGGATGACGACGAAATGCAGCGCCGGGGCGTCGGCACCCGCACTGGCCGCGAGATGGGCCACCTGGCGCAAAACGGCCCCGGCGGCATGCTCGAAGTGCTCGAACAGTTGCCCGAGCAGCGCAAAGTGCTTATCCACATCAACAACACCAACCCGATTCTGGATGAGGACTCGCCCGAGCGAGCCGAGTTGGTGCGACGCAATGTGGAAGTGGCTTACGACGGCATGAGCATCGAATTGTAGGAGCGACGATATGACTGACACACCGCTGACCACCGCCGAGTTCGAACACGCGCTGCGGGCCAAGGGCGCCTTCTACCATATTCATCACCCCTACCACGTGGCGATGTACGACGGCCGCGCGACCCGCGAGCAGATTCAGGGCTGGGTCGCCAACCGCTTTTATTACCAGGTGAACATTCCCCTCAAGGACGCCGCGATCCTGGCCAACTGCCCCGACCGGGAGATCCGCCGCGAATGGATTCAGCGCCTGCTCGACCACGATGGCGCGCCCGGTGAAGACGGCGGCATCGAAGCCTGGTTGCGCCTTGGCCAGGCGGTCGGGCTGGACCCGGACCAACTGCGTTCCCAGGAACTGGTACTGCCCGGCGTGCGCTTCGCGGTGGACGCCTACGTCAACTTTGCCCGTCGTGCGAGTTGGCAAGAGGCGGCCAGCAGCTCGCTGACCGAGCTGTTCGCCCCGCAGATCCACCAGTCGCGTCTCGACAGCTGGCCACAGCATTACCCGTGGATCGACCCGGCCGGCTATGAGTATTTCCGCACCCGCCTGGGCCAGGCTCGGCGAGATGTCGAGCATGGGCTGGCCATCACCTTGCAGCACTACACCACCCGTGAAGGCCAGGAGCGCATGCTGGAAATTCTCCAGTTCAAACTGGACATTCTTTGGAGCATGCTCGATGCGATGAGCATGGCTTACGAACTGGACCGCCCGCCGTATCACAGCGTGACCGAGCAGCGGGTCTGGCATAAGGGGATCACCCTATGAGCTTCGACCGTAGCAGAAAACCGACCTGGCGCCAGGGCTACCGCTTCCAGTACGAGCCCGCGCAAAAAGGCCATGTGTTGTTGTACCCGGAAGGCATGATCAAGCTTAACGACAGCGCCGCATTGATCGGTGGCCTGATCGACGGTGAGCGCGATGTAAACGCGATCATCAATGAACTGAACACCCAGTTCCCTGGCGTGCCCGAGCTCGGTGAAGACATCGAGCAATTCATGGAGGTTGCCCGTGCTCAGCACTGGATCGAACTTGCCTGACCTGCCGCCAAAGCCAGAAATCGGCCTGCCACTGTGGCTGCTCGCCGAGCTGACCTATCGTTGCCCACTGCAATGCCCGTATTGCTCCAATCCGCTGGATTTCGCCGAGCAAGGCAAAGAGCTGAGCACCGAGCAGTGGATCAAGGTCTTTCGCGAAGCCCGGGAAATGGGCGCCGCGCAACTGGGGTTTTCCGGAGGCGAGCCACTGGTGCGCCAGGACCTTGCCGAACTGATCAGCGAAGCGCGCAAACTGGGGTTCTACACCAACCTGATCACCTCCGGCATCGGCCTCACCGAGCAGAAGATCAGCGACTTTAAAAAGGCCGGCCTGGACCATATCCAGATCAGCTTCCAGGCCAGTGATGAGCAAGTAAACAACCTGCTGGCCGGTTCGAAAAAAGCCTTCGCGCAAAAACTTGAAATGGCCCGCGCGGTGAAAGCCCACGGCTACCCGATGGTGCTGAACTTCGTCACCCATCGGCACAATATCGACAAGATCGACCGCATCATCGAGCTGTGCATTGCCTTGGAAGCCGACTTTGTCGAGCTCGCCACCTGCCAGTTCTACGGCTGGGCGCAACTCAATCGGGTGGGCCTGCTGCCGACCCAGGAACAACTGGTGCGCGCCGAACGCATCACCAACGAATACCGCGCCAAGCTGGAAGCCGAAGGCCATCCGTGCAAGCTGATCTTCGTTACCCCGGACTACTACGAAGAGCGCCCAAAAGCCTGCATGAATGGCTGGGGCAGTATTTTTCTGACCGTCACGCCGGACGGCACTGCGCTGCCCTGTCACGGCGCCCGACAGATGCCGGTGCAGTTTCCCAACGTGCGCGACCACAGCATGCAGCACATCTGGTACGACTCGTTTGGCTTTAACCGCTTTCGCGGTTACGACTGGATGCCCGAACCATGCCGCTCATGCGATGAGAAAGAAAAGGACTTTGGCGGCTGCCGCTGCCAGGCATTCATGCTGACCGGTGATGCGAGCAACGCCGACCCGGTGTGCAGCAAGTCCGAGCATCACGGCATCATCCTGCAGGCCCGCGAAGAGGCGGAGCACGCCACGCAAACCATCGAACAACTGGCCTTTCGCAACGAGCGCAACTCACGGCTGATTGCGAAAGGCTGAGGGCTTTTTAGCGCTTGGCGATGATATACACCGCATGCACGATGCCTGGGATGTAACCGCACAAGGTCAGCAGGATGTTCAACCAGAACGCCCCAGCGAAACCCACTTGCAGGAACACACCCACTGGCGGAAGCAAAATGGCGATGATGATACGAATGAAATCCATGGGTTCAGCTCCTGAAAATCGGCTCGTGTGAGCCGTACAAGCTAATCGACCTTTGGCGTTCGTGAGGGTTCAGTGGGGTCTGGCATGAGGCCACTGTCGACTCAGTCGACAAAAAAACGCCCCCAGCCAAAAAGATCAGGCTGGAGGCGCCGCGTATACCGCGAGACGGTTCAGGAAATAAGGGGTTAAACGGCGATGCCCTTGCGGCATTGCAGTTGGGCGGTGCGCACGCGGGCGAAGGCGCGAGCCAGGCGCAGGAGCATTTCGTCGATGTTGCTTTTGCTGACTGTCAGGGCCGGGGTGAAGCGCAGGCAGTCGGGTTGCGGGGCAGTGAGGATCAGGCCTTCGTAAAGTGCCGCCTTTACCACCGCATCTGCTGAATCTTCCGACAGGGTCAGCCCCCACAACAGGCCCTGGCCGCGCAGTTCACCCTGGCCATAACGATGCGCCAGGCGGGCGAGCCCTTCGCCGAGGTAGAGGCCCATCTCGCGCACGTGTTCGAGAAATCCGTCACTTAGCACGCTGTCGAGCACCGCTATGCCGGCACAGGCCATCAGCGCATTGCCGTGGTGGGTGCCTGCCATCTCACCTGTGTCGAAACAACAGGCCTTGCCCCTGGCCAGCAACGCCGCCAGCGGGACGCCGCCGCCCAGGCCCTTGCCGAGGGTGATGATGTCGGCGCGTACGCCGTAGTGCTGTTCGGCGAGCAAGGTGCCGCAGCGGCCAATGCCGGTTTGGACTTCGTCGAGAATCAGCAGGATGCCCAGTTCGCGGCACAGGCGCTCGACGCCCTTGAGGTAATGCTCGCTCGCCGCAATCACGCCCGCCTCGCCCTGGATCGGCTCCAGCATGATCGCCACAGTTTGCGCATCCACCGCCGCGTGCAGCGCCGGCAGGTCGTTGAACGGCACGTGGCTGAAGCCTGGCAACTGAGGCTCAAAACGGTTTTCGCTGAAGGCGCCGGACGCCGACATCGCGGCAAAACTGCGGCCATGGCACCCGTTGCCGGCGGTGATGATGTGGTAGGCGCCGCCGCGATGCAGTTGGCCCCACTTGCGCGCCAGCTTGATCGCCGCTTCACAGGCTTCTGCGCCACTGTTGAGCAGATACGCCTGGTCGCTGCCGGTGCGCTGGCACAAGCGGTCGGCGAGGTTCAGTTGAACCCGGTTGAACAGCCCGTTGCCAGGATTGATCAACGCAGCAGTTTGGTCCGCCAGGGCTTTAATCAATACCTGCGGGCTGTGGCCGAGGCTGTTGGCGGCAGCGCCCTGGCTGAAATCGAGATACGCGCGATCGTCGCTGTCCCACAGCCAGGAACCCTGGCCACGCACGAATACCTGGGGCGGGCGGGCGACGCTGGGCATCAGGCACTCGGTGGAGAGATCGTCTCGTAGGTCGAACGTCTTCGCATCCAGGATCAGGTCATCAAGGCTGGGTGGAGGGCGGCGCAAATTGAACAGGTTCATACCAATAACCTGCTGGCAACCGGACGTTGGTCGGTATCGCCTATACAACCATGGGCAAAGCATTTTGCCCTGCCTATGCAAACACCATCGAAGCAAACGGTATTCATCGCGCGTTTCGGCCCTGTAAGCCTTGTGAATAGGCGCTAGACTAGGCGCCTCAAGGGCGAACGGCCATTTCGATTTTCCAGCTTTTTCGATAAGAATTACTTATGGATTTCAAGCAACTGCGTTATTTCGTCGCGGTCTACGAAGAAGGCCACGTGGGGCGCGCCGCAGAGCGATTGTCGATCTCCCAGCCGGCCCTGTCGCAACAGATCCGCCAGTTGGAACAGAACCTCGACGTTAGCCTGTTCGAGCGCAGCAGCAAGCGCCTGCTGCCGACCATTGCCGCGCACACTTTGTACAACCACGCCCTACCCTTGCTCGACGGGATGCAGCAAGCGGTCGAAGCGTTGCGCAACTTCAAGGGCCAGGCCCTGCGCACCTTGGCCATCGGCGTGCTGCAAACCGTGCACACCAGTTTGGTGCCGCAGATGCTGGAGCGAGTGCGCAAGGCCCAGCCGCATTTGGTGGTGCAGATCTACGAATTGACCGGAATGGAAATCGAGCGCCGCCTGCTCAACGGCTCGCTGGACATCGGCATCAGCTACCTGCCGCCGCGCCAACCCGGCCTGCATGGCGTGCTGCTGTATGAAGACGAACTGAAGGTGGTCATCCCGGCCGACCATCCGCTGCGGGAATTCAAGAAAGTCTCCCTTAAACAGGCCGCCGAATTGCCGATGTTGCTACTGGGGGAAGAGTTTCAGGTGCGCCAGATCTGGCAGGGCCAATTGGCTAATCTGGGTCGTCGGCCACAAGTGCAAGCCGAGCTGAACACTATGGTGGGGATTCTCGACAGCTTGCCGCATACCAAGCTCGCCACGGTGCTGCCTGGCCGGTCCCAGGACGAACACAACAGCAAGGCGCTGCTATGGAAACCCTTGAGTGAACCGCGGGTGCCGCTGAAGGTGGGATTGGTGTGCCGGGATGTGCAGCGTCAGCAGGCGACGCTGGAATTGTTGCGCACGCTGCTGGAAGACGTGATGAACGCCCCTGCCTGAACTTTTTCGCAGGCAAAAGAAAACCCCGCCGAAGCGGGGCTTTGCAGACTGTTTCCCTGACATCCATTTCACTCCGCCTTCCTGGCAGAATCCTACGTGTCCGTGTTGTTGCTTTGCGCTTCCTGCGCGACGTCCATATGAAGTAGATTAGCTGTGGATCCAATCTGGCGATAGAGGACGAATAGCAGTACGTCATGTAAGAGAATGCTTACACGCCCTCAACCCCTTTAGAACTGTGCTTCATCCAGCAAAAACAGGGATTCGCTGCCCGCTTTGACCGAAGCGCTGAGGGACGCAATCCTCGGCAACAGGCGCGCGAAGTAGAAACGCGCAGTGCCCAGTTTGCTGGCGTAGAAGTCTTCCTGCGCCTCTTTGCCCAGGGCCGCCCTGGCCATCAGCGCCCACATGTAGGCATAGGCCATGTAGCCGAATGCGTGCAGATACTCTACAGACGCCGCGCCGATCTCATTCGGATTGCTCTTCGCGCGATCCAGCAGCCACGCAGTCAGGTCATCAAGATCATCCACCGCCGCGTTCAGCGGCTTGGTGAACTCAGCCAAATCAGCGCCGGCCGTGGCGGTGAACTGGCGGATCTCGTCAGCGAACAGCTTATAGAACGCCCCGCCGCTGCCGACGATCTTGCGCCCCACCAGGTCCAGCGCCTGAATGCCGTTGGTGCCTTCGTAGATCTGGGTGATGCGCACGTCGCGCACCAGTTGCTCCTGGCCCCACTCACGAATGTAGCCGTGGCCGCCGAACACCTGCTGGCCGTGAACGGTGGTTTCCAGGCCCAGGTCGGTGAGGAATGCCTTGGCCACCGGGGTCAGCAATGCAACCAGGTCGTCCGCGCGTTTGCGGGTGGTGGCGTCTTCGCTGAACTTGGCGGTATCCAGTTGCATCGCCACGTAGGTGGAGAACGCACGGCCGCCTTCGTTCGAGGCTTTCATGGTCAGCAGCATGCGCCGCACGTCCGGGTGGACGATGATCGGGTCGGCCACCTTGTCCTTGTTCTGTGCACCGGTGGGCGAGCGGCTTTGCAGGCGGTCGCGGGCGTATTCGATGGCGTTCTGATAAGAGCGCTCGCCGGACGCCAGGCCCTGGATGCCGACGCCCAAACGCTCGTAGTTCATCATGGTGAACATCGCCGCCAAACCACGGTTCGGCTCGCCCACCAGGTAACCCACGGCGGCGTCGAAGTTCATCACACAGGTGGCCGACGCCTGGATGCCCATCTTGTGTTCGATAGAGCCACAGGTCACCGGGTTGCGCGCGCCCAGGCTGCCGTCGGCATTCACCATGAACTTGGGCACCAGGAACAGCGAAATCCCCTTGGGCCCCGCTGGCGCGTCCGGCAGCTTGGCCAGCACCAGGTGGATGATGTTTTCGGTGAGGTCGTGCTCGCCACCGGTGATGAAGATCTTGGTACCACTGACCTTGTAGGAACCGTCTGCCTGAGGCTCGGCCTTGGTCCGAATAATCCCCAGGTCGGTGCCGGCGTGCGGCTCGGTCAGGCACATGGAACCGGCCCATACGCCGGAGTACATGTTTGGCAGGTAGGTCGCCTTGAGTTCGTCAGTGGCGTGGGTGTTGATCGACACGCAGGCGCCGGAGGTGAGCATCGGGTACAGGCCGAAAGCCAGGCCCGAGGAGTTGATCATTTCCTCAACCTGGGCCGACACCGCCTTGGGCATGCCCATGCCGCCGTAGGCCGGGTCGCCGCCTACACCCACCCAACCGCCTTCAGCGTAGGTTTTGTAGGCATCCTTAAACCCTGCCGGAGTGCTGACCACGCCGTTGTCCCAGCGGCAGCCTTCTTCGTCACCGTTGCGGCTCAGCGGGGCGATGCTTTTGGCAGTCACTTTGCCAGCTTCTTCAAGGATCGCCTCAACGGTCTCGGCATCGACGGTCTGCGCCAATGCCGGCAACTGGGCCCAAAGTTTGGCGACCTCAAATACTTCGTTGAGGACGAAGCGCATATCGCGCAGCGGCGCTTTGTAGTCAGCCATGGCAAACCTCGTGAGACGTTAAAGTGATTCGGTGGGATCGGTTTTACAGACCCCGAGTGTACCCGAACAACTTTTGAGACACATAGGGTCTGCTTGTGACCAATAAGTATTTTCAGGTCACAAAACCGCAAACAACTCCGCCGGCAAATCCATCAAGCAATCACTCCCTGCCTCTACGGCGGCCCGGTGCGCGGCGGTACGTGGCAGCAGCCGCTTGAAGTAGAACTCGCAGGTGGCCAGTTTGGCTCGCGCGAAGTCCGTATCACCGCTGCCACTCTCCAGTTGAGCCTGGGCCACCAGCGCCATGCGCAGCCACAAATACCCGTGGATGATGTAGCCGCTGTACATCAGGTAATCCGTGGCTGCCGCACCGACTTCATCGGCATTTTTCATGGCGGCCATGCCGACTTTGGTAGTGAGCTCGCCCCACTGCTGGTTCAACTGATTGAGCTGCGCCACGTGCTCCTTGAGCTGCGGATGCTCGGCATTGGCTGCGCAGAATTTATGCACGATTTTGGTAAAGCCGCGCAGCAGCTTGCCCTGGCTGCCAAGCACCTTGCGCCCCAGCAAATCGAGCGCCTGGATACCGTTGGTGCCCTCATAAATCGGCGCAATCCGGCAATCACGAGCCAGCTGTTCCATGCCCCACTCACGAATATAGCCATGGCCACCAAACACCTGCATGCCGTGGTTGGTCACCTCAAGCCCGGTGTCGGTCATGAAGGCTTTGCAGATCGGCGTGAGAAATGCCAGCAGGTCTTCGGCTTCCTGGCGTTGGGCGGCATCGGCGCTCAGGTGCGCGGTGTCCAGCAACTGCGCGGTGAAATACGTCAGCGCCCGGTTGCCTTCGTTGAAGGCCTTCATGGTCAGCAACATGCGCCGTACATCGGCGTGCACGATGATCGGGTCGGCGGCTTTTTCCGGTGCCTTGGCACCGGTCAGCGAGCGCATTTGCAGGCGGTCATTGGCGTACTTGATCGCACCCTGGAAGCTTGCCTCACCCAGGCACAGGCCCTGCATCCCGGTGCCGAGGCGCGCGTGGTTCATCATGGTGAACATGCAGTTGAGGCCCTTGTTCGCCTCGCCAATCAAGAAGCCCCGCGCACCGTCGAAGTTCAGCACGCAGGTGGCCGAGGCCTTGATGCCCATTTTGTGTTCGATGGAGCCGCAATTAACCGCATTGCGCTCCCCCGAGTCGGCCAAATACTTGGGCACGATAAACAGCGAGATGCCCTTGGTGCCCGCCGGCGCGTCCGGCAGTTTGGCGAGTACGAGGTGGATGATGTTTTCACTCATGTCGTGCTCGCCGGCCGAGATGAAGATCTTGCTGCCGGTGACTGCGTAGCTGCCGTCGGCCTGGGGCACGGCGCGGGTCTTGATGATGCCAAGGTCGGTGCCGCAATGGGCTTCGGTCAGGCACATGGTGCCGGTCCACTGGCCGGCGGTGAGTTTGCTCAGGTAGGTATTTTTCTGCTCCTCGGTACCGTGGGCATGGATTGCCGACATCGCACCGTGGGTCAAGCCGGGGTACATGCCCCAGGAGGTGTTGCTGGAGGCGATCATCTCGCTGAGCACCAGCCCCAGAGACGATGGCAGGCCTTGGCCGCCATAGGCCGGGTCTGCCGCCAAACCATGCCAGCCGCCTTCCACGTACTGGGCAAACGCTTCCTTGAAGCCTTTGGGCGTGGTGACCACGCCGTTATCAAAATGGCAGCCTTCTTCGTCACCGGAGCGATTCAACGGGGCCAGGACGTTCTCGCAGAATTTCGCACCTTCGTCGAGGATCGCGCCAACCATGTCCGGGCTGGCATCCGTCGCGCCCAGCGCGGCGTAGTGGCCGTGAAAGTCAAAGACGTGATCGATCAGAAAGCGCATGTCGCGCAGGGGAGCTTTGTAGTCAGGCATGGCAATGTCTCCGGCAGCAGATGCCTTCAACCTACTGCCGCCCCGCCCCAGCGACAATCACTGTAGGGCCGCTGAATACACCACCATCACTCAACCGGCAGCGGTGTCCATGCGCACCGCGCCCCGACGGTTTTGCCCGGAGGCCACCACACAGTTACGCCCGGCGCCCTTGGCGCTGTACAACGCCTGGTCGGCGGATTTGAGCACTTCTTCGGGGCTGCGCTGCTCGGCCTGGCGCTCGGCCACGCCGATGCTGACGGTTACCGACACACTTGAAGCGCCACTGCCAGCGCGACGCTGGCGGCCCTGATGGTCGTCGTGAGGGCGGTCCGGGTTACGCAGCTTGATGTCGTAATTGGCGATGATCTCGCGGATTTCTTCCAGGTGCGGCAGGCACTCATCCAGGGTCTTGCCGGCGAACACCACGGCAAACTCCTCCCCGCCATAGCGATAGGCACGCCCGCCGCCATTGACCTTGGACAGCTTGCTGGCCACCAGCCGCAATACCTGGTCGCCGACGTCATGGCCGTGGGTATCGTTGAAGCGTTTGAAGTGGTCGACGTCGCTCATGGCCAGCACGTAATGGCGGCCCAGGCGCTGCATCCGCTCGTTAAGCGCACGGCGGCCCGGCAGGCCGGTCAGCTCATCGCGAAAGGCCATTTGATAAGCCTCATGAGCCACGCCGGCGGCGATCATCAGCATGACCTGGCTGCACATGATGTTCAGCGTAAACGGCAGGATAAACGTCTGGGGCAACATCCAGAACAACCCCAGCAACCCCACCAACTGCGCAGCATGCAGCGGCCGTGGCTGGTACCAGTACTGTGCCGCCAGCGCGACGAAGCCTATCAGGAACATCGGATAAGACAGTTGGATCAGGCTCATCCACGCACCGTGCAGCGCCGGCCAGCGAATCTCCGCCAACCAGTTCAACAGGGCCTGGGGATAACTTTGCTCGAGGGCCAGCGCCACACTGCCAATCGCCAGCAGCACGGCGCAGCGAGCGACAAAATCGCGGAACAGGTGGGTTTTTTCCTGCCACAGGGCGTAGATGCCGAACAGCAGCGGCAACAGCAGGGAGCACAGGTGAAACACCACCGCGGCATCTTCCCGCACGCGGCCGTTGTCGCGGTAGTAATCGGTCTGGGTGTCCAGCAGGAAGTAACCGATGTACACCGTGATCATCAGAAACAGCTCGCGCTGGCGGCGGTAGACCGCGCAGTAGGCGCCGCCCAGCAAGAGCACCAGGGTTGGCAGCACGTTGAACAGTGAGGTGAAGAAAACGTTGAGGTCCTTCACGTACGCAGCCGAGAGCCCCGCCAGTAATAACAGCAGAGAGGGTAGGAAGTGGCTGATGCGTACGGCAGACGCGCGTGACAAGGGTAAAACTCCGAACCACTTAAAATAGATGGCACAGTGCCTTCACTTAATGCAGTTAAGCACAATCAATGTGATACGTATCACATTGCCATCACTTTAACGGCAGCCTGGCGTAATCCCTGAGCACCGCGCGGTGTTTTTTTACCGGGCATAAAAAACCGCCGCTCCCGAAGAAGTGGCGGTTTTTAAGGGAACTCGCTGAGGCTTAGTAGCCCAGGTCGAAGTTCTCTTCTTTCATGTCCATCAGGTTGTTGGCGCCCGACAGCATGGTTGCAACGTGGGTGCGGGTACGCGGCAGGATGCGCTGGAAGTAGAAGCGCGCGGTCTGCAGCTTGGCGGTGTAGAAGCCTTCTTCGCTGGTGCCGGCAGCCAGTTTTTCGGCGGCCAGGCGGGCCATGTCAGCCCAGAAGTAAGCCAGGCAGGCATAACCGGAGTACATCAGGTAATCCACCGAAGCGGCGCCGACTTCTTCGCGGTCCTTCATGGCAGCCATGCCAACCTTCATGGTCAACTCGCCCCACTCTTTGTTCAGTGCAGCCAGCGGTGCAACGAATTCCTGCACGGCTGCGTTGCCTTCGTTGGCCTGGCAGAACTTGTGGACGATCTTGGTGAAGCCCTTCAGCGCTTCGCCTTGCGTCATCAGCACTTTGCGGCCCAGCAGGTCCAGAGCCTGGATGCCGGTGGTGCCTTCGTACAGCATCGAAATACGGCTGTCGCGAACGTTCTGCTCCATGCCCCACTCGGCGATAAAGCCATGGCCGCCGTAGATTTGCACGCCGTGGTTGGCAGACTCAAAACCAACTTCGGTCATGAACGCCTTGGCAATCGGGGTCATGAAGGCCAGCAGCGCGTCAGCCTGTTTCTTGGCTTCGTCGTCGGTGCCGTACTTGACGATATCGACCTGCTTGGCGGTGAAGTAAACCATCGCACGGTTGCCTTCGGCGAAGGCTTTCATGGTCAGCAGCATGCGGCGCACGTCGGGGTGCACGATGATCGGGTCAGCGGCTTTGTCCGGCGCTTTCGGGCCAGTCAGGGAGCGCATCTGCAGGCGGTCACGGGCATATTTCAGGCCGCCCTGGAAGCCGATTTCAGCGTGGGACAAGCCTTGCAGCGCAGTACCCAAACGCGCGGTGTTCATAAAGGTGAACATGCAGTTCAGGCCTTTGTTCGCCGGGCCGATCAGGAAACCGGTGGCCGCGTCGAAGTTCATCACGCAGGTGGCGTTACCGTGGATGCCCATCTTGTGTTCCAGGGAACCACAGGACACCGCGTTGCGCTCGCCAATCGAACCGTCGGCGCTTGGCAGGAATTTCGGAACGATGAACAGCGAAATGCCTTTGGTGCCTGCTGGTGCGTCCGGCAGGCGGGCCAGCACGATGTGGACGATGTTATCGGCCATGTCGTGTTCACCGGCCGAGATGAAGATCTTGGTGCCGGAGACTTTGTAGGAACCATCCGCCTGAGGCTCGGCCTTGGTGCGCAGCATGCCCAGGTCGGTACCGCAGTGTGGCTCGGTCAGGCACATGGTGCCGGTCCACTCGCCCGAGACCAGTTTGGTCAGGTAAGCGTCTTGCTGTTCCGGGGTGCCGTGCTCGGAAATGGTGTTCATCGCACCATGGGACAGGCCTGGGTACATACCCCACGACCAGTTGGCCTCGCCGACCATCTCGCTGACTGCCAGGCCCAGGGACTCCGGCAGGCCTTGGCCGCCGTGTGCCACGTCGTGGGCCAGGCTCGGCCAGCCGCCTTCAACGAATTGTTTGTAGGCTTCTTTAAAACCGGTAGGGGTCTTAACGCCTGACTCGCTCCAGGTGCAACCTTCGATGTCACCCACGCGGTTCAGCGGTGCCAGTACCTGCTCACAGAACTTGGCGCCCTCTTCGAGAATGGCGTCAACCATGTCTGGAGTAGCGTCCTGGCAAGCCGGCAGGCTCTGATAGTGCGCTTCGTAGCCGAGCAGTTCGTCACGAACGAAGCGAATATCACGCAAGGG
>Ga0247816_10000200_pt1 | contig 36563 bp, 44 predicted proteins | sample UWRJL209509C1_FD_179930 | JGI IMG/M metagenome (GOLD analysis project Ga0247816, IMG submission 179930) | Plant litter microbial communities from Arlington Agricultural Research Station in Wisconsin, United States - UWRJ-L209-509C-1 | ecosystem: Environmental > Terrestrial > Plant litter >...
TTGTATTTCTCTTTAATGACCTGAGTTTCTACGGCTTTAATTGCTGCACGGTATGCCGTTAATGTGAATTTATCTTTTTTACTGATAATTACCGATACGCTGTACTTTTCGTCGTCGCCGTCGCTGATCGCTTTCGGTTCGAAAACGTGCAGAAAACTTAGAAGTACTTTTCCCGAAGTTGCTCGGGAGCTTTTTGCTTTTTCTGTCGCCATTTTATTGGTATTAAAAATTAATTATTCGGTCTTTCTCTCGAGTCGCATCCAGGTTTAGATCCTGCCACCTGCTCAGGATTGAATCCGTCGCCTATAACTTCCAGACGCCCCTCGTCGAAAAATTCTCTTTCCGGGACTTTCCCGTCTTTATCGATCTCAGGCTGCAGAGCGTACTGCGTGCAGCCGGTTAAATATCTATGCTCAGAGGTTGCAACGCCTTTGAAGCCTGTAATTTTATCTTTACAGTTTTTGCCCATTAAACTCATTCTATTGTGGATTTTCAGGTTTAAAATTTTCCGTATCGAAATGCGGATCTATCGACGCCATCTGCGAAATAATTACAGAGCTGGCGAAGTCTTTAAGTTTGTCGATATTCTCGAAAACTTCTGATCGTGAGGCTCCGGAGTCAAATAAGAAAGGAGCGACAAGCTGCACCTCTGCGCTATTGGAATCCGTGCCGTAAATTGTCATCTGCAGATAGTCAGCGTCGAGTGAAATTACGACTGCCTGCCAGTTGTCTGCCAGATCAATAAGCTTTACCCTTTTCGGGCTTTCAGTTTTTACAATTTCCATATATTAAAATTTTAACGGGTCGAAATCCTCGTCGACCTCTTCGAAATCTGCGTAATCCTCGTAGGGTTCGGCGAAATCTTTTTCCGCCTGCGCCTTGCCGTACTCTTCGCGTTTATCCTCCTCGTCTACAAGCGTAGGCTGTCCGGGAGGTTTATAAGTTAACGGACCTAAAAGCTTATCGAAATTGGCCTTTTTAAGCAGCTTTTCGAGATCTCCCAATCCTTTGAGCTTTGTATTTAAAAACTGCTCAGGAAAGTAGAGATTTTCTTCTAAAACTTCGACGACTTTCGTCTCGTCGCGCCACTGCCTGTTGCTGGAACTCTCTACGAGTTTATGACCGGGCCACTTTTTGCCCTCCACTGCCTCGCGCAGTACTGTGGTTTTAACGTCCTCGAGCCATTTCTTAATGAAGTCGGCTTTTTGATAAGCTTCGAAAAGCTCCTCGTCGTTAAGCAGGCGCGGGTCCATTTTAATGTCGAAGTCCTGTTTTGCGATCTCCATACCTAAATCGTACAACGCCCTGCATTTTGCACGTGCTTTACAGAATTGGCACCAGTCGCCTGCTTTGGCTTCTCCGAAACCCTCTGCAGCTTCTATGGCTTTCGGCCTGAGAACGTCCTCGCCCCATTTAACCAGAAACTTTTTAGGGATCGACCAGCTCGAAATATTCGACATTCGGGGCTGTACTATTGTCAGCTTCACCATATCAATATTATCGGCTTCCTTCCCGAGAGATTCTAAAACGCCGAGCCCGTAATATTTTAACTGCGAATTGTGGACGGCTTTGACTTCTTTACCTGCTCCAAACTTTAAATCGATAATCTCGATCTGGCGGGCAAAAACCACGGCGGTGTCTCCTGTTCCGAATCCGCCTTTGACGTATTTCTCTAAACTGAATTTTTGCTCGATCAGGATCTTAGCTTTTGGATCCAATCGCTTAGCCTCTGCGAACTGCTCTTTGACATACGTAACGTACTGCATTATAGGGTCCTCCATATCAGAATGGTACAAAGGATGCTTTCGGAGCTCTTCGATCTGCTGGCGGTAGTCGCCCATTTTCATAAGCTTTAAATCTACTTTTAGCATTCTTTCGCCCATTTCGTGAGCCAGTGTGCCCTCTTCTGCGTACACGCTTGTTTCGTCAGGGAAAGCCTCCTCTAACGTAGGCGAGGCGGGGCAGTTCATCCAGCGATCCGAACCCGAGGCACTCAGACGGGCGTGCGCCCGTTCGGAGTGTTTAATCTCGGTGCTCATTACTATTTCAGTTTCTTAAGGAAATTGTAAAACTCCTCGAATTTTGCCTCCTTAAGATCTCCGATTTTAGCGGCTCCGGTAGCTTTAAGCTTCTTAAGGATTGTGTCGCGGTTCTTATCGACTTTATCGGCCATAACCGCCTTAATGTCGTCAAGGGTAATACCGTCCTCGTCCTCTTCGGTGTCGTCCTCTGCTAAAGGGTCGTACTCCTCGTCGTCCTCGTCCTCTTCCGGCTCTTCGACTGGTTTTGGTTTAGCTCTCGACGGTCTGGGTTTAGCAGTTGAGGTCTTTTTGACCGGTTCGTCCTCGTCCTGAACGACTTCAAGTTTTCCGGCTTTTACCGCGTCTGTGCCCATTGTCGCTCTGCTTAATAAATCTTTTACAAGTTCAACGTTTTTGCTGTTGAAAGGGATTTCTAGTTTAATCGTGTTCATTTTTATTTATATTTAATTATTAAATCAGTTAAAGAAGAAAGGTAGTCGGTGAGCATAACGCCGCTAGGGTGCACGATTTTATCAAAAAAGGCGTTGCCGTTTCTCGATACAGTCGTTGTCATAGTGTCCAGATCCAGCTCGGCAAAATAGTCGTATGCTCTGAACTGAACAACGCGCTTTGCAAGTCCTGCAGGTACGTCCATACGCCAGTCGGCGTCGTCGAACAGCAGCCCGATAGGAACGTTTAAAATTTCAGAGAGCTTCGCGATCTGTACCGAATCGAGGTTCGCTTTTCCAGTTACAATATAGCTGAAAGCTTTCGCGGGGTATTTGTGGTCTGGGAATAAGCTCGGGGCTAAGAATGACGCTTTTAGACCAGAGGCCGTCATAATCCTTTTTAAGTCGATCGTTTGCATATCTTGTATTTTTGTTCTAGGCAAATATACAAACTGTTTTCATATTTCCAAACGTTTTGGATAAAAAACTTTAAAACTTTTCAAAGTAAACAGAGCAAAAAAGATTAAGTATTTATAGATCAGGTATTTACGTCGAAAGTAAACAGCGTAAACGAAATAAACCGGTATTTCAAAAGTATATCGGGTGTTTTACGGGTTTTCGTATATTTTATATAGGTAATTACTTATATATTTATACTTTTATTAAATTCTTATTATTATATTGTTTATCTGTTTACAAAACCCTGCAGCCCCTGCTGTGCCAAAGCGATAAACGTAAACAGTCGCTGTTTATTTCTGTTTATCTGGTTTACAGGCATTAAAAAAACGGCCCGAAAGCCGCTTAGTTATTTAATCGATTCTTTAATCATCACCCCGGTTATGAGTCCGGCGCCAAACTTAAAGAGACTTGTTTCGTACCACTTTACCGGATCTTTGTACTCGACGTGTGAGAGGCTGGTCGTTTTCAGGTATTTATTACTGTGTGAAATATCGACCGTACGGGTTTCAGGACCTAAAAACCAATTCCTTTTCACTCCGTGCACCAGAGTAATGCTGTCGCGTATAATCATATTCTGCAGACCAAAACCGTTTTGATCTGATCTGTATTTAAAACTGTACTCTTTGACTACTATCTGCCCCTCCCGTTTAAACGTGCAGTCGATCGAATCTTTGTACGGTACGTAAACAGTATCGATCCGGATCTCGGCCGTTTCTTTTGTAATGCTTTCCACTTTTGCAAAGGGCTTAGTTTCCGGCGTTTTAGGCGCTTGTTTTTTCGGCAGTGTGATAACAGCTGTTGAGGTTGCTGTTTTCCCGTCTGAAAGCCTGTAAGCTTTATTTTCTGTCTGCAGGGCATTGATGCTCGCCTTATATGTTTTCTCGTTTTGGCACTTCGCGAAAAGCGCAGCCGTTAAAAATAATATAGCGATATACGGCGCCCAGGTTATAAGTTTATTTTTCATTTTGATATGAATAAATCTGCCTCATCTTTTCGGCGGTTAATAAGTCCTTTAAGCGGTATTTTACTCCCCTGCCCGGTTATATATCGGGTCGTCCACCAGTTCAATATGTCGGCAGTCGGCGCCTGGCTGCTCACCAGATCAAAAAGAGTTGCAGATCCTCCGGTATTGTAGGTATGAACGACCAGGGCGTCGAACTCGTTTTGACTCAGGGGTTTCTTACGTTTCTGTGTAGCGCGCATAACCTGCAGTTCAAAGGGTTTTATATCCTGCTCGAGTGCTGCGTCTGCCTGCGCTTCTGTGTGCATTGATATTCTTGAATACGCCAGGGCCTTATTAGCAGATCCTTTTATAAATCTGCCTTTACTGTCCCGCATCGCGCGGCCCCAGCCCTCGGTCCAGATCAGCGCCGGATCCATTTTTGGTTGCAGTCCGATAGCTTTAAGATCTCCATCGTGCAGGGACTCCCATTTCTTAATTAAGGCGATGCCTTTTTTAGATGTTTTCATAGTTCAGTATCTTTATTTCTTTTCTCCATAATCCACCACCTGCGGGCCGTAAAAGCACACACGAACAGAAAGCTGAAAATCTTCATAAATATATCAATGTTAGTAAAACTAACAGCGTAAAAGCCCAGGCAGGCCGCCCAGGCTTTTAGGTCTAGCAGGTGATTTCCCATATTATGATTATTTCTTACCATTTTCCGGATCCTCCGCGATTATTAACCCGATTGCCTTGACTACTGCAGGTATAAGGGTACTTACTATTAATAAGATCCTGTTTAAGTGCTCTTGATCTTTAAAGCCCCAATTAGTAAGGACCAGGACGACGGACGGGATTAAGATAATTAAAATTGCGTTCTCTATTCTACGCCAGAATTTCGGCGCTGGAATGTTTAAATTTTGCTGTCTTACTGTAATTTTTCGCATAAATTATTATTGTTTTGGTTATGGATATATACGTATTTCAAAAGTCGAATACGAGTAGGCGAGTACTGCATCCTGGCCGACTGCAGCGGCGGTTTGTGTTTTTATATTTATTGCGGTCGTACTGATTACATTTGACATACTTTGTATAGCGGGGTTTGTGGTAGGTATATACGGAACCATAGTTTTGTTTGCGGTGAAAGAGGCGCCGGTTATGGTAGCAGTATAATCTCCTGCAGCATTATATGTATAACTTACAGTTCCGCCGGTGGTATTTTCTAAAACTAATACGGTAGGCGCACTGGTGCCAGACTGTGCTATTAATGCAGAATATACTTTGTAAGGCCTAACTGACGCGGTGGCTGCCGCAATTCCCGCATTTACGGCTGTAACTGTTGGGTATTTTGTATTTGTAACATCTGCGACAAGCGAGTTTTGTTTGTTTGCTGAATATTCAATAGAAGTGCTTAGTATTTTCTCTACCACACTACTGCCACTGTTTCTTGTTAGTATATCGAACGTAGACGCGCTAGTAACGGGTATTGTTGAAAAAACTATTCCGGGAGTTGTTACATTTCCGGCAAATGTTGTCGCTCCACTTCTTAAAATATTAACTATGTTTACAGACGCGTTTTGAAAAGAAAAAGCACTTCCTGCTGTCGTTAGAGATTGCAAAACCCCTCCTGATTCCCAAGCCGTTCTAAAAACCATATCAGATTCCCCTGTACGAATCACGTCGGAATTTTGCATAGCTACGTTTAGAAACCCTGTGTTCGCGGGAAAAGGATTCCTAGTTATTATCATTGGAGCAATACCCGAAGCTCTATTCCCAAAAACCATCGTTCCGGCTAAAACACTGGTATAAGGAGTAGATGTCGAGCTTCCGACCGTTATTTTTGTCGTTGTAGTTTCGCCTAATGAATTGGCGTAAAAAAGTTTGTTAGTTGATAAAAGCGGGTTTAAATAATAGACATTTAGAGTAGATAGACCTAAACCGGCTATTAAAATTCTAACCTCTCCGTTAACAACTTGAACACCTTCGCCTCTATGCGGCTCCGCTAAATTACCGGGCAGCACTCTTAAAAAAGTTTTTACCGATCCGTCTAAGCTTAACTTAGATAAATTTGCCTGCTCTACAACATAAAACTCACCATTATATAAAGATATTCCTTGTATGTTGTTGGTAAAAGGCGACGAAATTGTGATAAAGCCTAAATAATTACCTACTAGGTCGTATTTCCATATTTTAGACCCGTCCAAATACGAAGATATATATATAGTTGTTCCATCCGTGGTCATTGACGAACATTCGTGATTTTGTGCAGATATATCATACGTCGCTACAAGTGCCAAAGTCGCAGCGTTGTACTTAGCTATTTTCATGCCGGTAACAGCAGGGTACGTTTCAGCTGGCGCATAAATGAACCCGCTTAAATAGAAACCATCGCCTAAATGGTTTACTCCTGTTATTCCGCTAAGAGGGTTTGTGTTCTGAGCGACAACCGTCCAAGAAGAATTTAATTTTTTAATTATGTTAGTACCTATCATATAGTGATACGTACCATCAAACGTATAGCCTTGCTCGGTGTCTGTTAAATTTGGTGAGGTATAAGTTACCTGATAATCTTGGGAACCTACTGCCAGACCTGTATTTGATGTTATATCTCCGCTTGACCTTGTAGAACCTAATACATCTAAATTTGTTTGAGGCGAAGATATGCCTATCCCTACTTTTCCGGTGTTGTTGTTATATATATTGTTCCCTGATTTACTCCATACTAAATCAGTAGAAAGCGCAAAAGGCAAATTAACCGGAGCTATTTTAGTCTGCAATCCTGTTGCATCCGTAGCAGTTAAGAAACTCGTAGAAGTAACGGTCGGCTGGCCTCCGCTTATTCTAACGCCCTCAGGAAAACGAGCTTGTCCGAAAGCAGAAATCGATATTAATATTAGTAAGATTATTCTTTTCATAGTTTTTAAGGTTTTACATATACGGAGTTTCCTGCGTCTATGTCGATTAGTATTTTAAGTTCGTCGTCGTTCTGTTCCCACTCCGTCGTTTTGAATATTTCGCCTCGAGATACCAGAACAGATCCGGCGTTAAATCCCAGAGGCAGAGTAAATATTTGATCCGGCCCTGATACAGGAGCATTAAATAAAACTGGATCAGGTTTAGCGCTTATTATTGTGTAACTGGCAGGATCCTCCGGATCTCCTCCGTTATAACGGGCGTTTTCGATTACGCCTGCAGTTGTGTACCTGTGCGCTATGTCGCCCGCTTCTAAGTTTAGCATATCGACGTTACCGTCTCCTTTAAACTTTAAGCCAAACTGCCCGTAAAGCGGTATCGAGCTGAAATTTGCAGCGTCTACGAGCTCGTTAAGTTTCGCTCGTATGTTGTTGGTCTCTTCTGCAGAAAGCTTATTGTATAAATACGTAGTCGCTCCCAGTTTTCGCTCTTTCAGGCCGGACTCGTATTTTCCGTCTATAAATTCGTAGTGCGCTATCATACTCTTTCAATTTCAAAGGCGGAAAACGCCTGATAATCGTTGTCGGGTTTCTCGTCCAGAGTGCAGAGGATCTTTTTAGCCTCGACGAACTGCTTTTCTATGGCATTTCGCAGATCTAAAAGATCGCTGTTTTTTTCGGAGGCTTTGGGCGTCGACCAGTTAGGCTGGTTTATCGCTTTTACCCCTGCGTTTGTGTGCACGTATATCTCTTCGCAGAATCTGCTGGCGATACACATTGCAACAAAATCGCGAAAACCGATAAAATCCTCGCTAAGAGAATCCTCGATAATGCCGTCGAAAATCTTAGTGCTCACCGAGAGGCCAAACATCTGCATAAAAGTTACGTTTTTTACGTATTTCATATACTTATCGATTTTAGCCTGCGAGAGTGAATCTGTTACCGGGTAATACTCTTGTATTTCGGCAATCGATATGTTATTAATTCCTGGCATAGTTCTAGGTATTAGTGTTATCGGTAGTTACTGTCAGCTTTGGTCCCATCAATTTGACTGCCTCGTCATTTGGATAACCGAAAACTATTTCAATCATAGCCAGCGCCGACTCATACGTCAGGCTTTTATCAGTGTACGCTTTTTGAATTGAAAGCAGGGCGTCTATTGCCTCTTTACTGCCTCTAAATTCTGCCTGTGCGTCAAGTGTGGCCTGGTCCTGTTGGTTCTCCTCTTCCTGTTGGTTCTCCTCGTCCGGATCCTCGTTTTGAATTTCGACTCCGATCTCTTTAAATGCCGCTTCTATTTTAAGCGCTTCAAACTCGCAGGTTTTTGCCCAGAAATCGATCGCCGCCTGATACGCCTCTCCGCTGTTCCCAAATAATCCCTCGCTCGGGTTTGCAAGGATCTGCGGAAAGCAGTAAACCGCTGTACAAATCTTTTTACCTGCCTTGTCGTCTACCGCGTTAAATTTATCAATATCAATATTATTTCCGATCTCTACCTTTGTAAATATTTTGCTCAGGTCCTCGTCAGTGTTCACTGTGATAACGTGGTTCGTACCGCTGTTACGAACGGTTTTAGATCCTCGGAGCGCTCCGATAACCCGATCGGTGTTAGTCAGTTTACGCACGCCGTTCTCGTCTGCGTCTGCAGAAGTTTCCGCGGCTTTTTTCATTAGGAAAATGTTATTTCCAAATAAGGCGTTATCTGCGCTCGCGTCGATGTGCGTAGGCGCGTTGCTTTCCACTTTCATCCACTTGAATACTGGTACAAAAACCGAAAACTCATACGGCGCTGTCGTTGTGTTATATTGGTAGATCTGCCCGCAGAATTTTTCGAATCCGCCTGCTTTTTCAACCTGTTCCGCTACGACTTTCTTATCGCTGTTGAAAGCCGGGAAAGTTTTACCTGTTCGGACATTTAGAAACAAAGAGGCTCTCCCTAGATCGTCGTGCTTTTTAACTCGGTACTGGCTCGATAATCTAAAATACGCAGCTTTGACTTCGAGATCGCTGTTATACTCAACCCACACCGTAAAAAAACCGTACTTAATCTTTTCGTCTTTTATTTTTTCCCAATACGGGGCAAACTTTTCCTTAAGGTTTGGCAGTACGCAATATTTTTTGAACATTAAAACCGCCATTGAAGCGGTCGGACTGTTCCGGATTGCCTGGTCCATTTCCTTAAAGTAGTTTCCCTTTACAATCAGATCGACGTAATCTTTTTCTATACGTTCGGGTCTGCTGATCTCGGTAATTTCCATAAGTTAAACGTTTAAAAAAAGCCTACTTTTTAGGCAGGCTTTTCGATTTTTAAAAAGGTGTTTTTTCGTTACGCTAGCGGGTCGATTTTAGCCTCTGCTTCTGCTTTAGCCTCTGCTTCTGCTTTAGCCTCTGCTTCTGCTTTAGCCTCTGCTTCTGCTTTAGCCTCTGCTTCTGCTTTAGCCTCTGCTTCTGCTTTAGCCTCTGCTTCTGCTTTAGCCTTTTTATCTGCCGCAGCTTTTGCAGCTCCGGTCAAAGGTTTAGCGACTGCAGGTTTAGCTGGCGCCTCTGGTGCAGCGTTTAAAATTTTATCGATTTTATCCTCGCTAAAGTTATCGAATTTATCCGGCGCAACTGCGTGAACAAGTTTCGCCTGGATTAATTTCTCCTTAATCTGGTCCTCAGTGTCGGAGGGGTGAATCGGGTATAATACTCCGGTAGTCCCGTCCTCAGCTCTGTAGGCTACTGCTCCCAATCTGAGAGCGAAAAGCTTTTCATTTTTCATAGCTAAATAGTTTTTATAGTGTGTGTCGATGTTGTTACCCGCCCCGCAGGACGCACACGTTTTCTGTCTTTCAATATACTGCCTCGCATCCAGAGGCAGGCTGTTAAACTCTTCTGTCGTCATTACCCGACAACATCTAAACGATCGTTAAACTGCGCCAGTGTAGCGGCATAAGTGCCGTTTAGCCAGTTAACCCCGTTCGGTGTCGCCTCTTCGCCTCCTGTGATGCTGGCGAAGTTTCCGGCTACCCTGTTGCCGAACTCTGGCGTCGTAGGAATAGGCAGGAATTTAAGACCGTTAGAAATGCCGTAAATGTGGAATCTCGCCTCCGGAGTAACTGCACCCTTAAGCGGGCCGACTAAAGCCCATAAACCGGAGTTTAAAGCTTTTACGTTTGCTTTCCCTGTTGCAGTCTCAGAGTTTGGTATGACTAAAGGTCCTAAACTCTGCTTGTACGAATCGGCGACGCTTGTACCCTCTATCACCTCATAGTTAGGCAGCATCGAGTTATACATCCATTCCAATTTAACAGGGTAATAGGCCGAAGCTGCTAAAGGATACACTCCTGTAGCGGGGTCGATGACCTCTATATCTGTGATAAGATACGGGTTTGTAACGTCGGGCGTCGCGCTAAGAGCTTCAATTCTTACCGCGTACATAAGCGAGTTAAGATTTAACGGCACGGCGTCGCAGGCTTTCGTAACGTCCTCCGTTTTTCCGCAGAAAGCCATAAGAACGATAAGAGGTATTTTATTTTTTAATGTTTTCATATCCTTTTAAGATTTTAAAATTAGTATGCTACCACGTAATAGTCGGAGCTTACTGCTTCCGGCTGCATGATAGTTAACATTGTCCCAGCCTCCCATCTTTTTGAAACGCGATCGAAATCGGTATCAAATGAAGACTCTACAGGTCTAGGAAATTCCAACGCCGGCAGGCCGATAGTTAAAACCATACGGTGAGGCAGGTTGATCGTGCCGACTGTGCCCGGTTTTAAATCGCGGATTGCGATAGAGAAGTGCTCGTATTTAATCACCTGAACGTCTCTGTAAATGAACGAATCGAAGTTACCAAACTCGTTTTCGATCGGCTGCTGGCGAACGCTGTAAAGTTCGTCTTTTTGCAGTTTAGCCATAACAGCGTCGAAGAGCTCAACCGTGGCCCAGATCATTTTTGCCGAGTTAACTACAATCTGCATAGAAAGCGACTGAGCGTTTAACATCTGATCGATATACGCCAGAGCCTCGTCTGCAGTTACCGTCATCTGCAGAGCAGTTGTGCCCGCAGCGTTTTCTGAGATCACAACGTGAGCAGGGTTCGTCGCAAGTATTTTTGTCCATTGTCCGTTATCCTTTTTATAGGCCGGCAATAGCGCTGCGTTGTTTAAATCTCCCGCTACATACGCAGTGTTACCCAACCAGTAAGTTTTCAAAGCTGAGAACGTTAACTGAATAGCTTGCTGCTGCGCTTTTTGGTTTTCCAAAATGGTTGTCGGTTCTGGATAGATTGGATCGATTCCGTATACCGCCAGCTCACCCTCTGTTAAATCTGTTAAACAGATATAGCAGGTGTCGTTCATTTGGATTTTTGTATTTTTCAATACGTTAGGAACGGCGCACAAATCTGTAACTGAACAGTTGGCAGAAAGGATCGCGTCCGAAATAACAATAGGCGCCAGCATATAGGTGTTAGGCTTTAAAGTTACAGAGGTGTTGTACTTCTGAGTAGCTTTGGCCAGTGCCTCCATAAGCGCGATCTGGAAATCTGACTCCTGGGCCTCGTACCCGACTAAAGTCATGTTATTAGCTGTAATCATTAGCTTTGTTTATTTTAAGTTAATTTTTTTAAGGTCGATAGTTTTACCCGCGACTTTAATAGTTGTTTTTTCGTCCTGATCGTCTCCGTCTCCGGTGCCGTCGCCTCCGTGCTTCATTAAGCCTTTTAGCTTTTTGATCTCTTCGCGGAGTGCTGCGTTATCGGCAATCACTTGATCAATAGAGGCCTGCGCCGTAGTTCTAAAACCCTCGTTAACCGCAAGCTCTGACGCCACTGCTTCGATAAACTCAGCAGTTTCCGCGTTCATAGCTTCGGGATCTGGTTCGTCCTCTCCGGTCTGGTCCTCTACGACGTGCGTAACTTTTCCCGCAACTACTTCGATAGTGTATACCGATCCGTCAACCGTAAAAACGTGTTTACCATCGGTAGCCGTGACCTCGACGTCCTGGTCGATTTCCGAAACATCGCCGATATTAGGAAAGATTAAGGTCTCGCCTGTAGCGTCGTCGATCTCTAGTTTTGCCGTAGCTGCAGGTTTTGGTTTTTTGCCTCTCAATTTCAGCTTAGCCAATCTCTCTGCCCACGGTCCGCCGTTTAATTTTCCAAAAAATCCGGCCTGGATTGTGTTCTTATTCATAGTATATTTATATTAGTTCATATTCTCTTTCCATAAATCCCAGATAAATCATATCTTCTTTACTTAAAAAATTATCGTTCTTTTTTAAGATCTCGAGCATTCCGGGGTCGGCTGTTGTATTTTCAGCCAGTATTTTATTAGTTATAGCGTCGCATCTTTCCAGCTCCTCGACCATCTCCTTAGCTTCTTTTGAAGTTACCCTGGACATAAACAACTCTATGCCTGCAGAGTGAAACATGAAATCGGCATCGTCGTCCGCCAGTTTAATGTCGCCCATCAGGAACAAAAACAGACCGCAGCTGTAAGCGAATAGATCTACATTCGTAATGAACACAAAACCCTCGTTTTTTTTCTGAGTGATAACCTGCTCCATCTGCTCGAGTACGTGGCAGTAACCTCCGCAGCTTTCAATATCCATAAGAACAGCACAAGGTTTTGAAAGTCCGGACATGAAAGCGGTGAACCTGTCAGCCAGCGGCTGCTCGAAATCCTCGTATACATTAAATTCTACTGTTTCCATTTAGGGCAAATATTATCAGGTTCTTTTGCAAATATCTTTGTCGCGAGAGGGCAGTCGCAGACGGTGCACACGTATCCGTTTACGTCCTCCATTTTTGAATGCAGGATCCTGGCATAAGAGCGGATTTCTTTTAAAGGGCATTCCCTGCAAATGCTTGACCGCCTTTGCTCCTCCGCTCCTATCTCGCCGGATATGTGCTGCTTAAGCGCCTGCAAAAAATCTATCATATCGAAAATATTATAAAGCAAAAAATCCCTTTCCGCATAGCAGAAAAGGATTTTTACGGTCTTTTAGAATGAGTGTTACAGGTGCTGTACATCTTAATACAGTGTTTTAGAGTTGGACAAATATAAGTATTATTTTTATATGTGCAACTTTTCGAGCGTAAAAAAGTCCGCAACGTATCGCGGACCTTTCCCTCCTTTCACTAGATAAATAATTAAACCATCAAATCAAAATTAGTTATTAAAAACCCCAGGCTGTAAATATAGTTAAAAATTTAATACTCAGACATTACTGCGAATTAATTTTAACTTGTTTCGATTTTTCGACCTCCTGCAGAGTTTCCACCACCAGTACAACCTGTGTATTATCCTGCGCCTCTTGTATCGGTGCGGCGTCTACGGTCGCTACGGTCTGAGTCCGTGCAGGGTTTTCGAATATGGCCGCCGCGGGGGTTGCTCCTCCGGATCCTGTGCTCGGTGCGCTGGCAGAGGCTCCGCCCCCTCCTCCGTCTTTGTTGGTTTTAAGAATATTTTTTACTGCCGCGAATCCGGTAGCGGCCGCCAAAGCGACTGCCGGGATCGCCATAGGCCAGCCAAGCGCAACCCCTGCCGTAATACCTTGATACGTATTAATCAAAGCCATTGCAACGGATAAAGCTTTGCTCTCGCCGAAAATCATTTCTGCAGCCGCGAGAGAATCTTTTACGATACTGATCTGAGCTGCCCGTTTTGTGGCGGCGACTTCTTTATCTATTTTTTTAACTGCGAGCGCGTACTTTTTATCCTCGAGCAGTTTTAAATTTGTAACTTCCGCCGCGGTTTTTTTGCCTGCCTCGAGTTCCAGATCTAGTGCCGCCTTGCGCTGTTCGAGCTGTATCGCCCAGGTGTCCTTTTGCAGTTCTGTGTCTGCGTCCAGTTTACTGCGCATCATTTCTGACTCGGTGAGGTTTTGATCTTCTAACTGCAGTATGCGCATTTCAAACTGAACGTCTAAAAGTGTCTGCTGTTCCTGGCGCGCGATTTCTAAGCGCTGTTTTCTGCCCTCCTCGTAACTTTTCTCGATTAAATCTATACTTTCGCTATAGCCTTTGTTTATTTCGATCAGGGCTGCCGCCTTTTCAGACTCTAAAAGCTTGCTGTCCTCGATACGTTTGACCTGAATGTCGCGAAGAAAGGCCGCGTTTGCAACCTCGTCCAGCATACGCTCGTCGTCCAGCTCCTTTTCGGCTTCGAATTTCTTCTTTTGTGCGTCGATTTCGCTCGATATTGTTTTTTCAGCGAGCGCCAGTATCTCGGTGGACTGCGTTTTTGTCAAATTTAGACTCGCCAGCTGTGCCTCTTTCTCTGGTATCAGGTTTTGAGATCTTTTAAACTTGACAAGATCGAGCTCTTTCTGCGTAATCTCATTTATAAACGCCAGGCGCTCTTCGTCCGATTGGTTCAGTCTCGCGTTTTTAGCGCGGGCGATCCCGATCTCGGCCTCCATATCCTTGACAATCGCCTGCAGACGTTTCTCTGCGGCGGCTCTCGCTTTCTCCTGACGCGCGGCCTCTTTCGCGGCGGCTTCGTCAAGCAGTTTGTCGCGCTTGTTGTAGGTCTTTTCAAGATTAACCGTTACCTCGTTTTCGAGATCGATCGCTTTTATACGGGCTCGGTTCAAATTGTCGTACTCCTCGTCGTAAACACCTCCGCGGCTTTCGGCCAGTTCCTTTGTGGCGTCTCCGGTTTCTTTTAAAAGTTTTTTCTCTGCCTCTGTGAACTGCGCTTTTATGGCGATTGCCTCGCGCGCGTTTGCGACCTCCTGATCGACTAACTTTTTACGCTGCTGGTAATCTATGTTTTCGCGTTTTGTGATCTCCTCTGTGATCGCCAGGCGCTCTTTTTCTGTTTTTGTACGGTCTTTAAGTTCGACGTTTAGTTTGTTTATCGCAGCTCTGTTTTTGGCCGTGGTAACCTCCTGCGCTTTCATAGCGTCGTCAAGATCCTGCTGTGCTTTGGTGAGCGCAGCCGCGCGCGTTGCGGCCTGGTCCATATCACTGCCCAGAGAGCTCAGTGCTTCGCCGAGTCCTTTCGCTCCGGTTATCACTGCGAGTACCGTATTTTTAAATACTGTAAATACTGCCGTTACGGCTGCGAATCCCTGTTCTATTTTGTCGAGCAGAGGCTGGAAAGTTTTAAAAACATTGTATAGTACTCCGATAACGACAACGATAGCAGTCAGGACCGCACCCAGAGGCGTAGCCACGAAAGCCAGCGCTGCCTTTACCATCGACATAAGCCCCTTAGACGATGACTCTGCCGCGGTGCCCATAGCGGTCTCGCCTGCAGCCGCTGCGACTGTAGACTCTGCCACGTTCTCGGCGGATCCCGCAAGCGTGTTACTGACGTTCGCAGCCTTAACTGTCGCGTTTTCAAAGCCGATCATTTTCTGGATCGACGCGCTCGCCTGTGTGCCTATCTCGGTGAAACTTGAAATTACGTCCTGCCCTCCCTGGACAAAGCCGACTATTTTTTGAGTCGCCCCGCCAAATGCGTTGCCTACGTTATTAACCAGCGTCGGATAATTTCCTATGTTATCTTTCTGCTTCTCCATTTTACTGCCGTTAGCAGTCAGATAGGCGTCATTCTCATTTATCTTTTTATTTAATAAATCCAACGCCTCGACGCCCTCTTTCGTTTCGGTGTTCAGCTGTCCGCGGATCTCTTTAAGTTCTTTTGATTGGGCGATTGCCTGGTCGCGGCTCTTCGCCGTTTCGGTCAGCGCCTTATTAGTTTTTAATTCCGAAAGGGTGAGGTCGTTAATTGCGGCCGACTGCGTTTTATACTGGGCATTAAGTTTTTTAAGCGCCTGCTCGTTTGCGACAAATGCTTTCGTCGAATCGCCGAACGGATCGCCGTTTGATTTTATTTCTTTTCGCAGGTCCGCGTTTGCTTTCTGCAGTTCAAAAATTTGCTGCTTTGTCTCGACGATAGAATTATTTGCCGCGGTCTTATCGATCGTCAGCGTGGCGATATTAATTATTTGCTCGTCCATTTCTTAAAGTTGTTCAGTTACGTAAAATTTCCAATTAATATTCCGCATCGATGCCGAGCCGTCCATCTGTCCCGAGCCGATCCTGTCCTGCTCCTGTCCTACAATCCGTACGGCCATAGTTATAACATCGGTCGATAGGACGTTAAAGCTTATCGTTTTGGCTATGTTGGTGTATACGACCGTAGTATCCGATTTCTTTTTAGCATCTATCGCGCCGGCGGTATGCACGACCATAAACTCAGCGCCGTTTTTAAAGAGCACGAACTGCACGGTCGTTTTTGCCTCTGCGCCTCCGCCCCTGTTCGAGCATTTTACCTGCAGATATTCGACCAGCAGATCCAGTTTGACGGTTGACGCCCTCTCAAACTGCAGTATTTTAAACGAGCTTATGGCCTCGGCAAGGGTTGCAACATCTCCAATGCCCGGCGCGTAGGTATCTGCGATATTTATAGGCGTTGTTATTTTGGCCGAGTAGTTTAAGTAGCGGATAAAGCTGTCAACGTTGTCGCGGCCGTACGTGTAGAGCGTGCCAACCTCGCTGCGAAACTCCGACATAAAGTTTGCCCGGCCGTTATGCGCGACATTTATCTTTCCTACTCTCGAGATCCCGCCCTGCTCAGATACGAACTGGAAAAGTATGTCCGAGTTTGAAAGGACGTTGTCCGGCTCATTGTTCTGCGCCTTAAATTGAAACGTATCGCTCACGCTGACCGCTGTCGGGAAAGCCAGGACCTCGATGTCGTTTACAAATATTCTGTTTTTAGTCAGGTCCGCCGCCGTGATTATCATTGTGGCGGCAGGCGAAACGTTGTACGCGGCATATAGCACCGCCAGATCGTTTATAATCGCTTCACCGTAAAAATCTACAGACATACTCAAATCGAAAACGATCGGTACGTCTACGGGCGTTTTTTGAATCATTAGCGCCTTTATCTGGATACCGTCTTTTTTATTCGAGAAGTTCAACTCCATAGGCAGCCAATAAGTCGAAAGCTGTTTAATGAAAAACACCTCGAACATTTTAAACTCGCTTAAAAATATAGCGTTATATTTAAAAGCCAGCTGTCCGACTGTCGGCAGGGCGATGTTATCCGTATACTGTTTATGAAACTCCTGGAATATCTGCAGCATATTAGGCGAAACGGCGCGGTAAAGCATTGCATACTGAAAGCTGCCGTTTCGATAGATCTGCACTGCGGTCTGAAAGTTCTCAAAGACATAAATGTTCATTGTCTGCGGATCTGTCCGCTCGCCGTTTACGCGCAGGGCGATCGTGCCGTCCTCCTCGATTGTCGAATCTCCAAATAAACGCATCGGGCCCGCACCAAAATTACTGATTAGGTAGTCCGCTTTGTCTACGATCGATTTATTATTGTCAAAAAAGCTGTTATAATAATCCGCGCTGTCCGAATAGTTCACCGCGTTGATCTTCGCCAGACCTCCCTCGAAAGCGTATTCTTTGTACCCGGTGTAAACGTGAGAGTAATCGACAAAACGCTCTTTAATCTCGTCTATGTATTTCCAAAAATATACGCCGATTGCTTTTGCTGAGTCCGAAACCTCGATATATCCGTTAAACGTTTCAAGGAAATCAAGTATAAAATCGTATGCGGTTTTTGTGGTGTCAAAAGCGGGCGTCCCGTCCGGGCCGTAAACTCCAACGTTTGAGCTGGTGTAATATTTTTTAATGTTTTCGTCGGTCAATATGTCGCCCGAATAGGCGTAGCCCATCTGTGTAAATATGGCTATTAAAAGATCCTGTATTCTGAGCAGGATAGGCACCTCTTCGACCACTATCAGGCCGCTGTCCTCCTGCGCAGAGATCGGCGCGGTCCTTGCAGGCGCATCCGCCGGGCGGTTGTTGGCCTCCAAAAAGTCGAGGTATGTTTTAGTATAGACCACACCTGTATCGATCTGGTTCATTAAAAGCTCTTTCGCTTTTGCAATAAAATAATTATCACTGAATATCAAATAAACTGGAATATTTTTAGTTAATTCTTTTTGAACCTTGAGCTTTTGTTTTTTCAAAAATATACACCCGTTCAAAACCACGTCCACGTCGTAACCCGCCGTCATACTTTTGGCCTTTGAGTTTGGCAGGTAGTTGATGCCTAAAAGCCTGCGGTTTTTTGAAGTGTCCAGCAGATTAAAATTATTTGAGTACGAGTATAGATCTTGAATACCATTAAGCTGCTGCGACTTTTTAAAAGTCAAAACAGCAGCCTGGTCTATATCTAAAGTCTCGTTTTTTAGTATAATCTTTATCATTGATTAAAGTTTCCGGTATTGGTTATTTTCGCTTTAAGCATATAGTCGAACGTGCGAAACAATCCTGCAGACGTGCCTGTGATTTCGCACTCGATAAAAACGTCGTTGCCGTTCAGCTGCTTTAAGTTCATTTCAACTTTAGGCGCGCGGAGCAGCATATCGAAAAGCTCTTTTAATTCTTTGATCTTTGAACCTTTGAAGCTGATCTCTTTTTTATATTCAGATTTCGACTGCACCGATCCGGATCTGAATTGATTCTCGTTGTGGTAGTCGTCGTCGTAAAATTCTATTTTAGAGCGGTCCGCGTTGTCGGTGTCGATCGCCGAATAAAAGTACGAGAATCCGCCTTTTGAATTATAAAATCTGAATTGGACAATCGGATCGCAGCCCGTATCGCTTTTAAAGTCGATCGCCTGCAGCTTTTTATCCGGATGCTGGTTTGAGGTCGTTACTGCGCGCAGGGATCTCACGGCGTTTAACTGCGGATCTGTCAGCTTATAAGTCGATACCCCTTTTACATTTGGAATGTTTCCGGAAATACCTGCAACGCTCAGCGTATTGCCGACCATTTCGTTTATAAAAACTGAGATATAATTGTCGAAGCCTCTGCAGATCTCAATTACTGCCGGCGTCAGAAATGTAACCTTATCAACCGCCAGAGGGTTTGTAAATTTATCGAATAAAAGGCGCTCGCCCAGAATAGAAAAGTATGTACCTGTCAGGTCGTCGATCGCGCTCAGACCGTCCGTAAATACAAAGTTGTCGAACACGTAGTTATCAAACGTAAAAAGATCGTCCTCTGGGATCGATCCGTCTCTGATCTTTAAACTCGTTTCGAACTTTTCAACCGATAGGTTTTTAGTGCCGTCAAAGCGGAAATCAAAACCTGCAAGCTGCAGAGCCTTGAAAAACTCCTGAGCGTCTACAGAGAATATTTTTGTCTCGGTGTTGGGAAATATGTTTCTGATTATTGCTGAGCGGTCCGCATAAAGCGATCGGATCACAACGTCGCAGACGTAGTCGTCGAAGTTGCCGACAACTGAATCCGTAGTAAATTCGAATATTACTGCGCTGGTATTGTTGAAAAACAGCGCCGGCTGTGTTATTAAAGTAATTGCCATTGTGTGTGCGATATTTCGTTTAAGGTTTCAGCTATTGCGGTATTCATTATGCGCTGCACGTTTTCGGGGTTAAGAACGGCCTGCAGTTTGGCAGATCCGCCTTTGCGGTCCCAGGTCGTGCCCTCGGTTTTGATTGTGGCGAGCACCGCCCACGGGTCCAGGATCCCGTCCAGACCTTTAGCGATAACCCATTCCTTTATATCCTCGATAGTCGGCGGACTTTTGTACTGCTCACCGTCCCGGAGTTCTAAAATATAGGCCATTGCAAAGACCTTGACCTCCTGTTTATTCGCGGTTATATTGCTGGTCGTGTGTATCGATTCTATTAACTGCCTGGTGGCGATCAAATTGTCGCCTACTATCGCCCCGCGCAGAGGCTGCACAAACTCATCGTCGACCAATGCTTCTAAATCCATTAGTCGTCAGTTTTTGTGCAGGCTATGAACAGCCTCGCGCTTATAAATATCCCGGCCACCATTCCGAGACCGAATACGATCCCGAAACCGGCTAAGGTAAAAACTACCATACCCGTAGTGAAAATAATAAAAAGGCTAGCAGCTAAGCAGGTTAAAACTACGACTGCCACTGCTGACTGTCTAAATATCTTTTTTAAATCCATATCGAGTAAAATACCTCGACGCCTGTCATGTTGGTAGCTTTGGTGTACTTCACCGAATTATACAACGGGCGCAGAGAGTTAATAATTATTTGAAAATCGCAGGCGATATAGTTCTTAAGTTCCAAAGCAAAAGGCAGGTTTAGCAGATCTTTCACAATATCGTTAAACTGCCCGCCGGTAAAAGTCGAGCTGCTGGTGTCGATGTTGATCTCTGACGGTCTGCCGATAAACAGCACGCCGTCAAAACGTCCGCGGTTCTCGTTTACAAGCGGGGCAAAAAGATCGATCCTGTTTATAAATCCGATCTGCGGGAGGATCTCGTTAGGTGTTACGCCTGTCGGGTCCGTGTCGTAGTACTGAAAATTGTTATACTGCGCAACATATTTGAACAGGTCGGACGGATCCGCTATGCCCGGCAGTTCGTAGGTCCCGTCTTTTGGTTTTAAAATCGCTGCCATAATGTTTCAAAGATTAAACAGATATAAAAAATCGCAACGCCTTTGATGACGGTGTCGAGAATAAGCACAAAATTCGAAGCGCCCGGCAGGAGTGATCGCCGTGAGAATCTCCAAAAGTTATCGCTGGGCTGTCTCAAAACGTAATAGCATACGCGGATCCAAAGCCAGAAAAGCAGAAAGGCTGCCGTTAATAATCCTAGTGCTAGCATCATATTGGTTTCTTTTTATTGCGTTCGAACGCGTTTAAGACTTCTAATTTGTCCGCTAAGATAGATAAAATAATTGTATCCAGATTAAACAGTTCTCGATTTTGTTGCCTCTTCTCGTTGTAGTTGACCGGGATCAGCTTTTTATCGGCCCAATAATTTATATAATAGAATTTATTCACTACGTCATTTTGAAAGCCTCGGCTCGATCCCTCTACGTTGTAGCTGTGCTTAACCTCCTCGATCGCGTCGGCGAGATACTTAAGGGCCTTATTAAATTTGTGGGTGAATGCTTTGAGGACCATCGCCTCGAAAGGCTTCGAGGTTTTGATGTTGAAACTCTGATAAAACCGCATTACGATAACGGCCATTTCCTGCTCGTTTTTCGCTTCGCCCAGGTCCAGCCAGTCAAATGCGTTTATCTTATCAACAATATCTAAGTGCGTTACACCGATCTGCAGATATGCTGCCAGAGCGTCGCCGTGCTTTAAGATCGTTTTCTCTGTTTTCTTTAGTCCCATTCTGGCATTTTTTTAAGTTTGAATATAAATCGCATAAGCATCGCGTCGAACCAGTCGGGCGATCGGCCTGTGCGCTCTTTGAATTTCTTTTTGCTTTCGAGTTTGATTTTAAGCTCGTCGTCTGTCGGTTCTCTGCAGATCTGTTCGAGGTCGGACATTATCTGCTTTTTAAACGTCAGGTCGTCAATCCCGATAGTGCCGTCTTTTAAAGCGTCCAAAAGCAGGAACGCGCACTCGGTTTTTAAGTTTTTATACTGATCGTCCAGGATCGGCGCAGAATTATTAATAAAGGCTTTTGCGTTTTCCAGCTTCTTAAGGCTGTGAGCCGTAAACTTTCGCAGACCGTCAGCGTCGTAAACGATATTCGAGGACATGACGCCGTACTCCTCTGCGAGCTCCTTAAGTTTGGTGCCGATCGCGGTCTCGTCAATCTTGTCGATAGCGATTACTTTGATAATGCGCCAGCCGTGCCATATCATAATAACGAAAATATCAGCACCCATGTACGCAATATCGGCAGATATATATTTCTGGCCTGAGGCCTTAACGTGTTTATTGAGGAAAAGATTACATATCCAGTCATACTCGTACATCGAATACGGGTTATCGTCGTACTCCCAGTTACCCTTTATCAGTCTTTCGATGCTTTTTTCGTCGCCTTTAAGGGCGCGCTTAAGATCTCGTATGTAGTTTTTAGGCAGCTTTTTGTTATCCTGAGGCAGGGCCTGAACGAATTTACGGTATGACGGTAAACGGTTTTCTTTTTTAGCGAGGTAATAATCCTCATAAACGAAATTCTTTGCGGGGTTAAGTGTTACCAGCAGCTTGCCGGGCAGGTTGTAAACGTCGTTTTTCCATCGCCCTATCGTGGCCTGCAGCATTGCTTTACCTTTTGGGTGTATCTCTCCGGCCTCCTCGATCCAGCCTCTTGTCATCTGGATAGATCCAAACCTCATAAACTCCGGGTCATCCTTAGGCAGGTACGCCGCCTCTAAAAGAAAGACTTTCGAGCCGTTGTACAGGGTGTAGAAATTATCATTTGCATTGTAATGCCAGTAACTTGAATCAAGGCCCCAATCGCTAAGGACCTCTTCGATCGTAGGCTGGGTGTATTTTCTTAAATCATTAAGCTTTTTACGGGCGATAAAATAGTGAGTACCGGGGTAAATCAGCGCATCACCGAAAATAAGCGAGACGCCCAGATAAGACTTGCCGGATCCTTTCGAACCTCCGTAGCCTATGTCTGAGACCTCGTCATCCAGCCAATGCTCGACGACCTCCATCTGGCGATCGTTTCCGCAGGTGTCAAATACTATTTCTCTAGTCTTCCGCCCCCGGCGTTTGCTCGTCTGAATCATTGGCGGGTTTTGTGTTTTTAATACTCATACCGATAATTGCCGGCATATTGATCGAGGCGTTATCGCTCGTAACATCGATCTTATCGCCGAAACGTTTAGGTGCCTCTTTCATTAATCGCCATTTAAGCGTATCGATCAAAAGCTTTGAGCGCTGCACGTTGTCTTTTTTGATCGTTTTATCTCCAAAGGTCCCGATCTCCTCGACGGTGTCCACCATTACTGTACGGGCGATCTCGACCATTTCGTCAAAGATTGCCTCTGCGGCTATATCTTTCGCGCGCGCATACCGTTCTCGCATTTCTTCGTCCTCTTCTATCCAATCATAGAACTTTCGGCGCGTCGGCATACCGGGTGTACCTAGAATCTGTCTTACTGGTGTGCCGTCCTCTATGCGTCTCAAGACTTTGCGGAACAGCATTTCCTTTTGTGCGGGTGTATACGACATAATGAAAGCTTTAGAGCTCCAAAGATATAAAGTTTTGCTCAAAATAGGGCGTAAACAGAATAATTTTGTACTGTTTACGCTGTAAACCCTTGTAAAAGCTGACATTAGCACCCTAAAAACCCCAAAAGTAAACGAAGTAAACAGAAACAGCGTAACTTCAAAACCCTATACGTGTATATACGCGTTTTTACGTGTTTCGTATACGTATATTCTTATATATTATTATAATTTTATATTTCTTATTATATTCTGTTTACTCTGTTTACAATTGACCTCCGCCCAAGCGCGATAAGACTTCGCGAGTAAACAGCGACTGTTTATTTCTGTTTATCTTTGTTTACTTTTCATTTTGAGGCATAAAAAAGACGCCCCGAGGGCGCCTTAATTGTTCAATTTGAAATCGGACTGTTTACTTCTGTTTACATTTTTACTCCTCGGGTGCCTCTCTCAGCTCCTCCATTTCGTAAATATATTTTAGGTTTTTGTCTATCGTTAGATTCTTATCTCGGTATTTTTCCATTAAACCGTCTCGGTCTGCCTCCTCGAGACTATTCCACCACTCGAGATAAACCTGTCTGTCTTTTTTACGCTCGACGGCTTTCGCAGATCTCTTTTTTGGCTGGGCGCTCTCTTTACGTTCGGACGGTTTTTGCGGTGCGGGTGCTTTGACTATGTTGGTTTCTTTCAACTCTTCGCTTTTCCAGCCTGCTGAAATTAAATGCTCTTTTATCTGATCCGATAAAGTTTTACAGTATTTAGGGTAGGAGATCCCTCTGGATAATCTGCAATAAGCCCGGTTCAAAAGATCGTTCGCTTTCTCCAATTTGTCGCCAGTCTCTTTACGGACTTCGGCTTTTGCTTTTTCGATTGCCTCCTTAATTCCAGGAGTATCAACGTTTACCGTCAGCGTGGTCGTTTGCTTATAAGGTTCCGCCGTTCTGATCTGATTCAATCGACGTTCAGCGGCTGACTTTTTGTATTTAAACTCGCCTACTCCGGTTTGCATAATGAAAAGTTTACCCAGCCCCTCGCAGTCCAGGCACTCCGACAATTTCTGACTCGGCCCGACTCTAACCTCGCCGGTGCCTTTGCAACTCGGGCAGTCGCACGTTTTAATCTCGGATTCGTAGACCGCCTGCTTATCATTTACGTTTGTATCTGCAGGTACGTAAACCGTAGTTTCGAAACTTTCATAAGCTCTGCGGAGTTTAGCCGTTTTAAATTGCGGCACATTTTCTCGAACCTTTTCCGGTTTTTGCGGTTCCGCCGTTTCGATCTCACCTGTACCGCAGCAAAAATCGCAAGTCTGTTCGTATTTCATATCTTCGACGTCTACAGTCACGATCCCGTCACCCTCACATCTAGGGCACAATGTTTTATTTACTTCGTTCGGGAAATCCGGACCGTCGGGGTAAAGCTCTGCACTCATCACATTTATAGGCATAAACCTGCGATTGTTATTATCATTCTTAAAAGCTTCAATAATACGGTCCGGGTTTGCATTCGATTTTTCAGCGCCTGCTTTCTCATCAGCGATAAACTTTTCAAGGTCCCCGCCGATTTTGCATATCTGTACCGGGCCGACCTCAGGGAAAGCCTCTTTTAAATCTCGCAGGGTGCGCCATATTAAGCCATACCTGCTTTCGTTTTCAAGTTTTAACTCGGTGATCTTTTTCGCCTGCAGCTGCATAGTGGTTTTATCTATTTTTGTTTCGGCTTTTAGCTTTTCTATTTCCGCGGTCATTTTCTCCTCGCGAAGTTTATAGCCGTCCAGATCAAAATTATTGTTGGCGATAGTCTTTTCCGCTTTTAAATACTTTGCATCAAGTTCCGAAACAGAATTGTCCTGTATACGTATAACGGTTTTTGCTTTTCTAAGTTCGTCCCTGACCGCGTAGTAATCCAATCGTGAAGCTTTAAATTTGCTGCGCAACTCTCCGAGTTCAAAATTTAAGATCTTAATCTTTTCGGCGGTTCTGTTGTCTGACATACGCTTATCAATAGCGGCCGCGAGCTCCTGCAGTTTTTCAACGTGCGGCCTGTTCTCCGTTAAAGTAAAGCTGGCAGCGAAACGTTTTTTAACTGCCCGGATCTGGTCGTCCTGATCTGATACCCGATAAGCGAGAAAGACCAGAGCAAATGCAAAAGCGATAAACATAATAATTGTGTTAGTTTCCATTGTGATTGCGTGTTAAATTAATATTAAAGTAAGTTAGTTTAGCTTTATCGGCGTATGCCCTTATAAGCCTCTCGAATGTTGCATCGTTGCGCATATCGGTAACTGCCACAAGCTCGCGAGTCTCGGCGCACATATCGATCGCCCGTTTAAGATCTACGTAACTGAGATAGCTCTGGCGGGTAACTTCGACCGCGTCCTGCATCTTATGGACCAGGGTGCTCTTGCCGGATGCCTGCGGACCGGTTATGTACATAAGGCATTTAATTTTTGGAACTTTCTCCGGCGTCTCGATCGATCCGGCGTATCCGTTCTTAGCATCCCAAAGCAGGGCGCCGTCAGCGGTAGCCCATACGCTCGAATACGGCACACGCTCTATCGGTGTATCCTTTTTCAGTCTGGTGCCGAAGTGCGCGCGGATCTGCTCCTCGCTAGGTCTGGCTTTAATGTCTGGCTCTTTCATAGTGGGTCATTCTAAATTAGTTAAAAAATTGTAAAAGGTTTTATACTGAGTCTGTTTCAATTTGCTGGGCCTATCCGCACCCATAGCATAGAGTCTGTTAATAATGGCACGTCTGTGATCTATTTTGCGATCTATTTTGCGGACTATCTGCGCCATGATGTCGGCGAAAGTTGGACCGCCTCCGAGGTTGTAACGTTTAGTTATGTGCCAAGTACCCACACAAAATGGTTCGTCGGCTATGTTGCAGTTATGCGGGTAGTACACTTCGTAAAACTCTGGGACATTAGGCAGCTTGTATAATGCCGCCCCTAGAATGGTGGCCATAACTATATATGTAAGGTTAAATTAGCGATTTCATTTTCCGGTATTTTCAAACCGTAGTAATTATTTAAGTGCCTGACTTCTAACTCTAAAACTTTACCGTTAAAGTGGGTGCGTGTTATCTGGGGGACTATAGGCACATAAACCCCGAAAACGTTTTCTTTTCTTTCGGTCGATACCTCTAAAGCGATGTGCTTAAATTCACATTCTAGACGGCCGATAAAGCATTCTAGTTTTTTGCCTTTTAATCCGGAATACGTCCTGTTAAATAGTTTCTGACTCATAACATTATCTATTTTTAAAGTTAAATTTATAATTGTGTCTTTTCCCTATGCGGGACCTGCACGGCTTTCGCTCTTCGCCTGATCGCTTTGTCAGGATATACGCCTCAATAACGGCAAGGCCTGCAGATCCGTTCCCGCCGTCAAAACGGCAGTTCTTAAGTTCGATTTTCATACGTCGCTCGGTTTTTGGCAGCATTCTAGGCACAAAGTGAAACCGACTCGGGTAGTCTCATCACGTGCGCCGCATTTGTGGCAGACTCCAAACTCCGGTTCCGGGTGCAGCTGCTCTTTTAAGCTGGCGACTGAATTTCTTAGGATCTCGTTCTCAGCGTTAAGTTCTCCGACTCTCTGCGAAAGTCTTTCGTTTTCCTTTGCTCCTTTGGCGCCCAGTTCTAAAACTACCAGCCTAAAGTTTGCCGCGTCTCTCATTACGTGATCGAGCACCGCATAAACACCGAGTCCCATTTTAAGAGAATCGGCCGCCGATCTAAAAGCGGGATCCTCTGCGTATCGACGCTCGCCGTTTTCGAACAGCGCGAGTATTTCGTCTAAGTTTAAATTTGCCATAATTACGATTTTAATGTTTCTAAAAACTTTCTCATTTCCGGCCACTCGGCGGGTTCTATATCGTAAATCGTTAAACGCCCGAGCTCGAATAACTTCTTAGATATTAACCGGCTATTCTCGGCCCCGTCTAACTTTGATAGGTAGAGGCTTATAAGCTCCTCTCGCTGTTCTCTCTTAAGAGCTTCTTTTTTAAACCTCCTGTCACATCGCCAGATATGAAGCTCCCAGCTAATCAATACGCACACCCTGTACAAAGTGATTAGTACCATAGATCCGACATAAGAGCAGAGGACAATTAAAATCCAGTTCAGTAGTTGTTCGTTTGTGAATGTCATAATCTTAATTATTAAAGTGAAACGTTACGCCTGCCATCGGTCCCGCGACGCTGTCATACGAACCTCGCAGCCCGATAGCGTCTGAAATCTTATACTCGACTGCTATGCCCAGCGCGAGAAATAAATCCTTTGTAGGCTTTCCATTGATCGATTGATCTACGTATGCGCCTCCAATCTTTCCAATAATTGAAAGCTCGTCAAACTTTCCGCCGATAAGTCCAAAGACCGCAGGCGTAAACGATCCGTTAAACTGGTGCACGGTTCCGCGGTCGTTACGGTTCGCTCTCTTCTCGGTTACGTCCGTGGCCGTTGCAGATACTGCAGCCCCGAAAATCAATTCGTTTTCCGCTTCATACGCGAAAGATAGTTCCGCGGATTTATACCCGACCATTGCGGAGGCCTGCGTCTGTGCCATAGTAAGTGCAGGTATGAAAAGAATAAGGATCTTAAGTGTATTCAGAAACTTATAAAAGATCTCGTACTGCTTCGGGTTTATATCTATTATTTTTCTAATGCCCATAATAGATAAAACCGCTCTGATTGTATCGTAATGACTGTCGGCCTTAGTCGCTGTTAAAGCTTTGATTTGATCTAAAGTAATTTTCATAATTCGTGTGCTTTTCTGATTAATATTATTTGGTGCTGGTGTTCGGCGCAGTGAATGTCCGCCCAGAAGTCGAAACCCTCTGGTGTGTCGTCAAAGTGAAACGCCTCGTATAAATCGTCCGTATACTTATCTGCGTCCGGATCTGTCTCGGCCGCTTGATTTTTTCGGGCCAGTGCTTTAATAGCTTCGGGTAGTTGAGAAATATTCATATTGTTATAAATTTAGGGAGGCGGTTAAACCTCCCGAGTTAATTAATTTTTAAAGATCCAGTAAATCGATTTCGATAAAGTTGTTGTCTTTGTCGTGCCATTTGGTACCGACTCTGTAATGCTCTCCGTCTATTATCACTGCGTCGCCTTTGCTCGGCAGGTTGTAGGCAAAGTCTCTTTCGATCAGTAATGTTTCGCCGTCTCTTGGTCCGTCCTGCTTAGTGTATATCACGTTTACAGTTCTGATAAATCGGTACTCTTTTAGTATTCTTAATAATTTTTTCATGTTAAAGGTTTTTACCAGTTGTTATCTGAGTACAAATATACAACCTTTATTTTGATATAACCAAATATTTTGGATAAAAAAGTAAAATTATTTTGAAGTTTTAAAAGAAAGCCCGTATTTCCTAAGCTTAGCCTTGACTGCATTCATAAGACCGTCCTGCGTTCTGCCCTTGCTCGAGAGTGTACGCGCTACGGTTTCGTACTCCGTACCCGTGGCGATCAGTCTATAGATACGCACCTGCTTTTTTTGGCCCGGACGCGGCAGCCTTTTGTTCCACTGCTCGTACAATTCGAGCGACCAGTTAAGGGAGTACCATATCGCGATCGATCCGCCGAACTGCAGATTAAGTCCGTGTCCTCCCGAGGCCGGATGCATAACCAAAACCTGAATCTTTCCGGCGTTCCAGTCGTCCTCGTGTTTGGTCGTTTGAAAGTGAACAGGATTGTAAGCCTTTAAACGTTTCATAATCCGGTCGCGTTCGTGCTGAAAACTATAGGCGACCATTACCGGCTGGCCGTTCGCCTCTTCGATCAGATCCTCGAGGGCGTCGAGCAATTCATTGTGTATTTCGTGCACCTGCTTTTCGTCGTCATAGATCGCACCGCCTGCGAACTGCAGCAGCTTTCCGGACATAACGCTCGCGGTCATCGCCGTAACCTCTGACTCGAGCAGCTCCATAACGCGCTCGCGTTCGAACTTCTCGTATTTTTTCATAGTGCGATCCAGCAGGCGGACCGGTACGTCGATAAACCGGACCGGTTCGAGATCCAGATAATCTTCGGACTTCATAGAGATAACTATGTCCTTAATCAATTTATAGATCCTGTTTGATGTTTTCTCGGTAGGTACGTATTTCCCGTAGTGAGATCCCGGTTTCGAAACGTGATTAAAGAATCGATCTTTGTAGTGCGTAACGAAAGCGCCCAGGCGTTTGCCCCTGTCGAGCATCCAGATTTGAAACCATAAATCTACCAGACCGTTAGGCGCGGGCGTACCGGTCAGAATAACAATGCGGCTAAACAACGGCTGTATTTTTTTAAAGATCTCTGCCTTTATTGACTTGGGATTTTTAAACTTTGAACTCTCGTCGACGACGCACATATCCTCTGGAACTTTACCGCCTCCGAACTGCGCAACGTACCAGGCGAAATTATCGCACGATATAAGGCGTATGTCGTACGGCTCGCGCATCTTTGCCAGCCTCTGCTTTTCCGTGCCCTCAACTACGACCAGTTTAAGCTTTTTAAGCTGGGACCACTTGGCGACCTCTTTGGGCCACGTAGACGAGACGACGCGCTTTGGTCCTATAATAAGTACGCGCCTGATCTCGAGCTCCTCGTAAAGCAGGGTATTGAGCGCTGTTAAAACGCTGACGGTTTTACCCATACCCATATCTAAAAACAACCCGCAAAAGGGGTTGTCGATAATATGCTGGATAACTGGCGGCTGGTACGGGTATAGATCTTTAAGTCCTTTCACGATATGGTTATGCTTATGAAGTTATTAATTTCCGCAGGTCCTGCCCATTGTTCGGCCATTGCTTTTGCGATGCCTGGAAAGGTTTTACTTTTGGTTTTAGAATCCCTGAACTTAAGCCCGGGGTTTTTTCTGGGGTTTCCGTTTTGATCTTTGGATCCGCCAGAAACCCAGCTGATCGTCTCGCCTGTGTAAATTTCCGTAGGCTTTATTTTCGGCAGACCTTTAAGCCAAAGGCAGGTTTTTTTTGTATAAGGGTGTCCGTGCTCCCAGGGCTGGATTATCTGATTGTATTTTGGCATTTGGTAAACGCCGCTAGGGACCGGATTTTCTATGGCTATCCTGGGGCAGTCAGCATTATAAAATTTCATAAAAAACTCTTTCGCTTTTAATCCATTTTGGTACCGCTCCTCATTGATCTGCCCTTTTACCGGAAACAATCTGCAGGCCCCGGCATTGCTTATAAAAGTGCAGGGAGGGAAAGCGATAATCATATCCCATTGTAAGAGCAGCAGATCCGTTACGTCTGTCTGCAGGTGCCATTCTGGGTGTCCGCCTGAGCTCTCCTGTGTATCGCAGCTATAGGCTTCGTGGCCCAGTTTACGCAGTTCGATAGTTACGGCCTGGCTCTCTTCGCAAGCTACTAGTATCTTCATATTAAATATTCGTTAAGGAGGTTATCGAGATCGGCCAGGGTGTCAATTACGTACACCTTAAACCCTAATTTGCGCAATTGTCTGTGTATTAATTTTTGAACGGGGCTCGCAGTTTTTCCGGTGCTTTTCACTTCGACAAAAAAGATAATGCCCATCGGGATAAGGACAAGGCGGTCCGGTAGTCCTGAGACATACGTACAGACCATTTTAATCGCCCAGCCTTTTGCTTTTTTAACGCGGGCGACTAATGTCTTTTCGATTACTTTCTCGCTGTCCGGCATTATAAATTGAAAGTTTTAAACTCCGTCGGACCGGTGTAGCCTTTTTTCAATTCTATGATAACGGTTTGCACTCTTGCATAGTTAAATGTTTTTCGGGGTAAATATGTAACGGATTTTAATCCGAAAGCTTTTAAAGCTCTTAATCTAACGTCACTATCCGATATAGCAAACCAACACATAAGAGCGATTACGCTGTCGGCGCGGCGCATCGCTTCGAATAGAAAGTAGTAACCTGTTTTCATTCCCTTTAATTTAAGCTTAAGCTCTTCGGGTGCATTTTCTAGGTTAGCGGATTTATCACTAAAAGGCGGGTTTAAAATTACAGCTTCGAATATGATATCAGGATCAAGCAAAAAATAATCTTTCGGTGCAGTAACGTTATTATAATTGTGCCAGGATAAAGCTTTTAAAATATTACCCTCGCCCGGTGTGGGTTCTAAAATACTAACGGCGTTTACCGGTAGCATCTTAACCATGTAATCGGCTACGTCTGCAGGGGTTTGAAATTGTTTACTGATATCAGTCATATCTTAATTCTTTTTACGTTGGTAGTATTTTTGTTTGCCGTACGCGCCGAAATTGGCCGTCGTCGATTTATATTCGAAATCAGGAAAGGATTTCATTATGTCGTTAATATCTCTAGTGAGCCAGCGCTGCATATCCTCTTTATTTTTGCCCAGGCACTCGCACCAGATCTCTGCCATACATACGCGTCGTCGTTTAGTTCCGTCAAAATCGAGTTTCTCCGGATCGTTTAAGAAGTCCCTGCGCTCGTCGATGCCGAGATCCGGCCAGTTTTTAGGCAGGTCGCGCTCTAGGTAAAATTCAATAAGGCCTCGGCGCTCGTCGACTTCGCTGTGGCTTGTCTGTTCGAGTTTGGCGATCTTCTCTGCCTCTGCTGAAAAGTATAACTTTTCGCCTGCATCGTAAAGATGTTTCGCCTCTGCCCAGATCTGATCTATATCGTCGTCGAGATCCGTCCAGACGTCCTTTAAGATCTCGGCGGGGTTTACGTCCACCGGAGCAAAACGTCTGTTACCTGTTGCGTCCGTAAATAAATCATTTTTATTCGAGGAGGCGATAAAGATATTCTGGCGCGGGAAAGTTTCTGTCGATCGGCCGTACGCCGGACGGTAACTGTCCTCTTGCTTTGAAATGTAATGCTTAATAGCTTCGGCGTCCGCTTTCCTAAATCCGGCCATTTCGGCGATCTCCATAAGCCAGGCGCCTTGCAGCTGTTCAAAAGCTTCTTTTCCGTGCACGGTGGTAAACGTATCGCTGTACCAGCTTTTACCGAGCTTGTTTACAAATGAACTTTTCTTTGTGCCCTGCGGTCCTATCAGCGTGAGGACCAGATCGAACTTGCAGCCCGGTTTATAAATCCTCGCCACGGCCGCAGTAAGGGGTTTACGGATCGCCTCGCGGGTGTATATGTTATCAGGCGCGCCGAAATAATCTATAAGCAGATAATCGATACGTTTAACCCCGTCCCACTTAAGAGCGTCCAGATAGTCCTTAATTGGGTGAAAAGAGTTTCGCTCGAACTCGAGAGCGATCGCGTCGTCTATTTTCGCAATACCCGTAATGCCGTAGATCGTTTCGATATAATTTCGAACGCCGGACATATCGACATTTTTAAGCGGTTCGGGTTTTAAGATCCTGCGCCACGGCAGCGTTTTAAAAGCGTATCGTTTATTATCAAAATTATTCTGTTTAAAGCCGTCCTTAAGGCGTACGTCGTGAGTCATTATCAAACTGATATTCTGGGCGCTCGAAAGGTAGTTCCCTTTGTTGTCCGCCTCGAGCTCTGTCATCCATTCGACTGCATCCTGATCGCCCTCGATGTTTTCCGGTTCGTCGTCGTACTCCTCGTATGGTTCGGCGAAATCGTACTTTGCCTCGGCCAGGTTCTCAGAGGCGAGCGTTTTTTTAACTGCGCGATCCTTGCGGGCAAACTCCTCCATTGCGGCGAAGCTTTTCGGTTTGGATCCCGCAGGTGCCTCTGTGCTGTCAAGGTGCCCGAACTTATGCAGTCGCACAAGGTCGAAAGCGTTCGAGGTTTTCCCGCTGCAGGGATCTGTACCGTGGTGGGAAAATGCAAAAGTATCTTCGTAAACGATAAGACCTGCAGACGTGGAACCGTGGGCGTATGTGTATAAATGCTCTTTATCCGTTGGGAGGTACTCTTCTTGTAGAAATTCGGCAATAGCTTCGGTGAGTGAATACGTTCGGCAGAAAGCTCCGACGATCCCGCTCTTTTCTCTCGGGTCCGCCTGCTTCTTTGCGTTGTCTCCCAGTTCTCTGAGCATCTGCCCGGAGGTCGGCCAAAGGCTTGTATCGGTCCAATCCGCATAACTGTCCAGGATTTCGTCAGCATCGATCCAGGGGCCGTCCTGCACTTTCATGTAGTAGTCGACGTCTTTCGGAGTTGACGGCCAAAACATAAGCCTGTTAGTCTCAAAAGTTGTATTGTCAAAAAGATCTATCCCGATACTGCCTGCGACCTGTCTGCCTATGGCGACATACTCGTCCGGCGTAACGGTACGGCTCAGGGGCATAAGCAGTCTGTAACGCGGAGATAAAGCAGAATGTTTGTGCGTACCGTGCAGGATCGCAGCATTGCCAAACTGCAGGGTAAAGTCGAGCCAGAAATCCAAATGCGCGAAATCTATGTCGAGCGTTAAGAGCTGGCGGTGCACTACGTTTTTAGGATTACGGCGCCCGTTTCTTAAGTATCCGCCGACATACCCGCCGACGTCCTTAATTTTACCCTGCTCCGCTTTTGTGAAAAGCATAAACTCTTTATAGGTTTCTCTGGTTTTTTGGTTGTCGGCGATCCGGTCCACGAACTGAGAGAAAGTAAAATTTTTATTTCTCCACGTTTTAGACTCGGCGGACGCGCCTACCGCTATATTAATTTTGCCGTCGTATTTCATAATCGGGATATAGTTAATTCTAGGTTAAGGCCGGCGTCTTTTAGCGTATTTAGGTATTTCTCTGACTCTATTTTATAGTCGGCTATTTTACCATAACGCAGTATAGGGCGGTTCAAATTGTTAGCTGTGCAAAATTTATCTATCTCAGGTATTCGACTTTTCCTCTTAAGTTCCATAAACGTCATAAGATGCTTCTCTGAATCGAAATATAGCACGCTGGCACTAAAGCCGTCGATTATGTCTAGTTTAAACCTTTCGGTTATTTTTGGCGCCCTTTTTAAAGGCACTAGACTTTTTTTTATATGTGCCACCCTGTTAGCGAAAGCGGGTAGATCCATAAGTCGTAAGTCACCCTCTAGGTCGTCAAATAGCTTTAGTATTTTAGGGGTCATAAATTAGTCTTTTTTATAGTGAGGTGTTACAAATCCGTTTGCGGGTGTGCTGAGTCCAGGCGCCCACTTAACCGGCTCGCCTAAAATCCTGCACATATTTTCGAGCACGAAATTTACTGATTTATTTTCAATATCAGCGACCGCCTCGTCGTGTACGTGCATAACAATATCAAAACCTGCATCGTCCAGTCGTCTCATGCCGTCAGCGAGCAGATCTCTCGCAATTGCTTGTATAATATTTTCCGAAATTTTTCCGCCATAAGTTTCGAGCCAGGTCCATTGCTTTGTTTTTTGGTGGATACCCATATATTTAATACTGTCGCGGTCCCATCGGTTTTTTGTCAGCATTGCATTTTGGTAGATCAGCTTTCGCCCTGACGGTAAAAGGATCGTGAGGCAGTTATGCTCGAAATTAAAAACGATGCCTTTTAATGTTGAGGTTACAGGCTTGCGGGTTCTGACTGCTTTTATGGCGCATCTTTCAAACTCGTACCACATATCGACAATTTTAGGGCTGGCCTTTCTCCACTTTTTAACGATGCTCTGCATTTCTTCTTTGGAAAGTCCCATTTTCTCGCCCCCCATTGTAAGCAGTGCGCCCAGTGCGCCGCCAAAACCCAGCGCGAGCTCGGCGATCTTTCCTTTACTTCTCTGCTCGTCGTCGACCTCTTCGATAGGAATGTTAAACATTTTCGCTGCCGAGGCCTCGTAAATTTTACCGTCTCCGGCGAAAATATCCAAACGCCATTTCTCGCCCGAGATCCAGGCCGTAATGCGCGCCTCTATGGCAGAATAATCCGCAATAGCTAAGATGTTGCCCGGCGATGCTGTTACGGCCGTACGGATAAGCTGCGATAGGACGTTAGGTATATTATCAAAAAAGACCGAAAGCAGTTCATAGTCGCCCCGCTTCACCAGATTACGCGCGAAATCCAAAAGCTTCATTTTGTTACGCGGGAGGTTTTGAGGCTGGAAAGCCCTGCCTGCCCAGCGCCCGGTACGCCAGCCGCCATAAAAGTAAAAAAATCCGTGTCCGGTTAAAGTTGTAAGGGCGAAATTTAACAGCGCGACAAATTTACGCGTCGAGGTTTTGGATCCTCTCTGTCTCAGTTTTAAGACCTCCACCGCCAGCCCCGATCTATGCTCTTTGATTAAGGCCTCGACATTTTCCTTTGCAAGTGATGTTATGTTTTTTTGCAGTTTGGAACTCAGCCACTCTTTAAGCTGATCGGGACTATTCGGATTTACGAGTCCTGTTATTGCTTTTAATTTTTCTATGACGTCGGCTTTGAATATCTTATCGATCTCGACTGCCTCTGTTGCCATTTGCACGTCGATGTTAACGCCTCTGTCGTTTATCTTTTGATCTAAAATATAGTTGAGTCTTTCGGTCTCTGGAATGCGGAACGCGTCGACTATTGGATGCTCTAAAAGCTTAACCTCGGCGTTAACGTCCGCACGGTTGTACTTTTTATACAGCTCCCATTTTTCCGGATTATGGTACCACATATTACGGCGGCGCATACCGTTTCGTTTAGTCGGTTCCACCAGGCACGAAAAGTATTTTATAAGTGCGAGGCCCTCCGACATTTTACCCTCTTCGCCCAGATTAAGAGCTTTACTCGCTGCGCCCAGAGACATAGGCAGTCCGCAGTATCCGACCTTAACAGCCGAGCAGCGCCACTGGTCTGCAGGTACGTCGATCCCTACGGTTTTAAGGCAGTTTCTCTCAAAGTTTGCATTATGTGCGTGCTTTTCAACCTTTTTATTTCTGAGGGCTTTCAAAAACTCCTCGGGCCACTCTTCGCCCTCTGCAAAAGATACCTGTTTAATTTTGCTTTTGCGTCTGGTCGTCGTGTCTTTGAACATATACGCCAGCATAAGGATTTCAAAGTCCGGGCTTTCGAAGTATTTATAGGATCCGCATTTTTTAATGTCGACGCTCGAGAAAGTCTCAAAGTCGAAATGAAGTTCGATAGCCATATAATTTATATTTAGTGAAAGGTGTGTAATTTAAAACCGGAAAGCACTTTATTAAAATCCGACTTTAGCCGTGCACCGCTTTAGTCGGCAGGTTGTTTTTGCCCCTGCTCGTGTCAACTTACATTATGACCGTAGATATTAAAAAAGCGCCTATAGATCCGGCTTTTGTAGGGTGTAAGGGACTCGAACCCCTACGCCAGTAATGTACTGGAACCAGTGGCCGCATCTAGTGCGGCGCTGCGTCTACCAATTACGCCAACACCCTGCCGTTAGTTCGCGATACGCGTTTGCTGTCAAGTCCTGAGACTGGCGCGCCTACTAACCGAGGCACTTAATTTATTTTACGCTAACGGGTCGAAATCGTCGTCATCGTCGTACTCGTAATCCTCGTCATCAATGAATTGATCTGAGTCTGCGAAATCCTCCTCTGCGTTTCCGCCTCCGCCTCCTAACGGTGTACCGTCGGATAATTTCATAATACTTTCAAGTCCTGCGGCAATTCCTTTATTTCCGCCGACGTCGTAGGCGTAGAAATTAATACACACACGTCCGAAGCATCCGCTGTAAAGATCCTCCTCGTCTGTAATAGGTTCGAGGTTTTTGTCGTAAAGCTTAGGACGTCTTTTGCTGTTTGCTCCAATAAAGAACGAGTTTGCGTAACTTTCGTCGCGCTCCTCCTCCGGATCGTCTCCGTCTCTTAGAGGTGTTTTCCACTTCTTAGGGCGGATGCCTTTGTATTTCTCTTTAATGACCTGAGTTTCTACGGCTTTAATTGCTGCACGGTATGCCGTTAATGTGAATTTATCTTTTTTACTGATAATTACCGATACGCTGTACTTTTCGTCGTCGCCGTCGCTGA
>Ga0247816_10000202_pt1 | contig 36343 bp, 56 predicted proteins | sample UWRJL209509C1_FD_179930 | JGI IMG/M metagenome (GOLD analysis project Ga0247816, IMG submission 179930) | Plant litter microbial communities from Arlington Agricultural Research Station in Wisconsin, United States - UWRJ-L209-509C-1 | ecosystem: Environmental > Terrestrial > Plant litter >...
CTAGACTCAACCTTGCGCGGGAAGAGGCTGCGCGAGATGCGGCTAATTCTCCTGGAGCTATAGCTGGCATTGCAGATACAATATCAACGAGTAATGACCCTGTAACAGCAAAACGGGGACTTGCCGAGATTTTGGCGAGTGGTGCTATATCAGCTGGTACCAAGTCGAAACTGGCGCCGGCAGTAGAAGTATTGAATGCAGTAGATGAATTTGCATCTGGCAACCTTGAGGGCCAGTTTACTGGAGTAGGTTTCTTTGGAAAACTTAAGGAGGGCGTTAAGAATATATTCAATCAGAAAGACCCAGAAGCAATTAACAATCAACAGAACATCGATGCAATCAGTCTCAAGGTGGGACAATGGGCTTCTGGTGCATCTCTTACTGAACAACAGCAAAAACAGGTTGATAACCTTACGCCATCTAGTTACGATAGCGACAAAACTGTTCGCACCAAACTTAGTGGTCTTTATAACTACATGCTTAATCAGGCAGAAGGAAACCTGCTTACTGAAGGAGTAAATGTTAACTTCCCTACAATCAATCTATTCGAAGTTTATGACTTGTATAACAAGGCTACACCTGCAGAGAAGCTATTGATAGAAGAGGCTTACCCACAACTAAAGTAATACAATGGCACTCACACCTCAAGAATTAGATCGACTTAAGTTCCTACTTGACCAACGAGCAGGATCGACTGCTAACCAATCTGGTACTTTAGGAAAACTAAATGATACTACTTCTGGATCTGTTTCTGACAGATTGACTGCAAAACAAGGTGCCCAGGGAGGTACCGATACGAGTTTCTCTCAACTCGCTGGCAATATACTTCCGAGCGCAGGACGTGCTGTTAAAGGTGTATACGATGCTGTTGCAGGTCTTTCACCACTTGGCCCTAAAGGCGAAAATGGTTCTGATTTTGGGTTCCGTTTACCCCCTACTGTTAGTGGCGTCACGTCATTGGTTGCTGGAGCAGGTGAGAAGTTAATACCTGGTAAACAAGGACAGGAGGATACATTCGATGCTGTCACAACCTTCTTTAAGGACAGATATGGGTCAGTAGATAACCTAAAGCAGACGGTAATAAACGATCCGACAGGTGTGGCTATCGATATATCCACACTATTCAGTGGTGGTGCCGGGCTGGCTAGTAAGGCTGGTCTTTCTAAAACGGCTTCTACACTCTCTACTGCCGCTAAACTTTCCGATCCTATAAGCCTTACCCTTCAGGGCGCATCTAAGGTTGCGAAGGGGGCTACAAATCTAGCTTCAAAGACAGCAGGCACGGTTGCATCACAAACTCTTGGATTTACTACAGGAGTTGGTCCTGAGGTAATAAAAGAGGCATTTCGTAACCCAGGACCTGAGTTTACAGAGGCCCTTCGAGGTAACAAGTCTAAGTATGACATCGTAGACAGCGCCAAGGATGCTTTGCGTAATGTTGAGTCGCAAAAAGGAATGGACTATAGACAAAGTCTTGCCAAGATAGGTGAGATCGATAAACCAATAGAACTGTCTCCGCTTATTAAAACTCTTGACCAGAAATTATCTGACTTTAATATCAAGAAAAACGCAGACGGTACACTTGATTTCTCTCGATCTACGATATCTGAACCAGCTGCACGAAACCAGGTTCAGGGTGTAGTTGAGGCAATCCAAGACTGGGGTAATCAGGTAGGAGATACACTGCCTATCGGGGTTGATATACTTAAGCGTAAATTAGGTGACTTCTATTCTGATTCGTCACAGGCTAGATCGATTGTGTCTTCTCTAAAGAACGAAACCTCGAATCTGCTTAAGTCCCAAGTTCCTGGATATGCAGATATGGTAAAAGAGTACGAACGAGCTAGTAACTTCGTTACAGAACTTGAGAATGCAGTGGGCATCGGCGGTTCTAAGGCTGTTGAAACATCAATAAACAAACTGACTACTGCTCTCTCTGAAAACAAGGAATATCGTGCAGCTTTAATCGGTGAACTTGAGAAGGCAGGTAATGTGAAACTTAAGGGATCAATATCTGGTGCAGCATTAAATAGTTACTTACCAAGAGGGCTAGTCGGTCGCTTGTTTGCAGGTGGCGCTGCCGGACTCGTATCACCTAGTTTCCTTATGGGACTTGCTCTTACACTTCCCGTATTTTCTCCTCGAATAGTGGGAGAAATTGTACGAGGTCTAGGAGTATCTGCTAATAAGGCAAAAGACGTCGTGGAGGCAGTTCGTATAATAAAGCAGAAGGTACCACAGAGCATCAAAAGGGTAGTTAATACTAAGGCCGGATTCCAGGCAGGTCGTGTACGAGACATAAACGATGAGGTAAACCAAGAGGCTAGCCAGCCTACCGATACAGGTCTATAATTAAGTAAATAACTAATCCCAGTTGCGGGGGATAAACCACAATGGTAGACCCAAAACTAAAGAAACTGGAAGACGTTCTCAATCTTATAGACCAGGATTTCGTTAAGACCGACGACTTCGTAAAGATATTCCAGGAAATAGAGCGTGCCATAGCCACGATTCGTAGCGGTGCCGATGCTAAATGCGAAGAGGTAGCAGAAGAACTTCAGGAGAAATACGACCAATTAGAGGCAGGTTTTAAAGAGCGCTTAGGGCGTACTAATGCTGACGTAGGCAACAAGGCTACCAAAGACGACGTAACGTCGCTTAAAACGGCGATTAGAGGCCTTAGAGATGACGTTAGCGAGGCAATAGAATCAGTACGAACGTCTATTCCTGCGATACCCGATGAACTAACCGGGGAAGAGATAAAGGAGAAGATACTCAAGTTCGCTAACTGGATTCCCGTCGAGGCAATAAAAGGCGGCGCAGACCTCGTCACGAAGTCTCGTTTTGAGGACGCTATCATAGAAATTGGAGGTAAACTTACCTTACTTCAGAAGCGTGATTCTAAAGGTTATGGCGCTCTCGGTGGAGGATCTGAAGGCACCGGCTCGCTCTTCCTATCCAGGCTTCGAGACGTCGATCTAGCAGGCCTCACTAAGAACGCGGACGGCAAATACGTCCTCGGCAGCGGTTCTGGATCGGGTGGGGTTCAATCCGTCGTTGCCGGAGCAAACATAACGGTAGACAACACTGATCCCGCAAATCCTATAGTAAGCGCCACAGGAGGTGGGTCTGAACCTGGGGGTAACACAAATAACGTCCAGTTAAATGACGGAGCAGGCGGATTCACGGGTAGCAATAATCTCACCTATGACGACTTAATCGGTTTGATCTCGGTTCCTGGCTTCACTGCGAGCGATGGGCTAGGCAACTACGCACAGGCGGGTCAAATTTATGATGACGGCTTGGGTAATAGTTTTCTGTCCCTGGGCGGTAACGGCACAGTTGCCGCATATCTGAACCTATCAACTGGCGGCGGACTGTATCTCGGTGACGACCAGATTGTAAACTTAGACCTCACTGGACTAACAGCAGATCGTAACGTGGCATTCCAAGATAAGGACGGCACTATCGCTTACCTTGACGACATTACAGGTGCATACACTTTTGATGATACAGACACAGTAAACCTTACTGACACGGCGGGAGTCATAACAGCCGACGTAAACACGCAGATGTCCATCACTTCAGATGCATCAGGCGTCATGCTCGTAGGTGACGAAGCTACACCAGGAAACTCTGAGTATTACGGTACTAACGGTTCAGGTACCAAGGGTTACTTCCCATTCCCAGCAGGCGGTGCAGTCGCTTTCGCTGACCTTACGGGCGACCCGTATGACAATACAGCACTGGAAACTGCCCTCGATGCAAAACTCGACGCTAATACGCCTATAACTGGTGCTACTAAGACTAAAATAACGTATGACGCTGACGGTCTTGTAACCGCAGGAGCAGATGCAACCACGGCAGATATAGCCGATTCTACCAACCGTAGGTACGTTACCGACGCTCAGCTGGTAGTTGTGGGTAACACTTCAGGTACCAATACAGGTGACCAGACCTCAATCGTCGGTATAACTGGTACGAAATCACAGTTCGATACAGCCGTGACTGACGGTAACTTCCTGTATGTAGGCGACGTCACACAGTACACGGACGAGATGGCACAGGATGCCGTAGGAGCAATGACGGTAGACGGCACTCTCGTTTATGTCGATGCTACTCCAAGCTATAAACGTGCGCCTATCACGGGAGACATTTCAATCCCCGACGGTAGCAATACTGCCGCAATCTCTGCCGGAGTAATAATCAACGCTGACATAAACGCATCAGCCGCCATTGATGCAACAAAGATTGCTGACGGATCGGTTACTTCTACGGAGTTCCAATACATCAATACCCTGTCATCTAATGCCCAGACCCAGCTTGATAACAAGCAGCCTCTGGATTCAGACCTCACTACGATTGCAGGACTGGCCGCAACGACCGATAACTTCATGCAAGCTAAGGGTAGCGCATGGGCTAGCCGAACGGTCGCACAGGTAAAGACAGACCTCGGACTCACTGGCACGAACTCAGGCGATGTAACGGTCACTGACTCATCTACTATCGACTTCACTCTCACAGGACAGGACATCACCGCTATAGTTAAGACTGGAAGCATCGGACCGACCGAACTCGCTGCAACAGCCGTTACCCCAGGTGCATACACCTCTGCTGATATAACGGTTGATGCGGATGGACGTATAACCGCTGCTTCTAACGGATCAGGTGGTACTAGTCAGTGGGATAACGTAACAGGAGGAATAAACTATGCAGGAGGCAAGGTCGGTATAGGCCAAACCACACCGCGTACGACGTTTGATGTGCTTGAAGCGACCATTAATACCCCATTCATCCTTCAGAAGACTGGAGATACGGGTATCTCCATGTCCTCATACTATCCTTCCATTAACCTGAATATGTGGAACGACGGCACTCAATGGCGCTCCCTTGGTGCAGGTTACGTCGGTAGCTGGGGAATCGACCATACGACTGGTCTTATAGTATTCGGAGTATCAGGCAGCACCACTACGGCTAACCAGGCTCTTGGTTCCACCCCTACTAACAACTTCCTTGCGCTCACTAAAGACCAACGAGTTGGTGTCGGTACTATGGCTCCTTCGACTGTATTCCATGTCATAGGAACTACTGAACAGATACGAACTGGTTACGATACTTCCAACTACTTCTCCACAACCGTGAGTTCGGCAGGAGCGGTCACGTTTAACGCCGTAGGAGCTTCATCGTCATTTATCTTCTCGGATGCGGTATCTGGTCCGGTAAACGCTTATGCCTCAGGCTGGAATGGTTCCGCTAAATTCACTACTGAAGATGCTGTATACGATAAAATCGAGACCCTTCAGCCACTGGATTCAGACCTTACGGCCATTGCAGCTCTTTCATCTAACGGAATAATCGCACGAACTGGAACAGGTACGATGTCTGTCAGAACCGTTACTGGTACTACGAATAAAATCACCGTAACCAACGGCGACGGAGTATCAGGCAACCCTACTCTCACCGTGGGTAGCGATATTGTACAACTTACTGACACACAAACCCTAACAAACAAAACGCTAACTCGCCGCGTAACAACCACAAACGCGCCAGGTGCTACCCCAACAATAAACACCGATAACTCAGATATCGTTGAGTTCACAGGTCTTGCGACAGCAATCACTTCGATGACTACGAATCTATCTGGAACTCCTGTAAATGGACAGTTCCTACAGATATCGTTCGTAGACAACGGTACAGCTAGGGCCATAACATGGGGTACGTCATTCGCAAACGGAGGTCTAATCAATCTACCGACTACTACAACGATTAGCGTTGTGCTTCGTGTCTTGTTGCAATATCAGACTATAGCAACAGTGAACAAGTGGGTGTGTGTTGCCATATCCTAAATCTAGCCGTCTCAATTTCGGTTAGCCATACTATTTTCGGCCTAGAACCACATCCTTACTACTAACGTGGTTTTGTGCCTAATAACAATGGATAATCGATTAAAAGCCGTGTCCGCGGCACTAGTAGCACTTGCTCTTGTTTTTACGAGCATACCTACATCCGTATTCGCTAATGCTTACGACTATAACTTCCTCATCAGGAACTCTGACGACACGGCGACTACTACGGTCGCCCTTCCTAAGTCTCCGACTAATAAATATGGATTTATAGCTGGAGAGTATAACGGTACTGTTCCTGTGTGGAATACGTTTAGTGCTGATAATTTTCATTTCCAGCCAAATGCTTTTGGAGGTTATGAGGCAATGCTTGAACAGATACCCCTTAGTCAGATTGATGGACTAGATGCAGTGTATGCAACGGATGTTCACCTGGACAATCTAAGAATAGCCGAAGATAACGAGCATAACTCGATCTACGGTCTAATGTCAGAACAGGCTGCCCAATCGGATTGGGATGACACCGCTACCGGATCGTACGCTTATATAAAGAACAAACCCACTCTAGCGACTGTCGCTACTACTGGTTCGTATAACGATTTGTCTGATAAGCCAGCGACTACTACGTTCACTCGTACGGCTACGACTACTTCTCGTAGTATCGTTACAGGTACGGGGTCTACTGGTTTCCAGGTTTCGTCTACGAAGGATGCCGACGTGCATTATTCGGCCACAATCGTTAGCACTGCATCAATCGCAGGTAGCGCACAGGGTCGAATTGTCCTCGAAGGCGCTACGACCAACTCGGCGACTGCTGGTGATTGGAAAGAGCTGGGACGCTGTACGAACGGACAGGCATTGTCTCTGGCAATCACCCTTCAGAGCGTCCAGACACTTGGTTGCCAGATAAGCGCTTTCGTTCCCGCCGGTACTTACGTCAAGATTCGTTCGATTAACGATGCAGGTACGCCTTCCTATACCTATAACTCAGGTCAGGAAGTGACGTACAACTAGTTAGTTAGCGCCATTGCGCCTATAATGGAGATATAACATTGTAGGTGGCGCGGCACTCGCAAACATACATAAAATGGCTTCATCACTCCTAACAAATCTTGTCGCTTATTATAAATTAGATGAGCTTTCTGGAAATCCAGTGGATTCATCCGGTAATGGTTTTAACCTCGTCAATAACGGCACGACGACTTACACGCAAGCGATGATAGCCAATGGGGCAGACTTCGGGGCGACGAATACCACTAAGTCCCTGACAATAACGCAAAACCTTGGTATCACAGGAGGTAATATCACGATGACATGCTGGGTGAAGATGAATACAGAGATTGGTTCAGGAGAGCAATATTTCATGTTCCAGGAAAGTGCAACAAACAGGAACGGATACGATATAACATATTCTTACAACGGCGGTAGTAGGCAAATACTGTTTCGTAGACTAAGGAAAGGTGTAGTTCAAGGCGGCTACAATCATAGCATTACACTTGGTACATCTAATTACTATCATCTTGGGCTGACCTACAGTTCTTCCACCATAACTGCCTATGTAAACGGAGTATCAGTAGGCACAGCTTCACAATCCGGCGCTGGAACTGGTGGTACGACGTTTGATCGATTCGCTATAGGTGCATCGTACTCAGATAACACAATATCTCTCAGGGCTTCGGCTATTATTGATGAGGTGGGCGTGTGGAGTCGAGCATTAACAGCCGCAGAGATGTTGGAGGATTTCAAGAATGGAGCCGCCAACCAGCATCCATTCAACAACAGTGGATTCTTCTTTAGAATGATGTAGTTATGATTTCAATCTACCTATTCTTCCTGACGGTTAAAGTATTCTGCACTATGCTAGCAGGATACTATCGACTCAAGATGGCCTTTATGCCTAACACTGACACTCGCAGCAATATCTACTTCTTCTTCGGGTACGTCCTAGCCTTAATGGCCCAATCCCTAGGCATATTCAATACGTCGTCGGTAGTGAGCCTGCTAAGCGCATTCGACCCATGGATAGTGGTATTCAGCCAGGTGATTGGTGCAGGAGTATTCGTATTCTTCCTTGCGGGAACGATACGGAAGTACAGCATATATAAACCTATATGATCGAATACCTAGCACCTATATTAATGGCAGTGGCCGCGGTCATTGGAGCAGTAGGCGTATACCTCAAGAACAAGGCAGGGAATACAGTTACCTATGCTGATGGTTGGGAAAGATACGCTGGTCGTCTTGAGATCCGTGTAGCTGCCCTTGAGAAGCAGTTCGAGGAACAGGAGAGCCGTCATGACGCCGAGATAAAGGCCAAGAACACCCGTATAACCGAACTAGAGGCCCGCGTAGCCACTCTTGAGCATGAACTGAGTAAACAGCTCCAACTGAACGATAAAGTCGACGAGGTTAAGGGCGTTTTACATGAAACGGTCGAGCAAGGTCTTGAAGGATTGAAAGATGGCCACGCAGGTCATACTGTGGTATAATCCCTATATGAATACCCATGAAAAGATAGCACTAGGAATGTTCGGGATACTGTTCGTGCTCTATCTGTCGACGGTCTGGATGATGGTCAAACTGTATGTCGCCGTTAATAACACCGACGAAAAGACCGCTGAATTGGTAAAGGAGGCAATACAAGATGCCAAGTTCGAGATTATAGATTAATAAACGCTTATGGCTAAAGGAAAGATAGTCTTTAACAAGAAGAAGAGCACGCCGGCTAAGACAAAAGGCACTGCTCGGGTTGTTAAGTCCAAGTTCATAGACAGGAAGCCAAATCGTCCGTTCTTTCGTTCTAACATCACATAGATGAAACTCGTCCACCCGCTAAAATCGTTCACGATAAGCCAGTGGTTCGACGAGAACGCGACCTCAATCTACAAGGAGTGGGGTCTTAAAGGGCATGGCGCGCTGGATTATGACATACCATACGGCACTCCAATCTATGCCGCACTAGACGCCGAGGTCTACACAGTTCTCAATAAGGACAATTCCGACCTATCGAAGTATCGTGGCGTGTTCCAGATATACGACGAACCAGAAGGCATCATCTCTTACGAGATAGGTTACGGTCATTGCTCTGACATAATCGCCACGCCTGGATTAAACGCCAAGGTCGGCGACTTGCTAGCTAAAGTAGGTAATACCGGCGATGTCTTCGTAGGTGGTGTATACGTCAGCAAGGAGGAGAAGATGCGAGGTTCTAAGCTCGGTGCTCACCTCCACTTCCAGGTTCGCAAGTGTAAACGGGTTAAGCGTACGATAAAGGGTAAGTATTACCTATCCGACGCTAACGGTAAGTTCAAGCGAAATAACATGTACTACGAGTATTTCGACTACGGTAATGGTTACAACTCCTGCGTCGATCCCGCACAATTCTTCTCTGACGACTTCAAGTTCCTGAATGACCTTAAACTCGGCGATACGCATCCAGACGTAATACGACTCCAGAAGCGCCTCAATCTTAATTCTAAGACCCAGGTGGCCATAATAGGCCCAGGTAGTTCTGGTAGCGAGACGGACTACTTCGGACAAAAGACAAAGGATGCCGTAATAAGGTTCCAGAGAATCAACGGAATCATGCCTATGTCAGGTTTCTTCGGACCACTTAGCAGGAATCGTATGAACATATATAACTAAACAACATGACTAAGAAGACAAAGGTTCAGAAGGTAGAGTTAGTAGACTCAGAAGGCTCTCCTAAAGGCGAACTGAACGCAGTAGATGCTTATAAGACCGTTCGTGGATTCGCTATAACTCTCACCGCAGCACTCGTAACCGCAGTATCATCCGTCTACCTTAACTGGGATTACAACTGGGCAATAAACGGCAAGGTATTCGACCTGACATGGGTAGCTATACCAGTCATCGGAGCATTCATAGAGTTAGGTCGACGTTACGCGACGAGTACAAAGTAGTATACTGATAGGGCATCCTCCGACGAAAAGAAAAGACCACCTTTATCGGGTGGTTTTCTCTTGTGTGGCAAAATTGTGCCTTTAAGGATGCCATTTCATCCGTCCACATATAAATCCTATCACATCATTCCTGCCGTGTAGCACTCCCATGGGGATAAGTGGTATTTAGCATACAACCACTCGGCTATATCCATTTGAACGTGCGGGTCATTCTTCTTAGACCAGTCTACTGGCGTATCATAAATCTCTGTCCATACCCAGGCGAAAGTTCCGTTTATTACCTGGAATACTCCACTGGCTGTACTGTACTTGTTCTTAGCCTCTGGGTCAGGCTCTCCGTCCTTATTCATATCTGACTCACAAAGTCCTGTCTGTTGCAGATCAAGCGGTAATTGTGCGTAACGTGATTGCCAGGTCGGAGGTACGGGCTTCTGCATCTCTATCTCCTCCTTCGTCAAATCGGCTGGATGTGCCGTCATCGGGTAACTTATCCAAATCGCTACTATCGTTAGTAAGATAGCTAGTATCGTTAGTCGTTTCATTTAATTGGACCGGTGTGTCTGTCATGCCGTCAGTTGGCGTCGTGTCTGAAATATGGAGTGTAGCCCTAGGGTTACTTGTAAGTGTGCCAGTGTTTCTAATTATACTGCCTCGTTGCTGACGTACCAAGTCATTTATGCACACAATACATACTACTTGTGGTTCCCTGCATTTGATATATCTATGCCCGCAACCTTCACACGTAAGAATAGGTTGCTTAGTCTGGTAGTTCTCTACGTCAATCTTAGCCACATGACTTATGATTCCTTGGAGACTATAGACGGGTTTCATACTCTATCGTCATATGAGTACCCCATAATAGTTGCCATTAGGTATTGCATTATATATCCCATATGCTCTTCTTCCCTCTTGAAATCCATGCTTCGGCTTTCGCAGATCAATTGGAGAACGTGTACCAATTCATGTGCCAGTTCTGGGCCTACTATCTTTCTAGTTAAATCAATATATAGCGTACATCCGCACATATCGTCTTTCTGCACATAGACTAGGGCGGTCGGTATGTCTGACGGTATCTTACCTATCTGCCTAACTCTGAGTGTGTAGTGGATATGTGGTAAGTAGATATCCTGTTTCTTATAGATGTTCTTTTTCATACCTCAGCTATCGTTATTTTCGTGCGTTCCTGTTTATTGGCGCACGGGTATTTGTAAAGGTGCAATTCCTGTATCTGATTATCGTTCTTGAAGAATCCCATGGACTGTAGAACATCGATCTGCACTTTTGCGATGTTGTCTATATCCGACAGTTTATAGTTCTTAAAGTAAGCCTCTATGGTCACACTCAGAGGCCCTGTGAGGCTCTCAGACGGACGTTTGACCAGCATCGCTATATCCTTCTCAAACTGCTTGTATTCCTTGCTTTTGAACCTTCTACCATACCAACCTCTATTGGCTGTGAGGGGTCGGATAGGTATGTCTAATTGAATCATTCTGGTTTCTTGTTAAGTGAAAGCCAGAAATTAGCAACAGCAGACTCAGGAGTGTCGCCCCATTCTCCTTTTTCTATTCCACAACCTTTATCGGAATAGCAGTAATTATATCCACACACCCATATCTTTCCATTTTTAGGGATTCCGAAATCTCCACCATACTCTAGGGCGAATGTACCGTGGTCACGACCGTTTTTTACGTCTAACGGTATGGATTCTATTAATTCGGAAAACGTAGGAAACTTGGCATACTCCTCATTCTTAACAAGTTCAGAGTCATAAGGTAGAGGCATCTTTCTAGTTCCTAAATACCCACCTCTAGGATGTAATTCCTGCGGAAAACCTGCATCCTTCAACTTCTTAGCCAGATCGTAATTCATCGTATGTTCTCTTTAACCCACTCGAAATCCCTATGCTGTGACAATAGGAAGTCATAGTCGGCTGGCTTAAACTTATAATCTATTCCTGTCAGGTATTTAATCGTTTTCATGAGCAGTGTCCGTTGTTCGTCCTGATTGTGGTTCATATGGCTGTGACAATAAGTACATTGCGGTGAACAGTTAAGAGGTGAAGCTGAGATTCTTCCATAAATGTGATGCAGTTCTATACCTCTATCCGATCTACCGCAACTGAAGCACCAATAGCAATCCATATAGAGCACCCTCGTATCCGTACTAAAGCCGTTTCTGAGGTTCATAAACGAGCGTATGCCCTCCTTACTGCTTCGACTACTAATTCTTCTTTGGCCTGACCTAGTATGTATTGCAATCGTTCCTTATTTGCTTCAAGGGTCAAGCGTTTAGGACTGTATGTGTATTTATAGGACTTCAAGCTATATCGCCTAGTGTTAAGAGTATTCTCGCACTTCCTACAGAACTTCCATGTAGGAACCTCCGTCTGCTTCTTGCAAGCCATACATGGCTTGTCTGCGTATGAGAATAGGCTTTCGTAATCACTTTTGGTTATATTAACTGGTTTAGCTTTTATAACAGGATTCTTCTTAATCCTTGGTGGATGTATCTTTTTGTGGGGAATGTGCGATGAGAAGAATGGTGAATTACTCATCTTAGAAAATTCTGCACGATCTATTACGTCTTGACAGGAATAACAAAGCTTCATCTGCCTTTTCTCCTTCTCTGACTTGCAATTTACGCAAGGTAAACCTATGTATCTGACAACTACTTTCATGTACGCCCTGTTGGATTCGAACCAACGAGAAACCTTGGTATAAGCAAGGGCCGCTAACCACTGCGGTGAAGGGCGTATTGATTGGTTTTGTTAGCGTGGTTGTGTCGCCGATTGTCCAATCCCATCGAACGGTTTTATTCCCCGTCGTACTTACTTTATGCGTTTGCGAGAAGAGCAATACCAGCTACTACTGCTGCGATTGCAGCGACTACCATGAGTGCTGGGAAAACGTAACCGATACCGAATGAGAGAAAGAAAACGATTGTTGCTACTCGTGACATATATGTTTTGTTGTTAAGTAACTACTATATTCTACACCTAGTACGGATACTGCATATACTACTATTGGGGATAAGTCTACTTCTCGTTATACTTATTTATCATTGCATCGGCAATTGCATATGAGGACTCTGCGAGTGTCTCGATCCAATCGGGTTCTTTAGTATCGAAGTTCCTGTTATCTGAAATAATGCCCTGCATAGCCTTTGCAGCAAGATAGTCCCTGATGGTGAGGCCATTATTACCTGAGTATTTGGTATTGCTCGGAGAAACAAATGTTTGTATTGGAAACGCTTGGTCTGTAGGTTTCATCGTTTTTAGTTAATTAATGATAGACCGCGAGGGAGTGTCTTCGATAGTTTTTCTATGTGGCCACATATACCGACTTTACGGTGAATATCTATTTGACCCCCTCTCGCGACCTACCATTTAAGGTAGGTACTACCTAATAATAACAGTACTTTTAATGCTCTAACCTAGTCGCTGTGGATAAGTCCTAGTCTTCGATTTCAACTAGAAAGTAATGCCATACCAGCCTGATTTCGCTTGATACGTCATAGCGCGTACCTTTCGCTGTATGGGCTTCGGTATGTAGGTACACGGCATCTTCTGGTATCTTCTCCCCTGTAGCATATTTATAGACTTTTCTCATATTACATCCCGGCTCTCGCCATATCACTTGATAAACGAGCGTGGGTCTTAGCCAACATCACGGTTTGGAGTGCGCGAGTTATGAGTGACTTTTTATCTCTCGTTATCCTGTACTCATCGCTCGCCTCTACCACCAACTTAGCGTGCGTAGCGGTCTTCCCCTCGTTCAATAGGTCTACTCGCATCTGAGCCACTCGCTGTTCCATGATGTACAGTTCCGATTCCTCGTTCTGTAGCAGTGCGTTTATCTTCTCTGCGGCGAGTAGATAGGTCCCGGGATCAATGACTCCTTTCTGCTCTGCCATCGTTTGCAGACTCTCCATAATCGACGAAAGGGTGTTGGGCATATCAGAAAGGTATTTGGTTAACATCTATATCTTCGTCCGGAAACTTTACCTCACCAAATGGTACTGGCGTTCCTGAACTAGTAAGGTGCGGGTTACTATCCTTCCGTACGCCATTCACTTCCATACGCTTTAGCATGAGGATGATAGTGTCCAGCTTGTCTACGACCTCCTTGCTGTTACCGAATCCACCAGCCTTCTTAGGCATCTCGAAGTTCAGATACTGGCCGTTCTCTACAACATCAATCTCAACAGAATCTCCTACCTGCCACGATTCGTTGTCTTTATTGCCGAATCCACCGAGGAACCTATCGCCGTGCTTGTCGGTCTTGATTGATAGGCTGGTAAACGGCTTTCCTGCCTTAGAAGTGCGCTGAGTACGATTAACGTACGTTAGTTTGTATGTATTCATGTTTATTTGTTCAAGCTGATTTTAATTTCGTCATGTAATACCTTTGCGTCGAAGTCGTAAATCTCTTTACGTGTATTAGCGGGGAGCATAGCCTCAAACGTATCGGTGTCTACTCGTGCTACCGTTTCCTTTGGGATAACTGCGAATGGCCTGTCTTCCTTGAAGTACGATTTTGCGTCGGCATCACTAACGCTTCTTGATTCATAATCTGCATCGTATTCGACTTTCGCCTCTAACCAGTCACAACTACTGCAACTGCCGTAATAACCCTTCCATAGTTCAATGCTATCTCCGTTCTCTAATGCAGCAATCCAATCACCTTGGTAGGAACCGAAGCAGTGATATGCAATTAGTTTAAGACCAGTAACCTTAGATAGCATGTCCCCATAATCTTCTACTTTCATATATCTATTTAATTAATCCCTTCTCATACGCCCTCTTAATGCGAGGAGCGATGAACTGATAAGCGTTATTGATCCCTAGAATCCTTTGAATTTGCATGTAACTTACCTCGCCTTTCACATACGCTACCGCCAGCTCTATCTCGTCTTTACTGTAATCTCCTCGTTTTATAGGCACTTTACGGGCCTTATCTGTTAGGTTAGTCATTAGTTTCCTCCTCCTAGTAGTAATTTTCCTGTCTGTACATGCTCTGCAAGAGTGTTGCCGTCCCGCATGATAGCGTATGGCAGGAACACGTCCTCAGTCCTGACCATTTGAGTGTCGATTAGAGCCATCTGCGCCTCTGTCCAATCCTTAATTATTCTCCAGGACACTCGAATAGCCTGTTGCTGTTCGCATAGACTACGAGGTATCTTTCTATCGTCCTTCATAACCTGCAATACCGGTCGCCAATCACAGGGTAGTCTGAATCCCATGTCATGACCATTAGCAGGTATTTGAAACGATAGTGCAGTAAGCATTCCATCTTCATAGTTGGTCATAATAGCCTTAGCACCATGTTTTCCGAGCATTCTCTGAATCTCCCCGACTGTCTTCTCTACATCTATTTTAGTTGTGTAGTTTAGTAGAGACATGTTAGGCGACTCGAATTATTGCGTAACCTCCATCAGCTAACTTGCGTGCTCGAAAGAACATGCCATTGAACTTATCGGAGTTCTGTACGAAGTAAGTGCTTGGTGCTTGCTTGAACGGCCACTCTCCATCGGAGATTACAATACCCTTATTTAGATCAAGTGAAATAATCAACTTAATGGTTGGATGCAATTCACGGCCTCGTGGCTTAAACTTAAGTGTTTCAAACTCTTCGGATGTAATGTGTTTAATCATTTTATTATTCGTTATCCTCTAATATCTCCTTGCCAGCGATGAGTCGCTTCTTGAACTTCTGAATTTCGTTTAGTGTTCTTTTCTGGCTTGGACTGCATGACTCCCATTCTGCTGAAGTCATCGGCCTATCTAGGTTCTTTTCCATGATATCTGATACCAAGTTGAGGAATGTATCCTCTGGCATAGAATCGTTCGTCTGAGGGGCGTTTACGGCCTTGTAGAGGGCATTAAACTGTCTTACTACTTCTCCATCATCACCTTCTACCTCACGCTCTAGATAAGCATATGGCAGGTTCGATGGCACTCGTATAGTTGTCTTCATGTTTATTTGTTTGTACTTATCTGGTAATAACCCATAAACTTATCCTCCTTACCTGAATATGGTTCTATGGGCGTGCTTGCACTTAGATGGATTACCCCGCCTTTTTCAGTCGTGCAGTATGAATACATGCCGTCTATATGATCGAATGTCAGGTACTCGCTATCGTCGGAGAGTTTCTCAACAATCCTTATTCCTTTAGGCGCTTCGTAAAGTTTCATTTAATCGGTGACGTTACTACCTTGTACTGATAATTCCTGGTCTTTCCAACGTATCCTCCCTGGAATACCCAGCCACGCTTCCTTAACTGATGGATGTAATGCGATAGTCTAGTAGTGATCCGTTTATCTATCGTAGTGAAATTGTCTATCTTTCCTTTCTTCCTAAGAATCTTCTCGATTGTTGCTATTTGTATCATCGTTTTATTTTAATAGGTTAGCTATCGCCTCTAATGTCTCATCCGTCTGGGAGTTGAGTGAATCATCTAGGAGGCTCCATTCGTATGATTGCCAATTGACGTACTTTTCGTAGCCGGGTCGGTCTGTATGAATTAGTCCGAATGTACCGTCGTCTCCAACCAAATAAACCCGACCGTTTATATCTGCATCTGCCTCATTCAGTTTCTTAGAAATCGCCACCAGCACATCCGCCAGCCTGATAGGACGGCCGATGATTTCAAACGAATCACTCGGTATTCGTCTCGCCTCGGCCGTACCAAATCTTCCATGCCAAGTCGTGCTACTCGGAGTCATAGCATAACTGTAATCTCCTTGACTCTCGAATACAGCGGTAATGACGCCCTTGCTTGTCTCACACCCAAACTTCAAATCGATAATGCTTGGATTAGCGGTTATACATGCCTTTCGGATATCCTTTAGGTTTTGTTCTCTATTCATACGATTACTTGTAGTTAGGTAACGCCCAGCAGAGCACGAATATCGAAAATATGAATGCAGCGACAGTGAAGGCGTAGAGCATAATCATGAACATATGCTTCGACAGCAATAGCCAGTCCTTAACCTCATGCCATACTCGACCTCTCCAACGCTTAGCGGAAACCGTATTTGAATAGATGAACGATGGTTTGAAAAACATATTAGCGGTCTTCGTTAGTTACGCCTATAAAGTCTGCTGGCTCGAAATCTTCCTTGTTACCTGACTCCGATAGAATGCGCTCCTGCTCGATCTCCTCGTCTGTAAGCGGCAGGTAATCGGTATCTACCTCTGTCATATCGCTTACCGGGATATCCTGCAAGTCCTGTGGTCCCTCATAGCAGTACAAGTCATCGCAACGTGATAGGAACTCCGCAACCTGCTCTTCTGCCATGATGTAACCGTCTGCCTCCATCTCCTTAGCGACTGAACGTACCAAATCGTATAACTTAATCATCGTTTTATTTATTACCTATCTAATACCTATACAATAGCATACGCACGCATACACGCAATAGCAGGCATGTGGATAAGTCTACTCGATCGAGAATATCCAAAGTATTCCCATTATTACTAGCATCCACCAGATTACCTCCATACCTGCTGGCTTATATCTCTGCTAAGTGCTGCCTGGTATGCTTCGAACAAAGAAGTAACTGACCTACGGCCCTCCTTAATCGGAGTAGGGAACAGCGGTAGCAACTGCTCACGGCTAGGGATTAGACGCTTCGGATTCTCGGCGAACCACGGCCCTAGTTGTATGGAGGCGTTTGCCTTTTCCTCATCCGTCGGTGGACGACCTACATAACCTTGGAAAGCGAATATGAAGTAACGGTTAGAGAAATACTCTGCTCGCTGCTGTGCTGGCATAGCAAGGGCGTAAGTTTCGTCCCTAGTTATCTCTTGGATTGTAGACATATTAGTTTAGTAGAGGGTTATTGAAGTGCTGACTACCTAGACGAGCGTTTACTTTCTGGCTTGTTTCCCGGAGAAATAGATCAGTCTGTTTGCTCTTGTTACTAGCGTTCCATATTGCATGGTCTTCTGCTTCCATTTTGTAACCACGGTTCCATCCCATCATCCGATTTACGTCGGGAATTATTGTCATAATGTCCTTTCCGCGTACTGGAACTCCACCGAGGATTGCCTTGCTTTCGGTTAGGAATGCGTATTGCGCCGCCTCTAACTGCGTTTCGTCAATAGGGATGAACTCATTAGGCCCGTAACCTGTCTGAACTTTAAAGTAAATCATGCGATTATTACGTTAGGTGTTTTAGTCTGATGCTTTGCCTTGGCTTTTACGATTGAAGCCTCAAGGCTTGAATACTTCTCTAGCAGTTGCAGGGGAGTCATTATCGTCGGCATATACTCCATGCGGTTCGTTTTAGGCAAAGTATCTTTTACAATCGCAACAACTCTGTCGAGGCCATACCCTGCGATTAAGTCTTTGACAGCCTTCCGTTGGGTCTTATTGCCGTACATTCGTGCCACGGCGGGGTTTATCTTCTTGAATTCATCCAACACTTCGATTATTGAAGAAATGGAACTGTCCGCGGACTCGTCCGCTGTATTATCTTCTTTTCTTTTCTTATTTACCCTTTTATAACTCTGGTCACCTGTGGGTGATACCTGCCTATCACCTGTGGGTGATACAGTGTCACCTGTAGATGATAGACGGGATGTGCTATCACTTGTGGATGATACCTTCGAGAATGTTACAAGCGGGATAATTTCCGACCTGTTTCGACGAGATTCGTCCCTAAACTTACGCTTGATGTACCCAAGGGATTCCAAATTGGTTAGCGAGTTCTGTACAGCCTTTGCTGTCGATTTGCACATCTTAGCAAGCGTTTCATTAGACGCTGTGCATTTTTCGTTCTTCAACTTTGTAAACCAGTAGACAATGGCATACACGCGCTCATCAACGGGCGTTATGTTTTCGTCGGCTATCAACTGATAGGGGATTATCAGGAAATCGGGGTAGCCGTTCATTGCTCCATTTCCTTAATCGAGATGAGTACCCTAGCATCCTTTAAGTGGAACTCGTCTATGACGGTTTGTATTGCCCCATTGAGATATTCTAGGAATGTATCCTCTGACTTGTTATCAATCGAGAAATTGAATGTTATGTCTATCGTCCCCTTCGACTGGCGTTTATCTGTGACCATTGGCTTAGAAATAAAGCCCATTCATAGGAGCGCGGGTGTGGTCGGGAGTCATCTTCCCGCTCCTTTCGGAGTCCACGCCCCCATGAATAGGGTCTATTAAGCGATGACTATTTACCACATACTAATTATACTCCGCAACCTAATCACCTACAATCGACTTATCCCCATGCAAGAAAAACCACCCCGATTATTCAAGTTGGAGTGGTTTTACCCAATATACGTTCGCTGGTTGCTTCTGCATTATATCACTTAGCAATACAGAAACAACACCCCATGTTTAGTGAGGTGTTGCGTCCGTATGTATTTTAACGACGCGAGCAAACGATGAAATCCTCAAGCGTCGCTATGTGAGTATAAACTACTTTCCGCCTTTACCGCAATATCGACAGAACCGTCTATCACATTGATCTTGGCTAGCATCAGGCCAGTAGGGAGGTTTCTTGGCTACTCTCACATGCCACCAGTCCCATACGAACTGCCTAATAAAATCACCCGTAGCATAGTATACGAAGGTCGGCCACTGAATGTATCGAAAGTAATTCCATCGTTTGTTTTCCATTTGTTGATTATAGCATAAACGCAAATCCCACTTCGGGGGAAGCGGGATTGGTAGGTATGATTGAAAATGTCTTTGTGAGCATGGCCCCTGTGCATCGGGGCATTTACAGTATACAATTTTACTAGACAAGGCACAAATACTATCCTATGAAACCAGACACTATGTCCGCTGAGGAGTTCGGCAGGCTCATGCAACTCGCCCATGGCGAACTGCCTGAGTCCGAGATGACCTCACAAGAAATGATGCTCACGCATCCCCAAGGGTACTTTTCCTTCCATGGTTAATACCGCACGGCACCACCTAAGACGTGGTGCTTTCTCTTGTGTAGGAGTATAATTAGGACATGAGAAACCCATTCAAGGCAGTACGACAGGCGAATGCTCGCCTCAATATGGCAACGGATCGAAAGATTGCAGCCGATACTCAGCTGGCAAATTCCCTCAAGGACAAGTCCAATAGGAAAGTAGCCATGATGTCCTTTAAGGCACCTAAGCGCTCTTCCAATGGACTCGGCGTAGGTATGTAGTATAATCAGGTAGTTACTAGAAGTAACATAACGACCATGTCAACAGTAAATTTCGCACCAGGCACGGAGATCGAGGTAAAGGGCAAGAAGTACACGACCCAGACCGGCATCAACGTAACGGACAATACCGAGTCCCGCCAGACGGAGGACGGTATCAAGCGCTTCGACTCCGACGGCAACGAGGTTGACGAGAACGGAGAGAAAGTACATCGCAACATCCTCACCGGCAAGAAGACTAAGTAACGCTCCTACTGAGAGCCTCAAAGCAGGTTGGGACTCTCGACTAGAAACGCTATGTCATACGATATAAAACTCCATAAAGAACTAACAAAAGAATCGCACGATGCTCAGATTGAATCGGCTGTAGCAAAGGTGGATGCTATAATCAGACAGCCAGTTTGTCCTATAGACCCAGCAGAACGAGATATTTGTGACTCATGCCAATGAAATATACCAAAACAAAAGAGTCCTTTATATTTGAGTCAGAAAAAAGGGGTGATAAACTTACTATAAACCATTCGCACTTTGTTACTGAAGAACATTTAAGAATACCAGGTCTTGGTAAATTGCGTGCATTAATCAAAAACACCATTGCCCCTGACTTGGGGAGTAGCGCATGGTATAGACTGAAACGCGTCAAGAGATATATAAGATTCTTTAAAGACCCATTTACTAATTGGCATACTTCACAACTGAGGTGGAAATTACTGGATATCAAAAGCTTTGTTTATTTGGATTTAGTTTGGCCAAAACTTGTAAAGGGTAAGCCAACATCAAGGATATTCGGAGTATGGGTTCCTAATCCATTGTTTCGATTTTACGAACCGATTTTAATGAAACGCCATAAGCGCAGACTAGATAAGTATAGAATGTCGTATCCACTATGATAGACTACAGAGCATACAACGAAAAACTCCGCGAATTCTTCGAGAAGGAGATGGAACCATTCCGCGACCTACCGCTACACATACGCCTCGAGGCATACAAAACGACATCAAAGTACCCTGAATACAAACCACATGAGCAATCCAACTAACCCGAACGGCGCGAACCAATGGAACCTCGATCCACGACAGAAACTCTGTTGGGATTTCTATGTTAACCCTAAGTCAGAAACTTTCGGCAACGGCACACAATCGGCCATTAAAGCAGGCTATGAACCTGACTATGCAGACCAGATAACAACTGCTGAATGGTTCAAGGGACGGGTTAGGAGACTCAATATGCTCAGTAGGGCAGAGAGAAACCTAGAAGAAGTACAGAATCTAGAGATAAAAGACGAGTTCGGACGGATAATAGGAGAAGCTCTTAGAGAACGTAACAAGGTAGACCTATTCGTTGCTTCTACTCAAGGTAAAAATGATGGTTGGTCGAATCGTACAGAGGTAACAGGAGCAGACGGAGAGAAACTAGACTACGGCGTAATAATACTGCCACAGAAGAATGGAACAGAAGATACATTGGAAGCCACAGCCTAAACAGGAGATAGCATTAGCTCGTTCAGAAGACGAGATACTATTCGGTGGTTCTCGCGGTGGTGGCAAGACAGATGCAGGACAGGCATGGCTTATGTATGACCTCGCTCATCCTAAGTATAGAGCACTAGTCATTCGTCGTAATGCTACAGACCTAGAAGACTGGATAGACCGCGCTAAGGCGATGTTTGCTCCTGCTGGTGGAGTATTCGTCGGTACTACGTTCAATTTCCCAAGCGGCGCACGTATACGAACGGGACACCTTAAAGACGATAACGCCTACAGCAAGTACCAGGGGCATGAATACCAAAAGCAACTGGTAGAGGAGTTGACGCATATCCCTAGCGAGTCGGATTACGAGAAACTATTGGCGTCTTGTCGTTCAACTGTGCCTGGAATAAAGCCACAGATATTCGCCACCACTAACCCTGACGGCCCTGGTCGTAAGTGGGTAAAGAAACGATGGAACATACCAGACCAGCCTACTGACCTAGTACGCACTGTAGACGCCAAAACGGGCCGTACGCGCGTGTTCATACCATCAAGGCTACAGGACAACCAGGTGCTGATGGATAATGACCCTGGGTACATAAAGCAACTGGAATCCATTACCGATGACGAACTAAGAGAGGCATGGCTTGAAGGTTCTTGGGCGGGCTTCGGCATCAAGGGTTCGTACTACAAGCAACAGATCAGACAGGCTTACGAGGAGAACAGGATAACGTCTGTGCCATACGATACGTTCTCGCCGGTACACACTTGGTGGGACTTAGGTATCGGAGATGCCATGACGGTGGGTTTCTTCCAGTTCGTAGGCAAGGAAGCGCACGTAATCGACTACTACGAGGCTTCAGGAGAGGGTATAGCGCACTTCGTATCGGTATTGGCATCTAAGGGTTATGTATATGGCAGACACTACGCACCGCACGACATCATGGCCCGTGAACTTGGCACTGGAGTATCAAGATACGAGACTGCTAAATCGCTTGGCCTCACCTTTGAAACACGCTGGGTGAACGATAAGGAACTATCAGCAGTTCCTATGCTTGGTGTAGACGACGGTATAAACGCCCTGCGTGCTAAGTTCAACACGCTTTGGTTTGATGCCATCAAGTGTGAGCGACTCATCGAGTGCCTATCGAACTACCAGAAGGAATGGAATGACAAGATGGGAGAGTTCAAGAATGCGCCACTGCACGACTGGTCATCACACGCCGCGGATATGATGAGGTACTTCGCCGTAACGCCTTTAGAGGCAAAGGTAGACGCTTCTAAGATAATGGGCGAGCGTATATTGCGTAATCGTATGGCTAATAGCACAATGAGGTAATGAAAGACTGGTCACACATAGAGGGCGCTAAGATAGTCGACGGCATATGGGTGAATAAGCACGGCATATGCCTTGATTGCAACGGAGGAAACCCAGAATGTACCCATAACAACATCTTCGAGGAGGGAGGTTTGAAGAAATGCGCCATATGTGGCGTAGCGGTTCAATAAGTTATATAATTAGTTCACTACGTTGCGGTAGACATCCAACCAATGGACAAAAACAGCAACATTCTAGCAATCGTCCGCGGAGAGATTAACGACTTCATGTACAACTCTATTGAGATTGTGCCTGGATACACGTTCAACCAGTACGATACAATCAAGCGCTGCCACCTTTATATCAACAGCCGATTCGAGGATAACTCGATGTACCAGGGCCGTGAGAAGATGTTCGATAACAAGATAAAGCCTAAGCGCGACCGAGTAGCGGCATTCCTGAATATCGACACTAAGGACATCAAGGTAATATCGCGTTCTGGCAGCGAGAACCCATACAAGACACTCGTCGCCCAGAAGGAACTCGATAACTACCTTAAGGAGAATGACTTCGCCCAGAAGTTCAATGACATGTGCGACGCTGCCGTTGATTTCGGCTCCGTAGTGCTCAAGAAGACCAGCGAAAAGACTTCAGACATCGTAGACCTTCGCCGTTTCTTCTGTGATCCTACGGTTAATAACCTACAGAAGTCCCGTTTTGTAACGTTTAAGTACCTATTCACTTCTAGCGAACTTCGAGCGAAGGTAAAAGACGGCTGGGATAAGGACGTAATCGAGGAAATAATCGAGAAGAAGGAGCGTAACCAGAACACTGGTAATGCCGGCACCTCGTACGAGACCAACGGACAGGTGAATATGATCCGCTCTACGCCTTACATCGAGGTGTATGAGCGCTTTGGAGAGGTAGAGAAGGGCCTATTGAATAACCAGAAGCGCGGATGGGACAAGGAGTTGGTTCGGTCGCTGTTCATTACCGCTGAGCCTATGTGGGTTTCTAAGACCGATATAGGGGAATACGCAGGCGAGAACGGCGGCGTTCTATTCAAGTCAAAGTGGAGCGGCGATTGGCCTGTCGATGAGTTTCACTACTACAAGACGCCAGGACGATGGCTTGGAATCGGAGTCGTTGAGCAGTTGTTCATACCACAGGAGCGCATCAACGAGTTGGTTAATCAGAAGCGCGTATCGATGGAACTCTCGACGCTTCACCTGTTCCAGTCTAAGGACCCTACGGTGGTCCAGAACGTCCTCACAGACCTCGTGAACGGAGACATAATGATTACGTCGCCTAACGGCGAGATAACCCCGCTGGTCAACGAGGAGCGTAACCTATCTGCTTTCCAGTCTGAGGAGATCTACTACCAGGCATCGATCGACGCCCTATCGTTCGTATCCCCTCAGTTAGGAGGAGAGGCAGTGCCTTCATCCACTCCAGCGACTAACGCCGTAATCCAGCAGAACAACGCCAACAGCGTCTTCTCGTTCAAGCGACAGAACTACGCTAACTTCATCCGACGGTATATGCGCAAGCAGGTGCTTAAGGACCTTCTCCGAAAGATGTCACAGGAGCACATCCTGAGATTCGTCGGTGACTATGAGGATATGATGAAGCTTTACCTAGGAGTTGCCACCTCTGTTACGAACAACGAGACCATACAGAAGATGCTAAACGGAAATATCGTCAGCCCAGAGGAGTACCAGGCATCGATCGAGAAGAACATGAACAAGCTGCGCGGCAAGAATGAACTCCACCTTATGGTGAACGCCGGCTGGTTCGACGACGTAGACCTAGACTTCGACATCCTTATCGATAACGAGCAGCAGTCTACCGATATCATAGCCAATAACACCTATCAGCTCATCCAGGTACTCATGGCTAACCCAGCATGGAACCAGGATCCAGCAGTCCGCGCGCTGGTTATGGATTACGCCGAGAAGGTGGGTATCAACCCAAGCAAGATAGACTCAATGACTTCGATGCAGGCACAGCAGCCGGCACAGGGCGGTCAGGTACCTAATGCAGAGCCACAGCCTGCAGAGCAGGTAGGCCAGGGAGCAACCAGAGAGACAGTAATGGCATAAACATATGATAAACACCGCAGAAAACATACAGAAACTAAGGAAGTTCACCGAAGACCCGGATTGGGTACTGATGGAAGGGATCATCAGGGAGTTCATAGAACCGCTTACTGATGTAACGACTATAAACAAGTCGCTCGGTAACGACGAGATAGCATCTGAGGTACGAGGCCGACAGATAACCATAGAATCATTGACGAAGTTCCTCAATCAGACCAAAATAATATCAAGCAAGCCAATAGCGACTAACGTAACATCATTCAAATGAAACACTCCCTGCAGAACGACACCGGCCTTAGCGCCACTAAGCCAGTAGATCCATACACGTCTAAGATCAAGTCAGAAGGCGCTACGTCTTCACCATCGTCTAAGTTGCTCGAAGGCAAGCTGGTCTCCTTCAAGAATGCCGATGGCAACGAGGCGCCATCACCTGCGCAGTACCACTTCGACAACTAGTCCTCACGGTCTCGTCCGTTCAAAACGAAACATTAGCGGTTATCGCACCCACCAAAAACGACTAACATATCATTATGTCTAATGAAAGCAACGCGGAGATAGACGACGTAGTCCTCGAATTAGAAGACGAAACCGTCGAACCTGAGCAGGAGATTGACTGGAAGGCTACGGCCATGCGGTACAAGAAGAAGCTGAAGGAGGCTAAAACCCCTTCGGCCCCTGCTAGGAATAATGACGATTCAGACGTACGTTCCCAGCTCGCTCGCTTGGAACTGAAGACTGAAGGATATTCGGAAGATGCCATCGCATTCATACAGAAGAATGGTGGCAGAGACGCACTCAACGACCCATACGTTACGGCTGCTGTGAAGGCTATTCAAGAGCAGAAGAGCGCAGAACAGGCAATCGTAGCGAATGAGACGACCAAGTCCGATATCGAGCGTAAGTTCACCCCAGAGGAGATCAACGCTATGTCGCCAGAGGAGATGTACAAAGTTCTGCCAAAGGCGAAGAAGTAAAGAACCTTAAAAACCCAATATTCCTTCGTTGAGGCAGGGCATTAAAATACCCTAACATTAAATCTAATGGCTTCCTCAACAACTACGCTGTCGAACCTGATGAGTATCTACTACTCAAAGGAGTTCTTGGCACGCGTCGAGCTGGACACCCGTTACGATTGGCTCGCTACGAAGAAGACTATGCCCCGCAATAGCGGAAAGACCGTCTACTTCAACCGATTCTCTCGCCTCGCAGTCCAGACCACCCCTCTTACCGAATGCGTTAACCCTACCGGCCTTGATATGTCGACGACTATCGTCTCGGCTACCATCGCGGAGTACGGTAACTACGTTAAGGTCTGCTCCCTGTTCGAACTGACCTCGATCGACGAAGACCTGCGCGAGCACGTTTCCGTCATCGCCCAGAACGCTGCAGAGACGCTTGATACGCTTATCGCCGCAGAGATGTCTGCAAACTCCACCGTTCAGTACTCGAACTCCAAGACTGCGGCTTCCGCAATCGCGACGTCCGATACTCTCGATGGCCAGGACATCCGCCGCGCCGTACGCAACCTCAAGAAGAACGGCGCTAAGGTATTCGCTGACGGCTACTTCCACGGCATCGTGCCAGTATCCGCAGAGTTCGACCTTCGTGCTGACCCGGAGTGGCTCGATGCTTACCGCTACACCGACGCAGAGAACATCCGTAACGGCGAAATCGGCCGTCTCCATGGCGTTAAGTTCATGGATACGAACGCCGAGGTATCGACCGCTGACGGCGTTGGTTCCACGAACGTCTACTCTAGCTTCATCGCTGGTCGTGACGCTCTTGGCATCATCTCTCTCGCTGGCCAGCCTGGCTCACGTATAATCGTTAAGACTCCTGGAGACCAGGACACGTCTAACCCACTCAACATGTACTCCACCGTTGGCTGGCACGCTTACTTCGTCGCTAAGGTACTGAACAGCGCATGGATCATCCAGATCCGTTCCGGTTCGGCAGTCTAGTAAGATAGTTCGTCGCGGGGCGCACCTGCAAATGAATGTGCCCCGCAATTTGCCGATGAACTTCTAAGGAATCTAATAAAACAACAATGAATAGAGAGCAATTCCAGGAATGGATGAGAGCAGAGATAAGCCCCGAGTTATACATCGAGGATACGGTATTCGAGGACATAGACCGCGTTATGATAACAGTAAAGGGCAAGCATAATCCGATCTACATCTGCGCGTTCCCTAAGAAGGGCGTACGCGAGCAGTTCGACCCAAGTTATCAGTCCATCAAGGGCATACCGTTTCCAGACCTGTCTGAGATGAAGAGCAAGGTGAAGGTAAAACTCGATAACATACTTAACGACCTAGAACTATATGACTAGCGAATACACTCCAGAGGAATACCAGAAGATAGACGCTGCGGCTTCCCTAATCGCAAAGGAGAAGTTTGGCATCACCAAGCAGAAGAACAAGCACTTTATCCTAAAGGATGGAGAGGTATATATGATTGGATTCGGTAACGGACCGAAGAACGATAGCAATCCAAAGGGATTCTACGCTTACTGGGTATGGTACAAGGAGACTCCGTACGGCGGCCTGCTTAACTGTGAACTAAAGGATAAGTTCGATTCTATCGATTACTTCCAGGCCTGCATGCAGAACGCAGAGGCAACCATATTCGAGATAAACAAGAAAAATGAAGAAGAAAACCAAGGGAAATAGCATTAGGCATTACTATGTCGACGTTTTTGACACGGACATAGTTCTTGTTAGTTGTGAAATTAAAGATATTCTAGATGAACTATCAACCATCCTCCCTAAGGCGAGGCTTGATTTGATTGAATCGTCTTTGAAAGAACAGCCGATTGAGGCGTTAACCAAGGCGCGACAATACCCAATGGATGGTGGAGGTTCTGTGATATGGATCGGCCCGGAACAACCATTAAGTGTTCTTGTACATGAACTAATGCACGCTACATTCCATTTGCTGGAAGTTAAAGGTGTTAAATATTGCTCTGATTCCGAAGAGGTATACACATATTTAATGGAGAGTATGTTTAAGGGACTTACTAGATGAACCAGCCACTTAAGGTTTTACACATCAATCGCCCTAAAGACCTTTGGGTTGGCGGCGATTATGTGAAACTCGAGAAGATAGTGGAAGGACTCACCAAGTTAGGCGTCGAGATAGACATATCCGAGAAGCCGCTGATTACCCCGGCAATCCTGATAAACCAGTACGACATCGTCCATATCTGGAACTTCTCCATGCCATGGGCAAAGTACGCTGTCTGGATGGCAGGAAAGTGGAAGAAGAAGATAGTCTGCTCGATGACCTACTACAACACCGAGGCATACATACCGTACAACCTACAGCAGGTGATGATGGATCACCTGGATGCCGCCATATACGAGACTGAGGGCGAGATAGACCGTGCCAGGAAGAACCTAAAGGTGAATAACTCCTACATCGTCCCAAACGGCGTAGATTCGTGGTGGTTCGAGCCAGATGATGGCAAAGTACCTTTCGAGCGCTATGTACTCACAGTGGGGCGTATAGAGCCTAATAAGGGGCAATTAGAGACCGCTAAGGCATGCCGTGAACTAGGAATAACCTATGTTTGCATCGGAGACGTGGCTGATGCCGAATATTCCAACAAATGCCTAGCCGAGGGTGCCATGATGTACCCTTCGATGCCGCAAGAGAAACTGAAGCGTTGGTATAAGAACTGTGCCGTGTACGTTCAGGCATCCCTCAGCGAGACGTGGGGCATGGCAGTGGATGAAGCCGGAACCCAAGGCGTGCCTATCGTAGTATCCACAGGCTTCGAGAGACAGGACATTCCCGGAGCGATATACTGTGTACATGCAGAACAACAATCTATCACCGATTCGATACGCCACGCCCTTTCTCAAGAGAGAGACACGCGGTTCCAGGAAAGCCTCAAAGAAAGGACTTGGGATAAGTGCGCTGAGGAAATCCTCAAAATCTACGAAGAGATAACCAAAACAAATGAATAGACGATTTAGCATAATCCTGCCTACGTTCAATCGTCCGCAGTTGATTAATAGGGCGATACAGGCAGTACTCGATCAGGATTACGACAACTGGGAACTCATCATCCAGAATGGCGGTGATCCGCTTACGCTTCCATATAAGGACCAGCGTATAAAACTCTACAACGAGCCAGACGCCGGCATCACGGATGCTATGAATAAGGGTATGGCCAAGGCAACTGGCGATATATTCTGCTGGTGTAACGATGACGACGAGATCAACCAAGAGACACTGTCGTGGGTCAATAAGAACCTGACTAATGAGTGGGGCTATGGAATCATCCTCATGACTAACGGCACGCAGTCGTTCGAATGGGGCAACGTAAGCGATACGGCTACGTTCGAGCAGTTGGTCAACGGTAACTTCGTACCACAGCCGTCCGTCTATTGGACTCGCAAGGCATATGAGTCAGTAGGTGAGATGGACATGGAACACGACCTGACATCGGACTATGAGTACTGGATGCGACTATGGAAGTGGCAGGAACCACAGAAGTTCGATCGTCTAATGGCTATATATCACATGCACGCAGGACAGATTACCCAGACTAGGACTGAAGAGCAGATGTCACAAGCCCGAAAGTCAGCCGCTAAATACAAATAGATGGAATACAAGATATTCGACAAACCGCATAGCCACGACATAGAGTTTTATAAGGACAGGGAGATGGCTGACCACATCAACCAGCCTGACCACAAACCACGCCTATTGAAGGTATTAGACAAAGTATCGGCAATCTTAAAGGACAACCCTGACTATTCAGTATCTGACCTCGGATGCGGCAATGGCGGCCTTATAGAACTCATAACGACGCAGAACAAGTGGGGATATGACCTACAGCCTAGCAACGTAGAGGATGCTAAGCGCAAGGGACGTAATGTAGAGTTTAAGGACTTCGTTAACGAGTCTGATGCTAAGTTCGGTGACATCGTGATAATGACTGAGACTTTAGAGCACCTAGTAGACCCTCATGGATTCCTTAAGCGACTACACGATTCGGGCGTGAAGCATGTAGTAGCATCATGCCCTAATTACGAGAACCTGGACTTTCATGCGCCCTTCCACTTATGGATATGGAGTGATTCTAGCTTTGCAGATATGTTCAATGCAGCAGGATGGACGGTTACTAGCCACGAATTGGAGTTCTTCCAGTTCGTAACGGTACAACGATGAAAAGAGTATTAATAACTGGCGGGGAAGGGTTCGTAGGTCGTGCGTTTAGGCGTTACTTTGCAACCCTAAAACCACCACACAAGGTAAGGACGGTGATTATCGACATAAAGGGTGATGGTATGGACTGCCGAAAGTTCTTCAAGTCGGTAACAAATACTAAATATGACCTCGTAATCCATCTCGCTGCCATTGTCGGCGGGCGAATGACTATTGAAGGAAACCCGATATCAGTCGCTACAGACCTATCCATAGACGCTGAGATGTTCAATTGGGCATTACGCACTAAGCAACCTCGAGTAGTCTATTTCTCTAGCAGTGCCGCGTACCCTACTTTCTTGCAAGACCCTGTGATGTACCCTCAAAGAATACTCAAGGAGGACGATATAGATTTAGAAATGATAAGCAACCCTGACATGACCTATGGTTGGGCTAAGTTAACGGGTGAGATGCTGGCTGAGTATGCTCGAAAGTCAGGTATAGCCGTTCATGTATTCAGACCGTTCTCTGGTTATGGAGAAGACCAAGACCTCGACTACCCTTTTCCATCATTCATAAAACGAGCAAAGGATAAAGTGGATGAGTTCGAGATATGGGGTGACGGTAATCAGGTCCGTGACTTCATTCACATAGACGACATAGTAGGAGCGGTCATGAAGGCAGTAGAAATTGATATACAGGAGCCCATCAACCTCGGTTCAGGCGTTGCTACGTCGTTTAATGAACTAGCAGAGAAGGTGATGGATATATCAGGCCATAAAGTACCTATAGTACATCGACTAGAGAAGCCAATAGGCGTACAATATAGGGTATCGGACAACTCTAAGATGCTTAAGTTTTACACTCCAAAGATTTCACTCGAAGAAGGTATCAGACGCTCACTAAATGCCTAAGAAACGAATTGCACTTATCGGTACTGATTGGAACGCTAACTCATATAGGCGTCTAAACAACGTACCCGGGGCTATTTCCACTTATCGCCTCATATATCCCATGAGATTCCTGTCGGAATACTACGATATCCGCTATTACGGATCTGATTTCGTGCCAAAGGACGGCATATCGACCGAGGAATTCTATGAGAACCTGTTCAACGACTACGATTTGGTCATTTCCAAGGTAACTGACAACCCGCAAGCAGCAGCGATGCTTCGTTTCTTCGCGACTCGCAATAATGTTCCCCTAGTCGTTGATATAGACGATAATATATGGGAACTAAAGCCAGATCAGCCTGGATATAAGGCATATGAGAAGGGAGGACAGACGTTAGCGATAGCATCTACCTATGTTTCCCTTGCTGATGCGGTGTTTTGCTCTACGAAACCACTCGCTGAGTACATACAAAAGCGCATTAAGGCGGTATTCAACGAAGATAAGAATACGTTCGTACTACCTAACTGCGTAGATACTTCTGATTACTCTCAATACGAACGCGCTCAGCGTGATCCTTCGACTATAGTGATAGGTTGGCAGGGATCAACGACCCATCACGAGGACCTACGCATAGCGATGCCGGCAATTAATCGCCTGTTGGTTGAATACCCAAACCTATATTTGGAACTATTAGGAGGCGTATCGGACGAGATGGTAGCAGACCTATTCAATGGAATGGACGAAACAGTACTTGATAGGGTTATGACTAAGGGCGGGGTTCCAGCATTTGATACGTTTCCCCATTTGTTGTCTCAGCAGGCATGGGATATAGCGATTGCGCCGCTTACTGATGAGCCATTCAATCATGCAAAGAGCCATATCAAATGGATGGAATACGCCATGTTCGGCATACCGTGCGTAGCGTCTAAGGTATATCCGTATTACATGCCAGTACAAGACGTCCATACTATCAATGACGGCGAGACAGGAGTCCTAGCTGGACCGGATCAATGGTATAACAAGTTAAAGTACTTGATTGATGAACCGACTAAGGCAGATACTATAGGAAGAAACGCTAAAGAATACGTCTCTAACCATTGGCACATGAGAAAACACGCGCATAAGTGGAAGGAAGCGATTGATTCGTTGATAAATACGCAGGGGTAAGACCGCAACCTTGTCCCTGCTTCCTTGTCCGCGAATTAAGTTATATAATAAGACTGCTAGAGTTGCGGTAGCCTAGCCAAAACTACCGTGATTTACACTGATATACTAAGCGACGCACTTGAGTACGCTAAAACTGACGCGAACCGCTATCCTGTAGCGACGCGCACAGCTAGCGCTAACCGGGCGATGGAACGAATAACCAGCCTGATACGAAAAGCGGAGGGTCGATGGCAGTACCAGGACGCTAATGATGTTAACCCGCCATATGGTACGACTAACATAGTATCTGGTACGGGTTCGTATCCTATAGACGTCACCTGGCTTCGCGTTCAGAAGGTCGAGGCGCTCGATGCTAACGGAAACTACAGGACGCTCATACCTTTCGACATTAAAGACCCTCGATGCGAGGGTTACAGCAATCTCCTGAACTCTACGGGCGATCCGTTGATGTACGACAAGGTTGGCAACAACTTCATACTCGCGCCTAATCCTAATTATAGCCGTACGAGCGGATTGCGTACCTGGTACGAAGGAAATACGAGTTACTTCGCCACATCCGATACGACCAAGGCACCAGGATTCAACACCCTATATCACCGATTGGTTCCTATGTGGATGGCTTACGATTATGCCTTGATAAACTCATTGAACATTAAGGACTCGCTGCGACAGGAAATCCAGATACTTGAAGCCGAACTGTTGAACTCATACGCCCTTCGAGACCGTGACGAGCATGTGAAAATAGCCGTTAGGCCTTACAATCGATTCCGATGACCCCAGAACAAGAATCACAGCTGCAGGAGCTTATCGAATGGAAGCGTGACCGCGAGAACGAGCAGATCATCGCTCCACTAGACGAGCCGTCCAAGAACGTCATATACCGCGACGTTCCTTTGATGCTTCGAGAATATAGCAACAGCCCATCAGCCGATGGATATATAACGGTAGAGATAAATGGACGACAGTATAATCTCCTCAGAGGACAATGATTTCAATACCAAACAAGCAGACGCGCCAGTGGGTACAGAACAACAAGACTGACCTGGCTATAAATAGCAACGTATACATCTCAAAGAATATCAACTTTGACGAGGAGGGGTACCTTAAGTTATCTCCCCGCACTCGCAACATATTCGATGAGGATACATACGCTAACCTGTCGACTAACGTAGGCGATCCTCTGATTTCCATAAGTTATTACGATGCAACAGCGCGCTACTACATACTAGGAACAAAGAACATCTACTATACTAGTTCCGACTTCTTTACGAGCCTTACACAGGATGCTGGCGCTGGAGTGCCTACACTTAGCACGTCGGGTCGTAGCGACTCTACTAGCTTCAATGGTCTATTGCATGTAGCCAATGGCACCGACGTCTTCACTACTGATGGGTCTACTTGGACCAAATCCTATGACACGTCAGGCGCTCGTCTTATCGAAGTATTCGTCAACAAGAATGAATTAGCGGTAGGAAAGACCAATACGATTGAATTGGTGTCGACATCGTATGTGCTTGATATAACGCTGACCATACCCTCGCAGTTCTCCATAACCTGTATGGCATGGAAGAATAACCGCATGTATATAGGTACTACCCACCTAGATAACGGTGAGGCAATGCTATTCGAGTGGGATGGAGCGACCACAGAAGCGAATAATGCTTATTCAGTAGGCGCTAATACGATATATTCCCTGACGCCTTACAAGAACGGTGTCGCATTCATGACATCTGAAGGACAGTTGATGTACTTCTCTGGAGGCGTCCAGGAGTTGGCTAACCTTCCAGTCTACTACACCGATATGCAATGGCAGTCTACGGGCGATTCTACTCCTGTTAACCGTCGCGTGCTTCCTCGGGGACTAATCGCAGAAGGAGATATCCTTTATGTTGCTCTACACGGAATACTCACGGTGGCCAACGATGATGACTCTGAACCCAATTTCTATAGCAATTTCCCATCAGGCGTCTGGTGCTATGACCCTAAAGTAGGCCTGTATAATAAATACACAATAGGCGGAGCAATGCGTCTTAAGACGAGCGCCATAACCACGGCAAACGTAAATACTACGACGGATATAATAACGGTTTCAGGCGTTACGGTACCTGATACAGGCACTCCTCTATTCTATGACGACGGTGACGATGGTTCTGGTACTTGGATAACCCCAATCAAGTTCCGCAAAAGGTATTTCACTATAAAGCAGTCATCTACAACCCTTAAGGTGGCTACAACTTACGCTAATGCGCTAGCAGGTACCGCAATAGACCTAACCGGAACCGGAGTTAACACGCAGTTCATCGTATTCGATCCTAATAGCGACTTCGGCGGCATACAGAATCGCCCCTCTGTCGTTTATCCGCTCCGTCGCGGTAACTCTAATGCCGGCACTGTGCGTTCTGATGGCACGAAATTCATTATCGGAGGATCCGTGGCTAAGACTACCAATACCTATAAGACAACTATCTCGGTAGTTGCGGAACAACAGGAAGGCAGAGGCTACGCTGTGTTCCCAAAGCTATACTCAGAGAACATACAGGATAACTTCCAGACGGCCGTCGTACGCTGCCGTGACTTCATCAACGCTGATGATAAGGCAATAGTAAAATTCCGAACCGAAGACGAGATAGTGCTTGACTTCAACACTAACCTGACTACAGGAGGCGTATGGGCATCTACTACCTCGTTTACGACTACTGATGACCTATCTGCCGCAGAAGTAGGCGATGAGGTCCAGATAGTGCGAGGCTCTGGAGCAGGTTACACGGCGCACATCACGGTCCTATCCTATAGCGCTCCGACCTATACGGTAACGATAGACGAGACGATACAGAATATAACGGTCGCCGATACGTTCCGATTCTATATCCATAACTGGAAGAAGGGATGGGAGATGACGTCTACCGACAACCAATACAAGGAAGTCGCGATAGATAACGCCAAGAAATGGGTGCAGATCAAGATAGAATTACGAGGAATCAATACCACATTAGAAGACATAACGGTGAAGAATGTTAAACAATTGGACGGACGGTAGTATAATAAAACAAAATGGCCACTAAACTCGATTACAGCACCTCGTCCAATCCTGCGATAGACGCATATAACAAGGCACGCGCGCAGGCAGTCGCGCAGGGTAAATCTTCCTCTTCGGTCAAGAAGCCGACGGCCTTGCTTTCACCTATTCAGCCTGTAGCAACACCCACCGTTACTACTCCTTCCACCAGCGTAAACCTCAATGCTCCGTTTCCTACAGCGAACCTATCGACGACAAGCCTAAACCTCCAGCCTACGATTCCTCCTACAGCGGCAGCCGGTGCATCCCAGTATATTCAGTCAGCGGCACAGGGCATGCAACAGCAGCTCATAAACGAGCAGCAGCAGGAACAGGCCCGACTCCAATCGACCGTTAACGACCAGACGAATCAGATCGGCGGCATATACGAGCGACTTATTGGCCAGAGCAACCGAAACGAGGAGATATACAAGGAAAACAACGTAGACCGTCTCAAGAAGACCGTCGATAAGTACACCAACCAGATAGAGTCTGAGCAGGTGGCGTCACGCCATCAGATAGAACAGTTGCAGCGTAATAACACCGAGGGACTATTCGGTGGTGCTCTGCAGACTCGTGCTAACCAGATTGAGCGTGACAGCCTATCGAAGCAGGCCGACCTTGCCGTACTCCAGGCTGGCGCATCCCGTAACTATGACACCGCTGCTGCTATTGCCGACCGCAAGATTGCCGCTGAAACGGAACAGTTGCAGACGACTCTCGATGCTATGAAGTTCTTCTATGCTGAGAACAAGCAGGAACTCACTAAGGCACAAGATAGGGAATACCAGTTGCGTATCGCGCAGTCTGAGCGCGCCTTACAGGAAGAGACGGCAAACAAGCAAGCATCACAGGCCATGATTATCGAGGCCATGCAGTTAGGCGCACCAGAGTCTGTAGTGCGCCAGGCACAGTCGCTTTATAACCAGGGTGCTACGCCAGAGCAACTTGTAACTCTCCTTGGTAGGTACTCACAAGTCGCCGCTGACCAGTCGTATAAAAATAGCCAATTGGCCATGGAGCAGTCTAGACTCAACCTTGCGCGGGAAGAGGCTGCGCGAGATGCGGCTAATTCTCCTGGAGCTATAGCTGGCATTGCAGATACAATATCAACGAGTAATGACCCTGTAACAGCAAAAAGGGGACTTGCCGAGATTTTGGCGAGTGGTGCTATATCAGCTGGTACCAAGTCGAAACTGGCGCCGGCAGTAGAAGTATTGAATGCAGTAGATGAATTTGCATCTGGCAACCTTGAGGGCCAGTTTA
>Ga0247816_10000203_pt1 | contig 36280 bp, 30 predicted proteins | sample UWRJL209509C1_FD_179930 | JGI IMG/M metagenome (GOLD analysis project Ga0247816, IMG submission 179930) | Plant litter microbial communities from Arlington Agricultural Research Station in Wisconsin, United States - UWRJ-L209-509C-1 | ecosystem: Environmental > Terrestrial > Plant litter >...
GAATAAATTGGATTTTACTCTATTAATAATATCATAACTTGACGTCTTCCATTTTATTAAAATTTTCGCAATACCGTTCCCAAAAACAAGTGTTTTTGGGAATCCTTTTTACACAAAAATAAAAACACCAAAAATCCTTATAAAATCTACTTTTTCAACATTACCAAAATACGTTCTCAAAATCATTACCAAATACCATTACAATTATTACCGTTCATGCTATAATATAAAAAGGAACAGTATTAAAAGAATTCAATAAATGTATTTACATATATAATAGAAGGAATTTTTTAAAGAGGTGGAATTATGCGAATTGCTTATGCCAGAGTATCAACAGACAAACAAGAACTCTATCGTCAATTAGACGCATTAGAAAAAGTTGGATACGACAAACTCATTCAAGAGAAATTTACCGGTACACAGAAAAAACGTACTGGACTAGATAACTTATTTCATACCGTTCGATCAGGAGATACTGTCATTATTGAATCGATTAGTCGCTTGGGTAGAAAAACGCTAGATATTCTGTCTACGGTTGAAGAACTTAAAGAGCAAGGAGTAGAAGTTATTTCGTTAAAAGAGAATTTAGATACCTCTACTCCAACTGGCCAAGCTATGTTTCAGATGATGGCCGTAATTGCTCAATTGGAACGTGATTTGACGGTACAGCGGGTGAATGAAGGTTTATCGTCAGCTAAAGCACGTGGTGTGAAGCTTGGTAGACCAACAATGGACAAACAAAAGGTCAAGGACGCTTTACGCTTATATGATTCAGGTCATTATTCAGTCAAAGATATCATTAGAATCACTGGTATCTCTCAAGGATCCTTATACAGGAAGATAAAAGAAAGAGAGTCAAAAAAAATTATAGCTCAAATAGATGAAATAACTGAACTTTAAAAAAATATATAATAATAGGAGTGAAAATGCTGAATCGATTTTTTTTGAATTAGTTGATAGAGGCTAGCTATTTTAAAAAAAAGATTACAGAATAACTTCAATTTTATCAGATTCACCATTCATAATTTCAGTAGTTTCTTTAATAGTATTTAATAAAGATAATAAGACTCAATATAAGCTTGAAGAACAAAATAGTTTTTACTATGGAAACTAAGGAGGATATTTATGAACATAAATGAATTTATATCAAGTTTTAAGAATCATCCAGTTCTTTTTATTGGTACTGGTTTCAGTCTTAGATATTTAGAAAATTCATATAGTTGGGATAATTTGTTGAAAAAAGTTTCAATTAATCTCTTTGGAACAGGTGAAGAATATTATAATATAAAATCAAGATGTGAAGAGAACGGGAAATACAACTATGAAAAAATAGCCACAATTTTAGAAGCTCAATTTAATAACTTTTTGGAAAGAAATAGAAATGGGAAGTTTAAATATATAAATGATATTTTTTTTGAAAACATGGAAAATGATCTTAATGTTAGTAGGTTCAAAATATATATTTCAGAATTGCTAAATGAATTAAATTATAAAGATGATATGCATGATGAATTAGTTCAATTAAAAAAAGTAAAGAAAAATATCGGATCTATCATAACGACTAACTACGATAAGTTAATTGAAGATATATTTGATTTTATACCGCTTGTCGGAAATGATATACTACTTAGCAATCCATATGGTGCTGTATACAAGATACATGGTTCCATCAGTGAGCCTAGAAATATTATCATAACAGCTGATGATTATTTAGAATTTAGTAAAAGCTATGAATTAATAAGAGCACAATTATTATCGCTTTTTATTCACAACCCTATAATATTTCTTGGATATAGTATTAGTGATACAAATATTAAAGATATATTAAAAACTATCTTTTCATATGTAAGACCTAATACAGAGCAAGCAAAAAAAATCAGGGATAACTTTCTATTAGTTGAATATGAAAAAGACTCTACCAATCTTCAAGTTATAGAGCATGATATCGATATAGAGGGTTTTTCTACTTTAAGAATAAATAAATTTAAAACTGACAATTATCTCGAGTTATATAAAAGACTATCAGAACTTCAGTTACCTGTTTCTGCAATGGATATTAGAAAAGTACAAAACGTAATGAAAGAAATTACTTCAGGGGGAGAAATTGAAGTCAAGATTACTGAAGACATTGACTCAATGAGTAATAGCGATAAAATTTTAGTTATAGGATCTTCGAAAAGCGTTTCTTATGATTTTATGAATGCCCCAGAACTAATGGATAAATATTTTAATATAATTGAAGAAGAAAATACTCAGTTACTTCAACCAATAGATAAAATTAGGATTCAATCAAATCAATATTTTCCTATGTTCGGATTTGAAAAAATTAATCCTTCAATTGAATCAGCTGAGAAGCTCAAAGAACAGCAAGTTATAAAGATTAAAGAAGAACTTGAAAGAATAGATATAGGAGAAGATACATTTTATAATTCTATAGACAATATTCTTAAATGTGATCAACTTGGCTACGTTAAGATGATAAGAATAATATTCTGGTCAGTTTATTATAATAAAATAAGCATTGATAATTTAGAGGAATATTTAAAAACATATGATAATAAAGATAAAACTAGTTATCGTAAGCTTTTATGTTTGTATGATTGGAAAAAGCACTCTAATTAAGTCTGTGATTATGTGTAATGTAGTTAGAAAATTTTTCCCTTTATGTACTTCTGTCTAGAAAGACTTATAAAGTCAAAAGAAAGACCAAAAATTAATCTGGTCTTTCTTCATAGTTATTTGAATTTATTCTCCAACCATTCCATCATTATCAGTATCTCTCATATATTGATACAACCAATGATCGCTAGTAATCGGCATAGAATATCCTGCGGATTTAGCTTCGTCAATTGTAACAGTTCCATTGCCGTTCGCGTCTACAGTTGTCATGTCTCCTTCAGCAGGAGTAATTGGTACATCAGATTCGGGTTCTGCAGATTCATTTTCTCCTCCTGTTAAACCCTGTTGTTCATTATACTTATCAGGGTTGACATTCTCAAATTTGTCAACAACACGATTTCCACGTACGGTATACGTATATTTGTACTTACTTGGAATATGCGTTTCAGTGTCAGGATAAGTAATGATAGCTTCAAAATCAGTTGCACCGCCTGCATCACGAATAGTTCGTTCCATGTATGCTTGATCACCATGTCGGTTCATCACGCTGTCCTGCGGAGTGATATTGTAGGCATTGGAAACTCCTCCCAATGAATCCGCAATAACGTGTCCTTCGTCGAGGGTAGAACTTTCAACCCCTGGGACTTTCGCTTCATCAGAATAATACCGACCGTCAGACGTAACAGGTTCAGTAGTGTCATCTTGAAGGATAATTTCATCTGCTACTACACGCACCAGTTGTCCATATTCGTTAGTAAATCCCCAATACTCACGGTCTCCAAAACCGATATCTACTCGTACATTCGGTTGTCTGTATCCAGACATCTCACCACCGTCAACGGTGATTAGCTTGTAACCATCTGTCGAATCTTCTTTTTGTATTTCTTCAGTTTGAACGACTTCATCTGCTTGTTCTTTTTCGGAAGAATCTACTTCTTCTGAGCTGTTCTTTTCTTCAAATTCACTGTTTGGTTCTACCTGAGTACTTTCCACAGTTGTTTCTGTACGTGAAGAAGCGTTTGTTGCTTCACTCACGTCTGTCGGGACACTGCATGCTCCTAATAGTAGAGAACTAGAAACCAATAAGAAAAGCCATTGTTTCCTACTTTCCATGTTATCACTCCTTCAATATATACAACATTTAATTTCAAGGTATCTATTTTTGTGTTATTTTACTAACATTTTCACCTTTTCTTTAAGAAGGATTTAAACTATCTCATCATCTTTAAAGATTTATATTACAGTCTTCGCAAAGGCAATATGTCCTCATAAATCACATCAGTAATCGCTTTTTTGGTTTCTTTCCAATAAGATAGTCGTCTTACAGGATCTTTTGTATTGGCTTTGTAGGTTTCATAATCGCTTGTACGCTTCAAATCTGCTTCACCGTTTTGTTTTTCCTTTTTCGGGTTGAAATGATCGACGTAAAAAGCCAATTGGCTTTCTTTTATAGCCCATTTTTTGGAAAGCCCCTCCACTTGAGAAGTTTTAGCTTCTTGAATCATTTCTTCCAGCAAGTTAGAAACTTGTTTGTTTTGATACCTTTCTGGGTCTCTTTGGATATCGCTCCACAATCGTTCCATTAATTCTGCAAGTTTTGGATTTGTTCGTTTTAAATCATTGATATAGTTGTCGATTTCTTGTGAATCAGAAGCTAATGCTGGACTTGTTTTTTCTGCTAGATACTCTGGAACAAGTGCTTGGATAAGCAGTAAGATGTATTCATAATTGATATCTTCTGTTTTGACAGACTCTAGTTCATACTCAATATCCATATCAATCGGTTCCTCAATTATTCCTGGATCTGGTACGATATCCACTAATACATTTACATATTTCCCATGGTAGTTCTCTATTTCCTCTACCGTTATTTGATAGTCACTCTCTAACTTTGATTCGTCAAATTCTGTATAGACTTGAATCGCCGCATAAGTCTTATCTAAACTCTGGAAGGCTTTAGCAAACTTTTTCTTTTGACCTAAACTTAATTCATCAACGGATTCTGGTACGGCCGCTATTTTTCTCAAAGCAATCAATGCTTGTTTAAATGCTTTTTGAGCCTCTTCAAATGTAGGCGCTAATAACTCGTTTTCGCCGCCATTAGAATACAGTACAAGAGCTTCTGTTACTTTCTGTGCATACAAAGCAGGGGTTTGGAACGTAACCACTTGACCAAAGTGTTTAGAATTATCAAATAAACGATTGGTCCGTGAAAAAGCTTGGATCAAATCATGTGGTTGCATAACCGAACGATCAATAAATAACGTTGATAAACAAGGTGCATCAAAACCTGTTAATAAGCGATCAACTACAATCACAAGATCCAATTGTTCTTTTCTAAAACGGTATTTTTCTTGTTTTCGTGCCAAGCGATCATTGACGTTTTTATTATACGCGCGCCTTGTTTCAATTGAAAAATTCGTATCAAATAAGTCATTATAATCTTTAATCGCTTCTGTCATCTTATCTTGATTGGTAATAGAGGTTTCTTCATTTTCAGAAATAGAATACGTAATGGCTACTTTTGGGAAATCTGGCAACACACTTTTTGTCTTTTCATTTATACTAACCGAGGTTTCTCCAGCAACGACTTTTTTGAATAAGTCATAATAGCGTTGAGCTTGTGCAATGGATGACGTAGTTAGAATAGCATTATAGGTTTCTCCTGAACCATTTTGAAAACCTAGTTTCCGTCGTGATTTATTCAAGATAGAAGTGATCACTTCCAGCATATGCTTCTCATCTTCATAAACTGATTTGGGAATTTTCACTTCTTTTTCCTGTTCAGACAATGCAGAAAGATCAGCTTCGGGGTCTAATTTTAAGACTAAGTCATCCAATTCATCATCTGAAAACGTACTTTTGTATTCAATTTGGAATCCTAAGACCGCTTTATCATGAATGGCTTCTTTAACGGTGTACTCATGCAACCGTCTGCCATATTGTTCTTCCGTTGTTCGTGCTAAATTGCCCATTGCTTGTTTCGCATTTTCAGCAAAAATAGGCGTTCCCGTAAAACCATACCAAAGTGACTGGTAGAAAAATCGTTCGATTTCTTTTTTCTTTTGCGACGATACTGCACGGTGGCATTCATCGACTACAAAAGCGACATTCAGTTGTTTTAACTTTTTATACCTGGGTGTTATTTCTTTTCCTTCAACCCGTTTCATAACGTGATTTAATTTTTGAATCGTCGTGATAATGACCGTACGATCAGCTGAAAGTAATTTTTTAATCAAATCACTAACATTATCGGTTTCATCGATTTGAACCACATCATTTTCTGCATAAGACGTAAAAGAAGAGGTTGTTTGTTGGTTCAAATCTACTCGATCAACGATAAAAATGGTTTTGTCTAACGATGGGATCTGCAGTAAGTTACGAGCAGCTTTATAAGACGTCAATGTTTTACCTGAACCAGTCGTATGCCAAACATAACCCGATTCTTGTCGTTTAGAAGCTTGTTTAATTGCCTCAATAGCATGAATTTGATACGGACGTAATAAGATTAAGGCCTTTTTATCGCTATCGATTACGGTGTATTGTGTGACCATTTTATGCGCCTGTGGGATAGACAAGACTTGTTGAGCAAATGTTAAGTAACTTGTGACGGGATCATTCTCAGAATCTACCCAAGTTGTTAAGAATTGTTCATTTAGTTTTGTATCTTGTGCTGCAGCTATATAGCGTGTATCGCTGCCGTTAGACACGATAAACATTTGAATCGCTGAAAAAATGCCGGTAAATTTACCTTGCACTAAGTATTTCTTGATTTGTCGGAAAGCTTCCATATAAGAATGCGCTCGATTTTTTAATTCTATATGTATCAATGGCAACCCATTGATTAGCAAGGTAACATCAAAACGACGGTCTCGATCATCGGTGCTTTGTTTAAAGCTTTGGAACTGATTGATTACTTCATAAGATGACATTCCGCCAGCTATATCCGCACGATTCAATACTTTTAACCGAACTGTTCCAAGCGATGCATCTTCTCGTTGAACTTGAACTTTAGCAATGCCGTTTTCACCCGCTAACCATTTGGCTGCGTCGTAAAAGTTAGCAAAATTCAATTGGTTTTGAATCTGACGAAATTCTTGTTCCGTCAGATTAACCCCATTTAAGACATCTTTATTGTTACGTTCTAGTTTTCCTCTAAGGTTTACCCATAGTTTTTCTTCTGTATTTAGATCTTTTCGGTAGGTCCATTGCGAATCCCCGCTGATCAATTGGTTGATTAGATTTTGTTCCAACGCTGATTCAGAAGTAAACGTGATAGCCATCCACTCGCCTCATTTCCTGATTCTTAAACAAACATCTTTTGTAGCATTGCTTTTTTTAGCTCTTGATACGTTTCTAGTTTCTTTTGGTGGAGATCAATAGTTTTATCTAGTTGTTTAAAGAGGTTACCGATTTGTATTTGCTCTTCATAAGTATTTGGTATTGGCATTTTTAAATCCTTAACAATTGAACCAGATAAGTTACCTTGACCACCTTGTAAATAAGTTTTAACTATTATATTTTCTTGTTTTTTTAGCCATTGCATAATGAAATATGAATCATAACCTTCTATCGGTTTGATAGCTAAGATTGCTTGGTTAATGGCACCTTTGATTTTAGAGATACCTACTTTACCACTCGTTGCGCCATATAAAGCGTATAGAATATCACCTATATCAACTAATTTTGCTGAAGAATTTTGAAGCCCTTCTTCTGTTAAAAATAGCTCTGTATTAGCTGAATTAACTTCTCCTGATCGTATGAAGGGAATAATACCATTATAATAAGATTTATTTGTAGCACTTGGTGTACCTCCAGAGTAAGTTTCACTAATAGCACCTAACTTATCTTGTTTCCAATTATCAGTAAAACCAGCAACCCTTACTCTTGGTACTATTTCCCCTTTTTGTGGGAACATTTTTTGCAACATAGCCTTCTTAAGTTGTTTATGGTCGTTAAGGAATTGTTGCTGAAGAGTAATAATTTCTTCTAGTAGTTCGAAGAAATCCCCTATTTTAGTTTGTTCATAATAACTAGGTAATTTCACTTCAAATTTTTTCATTTCAGAAGATAAGATATGTTTAATTGTGTTACCAGTTGTAATAAAACCTAATTGTTTCTTTGACTTCCTTGTTTGAAACTGATAATTCAAGAAATACGGACTAGATTTTTCTTTATAGTCTGAAAACATAATTAATGCATGAGCAGCTATTCCATCTAATTCTTCAGGGATAACCGCAGTATGACCAACATGACCAGACTGAACCATTACTAAATCACCTGTATGCAACCATTTATCCTTTTGTTTTTCATGAAATTCATCATTGATAAAGACTTCCGTATTTCTATTGATTTGACCATTTTTAACGTTGTTTGATTCTAAGTAAAAATGACCGTTTTCTACATAATAAGGTGTAGCAGTTCCAACAAATGCATTCCGTATTTTCCCAAAAATTGAGTCCAGTTTACACTGTTGCCAATCTTCTGTAAATTTATCGAAACGTATACTGGGTACTTTTATTATTTTCTTATCCATTTTTATCACCGTCGTTCATTAGTTGAGAAATAAATCCTTGCAATTGTTTATCTGCTTCTTCTGTTGTCCCATGCAATTCTTTTAACATACCAAATAACTTATTTTCTGCATTAACTAATTCTAATTTGGTTTGTTGAATGTTCATAGAAATAGTCTCTAACGGAATTTCTTCCTCTTCTTCAAACGTATCAACGTAGCGAGGGATATTTAAGTTATAATCATTTTCAATGATTTCATCGAATTCAGCTACGTAAGCATACTTTTCTTTGCATTCACGTTTAGAATACGCTTCTAATATGGCACCGATATGTTCATCTGTTACTGTATTCTGATTCTTAGCTTTTTCAAATCCTTGAGAAGCGTCAATAAATAAAACGTCTTTCGTTGGGCGATCTTTCTTTAATATAATAACGGTGGTCGGAATGGAGGTATTAAAAAAGATATTAGCAGGCAAGCCAATGACAGTGTCAATTGCCCCATTTTCCAATAACACTTTTCGAATCTTACCTTCTCCTCCTCCTCTAAATAGCACGCCATGAGGCAATACAATCGCCATTACACCCGTATCTTTCAGGTGATAGTAACCATGCAGCAAGAACGCAAAGTCTGCTTTTGACTTTGGTGCTAATACCCCATAGGTTGAAAAGCGAACATCTTCTAAGAAACCATTATCTGCAGACCAGTTTGCAGAATATGGTGGGTTCATTAGAACGGCATCAAAGTTCGTTGGTTCTTCTGTTGGCCAATCTTGGTCCAATGTATCAGCATTATGCAACTGCTGGTTTGCTGTTGATACTCCATGAAGAATCATATTCATTCGTGCTAAGTTATATGTTGACGTATTCAATTCTTGTCCGAAATAAGAAATGGTACCTGGCTCATTTGAATATCTTTTTGCATTTAACAATAACGATCCCGAACCCATTGTCGGGTCATAAACAGAAAATCCTTTTTGATTTTCTTTTCCTTGAAGAACAATTTGAGTCATTAATTTCGCAACGGCTTGAGGGGTGTAAAATTCTCCAGCTTTCTTGCCTGATTCAGAAGCAAATTGACCAATTAAGTATTCATAGGCATCTCCTAATACATCACCTGCATGTCCTGCCATATTTAATACGGATAATTCTTTCATGACATCAGCGATTGTTTTATTTTGCTTTTGTGGTGAGACTCCTAATTTTTTAGAATACAGGTCAATATCTTCAAAAAGGTTTTCAAATATTTCACTAGATTGTTCAATATCACGAAATCCTTGCACTAAGTCTTCTAATTGAAAAGAGCCATCATGAATAGCGTTAACTTGTGCAGTAAATGTTAATTGCGGCTCGATTGTGTAAGAAAATTCATCTTGCAATTCATCTAGTAAATCTTCTTTAATCTCACTATCTTCGCAAGCTTTTACATATAAGTTCTGAGCTAGTTGTAAATCTTCCGTCTCTTCTTCTAAGAGCACCGATACATACTGCAGCATGTTATCAGAAAGGTATTTATAAAAGACCAATCCTAATAAGTAACTCTTATACTCATTGGCATCCATTTTTGAACGTAGAATGTCCGCCGAATTCCAAAGTGCTTGATAAAGTGTTTTTGAGTTTTTTTCTATTTTTTCTACCATTATATGTATCCCTCTTTAATCTTTTTATTTTTTACTAGCTATTTTATCGCAAACTTATTTTAATAATCATCCTCGGATTAATTACCTTTTTAATCTGTCGAATTTAACTATTTTTTACGATTAATAGAAAATCACATTTATTCACCTATCATTTTCTAGAGAACACATCTAAATACTCATTAATTTGAGATAAGACGCTTTCGATATTTTGAACTATTCGATTAACCAGCTTCATTCTTGTTACCTTATCATCATCATTATTTGCAGCAATAATTTCTTCCATTAAATCATTTGTAATAACTTTTAATTTAAACGTTTTTTTAGTAGACCACCATTTCCAATCTTCTCTATTTTTCTTATCATCAACGTTCATCAACAGTTGAGTTAATTTTATTTTTCTTTCTACCGGTAAAGCATTACTAGTAAATACTAATTTAATTTTAGCTGTATCTTTTGACCCCAAACTACGATTATCAATTTCAAAAAAATGAGAAGAGTCATTTCCCCAACCACCTTTTTTTTCTGTATCCGGAAATAATCGTTGTGATTTGGGAGTTTTAAATCGGATCAAAGATTTAACTGAATCATTTTCATTAAAAATAACTTTATTTTCAGCAGCAAGAATTTTCAACGCCTCTTCATAATATTCCTTTAAAACTAGCATATTGTCAGGTTTGTTTTCAAAAATCAGTTCAAGAACATCTTTATGCTCTTTATAAATCCTTTGACAAATTCTCTGTAACTCTTCGTCCATGGTTACACTCCTCTTTAATACATCGATATAATCTTTTATAATCATCTCAATTTTAGAATCTAATTCATTTTTCAATAACAGTGCTTGTAAAAGATTTATAATTGACTTATAAGTCATAACATTCCAATTAGAATTGGATGGAGCGGAACCATCTGGAGTCAAAAAAACAAATAATCTCTTAAAATCTGGATAAGTTTCATCTATATAAAGCTTATACTTATCCAATTGCCCATTTGATTCAGAAGCTTCCACTTTATTTTCTATACATAGCACTGTCTTATACTCTTTTGAAATAATTAATAGGTCTATATTTCTTCTTTCTCTGTAAACTTCTAAATCTGAATAATGATTAAGAAATATATCAATGACATCAAACTGTTCACTGGAATCATTCATAGATAGGCAATTAATGACAAAGTTTTTAAAAAAGGTGTCTTTTAAGCCATGTGTTTCATTTGGATCAAATAGATAAGCCAAAAAGTTACTGTGTCTTATTTCTAGTTTATCCATTTTAAGTATGCTGAAAATATTTGTATCGTAAAGCCAAGGTTGTAGTTCTCTCTCAATATCATCGATATTCTCTAGAAATATTCTAATCTTATCTTTCATAATTTTTTCTCTCCAAGATTCTTTTTGTGAGATTTAATCTCGTTTCTATAAATAGTTCATTCCTTAGTGCTGTTTTTTTGATTTCTTCTCATTCGTTTTTAGCTGTTTATAAAAGAAGCTGAACAATTTGAATGATAGTGTCTTAGTTTCGTCCTAAGCGATTAATGACACACTACTACTAGTATATCTCTTTTACGGAGAGATAAGAGAGCAATTTTCAATTCTTATTATTCTGTCATATTTTTACCAACTATTTTTCTTCGCATTAAATACACCAATAGTGTCTTAATAACTAGAACTACATATAAAAATCCATTCACTCATTTTTATTCTTATTTTCTCTAAATTTTTTTTGATAACTAATTCCTTATTGAGAAAAATCTACCTTACTTCGCTTATAGCGGGTCAAGGTACTCTTGCTAATTCCAGTCATCTTCTCCACTTCTGTGTAAGAGTGAGTCTCTAGGAGACTCATCGCCAGATTAATTTGCTGCTGAGAAAATTTCTTTGGACGCCCCTCTCGAAAACCCGGTCGCTGCTTAGCAATTTCTTTCCCTTCCTGAGTCCGTTCTACGATTAGGTCGCGTTCAAAATCCGCGAAGGCGCTAAAAATAGTGAAAATCAGCCTGCCGGTGGATGTATTCTCAATTACTCCCAAGTTTAGAACATTTATCTTAACTCCTTTTTCAAAGAGTAGTTTGATCGTGTTCAGGGCATTTTGGGTACTACGAGCGAATCGGTCTAGTTTTGTCACGACCAGCGTATCTCCAGTCTGGATTTCCTGGAGGAGCTTCTGAAATTCAGGGCGATCATTTTTCGTACCTGTGATTTTTTCAAAATAAATCCGGTCGCAATGCTCTTCTTCCAGTTGACGCATCTGCCCCTCTAAATCCTGATGACGGGTACTTACTCGTGCATAGCCATATTTCATATTTTCCAACCTCTTTTTCAGTTTACTTTTGACTATTAGTTATGACACTGTTGTATACCTGGATTTTACTAGAACTGAAAACCATAGTCAATACTCTTGAGTTTTGACTATAGCCCCTTATTTTATTAATTTTTTTTTTTTATCTAAGACGATTAAACACATAGAACTTTTTCGTACTTTTATATTCTGCAGTTTATTTAAAGTTGTAAAATGTTAAGATAAATAAGAGGTGATCTGTTTGAAAAGAAAAAGAAGTATTCAGTGTGCTCTTTGTAAAAATTTTTTTAAAAATTCAGAAATGAGTGAAGAACACTATCCTGCTAAAAGTACTGGTAATGATGATATAGTGGCTTTGGATTTTGGGAAAATGATTGATTCAATAATGTCAGGAAAAGTAATAGAAAATTTTTTTCAGCAGGAGAATCAAGGAAAAACACTTGAAGAAGTTAGTAGTGACTTTTTTGACGAGGAGCTTTCACACTCTCTTTATCCTAAAGGTAGAACCGCACGTTCATTGTGTAGAGAATGCAATACTTTCTTCGGTAAATATGACGAGTCATATAAAAAATTCTATGACAATGGTGGATCCCCTTCAATAATAAAAGGTTACCAAAAACAAACCAGACTTAAGATAATTAAGGCAATATTTGCTAAATTCTTATCAGTTCCTGAATGTAAAGGTTGGAAATTTGATTTCGTTGATTTTCTTAAGAACGAGAGTCAAGAAGAATATAAAGGAAAATGGAAGCTGTATTGCGTTAAAAGAGATTACAGTACTGATATGTTAGGACTCGGTCATTTAGCAACAGGTGAACTGACCCATGATGAAGGTACCATATTTGAACTTTCTGACGAAAAATTTATATTTCACTTAATGGATTTTGAACCACACGAGGGTTATAAATCGCTAAACATGATGGACTTATTAAATAAAACATACACACTAGTTAACGGAAGTGATTTGCAAGATGGTGGTTACCATGGAGAACTGATGATTCAAGATATGTTGTTTAATAATATGTCTGAAAGTATATATTAGCTCCACACACTACTTATCCAACATTTGTAATCTACATGAACAAACTAAGCAAAATCTCTGTTTCAAATGTGGTTAATTTGGGTACACTTAAATAATACTTTTCAAGTGATCATTTTAGTTTAATTTGACATACGAAAAAGTATGAATCATTTTGCTATAGATAATTATTGATTTTTCAGTAATTCTTCTATTTATAAGGTGATTTTTTTATATGAACGTTGATCTCCCCCTCCATAGTTTCTCCATAAATTTGGGTTATACTAATACTGAATACAACGGTATTAGGAGGAAGTAAAATGAAAAATAATACACTTATTACACTATTAATAGTTTCTTTGATTTTATTAATAGTTGTATCCATTACTTTAATTCTAATCTATAACAAAACAAATTTTTCCTTAAACGATGATAATGAGGAACAAATAGGAATGATGGGACAAATAATTGTAGAATAAAAAATTTAAAAACTGTTACAGACAAATTAATGGAGGCCAGGGATTTTGAAAATATTAATTGTAGATGATGAACCAAAAATATTGGATATTGTGGAAGCTTATCTCACTATAAAAAGGTTTCAAGTATTCCGTGCTTCTAATGGAACAGAAGCCATGGAAAAATTTGAAATGGTGCAGCCAAATTTAATCGTGCTGGATCTCATGTTACCCGATATATCCGGCACAGTTATTTGTCAAAAAATAAGAAAAACTTCTGACGTACCCATCATTATGCTGACTGCGAAGTCTACAGAAAATGATATTCTAAACGGTCTACAGATTGGGGCTGATGACTATATAGTAAAACCATTCAGTCCTAAAGAATTAGTTGCACGTGTAGAAACCGTCTTGCGTCGATCGGACTCGTCTGTTGTAACAGAAACTAAGTGGTCATTTGATAAAGGAAATTTGGTAATCTATCCTGAAAACAAACAGGTTTTTAAAAATCAGAAGGAAGTCATATTGACACCTACTGAATTTGAACTATTGACACTATTAGCTTCCTATCCAAAAAAAATATTTTCTCGAGAACAATTATTAGAAAACGTGAAAGGACTTGAGTTTGACGTTCTTGATCGTATCATTGATTCTCATATTAAAAACTTGCGACAAAAAATTGAGGATAACACCAGACAGCCCTATTTCATCCTAACAGTTTACGGCATGGGTTATCGATTTGGTGGGAAAAAAGATGAATCGTACAATTAAGTGGCAGTTTATATTTTCATTTGTTTCTATCTCGTTCATTATAATTGGCGCATTTAGTATCATGACGTTAAGTCTAATGGATAATCACTTTGCTAAATATGTTGCCGAGAGACAAGAGTCTGAAATAGTAGAATATACCACTAGTTTAGAGAGAATTTATGAAGAGAATGAAGGATGGCCAAATACTGCTGATTTTGAATCTATCGGTTTAGAGTCGTTACACAATTTAATTATATTGAAGGTATATGACAATGAAAAAAATTTACTCTGGGATCCTGCTTCTTCAGATGAATTGGGGAATAAACAAAAAATGCAAGATAACGCTTCCTATATGGATAAAATAATGGGCGAAATGGAGCATGACTATGTAGAAAAAACGGTTCCTTTATTTAATGGTGAACAAAAAATTGGAGAAGCTCTGATCAGTTATATGGGTCCCACAGCGTATTCAGAACATGATGCTTTATTTATTGCAGATATGAAGAATAATCTTATTATAGTAGCCATTGTAGCTTTAATTCTTTCTATCTTTTTTGCTGCTTTGGTTGCTAAAAAGATAAGTGGACCTATAGTGAGAGTAAAGGATTTTACAAGAGAAATTGCTAAAGGAGATTACACAAGTTTATCTCCTGAAAAAACTGATATCAAGGAACTAGATGAGCTCATTTCATCTGTAAATGCTCTTTCTGTTCAACTTGAGAATCAACAAGATATCAGAAACCAATTATCTTCCGATATCGCTCATGAGATTAGAACTCCATTGACAACACTAAAAGGAAGTCTGGAAGCTATGATAGATGGAATATGGGAAATAACAGATGACCGACTTCAAAGTTGTTATGATGAGGTGAACCGTATTACCCGCCTTATAGGAAGCATTGATAAAATTAATGAAATTGAAAGTCATCAGGATAGTTTAAACAAAACATCTTTCGATTTATATGCTCTCGCGGAAAATATATCTTCTAATTTTGAAGCTCTTTTTGTTAAGAAAAATATTTATTATGCATTAAATGGGGATCCTCTATTCATTACCGCTGATAAGGACAAAATAAGTCAAGTCATTACAAATCTTTTATCCAATGCTGTTAAATTTACACCCCCAGAAGGAATAATAACGCTAAAAATTAGCAACGAAAAAAATCAAGCTTTATTGACTATCGCAGATACGGGAGAAGGAATTCACCCAAAAGAAATTAATCGTATTTTTGAAAGGTTTTATATGTCTGATCTTTCAAGAAATAGTTTTCTAGGCGGGCAAGGAATTGGCTTATCTATCGTAAAAAGTATCATAAAGGCTCATCATGGCAACATAACAGTCAAAAGTGATTATGGAAAAGGTTCTACATTTACCGTTATTCTTCCTGTCAAAAGATAGTAATCATCAAAAAAAGCGGTTCACTTTTATGTAAAGTGAACCGCTTTTTCAGCTTCATGCTAAAGTTTTTCATTTAATTTAGGCCTAATTAAGATTTTTAAACGTTAGAATAATTTATCTCTTTTCAGAAATCATTAAGTTGATTTTTTAGTTTAACTTAGCACTAATAATCATTTCAGAGTAATCCCATTTGGTGTTTCACCAACCTCAACCGTGGCAATAACTTCACTAGTCTCATTCTCAATAACACTGACCGTATCATCGAATGCATTCGTGACAAAGGTGTATTGATCATCTTCACTAATGACAACTCCATGTGCACCGCTACCCACTTCGATTGTTTCGACCACTTCATTACTATTTAAATCAACCTTTGAAACGGTATTGGAAGGATTCTCTTCGGTACCTTCATTTGCCACAAATACATATTGATCATCATGTTGAACAAACAACTGGATAGGACCATTTCCAACTGCTACTTTCTCAACTTTATTGGTTGTCAGATCAACGATTGCTAACGCATTTTCTCCATTTAATGTTACTAAGAGCGTTTGTCCATCTGAGGTGATACCAGTTGTAGCTGGAGTACTGCCAACAGTTATTCTATTAATTTCTTCCATACTTTCTAAATCAAGGACGCTTACAGTGTCTTCACCCATATTGGCAACGTAAGCCGTTTTTCCGTCTTCAGCGATTCTAAAACCGTGTGGACCTTCGCCTGTTGGGATTGTTTCAACCACTTCATAAGTAGATACATCAATGACTGAAACAGTGTTCTCTCCATTATTGGAAACTGCTGCATAGTTGCCATCGTTAGTGAAAACGATATGAGCAGGGTGACTCCCTACTTCAACTTCTGCAAGTTTTTCACCTGTTTCAGTATCATAAAAAGCTGCAATACCTTTTTCATCGTCACTTTCATTACTCATACTAGTATCACTATCTTCGTCCTGTCCCATCTCCATACTTTCATTGCTCATACTGGTATCACTATCTTCGTCGTGTTCCATCTCCATACTTTCATTACTATCTGAACTGTCTTCAGCATGCCCCTCGCTGGGAACAATTGTTACACCAATGACTTTTTCATCAGGTGAAATTTGTACATTATGTGCGGACCCATCGATGGCAATCGTATCCACAACTTCGTGCGTTTGAGCATCTACTTTGGTTACACTTCCGGTATCGGAAGTGTAATAGGCTTCTGTTTGTTCCTTCTTTTCTTCTTTAGAACTAGATTGACCCTCACTAGATTCTTGTGACGTTGATACGATTTCTTGTTGAGAAGAATTTTGACTACTTGTTGAATCTTCTTGACCACAAGCTGCAAGCAAGAGACTCACTGATGACACTATTGCTAAAATGATTCTTTTTTTCATTTTAATATCCCCTTTTTTACTACGTACTTTTTACTTTTCGTACTATTTTTATTGATCTACAAATGCCTGAATTATTCATAATTTTTCCGTAGGTTTCTGAGAAGATTACGGCACTGTCATTTCATCACGAAAAGGGCAAAAAGATTCTAGCAGGAACCCTTTTGTCCAAAAGCGGGAGTCAATAACGGATACGCTACCGCTATTTTTGAGCTATGAATAATTCAGGCTAATAACAGGTATTTACTTCATCAAATAATCTTTATTTATAACCATACTATTGTAGATGTTTCTTTCTTTCCAAATAGTCTTCCTCAGAAATATTTCCTTTCGCATATTCTTTCTGAAGAATTTCCAAAGGTGTTTCTCTATTAGAACTTTGATTCGGTTGATTGAAAAATAATTTTCCAATCAGAAACACTACCACAACCAACAATAGAATCCAAAAAATTCCCATAAACATCATAGTTCCCATTCCTCCTCTATTAAAAAAATTTAGACATTCAGACATGACTATTCCTCCTTCTCTTTATTAAATTTTTCATCTGATTCAAGGTTTTTACTAGTTCTTAGATCCGTCATTCCTTCTAGATAATAGGGTTTTGAAGGATAATCTTGCCTGCGGAGATACCATATAAGGATGGATCCTATGAATAGGACAAGAGACAAGGCCTGTGAAACACGCAGAAAATCACCAATCCATAGACTATCCGTTCTCATGCCTTCAATAAAGAATCTTCCCGTTGAGTACCAAAGCACGTAACTTAACGCTACTTCCCCTTGTCGTAACAACTGTTTACGATTCCGTAGAATGATAATGATCACAAATCCCAACAAACTCCATAAAGACTCATACAAAAATGTCGGGTGGTAGTAAGTGCCATTAATATTCATTTGTTCAATGATAAATTCAGGCAAATAGAGGTTTTCCAAAAACTGACGGCTGACTGGTCCTCCATGCGCTTCCTGGTTCATAAAGTTTCCCCATCGGCCAATAGATTGAGCCAGCAGTACACTAGGTGCTAAAATATCTAACAGAAGAGCTAAAGGAATTCCTTTTTTCTTTGTATACCAATATACGGTAAATCCGCCTGCAATCAATCCGCCATAAATCGCAATTCCACCATTCCAGATGGCTATGATTTCGCCTGGATTTTGCAGGTAGTACTCCCATTCAAATAAAACATAATAGAGACGAGCGCCAATAAAACCAATTGGAATGGCCCATAAAGCTATATCAATAATGGTATCCTCTGTAAGCCCTCTTTTTTTTGCTTCTCTTGTAGCTAAAGAAATAGCTACAAATAGTGCTACAGCAATGATAATACCATACCAGTAGACCCGAAACGGTCCAACTGAGATAGCAATAGGATCAATTTTACCAAGTAGTCCATTCATTCCTTAATCTCCTTCTTATAAGTTATTTTCTATTGCTCAACTGTCTAGGCAAACTTACTTATAATTGATTACCTACATAATTGAGAGGTACTTTTATCCTATTTCTATAAGGCTAAGTACGGCGCAGGATCTACTCGTGTGTTGTTGTCGTAAACTTCAAAGTGTAAATGAACGCCTGTGGAGGCTCCTGTTGTCCCCATTGTTCCTATCTGCTGACCTTGTGATACTAGTTGTCCAGGGGAAACTAACAAACTACCTGCCTTCATATGAGCATAAAGGGTTTGAAACCCCTTCCCATGATCAATTTTCACGTAGTATCCCCATGAGCTATGGTACCCAGCTACTAGCACTGTGCCACTTTTAGCAGCTACGATTTGACCGCCCCCAGCAAAATCAATTCCACCATGTAACTTACGATCGCCAGTAATCGGGTGGATTCGATAGCCAAATGGTGAGGTAGTATAGCCATTGCTCGGGCGAATAAAATCAGAATTACTGGCCTCCAAAGGTATTTCATTAGATGAAGGATTCTCAGAACCAGCAAGTGAAGAATTAGTAGAGCTGATGGAGCTATCTTGTTTGTTAACGACTATACTTTCTTCTTCAAACTCTTCAGACATGATTTCACCAGCAGAATCTTCAGCTGCTTTTTGAGCCGCTGCTTGTTTCGTCTTTTCTTCTTCAATAATTTTCTCGCGTTTTTCTTCTAATTCGCCTGATAACATACTGGTTTGGGCAGCAACTGCTTGTTGCTCTTTGACAAATGCTGTTTTTTCCAATGCTGTCATATCATAAGCTGCAGCCACTTTAGTAATTTTGTCATCTAGTTCTGATTTTTGAGCTACAAGATTACTTTTATTTACTTCAATACCACTTTTTAATGTTTCAATTGCCAATTTCTCTTCTTCTGCTTTTTTTTCATTTTTTTCGAGAAGATTCTTATCATTTTCTTGAACAATAACGATTTCTTTATTAGCCGTTACCAATTGGTTAACAATGCCTATACGACCAACCAAATCTGTGAAGGTTCCAGAAGAAAATACAACATCTACTAGATTGGAGACATTACCATCTGTTTGTACTGCACGTGCCTGAGACTTTAATTTTTTTTCGCGTTGTAAAATAAGTTCTTTCAAGGAATTAATTTCTGTTTGCAACTTTTCAATTTTCCATTTTGATTCTTCTAAATTTTTTTCTTCTTTTTGTAATTGTAGAACAAATCCGTCAATTTTCAGCTGTAATTGTTTCACATCTTCCGTAAGAGTTTCTTTTTCTGTTTCTAAACTGCCTAGTTGGTCTTCTTTTTCTTGAATGTCACTATTTATCTGAGTCGACTGCGTTTCAAGTTCTTGTTTTTTCTGCTCTAATTGCTCTGTCGTTTCTGCATTTACTGTAAGAGGTAAATAACTTGAATTTATCATTAAAGCAGCAACAAACACACCGGCTAATAGTCTTTTTTGCATATGTACCTCCAATAAGTATTTTTATGGTTTCATTTTTGATCATAGGCTTAAAATTATGTATTGTGTCAAGATTATACAAATAGCCTTTATAAATTATTTATCCTTATACCAAGGGGTATTTCTGTCTATTTCTTCTATTTAAAGTAGTCTTCTATTGTATTTTAAAAGTTCTTACATTAGAGACTATCTATTGAATTTTCCAGATTAAGTACGTCCTTTTTTATTTGATTATAATTAAAAAAAGAGTCTTTCAAAAAAATTGATTACGACAACTAAAAATTACAATGACTATTATTCACTCCCTCACCTTTCCTATTATAGTCATAAAATAGTTTATCCTGGTGAACCCTTTATTCATTTGCTTCCCTACTTCACCACTATACAATTCAATTGTGTGGAAGTTATGTAGTTACTATAAATTTCCTTTCTACATAACATCCACACAATGATTTGTTATTCTATAATTGTTAAGAGCTTATAGTACCTTAAAGGTCAAACATATTACTTAGCTCTTTATTTAACTTACTTGATAAAAGAAAGGATGATTTTAATGGAAACGATTTTATTTTTTATCATTATGATTGTTGGGCACGGATTAATGATGTTTATGATGCCTGGAATGCATGGGGGGCATGGAAAAAAACATAATCATGGCGAAAAATCTTCAGATGATGTAGAACTATTAAAAACAGAAAACGAAGAATTAAAAGAAGAACTGCACGCAGTAAAATCAAAATTAAACAGATAATAGATACGAGGTTTACTAACCATGAAATCAACAGTCATTTACTTATTGGGATTTTTTTGTCTATTCTTTTTCATTCTTTCAGTATCAATTGCCATTACCATCAACTTTACACCGCTATACACATTTGATATCACTTATCTGAACATAGCAGATGAAATTGGAATGACAAAAGAGGTTATATTAAAGAATTACGGTGTATTAATAAATTACTTGAATTTTCCTTGGATAACGGAGCTTAAGATGTCTGACTTTCCAAGTTCTGAAAAAGGCTTATTTCATTTTTTTGAAGTGAAAAAGTTGTTTTTGCTTGATTACGTTACCTTAGTAATCTCCGGTATCGGATCCATTTTATTTCTAAACTATCTAAAAAGAAAAAAAGGAATGTGGAAACTTGTTCGTTTCTTTCAGTGGGGATCCATCATACCGCCACTATTGATTGTCACTTTATTTATCAATTTTGATACACTATTCGTCTTGTTTCATAAAATATTTTTTAACAATGATGCTTGGTTATTCAATCCTAGCACCGATCCGATTATATTAGCTTTACCCGAAGCATTCTTTATGCATAGTTTTATATTGGCATTTGGAGTAATCGAATTTTTGTTTATAATAGGGTATTTCATTTCAAAGAAACAATGGGTAAAATACGAAAAAAAGACTCCTTGAATATATCAAGGAGTCTTTTACACTGGTTTCTCTGCGTACGAATTTATTACAAGTATTTTTATCAAAAGAATTAATTGTGCTATTAAGTTGATTAAACAAAAAGATTACACCTAGAAATCACTCTATAATTGTAGTGTCAAAACCAACATTAAGAAGAAACAAGATGTACTCAGTCGTATCATCAAAATTTCAAATTTTGAAAACTTATTACTTATTTTCCAAGCGTATTTGTTAGTGATTCAAAAGTCATGGTTTCAATTAGATGGATAACTTATTCATATTATTTTTGCATCGCTGAGATAGCCATAAAATATCACTGAACCCTTAAACCCTCTATATGTATAGAGGAAAAAATAGATTTGCCCATCATAGATAAATGCAGCTCGTTCTTCTTCAAAGGCAAGCCTTTAGCAAGATAAATAAAAAGACTATTTTGTTGAATCAACAGATAGTTGTTATTTTGAGGATTTTTATATGAAATATTCACATCTTCTGCACTCACGCAACAGGTGCGCGTTGCTTTAAGTGAAACAGTTATTACCGTCCGATTTTTCTTCTTCATCCACTCTTGTACTGCCTCATCCACTTTAATAGATATAGCCATTTTTCTATCACTATCCTTTTTTAGACTAATCAGGATTTTATCTAATTATACCGCAAATAATTTGGCCGTTAAAATAGACCAATATAAGTTAAGGAGAAAGTAATTTTATATTGCCCCAATAAAAAGAACACATCTCCGGATCCGTTACACTGGTAGTGCCAAAACCACTATTAGTAGGAACTGAGACGTGTTCATATAAACTATTTACTTTATACTGCTTTTTTTTCTAATCGTAAAGTCATCGCGTTAATGGCCACGATAACTGTTGAAATTGACATTAGGACAGCTCCGAAAGCCGGTGCTAACGTAATCCCTATCGGTGCTAAGATACCTGCTGCTATCGGGATAGCGATAAAGTTATAGCCGGCACCCCAAATTAGGTTTTGTTTCATCTTACGCGTTGTTTTATTGGCTAGTTCGATAAACGATTCAATGTCTCCCGGATCGGACCGAACTAAAACGACATCAGCTGAATCAAGGGCTACCTGAGTACCTGCTCCAATAGCCACACCAACGTCAGCCAAGGCTAGTGATGGGGAATCATTCACGCCGTCACCTACCATGATCACTGTCTTGCCTTCTTTTTTCAATGATTCAACTAAATCATATTTGTCTTGCGGAGATTGGTTTGCTTTATAGTCGATTCCCAATTCTTCTGCAACCCCTTGAGCGGCTTTTTCATTATCACCGGTAGCCATAATGGGCTTGATACCCCTAGCTTTCAATACTTCCATAAGCTCTTTACTAGTTGATTTCAATTCATCCCCTAAAGCAACAGCACCGATAGCCTCCCCTTCTTCAACTAAAAGACTAACCGTTGATCCTTTTGGAATCTCAAAATCAACTTTCTGTCCAAATGCTTTTTGACTGATTAATTCATAGCGACGTCCATTTGCTTCACCTTCAACCCCAGCACCGGATACTACATTGATAGAATCAAAGTTAATCGGTTTAACTTTTTGTTTTTCAGCAAATCCTACGATTGATTGCGCAATTGGATGGCTGGATCCTCCTTCGATGCCGGACATTAAGGCAATCACTTCATCTTTACTATAGTCTTTGCTTAACGATTCCGCATTTAAGACTTTAAATTCCCCAGTGGTCAATGTTCCTGTTTTATCTAAAATCATCACATCAGCCTTTGTAGCCAATTCCAATGCTTCACGGTCTTTGACTAGTAATCCGCGGCTTGCGCCTAAACTGGTACTTCGTGAGACAACAAGAGGAATCGCTAACCCCAGAGCATGTGGACAGGCAATTACTAAGGTGGTTACCGTAAAGATAATTGCGGTTTGTACATCGGTTATAAACAGCCAGACTATAAAGGCAATCAAGGCTACAGCTATAGCAACGTAAAACAATGAGCTTGCTACTTTTTTGGCAAGATTCTCTGCTCGAGAGGGTTGGCTTTGTGCCTGAGCAACTAACGTTTGTACTTGGGAGATGAACGATTTGTCGCCGGTTTCTTGTACCTCAATATATAAGACACCTTCTTGGTTTGTTGACCCCCCAATTACTTGGTCTCCAGCATTTTTTTCAATCGGTTTCGATTCACCAGTCAAAAGAGCTTCATTGACTCGTGATTGTCCTCTTTGGATCACGCCATCTGCTGGAATATTTTCGCCAGCCTGAACGCGTATAACATCCCCCACTTGCAGTTGGGATACAGGACGGGATTCGACAGCATCATCTTCCAAAACAACATATGCATCTTTCGGTACTAATTCAGCAAGGGACTTCTGAGCATTTCCAGCTTCTCCTAATGCTTTCATTTCAATCCAGTGACCAAGCAACATAATTAGGAGCAGTGAGGCAAACTCAAAGAAAAAGTCCATCATGTGTTCACCCGTAACGTACCGAGCGATAACGGCATAAACACTGTATAAATAAGAGACACCTATCCCTAGTGTAATGAGCGACATCATTCCTGGATCTTTTTGTTTAAACTCATCAATAGCACCCATATAAAAGGGTTTCCCGCCATAAATTATCAATATGGTAGATAATACAGCAGCAAGGACATCTGAATAGAGAAACGAAATTTGAAATGGCAGGCTAATGCCCATCATTGGAGTCAGTAACATAACAACGATTCCAAGTGGCAGAGATTTTAAGAATATGGCTTTAAAACTTCCATGATGATGGTGTTCGTGACCACTATTTCCGGCATGTCCCTCATGATCATCGTGAGCCATCTTGCTATGATCCATTTTACTGTGATCCATCTTGCTATGATCCATTTTACTGTGGTCTATATGTTCATGATCTGGCTGTTTCCCCTTTTTGTCATTCATAGCTCTTTCCTCCTTTAAAATAATACCCCTAAGCAAAATAATCCCGCTTTTCCTCTATTTCTATACTGTTAGAGGAAAAAAAGTAAGATTTACAAAAATCGTAAAAATAGTGAAGGGTGATATACCCATTTTAGCACCTTATCCATTTATTACAGAATATTTGGTATCAGAAAGAGCGGAGACAAGCTTATCTTTATCAATATCAGATTGGCTTTCAAGAACCGCTTTTTTATTCACCAAATCGATTGCAACTGACTCTACGCCTTCAATGGCTTCAAATCTTTCTTGCACTGTGTTAGCGCAACCTTCACATTTCATGCCTTCTACCAATACTTCTCTTTTCATAATAAATTCCTCTTTTCTTTTATTTTTTATTTCATTTCTTCTCTATTCTATATAGAAGTAGATTTAAATCTTTAGGAAGTTAAGGGACCACCGGACTACCCTAACTGAAAATTATAACGAATTTCTTTGCAACAGTGACAATCAATCGATTCAATGACTCTCCCTAATAAATAAGGAGTATCAGATAATGACGTCAGAAAATCAAGCTGAGAACTACTCTTTTGTCTATGAACAAAGACTATTTTTTTGTGTAAACTATTGAAGACTTTTTCAACAGTTGATTTAGATATAATCTTCTTTTCTATTGTATCTGAGCATTTCTCACATTCTATTCCTTCAATAATCAATCCTGTCTTCATATTTATACTCCCTATCAGTACTATTTTCGTCAGCTATTTAGCTAGTTACTTAACAGAAGAAGGTTTGAATCTTTTTAATCGTAATGCGTTTATTAGTACAGATACAGAGCTAAAGCTCATTGCTGCGGCTGCAATAATTGGACTCAATAAAGGGCCTCCGAAGAGATATAGTAGTCCCATTGCCACTGGAATGCCTAATATATTGTAAGCAAATGCCCAGAATAGGTTTTCCTTGATATTTTTGATTGTGGCTTTACTTAATTCGACCGCTGTTGGAACGTCCATCAAATCACTTCTCATCAAAACAATATCAGCTGATTCCATTGCAACATCTGTACCGGAACCAATCGCGATACCAGTATCCGCTTGCGCTAAGGCTGGAGCATCATTGATACCATCCCCGACCATTGCAACTTTTTTACCTTCAGCTTGTAGTTTTTTCACTTCATTCGCTTTATCTTCTGGCAATACTTCACTCATTACACGATTGATACCAACTTGTTTAGCAATCGCTTCGGCAGTTCGTTTGTTATCTCCTGTAATCATGGCTACTTCAATACCCATTCTGTGTAATTTTTCAATGGCTTTTAAACTATTTTCTTTAACGGTATCAGCAACGGCAATAATACCGGCAATGTTTCCATCCTTCGCAATATACATGGGCGTTTTACCTTGATCAGCTAACTTATCTGAAGCTGCAGCTAAGTTTTCCAACGAAATACGACTTTCAGTCATTAGTTTTTTATTGCCAAGCAATAAATGTTGACCATTAATAATTACTTCAATACCCAATCCAGGAATGGCCTTAAATGATTCTGTTTTAATTAATGCCAAGTTTCTTTCTTTTGCTCCATTCACAATGGCTTCACCCAGTGGATGCTCAGAACCTTTTTCGGCAGAGGCAGCTAAAATCAATAGGTCAGTTTCAGAAAGACCATTTGTAGTCACAATATCGGTTACCTTTGGTTTTCCTTCTGTAATAGTTCCTGTTTTATCAAAAATAATTGTCCCAATTTTATGAGTGGTTTCCAAAGCCCCACCACTTTTAATCAAAACTCCATTTTCGGCTCCTTTACCCGTTCCAACCATGATAGCTGTTGGTGTTGCCAAGCCCAATGCACATGGACAAGCGATAACCAGTACCGAAATCGTAATGGTTAAAGCAAAAATCCAAGATTCTTGTCCTAAGAAGAACCAGGCTAGACCAGCTAGAACAGCTAGAACTATTACAATTGGAACAAAAATACCAGAAATTTGGTCAGCTAATTTGGCAATCGGAGCTTTTGAGCCTTGGGCATCTTCCACCAATTTAATGATTTGAGATAAGGCAGTATCTTTCCCAACTTTTGTTGCTTTGTATTGGAAACTTCCGTTTTTATTAATGCTTGCACCAATAACGTTGTCGCTTGGTTTCTTTTCCACCGGCATACTTTCACCGGTCAACATCGACTCATCGATTGAGGTATTTCCCTCCATTACGATTCCATCAACCGGTAGTTTTTCACCGGGGCGAACAACAATAATATCTTCAACCTGAACTTCATCAATTGCTATTTCCATTTCTTGATCGTTGCGCAATACACGTGCTGTTTTTGGTGCTAGACCCATCAGTTTTTTTATCGCTTCTGACGTTTTACCTTTTGAAACTGCTTCGAAATATTTTCCTAATGTAATCAGCGTTAAAATGACAGCTGCAGATTCATAATAAAGAACCATCGTGAAGCTGGTATCGCCCACATAAATCATATAGGTTCCAAATAGACTATAAACAAATGCGGCACTGGTGCCGAGTGCAACAAGAGAATCCATATTTGGATGTCCTTTAAATAAGGTTTTGAATCCAACCGTAAAGAAACTGCGACCATAATACATGACTGGAAGTGTTAATATTAATTGAGTTAGAGAAAAGGTTATAGGAGACATCATTGGATCAACAATTTCTGGTAGTGACAAACCTAACATATGCCCCATGGCAATATATAGTAATGGTAATGTGAAAATAGCCGACATTAAAAATCTGTGCCACATCTCTTTAATATGCTGTTGTTTTTTTTCACGGTCCAAATCGACTGCTGCTGCAGAGTCGACTTCCTCATGAGCTTCATACCCAGCATCGGTTACGGCTTTTGTTATATCCGATACATTCAATACGGTTGGATCATACTGGACTGTCATTTTTTCAGTTGCCAGATTAACAGCTGAGTTGTTCACCCCTGCAAGTTTTTGCGTTGCCTTCTCAATGGTTTGTGCACAAGAAGAACAAGTCATTCCTTCTATGTTAAACGTCTTTTGAAGCGTATTTGGTTTCGCTGTATACCCTGCATCTGTTACAGCTTTTTGAATATCTGATTCTGTCAAAGATAATTCATTAAATTGGATAGTCATTTTTTCAGTAGCTAAATTAACATTTGCTGCTTTTACACCTGGTAACTTACTTGTAGCTTTTTCAATTGTTTGTGCACAAGAGGCACACGTCATACCCTCTATGCTAAAAACTTTATTTTCCATTTTATCCCTCTTTTTCTTAGTGATGGTGCAAGTGGCATTCGCATTGTCCCGGTGCACATTCGCATGGTACCTCATCCAATGCTGTGTTTTCTTTTTCTTCCAATAGTTTTTTTAGCATATCAATATCTACCTTGCTTAGAGTAGCTTCAGCTATCATGTTACTGATAACATGACCCGATTGCTTATTACAGACTCGAGAAAGGACATCATCCGTATACAAATCCATACTTTCTTCTTCAGTAACCGCCGCTGAATAAATAAATTTATTCCCCTCTTTTATAGTCTGCAAGGCGCCTTTATCGACTAAACGACCGATCAATGTTTTGATAGTAGCTGCTTTCCACTGTTTTTTATTTTCGAGAATGGCCGTGATTTCTCTACTGGTAACCGATTCATTTGCCCAAGCTACACGCATAATTTCCCATTCTGCATCTGTTATTTTTATTGAAATAGTTGTCAACATATTATTCTCTCCTTTCGTTTACATATGTAATCTTTCTTGATATTTATAGTTTACATTCGTAAACAAAATATGTCAAGTAATTTATTAACTTTCATCTTTTCTTATTTAGGCATTTCAAAATTTTTGATCCATTCTCACTATTTTCATTAAGGTATTACGTTTATTTTGTCTCACAAGTAAAAAAGCCCTACCTAATAGAACCATTAGGCAGAGCTTTTAGGATTAGAATTGTCTTAAATAATTGTACGAATAATCTTTATCTATCCTTTATTCTTGGGATAATTCATCTTCAGTAACCCATTTATGATTTTTTACCATTTCCCCACCATCTGTTGGTTGATAGTCCAGCATATAAACGGTTGTCTCTTCAGCAGAATCTATGGTAGCAGTCGCACCTTCCATGCCTTCCATGTGGCTTGCCTCTAGAGTTACTTCTGTTCCTTCGCTTAAAGGTTCTTCTTGATTACGCGCTTCTGGTATTTCTTCTTTTAAGACCCATTTATGGTTTTCTACTATGGAATCCCCGTTCGTTGGTTCGTAAGTCACCTCATAGGCAACTGTATCAAATGCACCCACAATTGTTCCGGTAGCCCCTTCCATGCCGGCCATATGGTCGGTTTGGATAGTCACCGTGTCTCCAACTGGATAAGTTGGATTTTCTGCCTCTTGTAGACCTTCTGGTATTTCGCCAGAATCATCATGCATCATGCCTCCCATATCGTCCATACTTTCCGATTCATTCATCATATCAGACTCGGAACTATTTTCAACAGTTGGAGTACTGGATTGTTCACTTGTATCAACAGATTCTTGGTTGCCACTATCTTGGGGTGTGCAAGCAGCTAGCAGAGCTAAAGAGGATAAGGTTATTACCCCACTAATAATTTTCTTCTTATTCATAATCTACCTTCCTTTCGTTACGTCTGTAAACTTATACTGAGAGTCTAACTTTTTTATACGGAAAAATCAAATGATTCAATTTTTAGTAAGAATCGACTCAAATTAATTTTTTGATAAGTATTAAGAAAGTAAATGAAATTTTCGCCAAAATTTTAAAGTAAGCAAAAAAAATTAATTAATAGGATATTTGTTAAACTAATAAGCTATTAATGCAAGTATTTAAGTTAAGCTCTTTAGAACTTTTCTATTAAAATGCATTAATTTTAAGTTAAGAGAAACTTTTAGATGAGTTATATTTAGCTATTTTAGATAAAGAAGTTCACTACTGTTACATAAATATAGCTCATACAATACCAATAAAAAAAGAAACAGTATACTTACTAGAACGATTAAATGCATGAAATTACGTATAAACGTGTATCAAATAGAATAAGGGCTACCCTATCCTACATTAATTACCTAACGAATCACTTTTTTTGTATAGGCTATTTTTAGGAAGCTCATCAATTTAAACGACGACTTCCAGTTTCAGATTTCCGCCTACAAATTCCACAATATCACTTAATATTTGTGTTTCCTTTTTTTACTCAAGAAATATAAGATCATTTTTTTCCAGTTAGAGTCGCTAATTCAGATTGAGTTAACTGTTTTTCTTCTCTAATTCTTAAAAGAATGTTTGCAGCTTGATAGCTAACTTCCGTTTCTTTCCATGCTTTAGCAAATTCTGGGACACCCTTTTGGGTATCAAAGTAGTGTTTTAATCTATTTTCCATCGTTTTCACCCTTTCTTTCTAGGTAGTCTTTACGATACTCTTTTGATTTAGTAATTTCTCTTGAAGGAGTTTTTTTGTGAAACCATGAGTAATAGTATACTTGCTATTGCTCTTATGGAAATATAAACACCTAAAAATATTGCTTGAGAATTTTACTTTAAGTAGGATTATTCAGTCCTTTAAGACATTATTCCATATTGACTATCGATAAGATAAGAAAATAATTGAAAATCCTATTTTAACTATGGAATTGACCGATATTTTTCTACCTTTCTATAGCGATAATAAAGAAAAGTTATGTAGATTAAATAACTCCATAAAATCTACATAATTCATTGTTATATTGATACAGGTTAATCGGCGTAATCATTGCTCTACGGAACCGCAAAGATTTATTGTGGCAAGGCGAAGCGGCCTTTAGCTATATGATCTGGTATTCAGTAGGAATTTTTTTTATAGAAGGCATGCGAACCGACAGCTTATGGATTGGTGATTTACTCCGGGTGTCACGAGGGCTATCTTTGATTCTATTTACTGGTGCCATTGGGATTTGTATATACCTCAGAAGAGATTACCCCATTAAATCCTACTATTTAGAAGGATGGCGACTCAAAAAGGAATAATAAACAGAGACTAGCATGGGTGAATAATAGAAGAGGAGGTGTTAAATATGTGGAATTGCGGGAATTTATTTACACAAGAAGGAATGGGTTGGATGATGTAGATGGGACTATTTTGAATTGTACTGATTGTCGTAGTATTGTACCTTGACATAAAGCTCCTCTCCGACTGGACAAATAATCGAAGTGGAAAAGAGACCCCACTGGAATTTCTTCAAAAAGAATTCGCTAGAGGAAACATCCCGGAAGAAGAGTACTTGAAGAGAAGAAAACATTTGGGGTGAACTAGAAAAAGTGTGCAGATAAGAGAAGTGGAGCGCAATCCCAATTAAAAAATATCTAAAAAGTGTAAAACCTTTTACCATTATTATTGTCTCCCTGCTGATTATTGTTTCTGTGTTATCAGCGGTCATCTTTGCAGTACAAAATACGCAAAATGAAGCGAGCAAGCTATATGCAGTGATTTCTATCAATGGAGAGGAAGTAGACCGTTTCCTTTTGACAGAAAATGAGGAAAACCAGCTAATCACCTATTATCCGGCTCCCGGGAAGTATAATATTATCGAGATTGATGGGGAGCGGATTCGTAACAAGGAAGATAACAGCCCCCGGCAAATCGCTGTACGGACAGGCTGGATTCAAGATTCTGGACAAACTATCCTTAACTTACCCCATCGATTGATTATCGAAATCGTGTCCGATAATCCAGAAGAGGCAGAGATTGATGTCATTTCCCAGTAAAGAAGTTAAAACCACTCAAAAAGCACTCCAACTGATTTAGAAAGCTGCTGATAAGGTCAGATAGAAATATCTGTCTTTTTTGTATTTTTGTGGAAAAGAAATGCATACAAGGAAGGGATGAACATATTTCGGAATGAAGAACAGCTCATTACGAGCCCAAGACGGGTACGTACCGACATATCACCCAAGAGCTGCGCCGCCAAGGCCAGCACCACAACCATAAAAAGGTTCTGCGGCTCCTGAAGTAGCTGGGACTGAAATGTACAAAATCCACCCGTAAGTCCCGCCGCTACAGATTTTACAAGGGGGACCGTGGGCACATTGGCGGATAACCGCCTGAATCGTTGCTTCACTTCCACCATCTCGCTCCAGAAACTGGTGACGGACATCACGGAGTTCAATTAACTGGGAGAGGAGAAGTTCTACCTCAGCCCATTCCTGTACCTCTATAACGGATAAGTGATCAGCTATGGTATGGGATAGTTTAAATAGTACAGAGAATAAAAGGAGAAGCTGCTTACAGATGAAAATAACAGATATACTAAAAATGGGTCATTTAAACTACAGCGAACCCTTGAATCAGTCACGAAACGTAAAAGGGATCACCGATAATTCAAATGAAGTCCGCCCTGGCTATATATTCATAGCAATCAAAGGGCACAAGGAAGATGGGAACATCTATACCCAGCAAGCCATTCTAAATGGGGCAATCCTGATCATTGGCGAAGATGATTTCACTAATTTAACCGTTCCCTATTTGAAAGTAAAAAATGCTCGAAAGACATTGGGTCAAGTGGCAAAGAAATTTTATAAAGATCCCTCAAAAAATAAAATTATGATCGGCATTACTGGGACAAATGGCAAAACAACAATCGGTTTCTTTATTAAACAGCTATTAGAAAAACAGGGTTACAGCGTTTCCTCGATTGGGACCATCTACAATGAAATCAATGGGAAAAGAATCCAATCCGTCAATACGACACCAAATGCAAAAACAATCAATCAATTGTTAACAGCCTCAACGGACCAAGTTGTGGTCATGGAAGTTTCCTCTCAAGGCTTAGCACAAAACCGTTTGGAGGGAATCCAGTTTGATTATGCTTTATTTAATAATTTACAGCATGATCATTTAGATTATCACGGCACAATGGAAGAATACTTTGAATGCAAAGCCTTGTTGTTCGAAAAACTTAAACTGGATGGTACAGCCATAATCAATTATAATGACCGCTGGGGCAAAAAACTGACCGAACGTTTGACTGCACAAGGAAAAAAAGTCATAACCGTTGGCGAAGAACCAACTAATCAGGTTCAAATTTTAGCTAAAGAGCTAAATAACGTTTCAGTAAGGTATAAAAATAAGGAGTATAACTTGCGTACACCCTTACCTGGAGTGCATAATTTAGAAAATTTAACGATGTCTAGTTGTGTCGCTCATGAACTAGAAGTACCTTATGAGCAAGTCACAACGTATATGTCGCAGTTTTCCGGTATTGCAGGACGATTTGAAATTTTTCACTTAGCCAATAAGGTAACGGTCGTCGTTGATTACGCTCATACACCAGATGCTCTGGCGACCTCGATCAATACAGCCATCAGCAATGGTGCAAAACGCATCATAACCGTATTTGGGTTTGCAGGCAATCGTGATGAATCCAAGCGAAAAGCGATGTTAGAAAATGTTTGCCGGTTAAGTACGTATGCTATTTTAACGGTAACCGAACTTTTTGGTTCAACAATTGACAACTTATATTCCGATTATATATCCATCCAAAAAGAGTGTCAGGTAGAAGAGAAAACGAGTATCATCATGGATCGAACATTAGCTATTCAAAAAGCGATTTGGGAAGCTCAATCAGGTGACTGGGTGTTATTATTAGGCAAAGGACATGAGCAATACAAAGAAAACTACTCTTTAAAGACTAAAACAGATCAAGAAACCGTACAATATTTGCAAGGACAAGGGAATCAGCTCTCAACCTTAAAAACGTTGATCGGTAATGAGAAAGAGTTGATTAATAAGTTACAACAAGGAAGAGAGAACTGACGATGAGCCATAACGGAAAAGAAAAAAATTCTTGAAATCATTCGTTAGAATCCTTTTATAGCAAAAAACTTACAAAAAATAAGCTTGGAATTAATAAAATATGTTTAATTAGATACACTATTAATGTTATAAAAACATGTATCGGGAATCCTATTCCAATAGGGTTCTTTTTTTATATCGCTCTTCAACACATGATTTCGTGGTATATCAAACAAAATCATGTATCGCTTTTGTAAGAGGAAAGGGATTTTAAATGAGTTACAACGTCCAACCATTAAGAATGCAACAAGAAATAAACGACTTTTTATTCTGTTTGAGACGCAATAACAACGCATATCGAGATGTTTTTCTGTTTTTGATCAATATTAATAGCGGTTTGCGCACAGTTGTTTTTCCTTATTAAAAGTGATTATTTAGATTACATTCCAAAGTAGAAAGAAAAGTTACTAAAAACGTACAGTGATATTGAAATCGTTGTTACTACATATGGCTTTTTCAAATAGCGGTAATAACTGATTATTTCGTTTTATTCGTAAACTCCTTTAATAAATTAATGTGCTTTGAGGTAATAAGAGTGTGGCTACTATATTAGTATCCTCTAATAAACTAATCATTTTTTATTTAGACAAAAATCTTTTTCTGTAATGAAATAATTTTTTTTTGCGATTCTTTTCAATTTTTGAAAAAAGATTACCTTTTATCTTTCTTATTTTGCTGCTGAAGCTGCACTTGTTACACTTTTAGCTCGCATCATATACATTCTAGTAGCCATTTTACTACCTTGCATAGTTGCTTTACCGGATCCCGTTCCATACCACATGCTTCTTAGAACACTCGGACCGCGAATAATTAATACACCAAAACCAATTAGCAACATAAAGCTGTACCATTCAAAGGTTGTACTAGATAATACTTCTACAATTCCTACCATTAATCCCATTTGGACAATAATACTCACGATTTGACTTAAAAATTCGCGCCACCATACAGACATGTAATTATATTCCTCATTAATAATAGATATTGCTGCCCAAACGCTCAACAACTCCAACAAGACAAGATCCGCATGATAAATACATATTTTGATTAAAAAGGTCGCAAATACAATCAGTAAGAATAACAGTAAGATAAGTGTACTGATAACATTAGGAGCGACTTGCGAGACGTCTTCTATGTTAATAAAAGAATTGATTTTTTCTGCAGTCATACCACCAATTGAACTAAACATCCATTCTCCTAATGGATAGACAATCATATCGAGCGAAAAAATTAAAATTAACGGTAGAATTAGTACCATTGCACTAGCCTTAAAGGAATCGACAATCAATCCCCATACAGAAGCGTCTCGACTGCCTTCCGCTTCAGATAATAAAAAAATCAATACTTTAGCTAAAGCGATGGTAACTAGCATAACACCACCAAATGCTATGAATATTCCATACAATTGAGAGAAAAAACCACTCAGTGCATTGTGATCAAAAATAAGCTTTCCTAAAAGGTTAAAGGTTGTTTCTAGCAAATCTGTAATCCAGTCTGAAAACATTTTGGAAATCCTTTCTCCCATATTTACCACTCACCTTCTTCAACAGAATTCAGTTTCCACTCTCCATCTTCTATATTCATTTCAATCTCTACCAAACTTGGTGTAATTGTAGAAATACTTTCAATTGAAGCACTGTGATTTACTGTCTCCAATTCAGGATTTACGTTACTTTCCTCAATGCTAAATTCTTGCCAAAAAACACCATTATCATAACTTTCTTCACTTTCTCTTAAAAAAAACAAATTTTTACTAAATACAGAATCTGTATTAAATTCATATTCTTCAATCTCTTCAGTAATTTTTTCTTGGTAGCTTTCTGTTAAATAAGGAAAAACATCCTCTTCTAAACGAGCTTGTAAATCATCATTATCTAAGTCCGAAAAACGTTCTCGCTCTTCGTGTAGCGTCAAAAAAATTTCTAGCTGGTTTGTGCTCTTTTCTATTGCTTCTTCTTCGTTAAATCCGCATCCGGATAAAAAGAATGAAACACTCAATAACATTAACCCTTTCGTTCCTTTAATCATTTTGTCACTACCTTCCTTAGTTCATTGACTTAAAAAATCCGGCCGCTTCAGTTATTATTTCTTGTTCTTTTTGCTCTTTTGCTTTTTCACGTTCTTCAGACTGTTCCTTTTCTCGTTCGGTTCGATTCTCAGCGTCTGTTTTCATGTAGGCTTGATAGTTTTCTTTATCTTGTTCGAATTTTTCTAGTTGTTCAGCTGTAGAATGTGGTGTGTAGTCACTTTGATTCAATAAGAATTTGGGTTGCGGAAACAACACGAATTGAAAAGCTTTTTTCGCTTGAATGGGGCGTTTGTTCTGAAAGACAATTAAACTCGTATCATCTGCCATTTGCATAATTTCACCAGCCGTCATTAAATCTCTTCCCGTGTAGCTTTGATTTTCGCTGGAACTGCTAGAATTGTTCTCTTTCCCATGTTGTGTGCTCTCAGACTCGGTTTCAACCTTTACGGTAGCTTTATCCAATAAGCGTTTAAAGTACTCTGCAGTAGTCGAATTCGCAGCGTTTAAGCACGTTTTCACGGCACAGTTTCCTAAAATACTTTCCGCTTTTTTATCGCCATATTTATCCTGCAATTGCGTCAAAGTTTGAATAATAGTGGCCACTCCAATTCCATACCCTCGACAAGTAGCTAAAAATTCTTCATATCCTGGAAACTTACCTAAGTTCACAAATTCATCTAAAATAAAGTTCACTGATTTCGGCAATTTTGAGTGGTTCTCAGACGCAAAATCATAGAGTTCGTTAAATAACTGGCTAAAAAAGATATTGATTAGCCCTTCCCATGATTGATCCATCACCGGAATAATCACGTAAAGCACCATCTTTTTGCGTCCAATGTCTCGTAAATTAAAATCGCTAAATCGTGTGAATTCGGCGACTTCATCATCCACAAAGTCGGATATTGTTGTTAGAAGGGACATAATGATACTGCCTTGCATGTCTCCTTTGGCTTTTTTATAGCCTAATTCATACGCTCGTCTAGCTGGGTGCTTGCGTTCAAGTTTTAAAAACTCTTCATCTAAGCCACTTTCGCCATCCTCATCTGATTCAGGGTCGAACTCTTGTAAAAAGTCTAAGATGCCCTCCATATTTCGTCTTTCAGGAGGCAATTCATACTTCACGAACAAAATAAGAGCCTTTAACAGTGCTCGTTGTGAGTAATACCAAACGTCTCTTTTACTGTCTTTGTTAGCACTGTCCACAATTTTAGTCGCCACTGT
>Ga0247816_10000204_pt1 | contig 36200 bp, 34 predicted proteins | sample UWRJL209509C1_FD_179930 | JGI IMG/M metagenome (GOLD analysis project Ga0247816, IMG submission 179930) | Plant litter microbial communities from Arlington Agricultural Research Station in Wisconsin, United States - UWRJ-L209-509C-1 | ecosystem: Environmental > Terrestrial > Plant litter >...
CTCGCAAAATCTAATAAGATTTTACGCGGGCCAATAGCTCAGCTGGTTAGAGTAGAAGACTCATAATCTTTTGGTCGATGGTTCGAGCCCATCTTGGCCCACTGGATAATCAAGCCTTTAGACTTAAAACTCTAAAGGCTTTTTTAGTTTTAAAACGTTTACTCAAGTATTACTCGAGCGGTTTTAAAAAAGAAACAATTATCCAAGCAACATTCTTTTTGAAATAAATTATGATTATATTCGACTATAATCTAGCTATATGGAAGTGATTTGTTTTGAAGATCAGGCATTTTTTGCAATGATTGAAAAAGTTGTTGCACGATTAAGAGCAAATGAGGTTATACCTGAAGCAAACAAATGGATAAGTCCTGACGAAGCATTAAAGATGCTCAATGTCACGCACAAGGCTACCTTACAAAGATTAAGAGATACAGGAAAGATTAGGTATACTCAACCGCAGAAGAAAATCATTCTATATGATAGAAATTCTATAATAGAATACCTTGAAAATAATTCACGTGATACCTTTTAACTATGAGACCGGAAAAGGAATTTAATGAGGAGGAATATATTGAATGGCTTAATCATGGCTATTATCTTTCGAAATATGCTCCTGAGATGGCAGATTTAATTGTCCATGCTAAAGGCGACACCAGCAAATTGAACGCTCTACAGGATGGTAGGAATATTTATTTAGATGAAGAATTTGAGGAATTGAAACCTGATTGGCTTACGAAGGATGATTTTGATAACAACGATGAAAAAGAAAAAGGCTTAGATAAAGATAATGAACCAGAAATGTAATTATACTTCTCGTTCTACCCCCTGTGATGGTGTTGTTATATCAATATTGTTTTGGCTGTATTCGCTACTCACGACAAAAGCTGCGATAGAGGCAGATATTTGTTCGTCTATATCTTTTTCAGTAGCATCAGGGCTTGGGTTTTCTTTGGTAGCCTGCTCCTTTGCATCAACTCCTTTACTATCGGGATGGCTGTTTTCCTGTACGAAAGCATTAATGCTTGCTTTAATTTCTTCATCTTTCTGAGTTTGCTGACCGCTATTTTTACCCTGATATTGTTCATATAATCCTTTAACTCTGGCGTATTCCTGCGACTGGTCTAATGTTTTATGATCCTTTGCAGCCTCAATAAACTGTTCTGTTGTCATTTCAGTATATTTTGCACCATGTACCCTTGCATCTGCTTTTTCTAATACTTCTTTGGCTGTTGCGTCATCAGCATAGGTCACTTCATCTGCTACCCGCGACATCATTTCTTTTTGCAATTCTGATTTCTGGTTTAACATGGATTGCTTTCTTTGCTCCCGTGTAAACTCAGGCGCGGGTTTAAATCCTGGGGGATGATAGTCTAATTTGTAGCCCTTATCAGGCGGCAGGTTTTCAATGTCTTTATCAATTTGGTTTAAATGTGCGGATAAAGCGCTTAGGTGTTTATCAAGCTCTGCAAATTCCTTAGGCAATTTAAATACGTTTTGCATATAAATTTATATTGAATTATATATTTAACTTATGCTAATATAAAGATAATCCCTTTATTATTAGGTGCTTTCATGAACTTTGGAACAGACGAAGAAATTAAAGCTAATTTTGAAAATGGCGCATACCCTGAAAGCTTTATACGGTATTTAAGAGATTCCAATAAGGAGTGTCTTAAGTGGTCGGATATAGAACACAATTTAAAGTATCCTGAATATGACGTAATAGTAGACTTCGTCACGACGCAATATTTAGGCTATATCCCGCCTAAGTATTTTACGATCAAGCCCGCTATTAGGCTTAAAGAAATGATCTATAAATATAAAAATGGTCAAATGGATGGCGATGAATTTGGGGATGGTTGCGCTAGTAGTGCCATTCAAATGAGAAATATTGAAATGAATGAAAGCGGCCATGTAGATTTCTATGATGCGAGCGTTTATGAGAAATATAAAACCCATTTCCCTGAGAATGCGACCCGCGCACGTAAGCGCATTACAAGAGTTTTAGGATATGAACCAAGACTAGAACATTCTGCCCTTGTAGAATTGCACATGCGTAACCTGTATGCTTCGGATGAATTGCATTTTCCGGAGGATCAAATTTCTACAACAGATATACAATGTGCCACGATCATTAAGTTTCGTGAGGTATTAACGGCAAAAGGTAAAGATGCCGCTTTTGCTTCATATTTTACAGCTAAGGATTTAATCAAAAGGTTCAAATAATTTTTTGAGCTATTTGTTTTGAATTTATTTTATTGCTCGTATCTTAGATCATCTCACTTGCTTCCAGTCCTTTAACGCTAATTCCCCCGTTCTCAAATTATGAATAATTATGATTTAGACGATGCACTTGTGCAATTCGTCAACGATCCATTGGTTAGCCCGTGGACGCTTCGCCATGCCTTTGAAGGTGTGCAAATTTTTGGTGGTATTGGTTCGGGAAAAACTTCTGGGTCGGGTCGAACCATTGCGATGAAATATCTAAAATATGGTTTCGGTGGGCTTGTCTTGACCGTAAAGCATGACGAGGTTGATACATGGAAAGAATATTGTGAAGCAGCAGGACGGATAGATGATTTGCTTATTCTCGAACCAAGCGGAAAATATAATTTCAACTTCCTGACCTATGTTTCTGAAAGCGTTGGCAAGAAAGAAGCGCTGACAGAAAATGTTGTTGAGGTTCTTAAAACTGTTATTAAAGCAAGTCAAGAAAAGGACGGCGGCGGTAATGACAATGCATTTTGGGAAACAGCTTTAGACATGCTCATGTTTAATGTTATTGACCTATGCAAGCTTGCTTATGGACAGATTACGGTTCAACTTCTTTATGATATTGCCAATACATTGCCGCAAATGGAATTAACGACAAAAACACCAGAGCAAAAAGAAGCAGATAGTAAAAAAGCTACCCCCTTCAAAACCGCCCATGCCCTTGCTGTCGCAAATGTCGAAAAGGAGCTTAAACAATGGCATAAAGATTTGAGCGAGGAATACAAAGAGAAATTGAAAAAAACTGGCTCAATCAAGCAAGCCTATTTAAGTGACCTAGCCAATGCAAGATTACTTAATACTCTAAACCAGTTTTTCTTTATCACGTTGAAAAATCTGAATGACAAAACAAGATCAATCATTGATTTCATGTTTTCAGGATTTCTGTTCCGATTGTTACGTGAACCTATCTATTCTACATTTTGCAAAAACACTTCCAATATCGCACCGGAAAATAGCTTAAACGGAAAAATCATCGTTTTGAATATGCCTGTCAAAATCTATAATAAGGTAGGTCGTGACTGCCAGATACTATTTAAATATATCTGGCAACGGACGATGGAAAAAAGAAGGACAAAAGACAATAACCGTCCTGTCTTTTTATGGGCTGACGAAGCCCAAAACTTCATCCATGAACATGATGCAGATTACCAAGCAACCACAAGGAGCAGTCGGGTTTCAACTGTCTACCTGACGCAAAACCTGCCAAATTACCTTGCTGCATTGGATGGTAAACGTGGGGAATATAAGGTTAAAAGCTTCATCGGTACACTTGGCACCAAGATATTTCATGCAAATTCCGATTTAGATACAAATATCTATTCTTCTAATCTGGTCGGTGAAAAAGAATATGAAAGAACGCAACAAGGTATGTCTGGTGGTGAAGAAAACACTGGATATTCTGTGAATAGAACAAGTGCTTTTGAAAAAGTAATGAGGCCTGAGGATTTTGTAGGCTTAAAAAATGGTGGCAAAAAGAATAAAGAAATCGTGCAAGGACTGGTGCATGTACAAGGCTCCTCAATTTTCGCAAATGACAATTTTTATATAGTTAAGTTCTTACAAGACAGGACTGCAAACATTTAAACCCATAATATAACCCAACAACATGAAAAAAAATCTCTACTACCGCGCCGTTTCTGGCAGGAAAAATTCAATTAAAGATATGATAGGTGCCTTTTTTTATGGCTTATCAGGTTATCCGCGAATTTTACTTGAAGTTTTTATCCGTAAAAACTTTGGTGAACGATATTTTACATTGTCTGCCGCAAGTGTAAATTTTATCGTTCTATTTTTTATACCTTTTTTCATGGATATGATACCTAACAGGGGGTATTACGGTGGATCAGATACATCATTTGGAGATGTCATTTTAAAGAATATAACTTGGTATTTATTTCTTGCCACCTATATTTATTTCTGCATCCTGCGATGGAAAGAGATAAAAAAATCAAAGAGAATTTACGACTTTACCAGATATAGTTTATCTGACGGTACAACTGACCCAAGACTTTCGTCTATTAAAATAAACGGTAAACAAGTAGATAACCGGACACTGGAAACTCTTATTGAACCCGCCTTTTTCTTTGTAATTGGCGTTATTCTTTTAATATGTGTTCAGAAGATTGGTCTATTACTAATATTAGCGAGTATTATTTATTCTTTAAGTTATTATTATGCTTACCGTCATGGGGATAACTTTGTTTTAGATAAAATTGATGAAATGATCTCAATCAAAAACATGTACAAGTCTTTCGTAGATGGACTTAACCCGGATGAAACTGACGGTTTTAAAACACGCGGGGAACGGCCTAAAGATGCAGGATACCGTAGAAAGTTAGTCGAGGAAATGATCGTCGATGATGATGACGATGACAACTTTGCAGTGTAAATAAAAGCTTCTAAGCAGTGCTTAGGGAAGATGTCTGATGCTAATATCTTGACTGAGCTTACTCGCTTGGCTTACACTGCTTGGGCTGTGCAATATTATTTGTGATATACTGAGGTTTACAAAAGATAAAAGTACAAAGCTGTGCAGGTCAATTCGTATAAATTACTGATATGATAAGGATGATACAGAGTAGCTCCGAAAATCACGCTAAAAAATATTTTTCGGATGCCTTACAGAAATCAGATTACTATTTGAACAACACAAACGATCAGGAGCTGCAAGGGCAGTTTCTTGGTCGTTTGTCTCAACGTATGGAAATATCTGGTGCTGCTACTAAAGACAAGTTCTTCGCGCTGTGTGAAAATATCAATCCGGCAACAGGTAAAGCGTTGACACCGCGTACCCGTGAAGATCGCACAATTGGTTATGATATAAATTTCCATTGTCCCAAATCCGTATCAGTCATTCATGCCCTGTCTAAAGACAATCATATACTAGAGGTGTTTCAATCAAGCGTAAACGAAGTGATGCGGGAAATCGAGGCGGACAGTATGACTCGCGTAAGGCAAAATGGTGTTTATGATGATCGTAAAACAGGGGAATTAATTTGGGCTGAGTTTACCCATCAAACCGCACGCCCTGTCGACGGCTCTACCCCTGACCCGCATTTGCATAGCCATTGTTTTGTTTTCAATGCTACGTGGGATCAACAAGAGCAACGGATTAAAGCCGGACAGTTCAAAGATATCAAAAGGGATATGCCATTTTACCAATCTCGCTACCACAAAATTCTCGCTGATAAGCTGACGGATATAGGCTATCAGATAAGAAGGACAGATAAATCTTTTGAGATTGAGGGCGTACCGAAAAGCGTTATCGAGATGTTTAGCAAGCGTACCAATGAAATTGGGGAATTTGCCAAAGAGCACGGCATTACCAATGCCGCACAATTAGGCGAATTAGGCGCACGTACTCGTTCCAAAAAGCAAAAAGGGTACACAATGGATGAATTGAAACAGGACTGGCGCAAGCAAATTCAGGAGAATATGATTTATGAGGATGGCGAAGAAAATTCCTCCATTCGTTACGCGCCTAAAAAATTACAAGTTCAACTGACACCAAAGGAATGTGTCGATTTTGCACTGGATCACACCTTTGAACGTGCCTCGGTAATGGATAACAGGCGTATTTTGGCGGTTGCCTACAGGCAAAGCATAGGCAGACGTTCAGTTTCACTCGATGACATTACCAAGGATTTTGAAGCTAATGAAGAACTAATCCATATTCAGGAAAAGAACCGGACACTCAGCACGACTAAATTAGTCCTGGGCGAAGAGCAAAAAATGGTTGCAATGGCACGGAAGGGTCAAGGCAAGTTTGAGCCTTTATTCAGCAAATTGCCAAAAATCCGGCTCAAAGATCAACAGGCAGAAGCAGTCGGCCATATCCTGACAACCAAGCATCAAGTATCAATTATCCGTGGTGGTGCGGGTACAGGAAAAACCACGGCCATGACCGAAGCTGACCGCCTAATCCAAAAGACAGGTAAAAAAATGCACGTCTTTGCCCCCTCAGCCGATGCCGCGCGTGGTGTATTGGTAAGTGAAGGGTTTAAGGATGCTGAAACAGTAGCAAGGCTATTAATAGACGAAAGACTACAGGAACAATTAAGGGATCAGGTGATCTGGATTGACGAGGCTGGGCTTCTCGGCACCAGAGATATGACAGCTATTCTGAACATTGCTGATAAGCAAAATGCCCGTTTGGTCCTCGGGGGTGATACAAGGCAGCACGCAAGCGTTGTCCGTGGCGATGCTCTTCGTATTCTAAATACGGTCGGGGGCATACGTACAGCCGAAATAACCCGGATTTACCGCCAAAGAAGCGAAGAATACCGCGCTGCCGTTGAAGACTTATCAAAAGGCGCGGTGAGTGAAGGCTTTGCCAAGCTTAACAACATAGGGGCAATCAAGCGTGTTGACCCTTTAAAGCCGAATGATGAGCTTGTGGACGATTATATTAAAACTGTACAAAAGGGTAAATCTGCCCTCATTGTCTCGCCTACCCATAAACAAGGGAATGCTGTAACGGATAACGTAAGAAAGCGGCTGCGTTCCATCGGTGAGCTTGGAAAAAAAGAAGTAGCGGTAACGAAGCTGAATAATCTGAATATGACGGATGCACAAAAATCCGACTTGCGGAACTTCCAAAAGGATCAGCTTATTTTCTTTAACCAGAACATGCCGAAGATCAAGCGCGGTAGCCTATGGTCTGTAAAGGACGTTTCTAATAACAACGTCATCATCAGAAGCAAAGAAGGTAATGAACAAGCCCTTCCCCGTGATCGTGCCAAAGATTATGAGGTATTTTACAAAACGGAAATGCCGATTTCTAAGGGGGACAAGGTAAGGATTACTAAAAACTCTTTCGACCAGGAAGATGAACGGTTAAATAATGGTACTCACCTTGAAGTGCTTTCCGTTTATAAATCTGGAAAAATTCTCCTACACAACCCGAAAAGCAAATTGAAATATACAATTGATAAGAATTTCGGACATATCGATCACGCCTATTGTACAACGTCCCATTCTTCACAGGGTAAAACCGTTGACGAGGTGTTTATATCGCAACCTGCCTCAACCTTTACGGCTACGGACGCAAAGCAATTTTATGTGTCTGTCTCCAGAGGTCGGGATTCGGCAACAATTTACACCGATGACAGCGAAGCATTACTAGAACATGCCTCGCAAGTCGGTGACAGAAAATCTGCATTGGAATTAGTCATTAATTACGATGAGCATTTAAAACATGTTCAGAGAATGGAACAGGAAAAGCAGCAATTAATTGAACAAGAAAATAACACGAACGGAATAGATCAGCATCTAAACAGATTTAAAGATTATGACCCAGAACTTTGATTTTAACTTTAATCCTGACGAAGAAGAAAACGCAGTTAATGCGGATGATCCGCATTACAAGGTATTTTCTTCTATCGGTCATGTACGCAATCTTTGCCTTACGTGGCCTAACGGAAACAGGAAATTTTTAAACTATGCTTATCTCGTGTCTGGTAGTTATTCTAAGGATGAAAGCAGCATCACGCTAGTTTTTACGTCTGAAACGGTAATCCTGAAAGGCATAAGATTAAACCAAATGTTTCAGGATTTTCTTTCACATATTCCGCAGGAAATCATTTGCATTGAAAAAAGATATAATCAGGCAGGGATTGAAACAAACCCCATAGTGAACACGATTCAAATTTTAGAATAAATTAATATATAACTTAAAACAAACAAAACATGAAAAAATCATTACTTCTTATTACGTTGGTTCTAGCGCTTAATTCTGCACATTCCCAAGTCAAAGAACCACCAGTTGTTGGTAGTATATATGGATTTGTACAATCGACTATATTAAAAGAGTGTAATGGGGACGGAGTGCCAATTGATAACGTAAGTCCTCTTAATGTACCAAGTGGGGTAAGATTAAAAATTGAAAAAAATCTTATAGATAAAAAAGTGGTGATTTCTATCTTACAATGGCCTGTAAAATATGACGCAAAAACAAAAGCCGTCAAAAATCAAGCTTACGATGAAAACAGAAAAAACAATGAAAAATATAGAGGTGGTCAAAATGATCTTACAGATAAATATTTTTTAATATCTATTAGTGAATTTGAACTTGCCTGTAAAAAAATAGAAAAAAGAACAGGTATAACATTTGCCACAAGCTCCACGCTTCTTAAATATCGCCCCGGATCAGGCAGTATAAGTGGTGAGTTAGGAAACGATTTCAACGTGGGATTTTTAGTTGCTTTGTCTTTTAGACAGAATACGAATAGGGTACACTATTTGATGGCAGGATTAAACCCCGGTATAGTTAAAATAACACCTGCAACAACTAAGAATTATATTACAGAAGAGGCCAATGTCGCTTCCTTCTCTCCCACCATTGGGTATATGTTTGAAGTTAAAGGTGCTCAAATTGGAATAATGACAGGATTAGATATATTGACTGGCAATGCCTATAGAAAATGGGATTATCGAGGCCGCCCGTGGATTGGATTTGGAGTAGGATTCTCGCTATGGAAAATAGGAAATCTATCATCACCTCCGACTGGACAATAAAAATTGTAGACCAAATATTTTATTATTAGAAAAGGCAGAGATCATCGTCTCTGCCTTTATATTATTTATTTAGGCTGTAAGTTCTACATGTAGACTACAGCTTTAAAAGCGTGGCTTACTGCTGTAAAGATGATTTTCTTTTCTGCTTTAAGCACTTAATCTAATGGCCATTATATGCTAATTTATTTCCCAAAACGGTTGATGAAATAACAAAAAAAGAATAAGGAAACGTTGCTGATGATTCTACTTCCATACCTCGAATAGCACTTTTCTTATTGCTAAACTTACAGCTTTCAAAGTGATTTAAATCCTGCTCGACATGGGGTAATTCACGTAGTGTTTTAGCGCTAAAATAGTTTAAAAGTGTACTTGTTAGTCACAAAGGTTAATTTGAGAATCGAGTATCTCAAAGGCATAAGGAATATAGTCAAATTTACTTATCGTGTATTTGTTTCTTTGTTTATCCATTTGAAATTTTTTCATTCCTTGATCTAAATTTTGATGAAGAAATTTTTTAGCTTCTTCAAGTCCTTTCTTGGAAATCTGCAAAATATTAAAAACATTACCTCCAAAATTTTCAAGCCTGCGCATGTAATTCACTAGATCAATGCGGTGGATACCTTGATATTTAGAATCTGCTAACATGATGTTGTCAATCTCATCAATTATTTTTTCGGCAACTAATCTACCACTGGATATAAACTTAAAGTAGCCAAAAATAAATATTTGTTCAGCATCCGCTGTATAAATGGCAAGGAGAAATTTAAGACATGTATAAATTTTATTTTTTTCTTTTAAAATACTGAAATCTAAAATCGTGCTGCTTTTTCTAGAAAAAAGGAATTTGATTGATTGTTTATGTTCATACTCCCAAATTTCTTTTACATCAGATTTATTTAGGTAAATCAGTATTCCAGTATCCTCTGCTGCAACAATACATTTTTTATAATTTTCGTATGGCATACTGTTAAGTACATCTGTAAGACATTCAATTAAAACAATTTTATCGAAATCAATTTCAGGAAATAGCTTTGTAATTACTTCTTTAAATTCTATTGAAGTGAAATTATTTACTAGATATATCACAAAATAACTAGACGTTGTTCGAATACTTTTAGCTTTTAAAATTTGTATAATCGAGTCTACATTTGTAAGAATATCAGTACATGTATTACTGATAACAAAGTGGATTACATTGTGTGAATTACAAACATTTTTCAAATTTTCTAAGTCAAAAATATCATAAATGTTTCTGAAATCAATTCTGTCAAAAATTTGGTAATTAAAGCCAAGTTCAGGCGCTAAATCAAAATAACGTTGCCTTTTTAAATTCGACCAAAACAGTACCTTTTCGTCCTTATCAAAAGTGGTATCGTCGTTTATTAGATAAATGTCTAAAGAGATGATAGAATGAAAATGGCGAATGATAGAGACAAGACCTGTTGCATCACACCCTAAATGCAAAATTGCATCTTTTTTCATGTTGTAAGATTATTTGTAGCTTTTTTTCAATGTGTTGATTTGAAATCGACAGTTATCGCAAGATTCGATATGATTTTTTATTCTAAGAATATCTTCATCCTTTAAAGCTTCTTTATTAAAAGCATAGTCATGAAGTAATCGAATAGATTCATGGTTTGCTTTAGCTTCTAAGGCAGATTGTTTATGAGCCTCTAAAGGTGTCATTTCCGACCTTCCTGTTAATGTCTCTTTTATCTTAATCATATCATTAGCTTAAAAGCTAGTAAAGATAATAATTAATTCCAACCAAATATCTATGTTATTGAGGCATATAACTAATATTGTGCATTATGTCGATTCTCTATTATATAGTTCCTTAAGAGGCTTGATGTGAATTTAGAAATAGGCAGAGCCGATAAGCTCTGCCTGTTTGATTATTTAGGCTGTAGATTTTCTAAATGGTCTACTGCCTTTGAAGCCTCACTGGCGACTTTGATGATAAAGTGGTTATCTTCTTTCAAGATTTTAAGCCAATGGTCAATATATCCTGCGTGGTCGCCTTTCTCTACAGTTGCAATATCAAAACCGGAACAAAGAAAAGCGGCACCAAGTTCAGCAATTAGTTCTTCGGCTGCATATTTTTTATCGCCAAATTTGCAGCGTTCAAGACGGTTCAAACGGTGCTTGCCACCCGTCCAATGGGTTAATTCATGTAAAGTAGTTGAATATAACCCTTCTGTAGCTGAACACGTGGTTGTGGCTTTAAACAATTCAGGAAATGGGATATTGATTTCATCTGTATTCGGATTGTAGTGTGCACCCTCTGTTGAATGACGGATCATAGCTTTTGTATTAGCAATAAATTCATCTACGACGTCGATTTTTTCAACAAGATCATTCAGATTTTCAAACTGATCTTGTGCAGGCGGATTATAGCTTTGTAACTGGCAGCGATTAAAGACATTATAAACTTTCAGGAATGGTATTTCTTTTATTTCACCGTCTTCCTCACGCTTGATTGTGTCATACTTTACAATTTTGCTGCTTTTTTCTCTAGCGCGGGGAAATTCGTTTTGCTTCTCCCATTGTTTGTAGGTAGCCCATTCGCTTTGATCGTAGTTTTTATTAAGTGCTGCACACCAAAGAAGCAGGATATTAACGCCACGATATTTTTTACCTGTTTCAAAGTTTCTGGGTAGCTGCAGGAGTTTGCTATTAGCACCTGTCCACGGTTGATGCCAGGGAATTGTTCCCTTCTCGAGCTGTTGAATAATCGTATCGGTTACGGTTTGATAAACGTCTTTATAGTCAGTTTTTTGGCGAGTTTGAGTTGTTAGCGTTTCCACTATGCACCTTCCTGTTTTGAGTTAATGGTTACAGGCAATGACAAACCGAAGTTTGAATGAACAAACTGGCTGTTATTTTGGTTGGGCGGGGAGCCTTGCAAAGGCGGCGAAAATAATAGTTAGTGGCGTGAATGCTTCGGTTAATTTCCTGTATCAAACCATTCATTCAGGCTTAACAGGATGGCTGCATGTGGCTCACTAACTAAAATCTCGATAAATATTACAAACTATAAGATAAGCGTTTGTACGTGCCATTCATTCACATCTTTATAAGGTGAATAAATCGCATTCATCGGTTTGTGCTTTAAACCTTCTTGTGTCGCTACAAAGTCTTTGATTTTGACTGTCGCGGCTTTTCCAGCGTTGTCGTTGTCAGTCCAATTGTATAGAAACTCATAGCCATAGCCGGCTATGTAAGGGAAAGCCATTTCAACGACTGCCGCAGAATTAAGCGTGATATTGTCGTTTTTAATGACCATTTTAGGATAACGGGTCGAAACCGCTAAAAAGTCCATCACTCCTTCAAAGATGTTAATCCCCTTCGGATTTGGTTCGGTTGCACGAATAAAAGTAATGTTCTTTGGATAGACACATGTTTTCATGAAAGCATTGCGTAGTTCATAGCCGCCATCTTCATTCTTAAAGCCTAAGGCAAAAATACCTAATGGCTTAACGGAATGGCGTATATAAACTTCCTTTAAGTGCTTTTCAGCAATGCCTAACGCAATCCCACGTGATTTTAAGTAATTAATCAAAGCCTGATTTTGAATAGGCTTTACCTTTTTCAAAATCCATTTATTCGGCTTCTCATTTTTAACAGATGGTTGCAACTGTTCTACGAAACTGAATCCAGACATGTTACTAATCCATCGCAAGGCATCAGAAACCGTATGATCTTCGTTCTGTCGCATTAAATATTTGCAGATTAGGGTAACACTATCTCCGCCCTTCCCTTCGCCAAAGTCATACCAGACGTTTTCTGCAACATTCACATGAAAACTTGGTGTCTCTTCATTTCTAAATGGTGATATATACCATAGGTCACGCTCATTCTTTTTATTAGGGAAGTGACCTATTGTTTCTAATATATTCTCAATAGGTACTTGCTTTGCTTTTTCAATATTCATATTTATTCTCCCAAAGGTTTGATAAGTCGTGCTTCTAAAAACCGATCACATTCCGATTTTCTATATCGAATAGACCTACCAATTTTGAAATATTTTAAATCATGCGTTTTTTTGCACCTGAAAACAGCTAAACTACCGGGAGAAAACCGCATGTATGCGGCGGCCTCCTTTTCATTGAAAATTCGATCTTCTGGAATTTCAGTCATAACTCCTCCTGTAGTTGAATCATCCCAAGGCATGTCCACCATGGTTTGGCGGTAGGTAATAAGTCCTAATACATCTTTGCAACACAGGTCAATAGGATTATCATCCCATTAATAAAAAATAATAACTAGCTGTTTTTATTAAGGAACATTATGGTGAATGAATTATTCCAATTTTATCGTCAGTTCAATCAACAAAAATCGAATTCGATTTAAAGGATTTTAGCTGAATACTACGGTCTTTCATCTATCTGCCAATTTGATTAAAATCAACATTTTGGTGAAGGAAATTTCTGGTGGACGAAGCACAACCTATTCCTTAAAAAATGATGTTTTTATGCTTACCGTATCTTAAGCTTTTGGCTACATTGTCTACGCTCATAATTATTAATGGATTTGCAAAGCCCTAATCCTAGATTAAACAAGCTAAGTAATACAAATCAGTAACTTGCAATTGAAGAATCAGATATAATATCTTTAGATTACAGATGTTTTTGAATCCTATTTCTAAATTATTCGAGTATTACATGAATTTTAAAAACATATCGTTGCGTGCTGTCGGCACTTTAAAAAAGGTTCTGGAAAGTTTTGAGAAGAAATTAACTCTCCCAGTGGCCCCTGAAAGTATAAAACTACTTTTTGAAGACTTAGCTCCAATTGACAACGCAGACGAAGAAGAGATTTACCAGAATGCTCTAAACTGGGCATTAAGAAATAAAAAAGTCATGAATATTGCGTTAACTGGTCCATACGGATCAGGTAAGAGCAGTATTATTAAAACGTTCGAGAAAAAGTATAAGGAATATAGATGCCTAAATATTTCACTTGCTACATTTAAAGATAGCGAGTTGACCGCAGATACAGAAACAGATGGGCAACTAAATGGGGGAAAAGCAAACGGTGATGATCACAAAGAAGAAAATCATCGTTTGATTGAATTAAGTATTCTTCAGCAGATGTTTTATCACGAAACTGAAGAAAAAATTCCCAATTCGCGATTTAAACGAATTAGCGAAATATCAAAAAAAGATCTTATTTCAAATACGATTATTATAAGTATGTGGCTCTGGGGCATAGCTTTACTATTAAAGTCTAAAGAGTTCCCACAGTTTACATGGTGGCCTAAATTTTACAGCACCTACAGCAACTGGATAATACTGTTTGCTTTAATGCTAATGTTGCCAGGATCATACTATGTTCTTCGAATGCTAATAAAACAGCTGAATAAAATTAGCTTTAGCAAATTAAATTTTAAAAGTGGTGAAATAGAGTTCAATCCTAAAAGTGAGACGTCTATCCTTAATAAACATCTAGATGAAATTCTATACTTTTTTCAAGTAACAAAATATAATGTCGTTGTAATCGAAGATTTGGATAGGTTTAACGACCCTGAAATTTTCACTAAGCTAAGGGAACTTAATTATCTTTTAAACAACTCATTACAAGTAAACCGTCGCATTGTATTTTTGTATGCAATCAAAGACGATATGTTTAAAGATGAATCAAGAACAAAGTTTTTCGATTTCATTATTCCAGTCATTCCGGTGATTAACTCCAACAATTCATTTGAAAAACTGAGTGATAAACTCAAGTTACTCGGATCGGAAATATCATTCAATAGCGGTTTTATCAGTGATATAACATTATATATTGACGATATGCGCGCACTGAAAAATATTTTCAATGAATATCTAATCTATAAGGATATTCTTAAAAAGATTTCTTTCAAACATGACAAGTTGCTTGCTATGATTATTTATAAAAATATTCATCCAAAGGATTTCGCTTTATTGCATCACAATGGAGGAATACTTTTTAATGTATTCTCATCCAAAACTGAAATTGTAGACAGGCTAGTATCGGAATACGAAGAGAAACTTGCATTAGCGGAGCAAACACTCGTGGAAACAAATGGCAATTTTTTAAAAGATATAAGTGAATTACGAGCTCTCTATTTGGAAAATTTCGTTTCTAGGTTTATCAATTTTCACTCCTTTGAATTAAGCTCCGGCGATGTGAATTTAACGGGCGCAAAAGAAGATGAAAATTTCAAAGAACTTATGACGTCATCAGTCATCTTCTATAATGTGTATAACACAAATAGCGGGACTTCAAGGCGGACAAGCAGTCATATATCCTTTAAGGATCTAGAAAAGTCCGTAGATAAAAATAGAACTTATCTAGAAAGAGAGAACATTGTCAAAAATGCAGGTAAAGCAAACGTATTAAAACTGAATGCAGAAATCGCAAAAGTAAAGAAAAGCATTAATGAAATTCGCTTTATGACGCTGAAGGAACTCTTCGATCATAATCCGGAAATTGTTACGGACTTTGAAGATGACTTCATCGACGATAAACTACTTGTTTATTTGGTTCGAGAAGGTTGGATAGATGAATCATATTCGACATTAACATCCTACTTCTATGAAGGAAGTGTGTCCCTAAATGATATGAATTTTATAATGAGTATCAAGAATCGTGAAACTTTGGCACCTAGTTACGATTTGGAGAAACCGGAGAGCATATTATCCCGTCTGAAAATTGAGGACTTTAAACGAGAAGCGACGTTGAATTTTGACCTGTTGGACTACATGGTAAATAATCAAACGTTAGAAAACGGTGATAAGACGAAGTTAATTATTAATCAGATCATATCCGGTACAACTAACTCGCGCCAATTCTTCTTCGACTATCTCTTAAACGGTGAACATAGTAACTTATTTATAAAGTTAATCGCCAACCAGTGGCCGTTAATGTGGGATACTCTTTATGATGATAGTAATCTGGATGAAGGTAAGAAGATTAGCTTAGCTGTATTTTTAGTCAGGCATGTTGATTTATCCGCTACTAAAATTCAAAACTTGTCGAAAAAATTTCAGAACTTTTTGGAGGCACAACCAAAAGTGTTAGACTGGTTTGAACCATCAGACAGTGACAAAGTGAAACAGGTTATAAAACACTTCAATCTGCAGTTTGAAAACCTAGACGTATCTCCATCGACGTTGCCACTTTTCGACTACATTTACAGTAACAATTACTATTCGCTTAACATTCACATGATTTCGGAAATATTTAGAGTGAAAGGTGAAGAAAACCTCTTAGAGAAACTTTCCGTCGAAAACTATACCACGATAAAGGCATCTCCCTTCATTGAACTAAAAAAGACGATTAATGCAAATATTGATGATTATTTTGAAAGCGTTTATCTGAAGCTGGATACTAACAAACAAGAGTCTGAAGAATCACTGATAGAACTTCTCAACAACGTTGAAGCGGAAACCTATATTCCCGACATTATTGACGGACAGGAATCGGAAATTGCCGATATCAAATCCGTCAGAACGGATGCCTGGGAAGTATTAATTGACAGGAATGCAGTTGCACCTACATGGCACAACGTTTTAAATTATTACGACACCACAAAAGAAATAGATAAATATCTAATTGGGTTTATCAACATCGATGAAAATTTCGACCAATTATCAAAAGTAAGATTTAACTCAAGCCCGAAGTTTGATGCAAACTTTTATTCAGCATTTTCGAAAAAATTACTACTTGCAGATATATCTGATGAAGCTTTCGCTAAAATTCTAGCTAATTACCCATTTTACTATGATAAACTATCTAACATTGCTTTTGAAACTATTTCCGAAACAAAAATGGGTATCATTCTCAATAACAAAACATTGCGATTAAGCGATGAAAGCTACAAACTGGTTAAAGAAAAATTCGAAGCATTAACCACTCTCTTAATTGAAAATAATGCTAAAGAATTTTTTGATAACAGAACGCTGTATGAATTGGAGAATGAGGACTACCTAATTTTGCTTAAATCGAATAAAATATCAAAGGAGCAAAAATTAAAGTTAATTGAGGAGCTGACTCCGGAAATTATCGATGACGTAGAGGGATTAAGCACAATACTTTCTAAACTGCTTGTTGAATACCAATATGGAAGTTTAGGTTATGATGTATTGAAGTCCATATTGACCACAAGCAGCTCTTCGGTGGAGAATGTACTACTTTTTTATAGACATTTGAAATCATTAAGTAAGGATCAAATTACAGCCACACTTAAAACCCTTGGTGAACCTTATTCTAAAATTACAGTGCCAAAGAAGCAACCTACCCTCCCTGCTACAGATATAAATCGGTTAATTGGCCAAGAGTTAGAAAGCAAAGGTTATGTTTATAAAGCTAAGCCAGACAAAGATAAAATCCGTTTTTACAATAAATAATTCAATCATTATTTTAAAACTTACACACGTTCAAACATCATGTCTGCTGCTTTTTCTATAGATGCTCTTACTGGTTCAATCGTTAGACGTGAATATACCTGCGTGGATTGAAGCGATTTATGTCCCAAACTTTGACCGATGACCTGCAAACTGGAACCACTAATAGCCTGATAGCTTCCTAACGTCCGGCGGACATCATGCAGCCGTATGTTCATAAGCCCCTCAGATAGGCTAATCCCTTCTGTTTTTGCCTGCGCTCTAATCAGAGAAAATAGTTTGTCCCCGAATAATTTTTCATCCGTTTGTTGTTGAAGTTCGTTGATCAGAACTTTTAGCTTGGGATCAATAGACCACAGACTGATCGTCGCTCGTTTCAAGCAGCGACGCCATGCTCTTTTAGGATCGCTATAATGTTTCTCTGGATCTTCTCCCGGAAACACCCATGCACTATTTGTTAAAAACCGACGCAATCTTAATATTTCAATCGCACGCTCAATTAAAGGTAGCACCAATACTTCACCATTTTTTGAGTCAGGAATACGCCAGGACTTAAGTTCCCAATCGATTTCTTCCCAACGCATCATGAGCGTATTGTTTTTTCTGGCACCGGTGAGGAGTAAAATCCAGAAAAAATCCTTTACCGTGTGATTTTCTTCGTTATTTAAGGCAAGCATAAAGTGTGGCATTTCATGCGGCTGTATAAATCGGTCGCGTGATTTCTCTTTAAACTTCTTAATTCCGGTCGTTGGATTGATCCCTTCCCAATCCCATTCAATCGCCTTGTTATACATGGCACGTAATCGCTCGAGCGTCCGGTTGGCCTGATACAAACCGTTCCTTTTCTGAACAGTTTCATGCAGAAGCCGAATTTCCGGCTTCGTGATTGCCGAGAGTTTACGCTTGAACCAATGGCTCAAATATTTCGGGATTTCCCGCTGATCATAAATCCAGGATTTTTTCTGCGGCTTGCTATAGCGTTCCATATATTCGTCGAACAGTTCGCCTAACGTTATTTCAGTGCGCATCCGGCGCTTTTCGGCTGCCGGATCAATCCCCTGAGCAATGAGCGACAGTTTCTGTACGGCCAGTTTCCGGGCAGTATCAATCGGCAGATCGGGATATTTGCCGATAAAGATCCGTTCACTGACCTTGTTAATATTCTTGCGGACGTAGAATGACATTGATCCGGTAGCAGTGACCATAAGCATCAGCCCCTTCACTTCGGTATCTTTCACAATAAGGCGTTTGCCTTGCTGCGGTGTAGGAAGACTAGCGATACGTGTTTTTGTAAATTTGAAGGTCTCTGAATAAGGCATTTAATACTCCGTGGTAGTAAAGGATGGGGGTAAACCAGAACCCGTAGCATTGATACGAGGTAGTGGTCGGTAGGGGGGATAATTCACGGACGGTTAATCATTATCAGGCTCCGTTAAGTTACAGGCGCTGAACATGGCTTCTGTTGCCTGCTTGATGGAGGCAAGAACTGGATCTAAACTTAGCCGGGCATAAACCAGCGTCGATTTCTGGCATTTATGGCCAAGGCTACGGCCAATGACGAGCAAGTTGGAGCCATTAATCGCCTGATAGCTGCCAAACGTCCGGCGGATATCATGCAGCCTTGTATCCATTAACCCAACTGGTAACACAAGTTCTTCCTGGGCGGCTCTCTCTTTGATCAGGTGCATCCAGTAGCCTAGGTATGTTTCCTTCGCGAGCATAGTTTCGCATGCATCGACAATAGGGCGTAAGGCTTCATCCGCGCGCCATTGATAGATGGTGGCTCTGCGAATGATCCGCCGCCACGCACGCTTGGCGTTTATAAAATGTTTTTCATCATTTCTGGTCGATGGGAACACCCATTCGGTTGTAGAAACTTTCTGCCGTTTTTTCAAAATGGCGACGGCACGACCTAACAAGGGGAGTAAAACGGAATCCCCGTTTTTCGTGTCAGGAATACGCCATGTTTGCCGCTGCCAGTTGATTTGGTCCCAGCGCATTGTGAGCATATTGGTTTTGCGCGCCCCTGTGAGTAGAAGCATCCAGAAATAATCACGGGCGGTTTCGCTTGGTTCGTCATTCAATGACTGAATGAGAAACGGCATTTCTTCGGGTTGAATAAAGCGCTCGCGGGATTTTTCACGGAAGGTCTTGATTTTTCGGGCTGGGTTATCCCCCTGCCAGCCCCACTCAATGGCTTTATTGTAGATCGTTTTTAAACGCTCGATGGTGCGTGTCGCCTGATAAGGGCCGTTCTCTTCGGCAATCTTGTAATACAGCTTCTGTACCTCAAAGCGGCTAACGTCACCCAGCCTTCGGTCGTACCATTGAGAAAAGAACCGATCCATGTCCCGTTGATCATGTGCCCACGTTTTCTTGTGCTTCTTGCTGTACATGTCAATGTAATCGCGGCAATGGATGCGCAAAGTGATTTGATTAAAAAGCTGTTTGCGTTTCTCTGCAACGGGATCGAGACCCTCTGCAATTTGTTCGGCAATTTCTCTGGCCTTGGTGCGCGCTTTTTCAATACTGAAAATTTTGGCTGACCCAATGATAATTCGCTCGTCACGGCCTTTAACACGTTTGCGAATGAAGAAGGTCTTTGCACCCTTTGATGTTGTGTATAGCGCTAAGTCTGAAAGGTCGGTGTCTTTGTAGTAGCTGCGTCCGGTTACGGGCACAGGTAGTGATTGTACCCACTCAGGCGTGAAGGTAATCGTATCAGTGGTCGGCATGGTGTTATTCCCATTGGTTCAAGTGTTGTTGTGGTCATACTTGAAATAATGGTTGTTTGTTATCGGCTCAAACTTTATCCTCGGTGCCGCACTGGTGCCGTGATAACGCTCAAGAAACAACAATTCAGGTTAAGCTAAATCATAGTGTAAGTCTTTGACCTATCTACAATAAGCAAGGAGCATAAAGCTCGCTTAAGGGACTGTCCCAGTCTCTCATAACCTGAAGGCCGCAGGTTCAAATCCTGCCCCCGCAACCAATAAATCAATGACTTAATTACATTCAAAATCTTGTTTTTAAAGACGGTTCCCCTTTGGTTCCCCTTTTATGTGACAGATAGATCAGTGCCGCCGCATGCAGCACACGATTAACGAAATTACATCATTTAGTGTTCCATATCAATTAGTCTTTCCCTTAAATACCATTGTTAATGGGATCTATTTGCCTAAGACCGTAAGATTAAAATCGGCGAACTCTTGCAAATTCACTATTTATATGAAGATTAGCTATTTTCTGTATATTGTGATTTAAATAGCTTATAATATTATATTTATATAATGGAACATCTCGTCAATGAATATTAAAAAAATCAAAGTCAAAAACTACCGGCTATTGAAAGAATTTGAACTCGATCTTGAGAAAAATCTTTCGCTAGTAATAGGAAAAAACAATTGTGGTAAGACATCACTCTTATCAGTCCTAGAAAAATTTATATCTGAAAATGGTTCAAATAGATTTTCATTTGATGATTTTAATATAGATTTTAAAGATGAACTAAAAGACCTTGTAAACAATCCAGCTCCGTTTTTAGAGCCTTTTCCCTTTTTAGGAATATCGCTTAAATTGTTCATCGAATACGATGAGCATACCAATTTAACTAATATTAGCCGCTTGATGATGGATTTAGATCCAGATAACAAAACTGTTGTTTTGGTCTACGAATATTATATTCCTGAGGATAATCTTAAAAAACTTAAGTCCGACTTTCTGGAATTTGATGTCCGTCAAAAGGCAAAGATAGCTAAAAAAGCAGCATCTTTGGTGTCTGCAAGTGTTGATGCGCTAGCTCCTATTGTAGTTAATAAACCTTCTGAAGCTGTGTCGGCTGCTGTTGATAACCCGATTATTAATGCTGTTGAGGCTGCTCCAATTGCAGGTTTACCAACACCAGAGAAAACAAGGCAAAAGGATCTATCATATTTCCTAAAACAAAATCACAAGGATTATTTTAAGATCCGTCACAAAACTGTGAAATTCAATATTGAAGACCCAGAACTTCCTTTTGAAGATGATTCAGAGTTTATTGATTTAAAAGATTTAGCAGAACCTGTTCTTTTGAACAAGATAATAAACTTCAAGCGGATCAGTGCTAACAGAGATGTTTCAAATAAAGACCCTGATAAGGCCCTTTCTGATCTTTCCTCACAAATTTATGAGAAAATGGAAGCTAATGAAAAGGAACAGACCGCAATTGAAGATTTTAAAGACGCATTAAGTGATACCGACGATCAACTTGATGGAATTTTTTCAGACTTATTTAAAAAAGTAGTTGAAAAGGTGAAAAGATTTGGTGGAGTAATTCATGGTGAGTCAATTATTGAAATTATTTCAACGTTACAGCATAAGGAATTGTTAAAAGGTAATACAACGGTAATGTATAACCACACTGATAAAATCTCACTACCCGAACATTATAACGGTTTAGGTTATATGAACCTAATCAGTATGATTTTTCAGATCGAAATTCTCATTCACGAATTTAAAAGGGAGAAGGATGAAGCACCCGCAGATATAAATTTGTTATTCATTGAAGAACCAGAAGCTCATACTCATCCTCAAATGCAATACGTATTTATTAAAAACATAAAAGCCCTTCTGGATGGTGGTATAACCCGTAATGATGGAATAAATAGAAAACTGCAAACTATTATTAGCACTCACTCATCTCACATTGTTTCTGAAAGTAAGTTTGATGACATCAAATATTTTAAAAAGACTAAAAATTCCGTTGTAGCAAAAAATTTAAAAAATCTACAAAGTGACTATGAAATCGATTCAAAAGAATATCAATTCTTAAAGCAATATCTTACTATAAGCAGAGCAGAACTATTTTTCGCTGATAAGGCCATTTTAATCGAAGGCGATACCGAACGTATTTTATTACCTACGGTGATGAGAAAGATAGATCTTGATGAAGCTAAAAGAATAGCTGATGAAGGTTCAATTGATCTAGATGCACCTTTGTTATCTCAGAATATTTCGATTGTTGAAGTTGGAGCTCATTCTCAAGTTTTCGAAAAATTCATTGATTTTTTGGGGATAAAATCTCTAATTATTACAGACCTTGATACTGTTGATGCTGATTCAAAGGCTTGCGAAGTTTCAGCAGGAGTATCAATTTCAAATTATGCCATATCCTTCTTTTTCGGTGCTTCTACATTGACGGATCTAAAAGCGTTCGATTTGCAAAGTAAAGTTTTTACTAAGAATGGAACTTGGGTAAAAGATCCTGAGGGCAATTTGTGTGTTGTTTATCAAACATTGGAAAAAGCGTACAACGCTCGTAGCTTCGAAGATGCCTTCATTCATTTAAATATGGATTTTATAAAAGATAATATTGATGACTTCAATGGGATTAAAAACGCTGCCAATTTCAACGATACCGCCAATAATGCTTATGCACTTGCAGATAAATGCATCAAGAAGAAAACTCATTTTGCATTAGATATTCTTTATAATAGTAATGCTGAATTTAGTAACTGGAATATTCCACAATACATCAAAGACGGACTATTATGGCTCAAATCAAACTAGAACCTGAAGTCGAAAACATATTTGTTGAAATAGACAAAGGGAATAACTTTTTGCTCAGTGGCGGAGCTGGCAGTGGAAAAACATATTCTCTTGTTCATACAATCAAGACAGTGATTGCTAAGTATCCTACTGTTAAAATTGCCTGCATGACCTATACTAATGCTGCAGTCAAGCAAATCGAAGAAAGGGTAGATCATAAAAATCTGAATGTAACAACTATACACGATTTCTTATGGGATAATATTAAATCATTTCAAACTGAATTAAAATCGGCATTGATAGACCTTATTAATGATCCATTAGTAACTAAAATTAAAAGCTCAGATGGTATAGTTCCACTTGAATTTTTCAACGGGCTTAAAGATGGAATTCAATATAAAGAATGGGTTCGCATTAATGACGGTATAATTTCTCATGATGAAGTTATTTCTCTCGCCACAATAATGTTTAAGAACTATCCAAAGCTATGTGACATTGTCAAAGATAGATTTAAGTTTATCTTTATAGATGAATATCAAGATACTCACAAAGAGGTTGTGGAAATTTTTCTCACTCATCTCAAGCAGAGTCAAAAACAAAATATTATAGGTTTCTTTGGAGATTCGATGCAGTCGATATATGACGAAGGGATCGGAGATTTGTTTTCTTTCATTGCCTCTAATGATGTAGTAGAAATCCAAAAAACACAAAATCGCAGGAATCCATTATCTGTAATAAATCTTGCAAACACTTTACGTTCTGATGGAATTATTCAAGTGCCCTCCGTAGACATCAATGCACCTAATATGAGTGATGGCGTAGTTTTACCAGGATCTATCAAGTTCTACTATTCTACTGAATATAAGTCAGAGGAACTTTACGAAATTCTAGGTTGGGATTTCAATGATACTGCCGAAACTAAAGAACTAAATTTGACGCATAATCTTATTGCACCTAAGGCTGGTTTTTCAATCTTGATGGAAATTTATGATAAAGATCCCATCACAAGTTTAAAAAGTGATATATCCAGAAAGATTAAAGAGAGATCAGATAAAGGGCTGCCGCCTATTGAGTATACTGATGATAATACATTTGATGAAGTAATAGAAAAATTTGATATTCGTACATCAAAAAAGAAAGGTGAATTTGAGGCCAAAAAAAAGAAAGATATTCTGCTTGAAAATCCAGAAACAGCTGCGCTTTACGAAAAGGTAAAAGATAAACCGTACGGTGAAGTTAGAAAAATCTATCTTGATAAATCTTCTTTAATTGATGATAAAAAGCAAAATAAGTCCGAGGAAAAGAAAAAAGGCTCAAAAAGAGACAATCTCATAAAGCATTTATTCAAAATACAGCATCATATTTCATTATATCGGGAAAATAATATAAATGAGTTTATTAGGAAAACTGATTTTACAATTAGAAGCATAGCTGATAAAAGGCAATTGCGGGATATTATAACAGCCTTAGAAAAAATGTCTGATAACTCTATAGAACAGGTCATTAATTATGCTCATGAAAAAGGAATCTGTATAAAGGATGATAGTTTCAATAGATTTACCACTGAAAATGAATATACGTTTGATCGTGTTAAAGTTGTACCATTCGGCGAATTCCAAAATCTCTATCATTATCTACAAGGTTATACCCCTTTTTCAACTCAACATAAGGTTAAAGGGAGTGAATTTGATAAGGTGGTTGTAATATTAGATAATGGAAAATGGTTCGACTATAATTTTGAGTACCTATTTGAAAAGAGAACTGATAAAGAATCCGTAGTTAAACGGACGGAGAAGCTTTTTTACGTTTGTTGTACTCGAGCTAAAAAAGAGTTGGCTGTATATTTCCAAAACCCTAATGCAAATATCATACACCATGCAACCGCTTTGTTCGGAGCTGAGAATTTAATCAAGTTTTAAGATTTTATGCGTCACACCTCATTTTGTAGATCTTCTTTAAGCTTTTTATTATGGACGAAGATTTCAATTCTTATATATTGAGCTTGATTTGACTAATTTCTTCGTTTTTCTCTACTCCCACAACTTGTACTGCAATAATTACAATTATTGATATTTTTCTTGAAATGGGGTCTTCATTAAACAAATTACTATCTTCATTTGGACAAATTCTTTACGTTCAATGAGAGATGAGATAATTGAAAAACTGAGATTACACCTACAGACCGACATAAATACAGAAGCTAGCTGTGTTTACCTGCTTGCTCAAATCAGAAAGTTTTTAGAACAGCAGCAGATACAGCGTTTTTGGAACTTACGGATGTGTGCCAATTGGACATTGCATTCTACATTAGATAATGGGCAGAACAGAACTGTTCGTTTACTGTTGGAAGAAGCAAATGAATTTTTAGCTGCGTCTGAACGAGATGGTGCATTTGTTTTAGATAGTCAGCACCCACTTTCAAATAAACTCTTATTTGCAACGTCACTGCATGACGAACTTTTCAGTTTCTTAAGCTTGATCGAACTTGATACAAGCATTTGTGAAAATCCTGAAAGATTGAACAAGCTGCTCACAGCCTTTGGTGGCGTAATTAATGATACACCTTTAATCTGTAAACCTGAGCATCCTTTATCGCACCTACATAAAATCACTTTCACGAAAACAAATCGTATTGAAGGTTCTGAATTACCTTTTTCGATTTCTTGGCATTTCTACCGAATTGATAAACCAACACTAGACATCACAATAGAACCAGACACGTATTTGCCAGATTCGAAGGGCAATCCAAACGCATTATTGAAAGCACAATGGCTTCGGTGCGTAGAGAGGCCAGAATAATGAATTTTTTTAATCGCTTTTATTTCAAAGATTAAAGTAGGCATATAGTCCTTTGATAGGAATATAAAGATTGACATGGATAGGCCGACTCACTTAGTTATGGGTATATGCCTCCTAGTTTTCACCCCGATTTAGAATTTATTGATCTTAAGCCGTCTGCTTTGAAGATCACTTTGCCATTTGCTTCTTCGCTAGTAGCTGCGGGCTTTCCATCACCCGCAGATGATCACCTTGATAATAGTTTAGACCTCACAGAATTGCTCATTGAATGCCCTGCTGCAACTTTTTTTGTTCGTGCTACTGGAAAATCAATGCAGGGTGTAGGAATACTCGAAGGTGATATTCTAGTTGTTGATCGTTCCAAAGACCCCATAAATGATAGCATGGTCATAGCTGCTGTAGATGGTGAGTGCCTTGTGAAAATTTACCGAACGGATGGCAAGCGGGTTTGGCTTCAATCTGCCAATCCATTATTTCCCGCGCTATCAATAAATCAAGAAAGTGATTTCCAAGTTTGGGGCGTGGTTACTGGTGTCGCAAGGAAGCACGGGAGAAACGGTCGTGTTTGCCCTAATTGATGGAAACAATTTCTACGCATCATGTGAAAGAGTTTTCAATCCAAAACTTGAAAACGTGCCTATTGTCATTCTCTCAAATAATGATGGTTGTATTATAGCTCGAAGCAATGAAGCAAAGGCACTCGGTATCAAGATGGGTGCGCCATATTATGAAATGAAAGATTTGATACTAAAGAATGGCGTAAAGGCATTCTCTAGCAATTACACCCTATATGGCGATATGAGCGACAGGATGATGACAACCCTTAGCCAGTTCTCGCCAGATGTTGAAGTTTATTCGATAGATGAATGCTTTTTAGGGATGGAAGGATTTAATAATTTTAACCTGACCGATTTCAGTCAAATAATGCGCCAAACAGTACGGCAACATACCGGCATACCTTGCTGTGTGGGTATTGCACCGACTAAAACACTAGCCAAAATTGCTAATAGACTGGCAAAGAAAGTACCATCAAATAACGGTGTATTTGTGATTCAGGATGAAGCAACACGATTACACGCTTTAGAAAATATTATGATTGATGATATCTGGGGCATTGGTCGCAAGTATTTTAAAAAGCTTGAAGCATTCGGCTTACAAAATGCCCTGCAATTATCGAGAATGTCGCCAGAATGGGCTAAAGCCCATTTAGGGGGGATTGTCGGCACCAGACTTATTCACGAGCTGAACGGCCTATCCTGTATTGATCTGGAAATGGTGGCCGATCCTAAAAAGAATATTGCTGCTACACGAGCCTTTGGCAAAGTTGTAACCAACGAGAAAGATATATCAGAGGCGTTATCCTTCCATATATCGCGAGCTGCGGAAAAACTGCGTAAGCAGAATAGCGTTGCAAAGATCGTCACATTCTTCTTCCATAGCAACCCGTTTAGCAAGGTTTACCCATTTATCAGGATTTCTAAATCTATTGTGCTGCCAATTCCAACAAGTGACACCAGAAAATTGAATGATCCTGTACAAGCAATGTTCAAGAAACTTTTTCAAAATGGCGTGCGCTATCATAAAGCGGGTGTGATGTTACAGGAATTAACCTCCGCAAGTGCGGTACAAAGTGATTTATTCTACCAATCAGATAATGAGCAAAGCACAGCTTTAATGTCTGTTGTAGATAAGCTAAATACACAATATGGGCGTGGAACAATGCAGCTCGGTAGCTCTGGCTTAACAAGATCGTGGATGACACAAGCTAATCGAAAGTCACCATCCTACACGACTAATTGGAAACAATTATTGGTTGTAAAAACAGATAAGGATATTTGACGGGAACCATATTAAGATTTCTTACTTGAACTTTTGGTTTGGTAATAATCGTAACCTCATACCTGAAATGTTTCACCTTTACCCTAAGCGGTGCTAACCCTTGTTCAAAGATCACTGTATTTTACAAACCAGTTCAAATCACGTTCAATATTAATCTGATTATCATAGATATCTCGTCCATGTACTTTAAGGCGTATTAATGATAGTTCAGTTTTAATCTGCTCAATATATTTGTCTGTATCTTCGGGCTTCAAGCGCACGGAAAAAACGTCTAAGTAATTATTGGGCAGTATCACTTTCGTTGCCGTTTCACTTACACTCACATTATGATAGGACTTTGGATTTAGGCTGATACAGCTTCCTATCGAAGTATAGAGCTGCTCATCTTTCGTGAACGAAAGCTTTTCGATGATATACGGCCCGAGGCCGTTATTTTGAACGCGCACGTAGATTAGCTCATTATGATCTTTTACGTCAATTTGAAGCAGTGGTTTAAGTGACTTTTCGTTATGCAGACGTTGTAGATACAATTGATACAGCGTTGCCAATAAGGCAATTATAGAAAGTGCAAGAGCCACAAATTACCGTCCCTGTATGCGAAAATTTAAACAAATTTCACTGTGAAATTTGTTTATGAGTAAACCATCGTTTACCCATAAACAAAAAATCCTGTTTTTTTTTATATTTTCTAAAATCAAGTATCTGTATCTCATTCACTATTTCATTCTTAGGTAAGTGATTTTTAATAAATTTTTGTTCAAATATAAACGATGGTTTACTACTAAACATAACAGTGGGGGGATTAATGAAGAAAGCAATAGCATATTATCGTGTGTCAACGAGCAAGCAGGGTAAGAGTGGATTAGGGCTGGAAGCACAGAAAAATGTGGTAGAGCAGTATTGTAAATCAAATGGGTTGGTATTGTTAACTGATGTTGTCGAAGTCCGATCTACTAGAAAGCATCGAGAGGGATTATATCAAGCGCTTGAGCTTTGTAGGCAACATAAAGCGATATTGATCGTAGCAAGGCTTGATCGGCTTGGTAGGGATGTTGAGCAGATTGCCAGGATTGTAAAAACCAATGTGAAGATTATCGTAACTGACAATCCAAACGCAAATCGTTTTACAATTCATATTCTTGCTGCAGTGGCAGAAGAACAAAGACAACGGATTAGTGACAATACTAAAGAAGCATTGGGTGCAGCAAAAAAAAGAGGTGTAGAACTTGGAAAAAATGGCAAAACTCTATCTGTCGTGAACAAACAGGCGGCGAAAGATTTTGCAAATAAACTCTTCCCTGTATTAACTAGGCTAAGAAATAGAGGAATAATTACTGTAAGGGCGGTATCACAAGAGTTGAACAGAAAGGGCGTACCAACATTTAGAAGTGGTGCTAGATGGCATCCGAGTACTGTCAGTATCTTGATGAATAGGTTAAACAAATAATATAATTAATAACAATAAAATTAATTCACTATGTTAAACACTATTAAAAATGACATCTTATTTGACGATGTTGCCATGCTTGAAATGATGCTTGGGAAAGAATATCTCATTTCAAGTGCAGAAAACCTAAGCCCTGATTGTAATTGTTCCGGTTATACATCTATTGAAGATGATGAAGAATTTAGTTCCGCAAAAATCGCCTGAATTACTCCTTAGCCATATTAATGACGACTATGGCTATGCAGTAAATTGTTCTTATCCAAATTCATTCCGGCTCTTGAACAGGAGCCAGTTTGAAATATTACAAGCCATCAATGGTAAGGATGACGCACAGGAAATTGCCGCTCAATTAGGCATTGATATTGATACGCTGGAACGTTTTCTATCCCTGCTCGGCAAAACAGAAATCATCAGTTTTACCGATTTTACCACTCCGCAGAAACCAACAGGACCAAAATCGTTAAATTTTTGGATTCATACCACCAATGCCTGTAATCTTGGGTGTAGTTACTGCTATATATCCACTCTGAATACTGGCAAGGGAATGACTGATACGGTTAGGCAACAATTACTTGCTAAGTTATTAGAAGCGGCAAGTGTAAGAGGCATTAAGCATATCCGGCTCAGACTGGCGGGAGGCGAACCGATGGGGCAATTTGCAGCATGGAAGAGCTTTATACCGGATGCTAGAACGACTTTAGATTATGTGGGATGCAAATTTGATGCGGGCTTTGTTACTAACCTCACCCAATTAAACGATGAAATTATTGCCTTCTCCAAAGAGTATGGTATTGGATATGGAGTGTCACTGGATGGGGTAGAAGCTATCCATGACGCAACCAGAAGCTTTCGTTCCGGTTGTGGATCGTTCGGCATTGTTGATACCAATTTGCGAAAGTTACTGGCCGAAGGAATTGCAGTATCAATTAATACTGTTGTAACAAATCTTAATCTGTTGGGGTTGCCGGATTTAACCCGCTACTTGATTGCTTTGGACATTCCTTTTCGGTATTCCATTGTTAAGGGTGAACAGATCAATGCACAACTATTAGACGAGTGCCTTTCTGAATCTTATGAGATTATGCAGGATGCCATTGAACAAGGCTGGAAATTTTCTCAGCGCTATCAATTTTGTGATTTGAAGCCGAACGAATTAGGCTTTCAAACCTGTGCTTCCGGATTTTCTGGCGGTGCTATCTATATCGATGGTTCTTTCAAATACTGCCATGTGCAGTTTGGGGAACAGACGACATCAAACCAGTCCATCTTTGATGAAGGTGTAGACCTTGTAGATATGATCTCGCAGGGTGAACATCATGAGGATGCAAAATCAGATGATTGCAGAAAATGCCGCTATCGTTCAGTTTGTACCAGTGGATGCCCCGTTTATCGTGTCAACGGTAAAGACCCCCAATGCAGCCTCTATCATCGTTTCATTCCCAAATACTATGAACTACAGGCAAGAGAACGTATCAAGCTATTAAAGCGCAGCTAAAAATATAAGTTCAAATGAAAAAGCAAAATCGACCTCTGTCTAACAATGATCTTTGCCAAAATCTACATCTACCAAATTCAGAGTTAAACAGGCAATACTCTTCCGAGGAACAAACTGCTATAAATTGCCTTAATTCTCGGTACACTTACGAGCATGTCTCACTTTTTAGACAGAACATTTATGATATTTTCATGAATGCCGATCCGGTACAGATGAATATGGATCAAATAAAAACGGTTACGGATTTTGTTAAGGTGATGCTAAAATTAATCGATTGCCCGTATCAGACATTTACTATCAAAAACATTCTTGAAAACCCTATAGAGATAAAAGCAAAAGCTGTCGATCACCGCCATCAGAAAACAGTACAAAACATACACAGCAAAGTTTCAATTAAAAAGCATATGCGGTGGATTGCCGATATATTAAAGCAACAAGAGGTTTCTACCATATTGCTTTTAGATAGTTACTACAGTCGATTTTCATTATTTTAAGTATTAGTAAACAGAAAATCAGCTGTGATTTACTAAAGAAAATTACAGAGGTCTGGTAAACGCTGCGGATGCCCAACTAGGGTATCCGCTTTTTTTCTTCTTAAAGCTTATGCTGTAACACAGCGAACAAAGATGAAAGTCCCTTTACAAGGCCTTTTTAATAATGACTCTTTAGATCCTTCAATATAATAAAAGGGCATTCTTCATACCCTTTTATTATATTGAAGTACCTCCGGTAGGATTATTCTCTTTTTCTAGGCCGTTTGTTGAAAATGATACGGCTTGAGGTCAAGTTCTTTTGCTCTAATGGATGCTAGATGCAGATTATATTTTGTCTGTAAGTTAGCCCATATATCAGCCGTACCGCCAAATACTTTAGAAATACGAAAAGCCATATCTGGCGTAATATCTGATTTCAGATTTACGATATGATTTAGTGTTTGACGAGAGATACCTAGTAGCCTTGCAGCTTCAGTAACCGTCAATTCATTAGCGTTAATCACTTCTTCCCGAAGTAATTCGCCCGGATGTATAAAACGCATTGCTCTTTTCATGGTGCAGTTTCCTTAATGGTAATCAATGTAATCAACGTCATAAGCATGTTGGCCATCAAAATTGAATATGATCCGGTAGTTCTTATTTACCTTGATACTCCAATAATCTTTGAGATCGCCTGAAAGCTTATGGATATTCCAATTTTGAAAAGCACCAAAATCCTCTGGTACTTCTTGGACGCTATCGACGACTTCTAACATCATTTCTATACGCCTGATTTGATCGGCAGGGAGTTTACTAGTTTTCCCCTCCTCCCATAGCAATTTTAGCCCTTTGTGCTTAAAACTCTTTATCATGCTACTATTGTAAGGTGTAAAGTTACACTTGTCAAGTGACAAATGCAAAAATTATAATATTTTGTCTCTAGAAATCAATTACAGCATCAAGTGCTTCATCAGCATCCTTGTGCATAAAACTAGCTTGGTAATTAACGGTGGTTGTTATATGACTATGTCTGTAGAGCTGCTGTAGCTTTTGAATCGATATTTGATCCCCCGCAATATTGCCAAAAGCATGGCGGGAGTCATGGGGACTTACACGTTTTTTAATTCCGTTTCTGGCTGCTACAATTTTAAGAGCGCCATGTATGCGACCATCTGCGTTTGCAATTTTCAATTTTATTTTATACTTGTCATCAAGGCTATCTAATACTTTAAGTTCAGGAAAGATAAGGTCATGCTTTTGTTCGTCACATTCATACTGTTCTAAAATTGTAAGAATTTTTGCAGGCGTTTTTAATGATCCAGGTTTCTTATTCTTGCCCATCGTATAATATAAACGTCTATTCTGAAAATCCGACCATTTTAATGAAAGTGTATCGGAAATACGCATTCCTGCAAAATAAAAGGAGACAAGCCAGACGTTGACAGCATGCTTTAAATATTGATCTTTCCAAAGCTCAACCTGAGCAAGCTTAGCTTTATCTTCATCATTAAGCTCTGCATCTGGGTCTTTCTTTTTCATAGCCGTTAAACGCTGATTTAAGCCGCTATGTGTTTTGCGCTCCCTAATGAATGAGAAATCTTTAATAGCCGGAATAGAGCTTGCAAATGCCTGTAGTTTTTTAACGTCTTCCTCATTGAGACCAATTTTTAAACTTGGTGGAATTTTTATGCTGATTTTCCCTCTTCCAAAAGGATAATCATTTCTTGTTGCCGCTCCATTATTGATTCCCTGATTATAAATCGTTCTAATAGCTATCAGGTGGTTTACAATTGTCCTTTCCTTGACAGATTTCTGATTTTCTTCTTTCTTGCCAACTTTCAGGGTAATATTCAGATATGCCCTGTAGGATTTAAGAAGGGTTACAGTGATATCTTTAAAGGCTATGTCGATATTTTCTAATTCTGGTATAGGTTCCTTACTATTAGCTATCTGCCATTTCTCTATATCAACGGTTAAAAGATATTCCTGAAAATGTTTAAGCTTTGCACTTTCGCTTGATACATTATATTTTCCTTCATCACGCAGGATTTTTACATGCAGTTTAGCAAAGTCAAAAAATGTAATTGGATTATTAGAGTTATTCTGTTTTGTAATGGGGGTGGGGTCGGGTTTTTGATCCTTTAGCTTTTCTAATCCCCAAAGCTTTACTAAAGCTTGTTTTACTTCCTTGGCAGAATATTTTATGTTTTGCTTGTCCCAATCAATCACTAAATCTGTTGCATTACTTATTCTGTTGAGCAGAAGATTATTTAAACGCGTTGAGTTGGTATAGCTAACCACTCCTCGATGATTTTTCACCATCCAGTTTTCCATCTCAATGGTTTGCTTCATACCAATAAGAAGGGTTTTTGAATGTCTAGTGAGCTGCAAGTAGATTTGAAATTTGCCCTGCTTGTTAGGCTCTTTCGGTTTGATAAGATATATGAATGTCGCCATATAGTGAAATGCTGTGGTGTTATCATTTAATCCATCAGCTTAACAAATTTATGAATTTTACTCGAGTATTACTCGAGTAAAATTGTATTTATTAGTGTTTTTTTGTGTTTGATAGTCATTGAAGTACGCTTTAAAATGCGATTAGAGCCATTTTTGATTACTTTTGTTTATTATAAATTACAAAACTAAAGACTCATAATCTTTTGGTCGATGGTTCGAGCCCATCTTGGCCCACTGGATAAAAAGCCGTTTTTCGATAAGAAAAACGGCTTTTTTTTCGTTTCTAAATATTATTATCGAACACGATTTTACGTTAATTCTTTATACAACTGTAATCACAGTGTAACTGTATGCAGATTGGGTTTGTTTTGTTACAAAATACACAGTAATCTGGGTTTGTTTTGTTACAGAATATTGATAAATTTGGGTTTGTTTTGTTACAATTTAGAAACTGATCTAGTTATGTCATTTAAAAGAAACGTTGAAAATTACCTTGATAAATGGAAATTGAACGACAGCCGTAAGCCTCTTATCATTAGAGGTGCACGTCAGGTTGGGAAAACAACACTGATTAGAGATTTTGCTGAGACATATCAGTATCAAATTATACTCAATTTGGAAAAACCTGGTGACCGGCATTATTTTGAAGATTTTGACGAAGTCCAAACGATTTTAGAAGCATTATTTTTAGCGCACGCTATTCCTTCTTCTGAAATGTCAAATACGCTTCTATTTATTGATGAAATTCAAGAAAGTCCTAAAGCCATTCAGTTATTAAGGTATTTTTATGAAGAATTGCCAGAGCTTCATGTGATCAGTGCTGGCTCTCTTTTAGAGTTTGCGATGCAAAAGGTGCAAAGCTTCCCAGTCGGTAGAGTAGAGTTTCTTTATCTCCATCCATTAAATTTCCAGGAATATTTGGAGGCCACATATAAACAGAATTTGTTAGAATATTTGCAATTAGTTCCTATAAAGCCAGTTGCTCATAAGTTGTTAATGGATGCTTTTCATCGTTATGCAATTATTGGTGGGATGCCAGAAGTGATAAAAGTGGATATGCAGCAAAAGAACCTTTCGGACTTACCAAGAACATATGAAAGTATTTGGGGAACTTATAAAAATGATGTAGAGAAGTATACATCTAATGAAACGGAAAGGAAGATTATTAAACATTTGATGGATACTGCTCCGCTTTATGTCGATGAACGTGTCAAGTTTCAGGGGTTTGGTAATTCCAACTATCGATCAAGAGAAGTAGGAGAAGCATTCCGAACACTTGATGACGCAAAAATAATACGGTTGATTTATCCTACAACAGACTTGAAGCCCCCTTTAAAATCTGATTTAAAGAAGTCGCCACGTTTACAATTTGTAGATACTGGTTTAGTTAATTACGCTCTTGGCATCCAATTAGAAATGTTAGCGATGAGTGATTTGAATCGTGCTTACAAAGGTGCTATTATTCCTCATTTGGTAACACAGGAGCTTATATCTCTTCAAAGTATTTCAACACATAAACCTAATTTTTGGGTAAGGGAAAAATCTCAATCAAATGCAGAGGTTGACTTACTTTATTCCTATCAGAATTTTGTTATCCCCATAGAAATAAAATCAGGAAGTACAGGGAGTTTGAAATCACTTCACCAGTTTATTAATGCAGCAGATCATCCTTATGCTATACGTATGTATGGGGGTACTTTCAACGTTGAAAAAGCCGTTACGCCAGAACGAAAACCTTATTTGTTAATGAATTTGCCTTACTATGCTGGTACCTGTCTACCACAGTATATTGAATGGTTTGTCCAACAGAAATTATAAATTCTAGTATTTATTGCTCATGTCTTTTAGCTTGTAGATGGTGCTTCTTCCGCCACCTTCCTCTTGCTCAAGAACATCTTTTTTTACCAGGCCATGAATATCCCTTAGCACTGTATCCGTTGAGGTCTTGGTCATAGTGGCCCACTTGGAGACGTTTAGTTTTCCGAGGAAAAAATGTGGAACAATAGTGGTAAGTTACAGCAAAAGGAAGTTAACAAGATGCTGGAAGAAGTGATTAACTCCGGTATTAATTTTATAGACACCGCTGATATTTACTCTTTTGGCCAGGCTGAGCAATTGCTGGGCCTGGGTCTGAAAGATCTTCAGGTACCGCGTGATGAGCTAGTTATAGCTACCAAGGTACTTGGTAAAATGAAGGAAAACCGAAATAGTTCAGGACTTTCACGCTACCATATCTTCAATGCTGTAAACGATAGCTTGGAGCGCCTCCAATTGGACCATATTGACATACTATATATCCACGGAGTAGATTTTAAAACTTCGCTCTAAGATATTGTACGTTTCTTAAATGATGTAGTTGAAAGCGGAAAAGTGCGTTATATCGCCATTTGTAACTGGCCGGCCTGGATGGTAGCTAAAGCGCAGGCAATAGCACATTTAAATGGTTGGCTTGCCTGGGTCAGGCAGCAGCCTGGTGTGACTAGTACAATTATTGGTGCTAAGAATATAGGACAGTTGCAGTCTAATGTGGGTTCAACAGATTTATTTAAGCGAGACTGACCTTTTAAAAATAGAAGAAGTCAGTCCCTTACCCAAGCAATATCCCGGCTGGATGATAGAGAACCAGGATAAAGAATCAAGAAGTTAACTAAGAATGAAAAAAGCGGCAAATGCCGCTTTCCGTAATAAATGTTCAATATGATATCGCAGGTTATTTTGTTGCGTAGGTCAGGTAACCACCATCCACAACGATCTCTGTTCCTGTAATAAAACTTGCGGCATCAGAGGCAAGGAATAATACGGTTTTTGCAATTTCATCGGGATCTCCAATCCGTTGCAGTGCTGTGGCACCTGCCAAAAATTCTTTTGCTTCTTCGGGAACGGCGCCTTCTAAACCAGGGGTTAAAATTGGTCCCGGGCTAACGATGTTTACACGGATTTTTCTTCCCGCCAGCTCATTCGCTGCAATTTTGGCAATTTTATTTAATGCTCCTTTTGTCGCA
>Ga0247816_10000206_pt1 | contig 36057 bp, 57 predicted proteins | sample UWRJL209509C1_FD_179930 | JGI IMG/M metagenome (GOLD analysis project Ga0247816, IMG submission 179930) | Plant litter microbial communities from Arlington Agricultural Research Station in Wisconsin, United States - UWRJ-L209-509C-1 | ecosystem: Environmental > Terrestrial > Plant litter >...
CTGCGCTGAATCCTGGTAATGCTGATATATAAAACGTTTCTGATGTTCGGTTGTATTTACTCCGTTTGCCATATGCTTTTTTCTACAAGAGGCAGCACCATTGCCGCCCCTGTTCGCAGTAGATTTGATTGTTGCTATTCACCCTGCAACGGATAGGGTTTAAAAATCTAGTATAGACAAATGAGCTAATATACTCACTTCTAAAGCATCGTGTTTTTTTTTCGATACTTCCACCCAATCAGAAACAGTTTTTAGCACAGGACGGCTATTTGTACCTAAATTCACTATGCTATCCCTAGTAATTGATTTAACATACATAGGGTATTTACTTTCAGGTCTAAATGATAGAAAATATTTGCGTTCTAATGTAGGGTTTACCGTGAATGAATGCACGCACTGAGGCAGATATTCTAAAGGTATTTCGCCACATAATAAGTTTGCTGTATGCTTTTTTCTGGAAGGGCATTTTATCTCGCATTCAAAACGTAAATCTTCTGTTATGCCATCTGGAGATATACCAAGCATTGTATGTGATTCTGATTGCAGCCAGCCGCATTCTAAAAAGCCAAGACCAGTATATTCAGATAAGGCAACCCTAGCCATTGGCTCTAATTCCGCCCCCCTCTGCATTTCTTCTGATGCGTAACCATCTTTAGGTGCTTCAAAAGGTTCTAAGCGAGTAGAGATTAATTCCTCAAGCAATGCGCCACTATCAATCATTAGCTGCTTAGAAGTAGTACCCCCGATCTTGCCATACCTTGCCTCAAACCAATCTAACGAACCTTGTATTATATCCCACCGTGCGATCATTATGATTTAGCTTTAAGTTTACCTTTCAATTCCTCTTTTTTAGCCAACACAGTAGGTAACTTTTTTTCCTCTAATGTTAGTCCGCTCCAGGTAGCCGTAAGATCTTCCAGGTTTTCGCATTTACCTAGCTTCTCTAATGCTGATACGTCCGTTACCGTTGCAGGAGCGTAATACTTTTTAAACCTGGCTACAAACCCATGACGTTTATCAGGCATAGCATAAAGAACTAAAGGCTTATCTAGCCAATGTTCCATAAATTCAGATTTAAACTCATTTATGCAGAATACCGCATTAGTCTTGTTTAATATCAATGGCTTATAAAGAGGCTTGCCAGTAGGATATTCTCTTAAAAAGAACCCAGACTTAGTTACTTTTTGTTGAGTAGTTTGATCGAACGTTTCTTTATCCTCAAACTTAGCTATAGTTACAATCATTTCGGGTAATAGCCCTTTACCGATTGCAACACCATTTCTTAAATCGTCGCCGCTAATGTAGCGAGGATCGTTGTTCTTTTTCCAATGTGTTAAATTTTCCATATTATTTTATTTGAGTGGCTGTTTCGCTTAATCGCAGGGACGCACCTTTTTATACTATACTAATTTCTTAGACTCGTTAATGATTATACCCCTAACAAGTGCTAAAGATTCTTTAACCTTAACAGATAACTCAATACCTAATTCACTTGTAAGTTCTGGGAATTCATTTCTTAAGGCGTCGAATTTAACAAAGAACGCTTTAACTTTCTCTTTATCTGGGGCAAGTAAAGCAGCCTTTTCTTTGGCTAATTTATCTGCTTCTTCTGCTTCAATTCTAGCTTTTTCTTGTTCTTGAGCTAATTTTTCAGCATCTTGTTTAGCCTTTAGTTCTGCTTGTAGTTTATCAGCCTTAGCCTTTTCTTCCGCTGCTATTTTAGCTAGTCTTTCAGATTCAGCTTTAGCAATAGCATCTTTTTTAGCCTGTTCTTCTGCTAACTTTTTTTGTTCAACTTGTAGTTTGTCTGATTCCTCTTTTAGCCTGATATTTTCTAAACGTTGCGCCTCAATCCTTTCAGCCTCTAAACGCTCTTTTTCTAACCTCTCTAATTCCGCTTTTTTCTCCGCTTCGATTCGATCTAATTCAGCTTGTTTTTCTTGCACTAATCTTGTTTCAAATGCCAGTTTTTCATTAGCTAAATACTTTTCGAAAGTTGGTTGATCCATTGCTTTTAAATCAACGAACTGATTAACTTCTCCATAAGGCTCAAGTAATAAAACTCTTTCTTGTCGGATAGCCTCTAAACGTTCAGACTCTATGCGCTCTTGATGTTTTTCAATTGCCATGAATTCTGACTCAGTTAAAGCGCAAGTGTTTTTAACTACGTTATAAAGATCCTGAATAAGATTAGATTCAATAAGTAGTATCGCTTTGCGATCATCTTTGACCGCATCCGATCCTGTTCTGATTTTAACCATTTTTAGCCTCGCCTCACGTGCTTTTTTTGCGTGTTCAGGTGTTGGATTAACTTTATCTAAATCAGTCAGTACAGAAGCTAATTCGTGGTAATCTTTCATTAAAGGAGCAAATGCCATGGCGTGTGCCTGAGCCTTAGTAAGCTCTACTTTTGATTTTTGAACTACACCCGTTAACTCTGGTTGTTCAACGATTTTCAATTCTTTATTCATAGTCTTTTTTATTTTTTTTGATGATGCAATTTACCTATTATCCAACGGATCAAACGTCACATTGTCGTTACTCATACCCGCCTGATTTCACTACCTCAATCAGCCCTAAATAATCAGCAGCGATTAATACTAGCATGAATACCAGACCAAGAACGAACCATTGAACAACAGGCCATACCGTTTGCTTAGGTTCTTGGTTTATTTCGTTTTTCATATCCTATCCCTCATATTTACTCCAACCATCTTGCGCCCAATCCTTACTGCCAACCCAATCACTCCAGAATATTTTAACTCCATCTTCAAAGATCACTTGGTTACCTTGCATTGTCAGATATTCATTATCTAAAAAGTATTCGTGGGTCATTTTGGTGCCTTGCCTTGCAAGTACTTTCATTTCATTTGCTGTCACGACTCAGCCCCTCCCATCACCTTTAAAATAATATTCCTGCATTCTTGGTAGGCTATTTCACGGGATAGCGCCATTAACTTTTCTTCTGGATCATTAGTTAGCTTGCTTATTTTGCTAGTGCTTAATTGCATGCTTGCTATCTCCGTATCGATAGCGTTTAGGGTTTCTTTAGTTGTCATTTTTATTTTCTATTAAAATGTTAAGATCTATTAATTCTGGTAGAGAAGTTACGTCGTGGCCAAATTCTTCTAGAAATTGATGGAACTGAAACTGAAAATATCCTTCTGTATCTTCTTTGCATTTAAAATAAGCTATATCTCTGATCGGTATCAATCCGTTTGTTTGTAGGGATAATAATTCTGTAGTATTAACCATTTTTTCATAGCCATTAGGTTTTATTTTGACCTTTATATATTGATTAAGGTTGAACGATATGTACTTACCCACAATGCACCTCACTTTCCACCGCATAAACATCCATAAAATAATCACGTGTAGCCGACTCAAAGTTATCATCTAACCATTTAAGTGAATCGCATTCGTGAGGCAACATATCCTCTGGAACGTGTATGTTTTTAGCTTCGATCCATTTAAGGACTGTTGAGACTAGGAGGGAAGTGCATAGTTCGCCTGTTGTATAGTACCATTCGATTGAATCATCTTCGAATACACAATCTGCATTATCTAAATTACAGCCCCTATAGTTACTTGCCAGTGATGTGCTATCGAAGTCGATAGTATCGGGATTGATTGATTTGTGTTTTGTTGACATAATTTCTATTTTTTTACAGTTAATAAGCTTTTCAGTTCAGCTATAATAATCGTTTTTAATAATCGCTCAGATGGATTCGTTAATGATTCGGCCTCTAGTTCTGCGATTCGTTGTAAGATTAATTTTCTCATGGTTTATATCGTTTTGATGATACAATAGTACGGAGTCTAAAGTTATGATGCAAATTTATTTTAATATTTATTTCTAAAATTATTTTTAATATTATTCTTGCATATATAATAAGTTGTTGTATATTTGAATAAGCAAAACGAAAAACATGAAAACTTACACTATCAAAAACTACAGCGGTCAAAAAACATTAATAGTTAACGATTTAATTAATGCAGATGTTAAATCTTTATATAAACAAGCTATATCTAAAAGTATTGCTTTTGCAGTTAAACAAGAAATAGGAATACAAATATGGGGTTTATTGAAAGTAGCATCTTATTTAGGCGTTCAAGATTCAAGCAAGCTATTCAATGACTAAAATATTTAATGTGATTGATGGAGGAATAGTTCCTCCTCAATCTATAGATGGGGCTGCTATTGCTCATCAATGCTCTGATATGTTTATGAGTAAAATAATAACTACTGGAGGTAATGAAGTTTTTTCTGTATGTAGATATGACTTTAGAGATAAAAAATGGCGATCTCCTGTATCAGGATTAAGACAAGTTTTAGAATATTATACAACATAAAATAATGAGTAAACCAATTATATCAGAAAAGAAACAGCAACGACTTGATAAGTACGCTGATTTGAAAGAAACCTTTAAAGGGTACTTAAAACAAGGCGGTCAAAGAACTGCAATTATTAAACATATGGCTAAACAATTACAAGTAAGTTCTGCCACTATATATAAAGCACTTAAGAAATGAAACCACTACTAATATCCATAACCCTACTAACCATATTCGTATGTATTGCGGTGTGGATGTATAATTATACGAACGTATGAAAAAGCTATACTACCAAGTTTCAGATAACTATGATTTATCAAATGTTATCATGAATCATAAAACCCTAATTGATCACATGGATTGTGTTTTTACAGATGACAAGTCATTACCTAAACACGAAAAGCACATATTTACTATAGAGCCTAAATGGCTTAGTGACTATCAATTCAATAAACTAAAAGAAGCTGATTTTTAAAATGACCAGAACCCAATTAGCAACACTCCGAGACTTAAAAGTTTCCGAGGCGATAAAACAAATGGCTGTTAAGGCCGTGCATGACTGGAATGGTAGAAATTTAAATTGGATTTTAAGATGACAAAGCAAGAAAAAATTAAACAAATTTGGAGTGAATCTGTAAAAGTTCAATTCAATCAGATTGAAAAAGGAATCGACAATGAAGGTTGGTATTCTAATGAAAGGAATGATGCATGGATGCCTATGGCTGCGATAATAGACTGGAGCCAAATGGAATTTAAAAATAATAGAACTGAAATAAGACCATTAAAACTAAAAGACAATGGGTGATATGGGGGACGAAATAGCAGGATCTTTACTTAAGGGCTGTCTAAAAATAGCAATAATATTAGGGGTTATTTTTTTATTGATCTATTGGGCGTTTACTTAAACCCTAGTCAACAACTTAACCCATCCAAAAATCAACACTAACAAGTACACCGCTAACAATACATCACAAAACCTCATCCTCTTTCAATTCTTCAACAGTCCATTTATCTTTAAGCATATTAAATAGAGCCGTAACCAATCGGCCTATTATTGCTTTTATCAGTAAACCGAGTATACCCCTGGCTTCTGATTTAATTGTTTCTTTAATGTCGTCTTGTAGCTCAAGTGCTCGTCTGCGTCTCATAACTGTTCTTTTATCGTTTTAGCTACATCTACCGCCTTGTCTGTAGTTGTCGGAACAATTACCTTGCTAGGCTCTACAAAATTCTTAGAAAGATACGTTAAGAACGAAATAATAGCAACGTTCAAAATTGACTTCCAGCTGATTGTAAAATCACCAGCATTCAATGACTGGATCAATACCGTAAACACAGGAGAAATAGCCGCTACTATCCCGCCTCTAAGTAAATCCCGTAAATTTAAAGTCCATTGGGTTGAGACTATTGCTTTTTGTTCCATATCTCTATTTTTTTAATGGTTTATATTCTTTAACCTGATCACACATATAATCTCCCTCAAAAGTGGCTACACCATCAGACATAGCCTTATCTATACAGTAGTCGCATATTGCAATTAAGTGCATGTTGCCGTCTAACTTAGATCCATAACCCATATGTATTTTCTCTATAGTTCCATTTCTATGCATCCCCTTTTCTGGGCTTTCTGGTTTAAAGGATGGGTCACATTCGCTTATTACGTAACGGCAGGCGATACATTTGAATTCCATATCTCTATTTGTTCTTGTAAATATTTATCATACTCCGTTTTGTTCTTGAAACTCGATAGGTAACGTATTGATTGCCAAAATGATTCGGGTAGATCCATTAGGCTAACTCTATGTGAGGAAGATCCTGAAACGTTCGCCAACTCCCGCCCCAAACAACAGCCACCCCTAAACATTTAGCCGTAGCCACGATATGAGCAGCGATAACTTTAAACTCATTGGTAGCGTTCCAATCCATTTTACCGTTAATGTAGGGGCAAAAATCTATTGCATGACCGTATCCATCAGATTTAACTTGATGATTAGATTTGTTCGTCGTTCCATTTTTCTGAGTAACGATATTCCCTAAAGGCTTCTTATTCGATTTACCATCTGGATTAACTACAGTACGGCCCAACGCATATAACCGCTTCTGTTCCTCAGTAGAACGAACACCATAAACGATTGAGAAATCAACATGACTTTCTTTGATTGATTCTTTAATGACTTTCACTAAATCAGGGTGTACGCCTTTCAGTTTATCTAGGCTACCTTTTCCGAGTACTGGCATATGATTTTGTTTTAGTGCAAGTTAGCTATTTAACTTTTAAAAAACCAATTATGAACCCTTTCAGAAGCAATCCACAATAACAAACTAATGAATATAGATGCCTCAGGTCGAACAAACATTTGATTCTGCCTAAATGGTTCTATCAATAATAATATGGTCGCACACAAGGCTATAATCAGCAATATGCACCAATGATATATTTTATTCGAACGCAACCATTGTTTGTAAACAAAATTAGACCTGAACCATGCGTTTATTGTTAGATAGTAAATCCCATGCCCTTGAAACTTAGCTCCAGAAACATATCTGGTAGTGATAAAAACTATGCGCATCATCACACATATTAATAGAAAACCTGAAATTTGCGCTATTGTCATAAGTTATCTCCCTCCGTTGGCGTAGTTGTCGCCTTTTCAGTCGCAAGAAACTTGCCTAACTTTACCCGAACCCATTCTTTTAATCCTAATTCGAAAATAACTTCAAACTGGCTAACCATAAAAACGCTGAATAAGGAGTTGACGAATAAATAAACCTCGAATCCTTTATTATAGTTCAAAAAAGTGTTCCATATTAAGATCATAAAGAACGACCATGATATAGTGTAAATGCTTTGAATGAGCAAAGAAGATTTAGTGAGCCTATGTTTTTTATGCTCCATACCTAACCTCAATACAAATGCCAGGGCAACGCATAAAGAATACCATGCCCATACTAAAGGCTCGAAAGTTGAGAACGGCAATAACACCGCATTTATTAGCATGAAATCAGCAAAGGCTAAAACAGATTTACTTACCACATTCATACTTTTTTAAATGAACAATGTAATATTACTATAGCAAAACTTATGCTAGTAAATATATTAAAAAGATCGGTATGGTACAAGATCCAGCCTTTACCCATAAAAATACAGTAGGCGGTATAAATGAACCTAAATAGGGATAAGAAAACGCAGTATTGAAAAAATATACTTTCCTTATATGTAGTTTCTGTTTGACTGATCTGGAAGTAACAAAGCAAGCATATAAACAATAGCAAAGTACCCATATTGAATAGCTGTAAATAAACAGTACTTTCATATGGATACCATGCGTAAAGAATGGTGAACAAGCAGTATAAAAAGCAAGCAGCTATTTTCACTTACTTTTTCTTAGTCTTTTTTGTTGATTTTGCAGGCGGTTTAATAGGGTCTACTGTTCCTGTATTTGGAACACATCTATTTATAGAAGAATCCCATCTGTAACCTGTAGGACAATTGTGAGTATCTGGCATAATAATATTTTTTTAGTTCGTCCTAAAGATAGGAAATATTTCTTTGTGTAACATATCGGATACAAACTTTGTGCTACCAAATACTTTTCTCACCTTTATACCAGAGCGTTTAATTTAAGTAGATCGTAGCTACTATGGAGTTAGAGTTTCGATAAGGTTTACACGGTAGCTCAGTTGGTAGAGCGGGCTTAACAAAGCTAGGTCGGGGATTCGAGTTCCTCCTGTGTAGCAAACATAGTACATTGACACTCTAGTGAAGTTAGTCCGGACGAGGGTTCGATTCCCTCCACCTCCACCAAAAATGCTAAGCGTAGTTACTTAGCGCCAAAGAAAAGGATTGATTGATGATCGCCTTTTCTAAACTTAATGGGGGTGCCTGGTTTTGACGGATTAATAAGTAGTTAGAGTAGAGTAAGATGTTTAATTTCAACTGGCAAAGTTGTACAAATGTTTAGTCCATCGCTTAGAGCGGTAGCATAAACAGCCCGAAGGGAGCTAAATCCCTTCAATTTGGGGCGTGACGTGGTAACCAGTCCAGCGTATAACATCGAAAGTGGGCGCTCCACAAAGTCCTTGTTAATAACGGTAATAGTAATTTATTCTAAATAGAATTGTTGACAAAGCTATTATTGTAACGCAAGGCAAACATTTGGTTAAGTTTAGATTGGCGGGTAGGTGTAGTGCCCTACCCGTTTTTAAAGAGAAGAAAACAGCATGAGATCAGCACAAGAAATATACGATAATACGCCATTTGAGGATGAGAACGGTTTAATTCCGCACGATAAGTTAGCGGTTAAAGTGGCTGAAGAATACGCGGGACAGTTTAATCAATGGGTGAGTGTAGCCTATGGTCTGCCAGAAACATTAGATAATATTATTTGCTGCATGAAAAATGGATATATTGTTCAACTTACTTACGGCAGGATGTCTGGTTTCTTTGATCCAAAGTCTCGTAGACCTGTTAGCAAAAATAACCCTGTAACCCATTGGATGCCATTACCTAACCCACCTCAACCATGCTAAACCCATTCTTAACTTCATTCGCAATATGCTTCGGTCTAATCTTGCTAGTAATAGCAGCTAAAAAATACAATCGGTATATCGATTCTGGTAAAGAAAATGATGATGATTTAAACCATTTTATATGAAATATTTAGTTTTTGTAGCCTACTATATGTTCGCTTGTTTTCTTCTTTACGGTAATTACCATATCATAATTGAATTAGGTCATTCTAAATGGTGGTTACTGAGTTTATTATTAATGTCAATATCACCAACTTTAAGATCGTCGAAATGAAAAACTCACTAATCAAATACGGATCGATAGCCGTTTGTGCTTACACAATCATATTCTATGCGCAATGTATAATTTCACTTATATGAAAGACCTAATAACAACAATATTCCTTGTAGCCTTATTTGGTTCGGCAAATGGTCAGAAGAAAGAGAAATATAATGAATCATTCATAAGACAATCTAATGAGGTTTTAACTATGATTATTGATAGTTTAGCCTCTTACAAGAAAGAAATCAAATTGCTTAAGGGTAGAATCGACAGTTTAGAGAATCCAAAATTTACACCCCTATATGTAGGTAATGGATTATCTAATTTAACACTTAAGTCTGATTGTAGAGATTCAGTTGTAACCGAATGGAAAAAGGTAAGTATGTTCAATTTGATTAACTTCGATAAAAACTTATACAATTGGCAATCTGGATGGTTAAGAGAAGAAAGGATTATAAAGTTAGGTTCCTGTTACGCTTTTTACGCAAGTAACAAACCCAAAAAAACATATTACTATCCCGATAAGAAAAAGGAATTCAAACGTGACGTTATAGATTACCGTTTCATAAAATGACCCGCATTCCTTTAACCCCAAAAGAAAAACTACTAGCATTTACGCTAATAGTTTTCGCTATTTTATTCACATGTAATTTACTTTACTGTATGGCTAGGTTTGTCCTTTTGGTTGACAATGCACTTAACTAAAAGTCCGGTCTGTAATAGTAAACGCTTTTTATACTTGCTGTGCCTAAAGTAACGCCACCCCATGCCGCAGTAACATCTAAAACCTGATTATTAGCCATATTAGCTGTTATCTCCTTATAGAAAGTGCCGTTTGTATTCCCAAGGCTCACCACAAATCCATTGGGCTGTAATATTTCAGTTAAAACCATTTGACTTGATATTCCAGTTGAGACTATAAAACCACGAATTCTAAGCCCTGCATTCGTTAATCCTCCCCCTACAATAGTTGGAGCAAGCGTAGCTATTGTATTGCCTCCTAACGTAACCTTTATGCCCAATGTTGGTAATGATATAGCTGGAGTAGTAACAATGCAATACAATTCAAATCTATACGGCCTGTAAGGAATTAAAGTATTAGCTTGAATCGTATCCTTTATTGACCCAAGTAAACTGTACTCATTAGCATTGGAGTTTGCGACAGTAACATTCGGTGTAAATGATTTTATGGCACCTACAGGCGTCAGTTGCTTATTATTTATTGTTTGGCCAAATGTAAACGAAGAAATAAATAAAAGAATAATAGTGATGATTTTCATAATTGTGAAAGGGTTAGTTTATAAAAATGTTAAAGTTCCTTGTGATGCGCTGATAGTCCACTTGTTGGTGTTAGTATATCTCAACGTAACTGTACAGTTTGCGTTTGTACTGGAAATAGATCCAGAGCTTCCCGATGTGGTAGTTGCGCCAACTGCAACAATAATTTGTCCAGTATTTTGTGATATTCTCCATCCACCAGCGCCCTCGCCAACAATACTGAACAATGCGCCAGCGGTTGCTGTAGCTGGCAAAGAAATAGTGGTTAAAGCAGCATTGTGAGGAATGTAAATGGTATTTACCGCCCCTACCTGACTTGTGCCTGATATTTCAACTATTTGTGTTAATGAACTTATGTCTGCTTTTAAATCGAGTTCTTGTTTTCTTACGACATCAGTAGCATTAGTCGGCGCAATTGGAACCGTAACTTTTCCCGTAACTCCGTTAATTCTAAGCGCATCAAATTTAGTTTTATTAAGAACAGTACCCGAAGCTCCGGAAGATCTGGCCCCAAAGACGATATCCCCAGCCAAACCAGTACCCGTACTTGCTCCTGCAACAATATCTAAAATATATCCATTGGCGTTTGTACCAGAGTTTGCTCCTGCTTGGATAGTTAAATTTCCATACGATGCAACGCCAGTTACTCTATCTATGCCGCCACCAACGATATTTTTTGTGACTAAATTATTTTCATCAGTCATAATTAGATATCTACTACTCGTACCGCCAATAGTATTCACAACGCTAACTCCTGTTGGATCTGCTGGACCAATAGACATGTCGTAAAAAGAAGAATTTCCGAAAACTACAGGGCCTACGTTTGGATTAATAAGTAATCCATTAACCATGTTAACTCCACCACTTATCCTAAGTTGACCTAATTTAGCGCTACCGCCCAAAGAACCGTCATTACCTATTTGACCCCCAGTAATATTAGGATTATCGGTAAATAAGATACGATTTGAAATATTTAAATCTCGTGCTCTTCCCACGCCGCTTATATTAAAATTTGATAGGGGTTGTACTACAGTCGTGTTTTGAATATAACCCGTGGAACCAGTTGCATCAGCTTTTAAAGCTAAACCGGAATTGATAGCATCAATAGTTCCATATTTAGTACCTGTTCCATCTGATGTTAAAGAGTTTTGTTTATTAGCAAGTAATTCATAAGGAGCCAATGCACTAGTAGTAAGAATACTACCGTCTGTTTGCGCGGAAGTTACCTTGCCCCAAATAGGTGCGACACCCACTCCCTGAGAAAGGAGTACATTACCTGCTGCAACAGAAGCTCTTTTTGATAACGATGAAGTGCTAGACGCGTACAACAAATCCCCTATAGCATAGGATGTTTGTCCAGTTCCACCATTAACAGGAGCTATTGTCGTACCATTCCATGTACCTGTAGTGACAATGCCTAAAACTGTGGGTCTGGAAAGCTGATAAGATATGCCACCTTGACGAGTCCATAAATTATTACTTTGTGTCCAAACATCACCATTATTCCAACTGGTTGGGGTGATGGAGTCTAAATTTATAGCGGCACCTTCAAATACAGCTTGATTTTTTGTAACTCCGGTATATCCGCGTGTAGCTACTTGACCTATAAAACCACTCCCAGCACCGACACCATCAAAAGCAGAATTGATGCTAAATGTATGGGATCCTGTATAATTCCTACCACCTGTTGTGGGTGTAATAGCTGTTACAGCACCTCCTGAAACAGTTACCGTTCCTATTGCTCCAAATCCAGATGCGCCAGCTAAGGTTAAAAATGGAACATTAGAATAAACACCATCAATGTATCCGCTGCCTGAATTATTAATATTCGCTGTTAGCATCCCTGTCCCTGAATTGAAACTTGCTGCATATCTATAACCGACCAATCTATCGTTATTAGCTGTAGGGACTAGACTAGTTCTAACATACCCTGCGCGGGCTTCCCCGGCATTTGGGTATACCGTACCACTCATTGTCTGGCTATTAAGAAAAGTATTAGCGGAATTCGTTTTAGCGACTTCACCATCAACACTTAATATTGATTCTGATTGGGCATTATCTTTTATAATAAGATAACCGCTATTAAACATTTTATCTGCAATCAGCCGTGCTCCATAGGGGTTTGGATGAACCCCATCACCTGCTAAATGGATAGCATTATCCCATTCTGGCGACACGTCAATTGTTTTAGAATAATTAGTTTTGATCCAATTGTAAAGTACACTTTGATCAGAAATTACTGTTTCCGGTATAGGTAATACATGGATAACTTTAAATCCTGCTGCCTCTAATAAATTAACCGCTGCCGAATAATTACTTTGCCAAGTAGCCGAAGGAATACCAGTAGCTAAATCATTTCTGCCATAATTAACAAATACAGTACAGGGTTTAATATGGGATATGATAAATGGGGCGGACGCTAAAAATTCACTTGTTCTATCGCTACCCCCAACATAAGGACTTATTATTCCAGCACGTTGTAAGAAATTCGGAACACGCTGTGATACTGGTATAGTCATTTTGCTATCACCCATCACAATACCGTCAGGGACCCTATTACTTGCGCTAGTAACTTTTATTTGGGATATCTCTATATTTCCGCCAAAGTTATAAATAACGATATTACCTGTGTTGATGTACAGCCCTTGTCGGTATGAAGTGATTGATCTACCCTGAGTTACGTTGGTAAATTTTGCTGTAAGTTGGTTTCCTCTTTGTGAGAGTTTTAATGTGCAATAGTCTCCCGGATCAACAATAAAATCACTAATTGTCTTATTAATAGTAGAAAGTTCCCGGGATGTCTGTAGCGTATTTGTAACCAAGTTATAGCCAACAGTGCCGTGATTGGATCCGAATAATGATTTTTTTCCTATCGCAATTCCATATCCAGAAACATCAATAGCACGATAGGTAATTTCAATATCCGTGTTGTCATCATTATTCACCAACCCATTTATGCTTACATATTTTGTAGCATCTTCATTACCCTCCGAAAAAATTAAACTTCGAGTGGATGAAACCGTTGGGGTAAAGCCTGTTGTTGTAAAATCTACTATATCAGTCCATTGACTTTTATCATAAAGAATGGTTCCGTAAGGTTGTTTTGTATTTACTGTATTATCTATTTGTGTTTTGCTGTAATAATTCGCATTTAACAAACTATCCAAATATCCAGTAGTCACACCAGCCGAACCCTTAGTATTCGCCATATAAAAGTACCTCTTAGGGACGCCTGTAGTTTCAACGTATAAGCTATCCTTAGACCGATCATTTGGAGCCGAAGCGTTTGGCACCCTAAACCAACCCGCTGATATACTTACTGCTCCTGTTGGTTTTGTTGTTGTTTGAGCTTGCGTACTTAAGCAGGCCGATAGTAATGTAAAAAGTAATAATATTCGTCTCATATTGTTTATATAAATTTTAATGTTACTGGAATATCTGGAATCCCGATATAATCTCCAAATCCGTATACTTTACCTGCTACGTTATCATAAAAAGGCAATGGTATATTTATTCCGTCTATCTTGACCCCAACTAAAGTAAGATCGTAAACTGTCGCTGTATCTGTTGGTGATAGCCCAAGAAACCCATCTGAACCCACGGCATTGGTGTCATACAATAGTGGTCTGTCCAAAACTATAGCATACTGCTGATCTTCGTCAGCATCGAACTGAATAATCACCTTTTTAGATCCAGCTACATCTGCTAGTATCCTTGACTTTTCAACGAAATCACCGCCTACATTTAAATAGGCAAACACCAAATCACCGCTATCACCGTCAATGCTGTCGGGTGAGGCCACTAAATAAATATTTAGCCCGTCAGTTATGAATACGTTTTCTCTAATGGTAGGAGCAAATAAGCCTACAGCCCTCCAGTTAACCAGATCGTTGCTAGGCACCGTATCATTGTCATCTACCAGCGATATAAATAGGCATAAGGTATTATTTACTTGATAAGTCCTGTAAGTATCAATCTGAACCACTTCGCCTATCTCGTAAGGTTTTATTACGCTTGACGAACCCTCAATATCTTTTCTTTGAACGAACGAATTAGGATATGAATTATCGAATCCAGCCGAACCTAATAATGGTTGCGCTATGATTATGGGATCGCCCGACTTGTTGCTTATCTCTGCGGTATCTATTGCGTTCGCTTTTCTCTTATTTTCGCTCATTATGCCACACGTTTAACAAAGATGACTGGAATGGACGGTTGAGATATATTTACACCTGTTGGGCTTGAACTGCCTACTTTTTTAGTTGACTTAGGCCATATGATGTTTTCACCACTTCCGAATCCAGGGCGCCTGCCCGTTACCCTATCGTCTATTAAGTCACCAATTTCTGGTAAGTTAGCAAGCGTAAGTGTAGCTGTTTTAGACCCGAATGGAGTTCCCAGTAGTGAGTAGACAGGGTCTAATTCCTTGTACCCAACAGGAGCAAGACCGCCCATATCAATAGTGCCGTTACGACCATCCATAAGGACATAATTAGCGTACTCTGTATTAGGTCGGCCAACCCCTGTAGTAAGGTCGAAGTCATTACCAAGTTGCACCGAGTTACCTCCGTATTGGATCACCCCATATAAAGGCACCCCTTGAACACTTGGCACTTCACCGCCTCCCAAATCAGACAGGTCAATATCGTCAACATCAAGTTGCTTGTATATTACTTGAAGCTCTGAGATATTGGCTCCGTCTAAGCCCGAAAGATACAACGTGCTATTGCCGTCGAATATGTATTCTGTTGACCAAATAAAATTATTAGCATCTACAGTAACCTCTCCGATCTCATCACCGTTCGGAGTTGTACCGATTGACATTTCAAACGTTCCTGTTGACTTCTTTATCCATATTGACTCTAACATGGAATGGTCGTCAAATACGCTGGGTATCGCCAGATTCGCCCCAACGTTAAAGTATCTTAATCTTTTCTGCATTGGCGTAAATATATTTTCAGGCTCAATTACCTCTGTTTCGTATCTATTAAACCGATTATCAACGGGACGTATATCAACGCTACCGCCAATCCAATCATCCCCTAAATCATTTTCAACCCATTCGTATTTAGCTTCGTTTGGAATCTGATAAGCTACCCCATCGTAAATCGTCTCAGTACACGACTGAATGATATTGATTTTATGAGCAACCCAACGAGGCATACCATAATTGTAGCCCAGCCAAAACTTAGCCTGTAAATATGGTATGGCATTTAATAACGTAGTATTGAAATCCTGATCTTCGTAAGTGTCACGTTCGTTTTGCGGAAGGAAGTTCTTAATAGCTGCCTCAACTCTGATCTGAAATACAATTCCTGTATCGAAGATTATATCGTAGTCATTACGGGCATTGCGGTATTCGATCAGAAGCGTATTGTCATGCTCAATTTGAACGTCAATAGCCTCGGATTTTAAGGGCTGAACGCCATCTTCATTCTCGTACTGAAATGAAGTGTAATAACGCCCTTCATCTAGTACCGAAAGCGATTGTTCTAACTCGTAAATCTTGAACGTTTGGCCTATGATCAACGTGGGTATCTCAATCCAATTAGCTGAATATGCAAGGAAATCGGTATCTATCTCATAGAACTTTAAGGCTGTTGGTGGCGTTAAACTTGGGCATTGTAGTTTTAATACATCCCCTGTTTGCCATTTCTGAGCGTAACACCTTGGCGATTGGTAGTTCAATACTTGCCTAACAGCGAAGTCGCCATTAAACGCTGTGCTGATATTATTCAGGTGTATAAAACGTAATGGCAGTATATCAGCTATTTTGAACATTAAACAAATATAATACATAACAAGGATGTTACACAATAAATTAGAATTATTGTATTGTTAGGGTTAGATTTGGGTATACTTAAAAAATAATGGCATGCCTAACAATACATCAAACAAATTAAAATTCATGTGTTTTTCTGATGAATCTAAATTGAAAGAAATTGAAAATTATTTAAAATCAGAAAATTCAATATTAGATTTTAATAACGTTCTACCTCTTAATGATCAAGAGCCTAGAGAGATATGGGGTACTAAATGGAATGCGTATTCAATACATAAATTACAGCCGGAAACATGGTCTTTAGTATATTTTTTTGAAACTGCTTGGAGTTACCCTATGCCTATAATAAGATGTATTTTTGATAAATTCCCTGACGTATACATTTCGTTTGATTCAGCTTGTGAAGGAGGATGGTTTGCGCTGTCAATGAATAGAGACGACGAAGGAGGTAAAATAGAAACAATAGAATACACAACGCAATTAGGGAATGATCCTAAAGGAGAAATCCGTAAAGCTATTCACTCATCATTAGATTTATAACCATGCAAAACATCGAAGGATCAAAAAGCGCAACGGTAATAATATTACTATTCGTTGTGGTAGGTTTATTATTTTTTGGAGGGGTTTATTTTAATTGTATAGCTTTTTAATATTAATTTAAATTACCAATACATAGATCCAACGCTTAATCGGCTTGGATTTTTTGGGTGCCGGGCGATTGTGCTTGGTGATAAATCTTGACGGATCATGAAAAATCAAAACAACCTAGAATACATTAAAGACCAATTGCAAAGAGGTTTGATGACTACTGAGCAAGCGAATATTGAAATGGTTAGAATGGATAGGTTTTCTATAATTAAGAATAAGCTACCTCAATCAGTTAGACAAGCATTAATGAATGGGGTTAAGTCAGGTCAGCTAAAACGTAGAATGAAGTCTGATAAAAACCCTGAATACTTTTATCATCCTGAATTTGAGCATTTAGCCAAACAAGAAATATACAGCCAACAATGTAAAGTAATTGAATCATTGAAGATGATTTGTAAATAACATTTCCGTTTCCGTCAAGTGCGGGAATCTGCCAGCGCAACACTCAAAAGGTTTGCGCTTAAGGTGGCAACAAAGCGTGAATATTATGGAATACAATTTAGAATACTTTATAGCAAAGTTCGAGTCCATTCCAGAAGAAAAATGGACAACTAGAACATTTGACGATGGTAATGGCTGTTATTGCGCCTACGGGCATTGTGGCGATAGATTAGGTAAAGAAGATGGTAAGGAATCTATGGCTTTATCTAGAATTATAATGGATAAAGGCCAAGCTTTCCCCTTTCATTTAGCTGATATAAATGATGGTAACGACAACTTCGTAGATGAATACGGTTCAACCCCGAAAGAACGTGTTGTGAACTATCTGAAGTCATTGCGTAAATAATATTCAAAGTCCTTAGCCACTGGGCATCCAATCGGCAAGGCATAAAACAAGCGTGGGAGCGCAAGTGGTTTAAGTTAGTGATGGCTTGTGGCGTCTCATCACCTATTAACCCTCTCCCATCTTTCCAAATCAGTATCGGCAGTGAGCAGAAGTTTAAATTCCTGTTCGCTGTTTCTTGCTATATCAACTTCGCAGTTTAAAACATACCCACGAGCAACCCACCCGTTATAAGCAAACTTAACGTATCCAAAAGGCGAACTATCAAATAAACGACGAGCATCGAACTGTAATTTTGCACCAATCGTAGCGATATGTGGAATAAAGTACTTAGCTGGTAAAGACCCGACTAAAACATCCTCATCCTCTTTAACTACTAATCCCGCCTTAGTCGTACTCAGTTCCGTATTTTTATCCCCTGATGCAAAGTTGATATAACGATCATCCATTCGATCAAATACAGAATGCAAAAACGCACCCTTACGCAATAGGTTTTGTTTAGGTGTCAGCCCTAAATTATATGCGCTATCAGGTGATTTAACCCCGCTTACATTCTCATAAGAACTTCCTAATATTGGCCTGTAATACTCACCATCGAAATAGCAATCAACTATAAACGTATCATTGTCTGAACCAGTATCGTAAGTTCCCTTAGCTGTCTTCTTGACATTGTACTCAGTCCTAATCTTCTCGATACCATATTGATCCGCTCTATATGGAGATACCCAATCTTTAACGGTCTGAACACGTGTTATTGGTGTTTGCCAAATCTGTCCAGAATTGTATTCTTGTTTACCATCTATATCGTCCGTGTTTCCGTCTTTATACCCGATCTTAAACCCAGACATCATGTAAGTTTCTGCGGGTTCTATTTCGCATTTACTCACTTCGCCAACATCGAGTATTTCCAGTGGCCTAGTAAAGTAGTTGCCGTTTTCAATCCGCAATACCCCGTTTTCAAGTCCAGCTCCAGCATCGTCTATGCCATTAAAGCATTGGAACAACTCTTTGAATGTGGTCTTTATTTTAGCCCCGTCAATCTCCCTTATCGCATCCCCTGATGTGAATATTAGATTAGCCCATCTGCCTGACCTCATTAAATAGCTATCTGCCAATTCCGAGCTAATACCCATTTTAACAGCTAAACGTTTTAACAGGTCAATTCCTTTTAGTCCTTTACATGGTGACGGGTCTGATACAGCTATGTAGTTAACCGTAAATTCGCCAGTTCCTAACTGTATTTGCTGAGCATTACCGATTCCGTTGACCCTCAGGTAGAAAAATAGCCGTTGCCCATTACTTAGCGTGAAATCATTATTGAAAGTAAATTCAAACGGCACAACAAGCGATGTGTCGCCAGACGAAAACAGGGTAGCGATAGTGTTATTTGAATTGTCCTTAACTAATATCTGAAATCCAGCGGTTGCCCCAGGAACACGAGAGAACAACCCCGACATATTTCCGCTTACATTTATATTGACCGATCTATTAGCCTGTACAAACCAATTGTCAGAAGTGGAAAACGATCCGTCATTGACTTCTTGCCTAATTACATCCTGCACATCGATAAACCCAGATTGAAATGATGTAGTCGCTATCTCTGAGGCGGGTATATATCTTTGGTCGTTTCCAGTAAAAGGCTGGAATACCGAAGTGCTTTCTTCATTGAACTCAACCCCTGGCAGAATCATATTAACTACATCTGATCCCGTAAGCAGCAACTCGTACTTAATCGCATCCCGTGATTTTAAAGCCTCACTTGCTCCGCCCTGCATTAACGTTGTACTGAATACGACCCCGTTATCTTTAGCGCCTGAAAAGTCTATATCTCCTGAAAATGAAGTGTCGTATTGCAGTGTGGTCGGGTTTAATTTCTCTACATCAATCCTGACTCCTGCCTGTATGCCTTTAGAGTAGTAAGCCTGTCTTAATATCCGCGCTCCATCATAAACGAAATCCAACGGCAATCCCCATGCCCGAATAACTCCGAAATACTCATTATCCCTTGTGTAATTTACTTTACTGTTTTTATCCCAACCTTGAGGTAGAAAGATTATCTCAGTCTTGATTGAGTTGTAAGTAAGGTAATAACGGAATTCAGGATTGCCGAGTAAGTTCATTGTAACGGAATTGGTACATTCAAATATAGTGAATATGGTTTATATTTGGGTTCACTTAAAAATAACGAAAATGAAATTATACGATGAATTTGAACATTCCATATTTAATGATTATAATCTAACCGACTTAATGGTGTTAGAAGAATTCCCTAAAAGAAAGCCTAAAATATCAAACGATTCAAAAGTTATGTCTTTGTTGCAAGAATATTTAAAAGATTTTGGAATATATCTTTTTGGTAAAACTCTGTTTAGGAAAGAGCAGGATGATTCAGAAAGCGGCATATGGGTTAGGTATTGTAGAATAGATGTTCATAGGATTCCTATTAAAAATCTTAAAATACTATCCCTATTATATGGTTATAAAAATGTAATTATTGATATATCTTTATTTACTTGTGACTCATATAATCATTCTTTTGACTTTAATACCAATACAGGCGTTTGTCTTTTAAAGGAAAATGTATACGGATCGTCTAAGCCTATTAAGGATTTTCAAAACATTAACGAATTAGTAGTTTACTACAGAAACAATTACCCTATTTAGTATGCAAAAAATATATACAATATTAGGAATGATTATTTTTTGGGTAGCTTACTCAATAATATGCGCTTATATTATAGGGTTTATTTTCATTAGATTGAAGATGCTATTCAATAAATACATTGGCTTAGATTCTATAAAATACTTCTTTGGTAAAAGATACAGTAGCGAGTATATAAGAGAGGTTTATAGCTATTTTACTACTAAAGGCATTAAAACTAAAGGTAGCAGAGGAAAAATATTTACTTATATGCTAAAATATAGGCTTAGAAATATTAGATCAGTTAATTAACCAACCCCATTCCTCCGTTTATACCCCTCTAGTTTATTAGCAGATAAAGTACTGCCAAACCAACCCCTATTAGATGTAGTAGGGGTTTTCTTTTTAGCTATCTGGCCTAACAAGCGGTTCCCTTTCTGATGCTCACCAATTAACGCCTCAACTTTCCATCCATCAGAGCCGAATTCTTTACTAATCAACTCAGGTTTAGCCATCATCCTAACTAACTTATCATGCGGAATAATCCGAGTTCCAGCTTGCAAATTTTTGATATTAGGACTATCACCTCCGATATAAGGTGACCCCGATGGAGGAAGGTACAATTCCGCTCCACCTTCATCCGTCAAAGCCAACCCCCCCCGACTTGATGACGTGCCTTTAAAGTATTTAGGAATTGGCGTTGCTAATGCGGTCGCCAATTGAACTGCCCCGATACCACCTATCAACAATGACAGAGGAATATTAGGTAAAGCCTCAACCACCGCAGATGCTGTATCGAAAATGATCTTTCCAATTGCCACGGCTTTATCGAACCTAGCTTTACGTTGATCTACGTCACGCTGTCTAGCTTCCAGTACTCTTTTTTGAGCCTCTGATCTGGCCTCGATAATCGCTATCTTATTGGCCTTTTCTTCTTCTGTACCAACCGAACGTTCAACGTTTTCAATATCACGTTCTGTACGCTTATCCAGCATATCGGATTCTTCCTGAATCTTGTTTTTCTGATTCTCAAAACTTGCGTTAACGAGTTCGATACCGAAATTAGCTACTTCACCAGCGAGTTCTTTTAGTTTATCGTTGATCTCCTTACGCTTTTCGGCTTTCTTTTCTTCTAATGCGATTTGATAATCTGCGCTGTTCTTAGCCAACTTATCTTCTAAATCTCGCAACTTCTGTTGATCCGAAACCGATTCTAAACCAAACTGCTTTTTAATATCAATGATATTTTTAACGGATTGAATTTCTAACGCAACCGACTGCTGAAGTGCCTGACGTTGAATTTTTTCTTTCTCATCGTTATATTCTTTCTCATTAATCAGCCCTTTAGCAAATTGCTTAGATAGATTTAATAGCGCATTCTGAGAGGCTGTTTGAGCCGCTTTACTTTCGGTATCCAACAAAGTTAAACGATTAGCTACTTGCGTTTCACCCAACTTCTTTAACGCTTCGATATGAGCTTTACGATCTTCTTCGAGTAGCTTATACCGTGTTTTGTTGACTTCGATTTCCGTATTTACATCATCTAATAACCGTTGTTTTTCTACTAAATTAGCTTCTTGACCTTGGATTAATTTCTTTTGAGCATCCAAACGGTTTAATTGCTCCGACAAAGATTGAAAATTAGTCAATGCCGAAATACGTTCATCAAAACTATTCTGATCGTTTTCGTATATTTCTTTCTGAACTGCTTTTAATGCTTCTACTTGCGCTCTTTGTGCGTCGATAGCGTCTGTATTTGCTTTTTTAGTTCCAGTTTCTCCTTTACCGTTAAGGCTTAACCCGTTTTTCTTAGCATATTCATCAGATACTTTCTGGAGCTCTGCAAATAATTTAAAACCTTTCGCTGCTTCATCGTTCAAATCATTTACAGCGCCAATCCTAGCATTATTGGCATTGCCTAAGAAATTGGTTATGCCGTTGGTATTACCAGAGAATAACCCCCCTAGTGCTTGGCCAGATGCTTTCAGGTAATCTATAAAGGTATTATCGCCTGATGCACGTTTTTGAGCTTCAATAGTTTTTTCTGTAGCTATTTGTAGAGCCGCATTTGCTTTAGCCCTTAATAACATTGCCTCAACAAACGCGGGTGCCTTATCATTATAAAATGCTTCCGCTTCTGCAGCTGTCTTTAATTGCCCTGCTGTTTGGCCTATTCCTTCATTGTATATACGTAATACATCAGTACCAGAAATAACACCTGCTTTGAATTCAGTTATTGCAGTACCTAATTGGTTTACATCAGATATAGCTTTCTTGTAATTACTATCATCTAATGCGGTATCGGTTACTAATTCTTTAGCTGTGCGCTTGAATATATCTAACTGTTGTATGTATTCGATTATAGGCTCTGTAGCGAATCCAATTAGTCCAGCTATACCAACTCCAGGAAGAATATTAGCGATCGTTTTAAGGCCGTTAAATGCTTTTCCTAATGCGGATGAGTAATTACCCACATTACGTTGGTTACGTCCTGTGGCGCTTTCTAATTGGCTTACTTGTTCTGTTAAGCCTGTAATGATTCGGTTAAGTCTTTGCCCCGCTGCACTTGCTCGTTCTTGTGGGGATTGATTATCGTAAACAGCGTTTAACCTGATGAGTGCCGCCCTCCTTTGCTCCAATGAACCCTGTACAGCGTTAGCCTCGCGCACTTGGTTGCGTAATTCTAAATTACCCCTTCTTAGATTTTGCCTTTCTTCTTCTAATAAGAATGCTGCTGATCTTCGCCCCGTGTTAGCTCGTGTAGTTGTGTTGACATTTGCGGCTGTAGCTTGGGTATTAGCTGTTATATCATTCGTTAATTGTCCTAATGCCCTGTCTTGTTCGTTTAAAGCATCGGTGACTTCTGCTGATCCGTTGGCGGTACTGTTATAAGCGTCGATCTCCGCTTGTGAATTAGATATAACCGTACGTGTCTGGCGTTCCATTTGAACGGTACGTTGGGAATCCCTTGCTGTTTGCCTATCTGCCAAAGCCTGACGTTTAGCTGCTATCGTTTCTTCAATCTGTTGGGTCTTTAACTTAGCCTGTTGTAACCTTTCTTCTGCGAGTTGAGTTTTAGCTATAGATTGCCTTTGAGCTTCCGCCTTTTTATCGAAATCCTTTAAACCGTTTGCTTGGGCTAAAGTGTTGTTCATTTTTTCGGCAGCTAAGATCGTATCTTCAAATGCCGAACGCAATTTATCAACACCTTCTTTAGCCTTATCTAATTGGTCAAAGGCCGATTTGGCTATAATTTCATCTATTAACTCTTGATTTGCCATTGTAACAGGATTGGTACTTTCAAATATAGGTATAAGTTGGTATATTTTATTCGCTCATCGGATAACGACTTCTTTGCTGGGTAACAGATATGTTACATAAGGATTGGAGGGGATTAGGTATATTGCGGTATGAAGATAAAAGCTAACATTTCAATTTTGCATAATAATGTGACTAATTGCACATTTATCGCAAATGAAATAGATGATAAAATTCAAACAGGTACTAGAGAAAATGATTCTAATATTGAATGGATGGGCGATTTGTCTATACCAATAAAGACTACGACACCTATAACCGATAAAAATTTATTAGAATTAGATTTACCTTCATATGAAAATGGTTATTATTGTATAAATGAAAACCTCACTGTTGATTGCGAAGGAACAATTAGACTAGATAATGATTATACAACTAAACGTTTGTTTATTGCTCAATGCTATTCTATGGAAGAAGTTTTAAGTTTTATTGAAATTGCTAATAAAATATAATATGGACTTTAAATGGAATAGTGTTGCTGAATCATTGCCTAAAGAACTTAAAGAAGTACTTATGCTTGACGTTAATACAAGCAAAAAAGAAATTGGATATTATGTAGATAATATTAAAGCTTTTTTAAGTTTAAAGGAAGTAAAAGGTAATTTCTTTAATACTACCCATTGGTTTTATATACCAGAAACTATAGATTTTTAAATAAAAACATGAATTTTTGATTTCACTTAAATAAATATTATGGAAGATTTTAAAACAAGATTAATTGAGGAAAAAGATTTACTACTCGATAAAGTCACAAAATTAGGCAAGTTCTTAGCAAGCGATAAAACAGAAACTCTATCAGAAGGAAATTTACTTTTACTGGAAGAACAATTAAATGTCATGAACAGGTATCTAAACATTTTGATTATTAGAATAGAATTGATCGGCTAATTTGGTTAGATCGGATTTGATAAGCCCTTAATATTAATTTGTTAGGGGTTTTTCTTTATATTGCGTAATTGTTACAAATCACCTATATTTGACTTATATACTGTTACTTACTAGAATTCTCACTATTAAACAACTCAATATCCTTCAAGAACTCTAAAACAGTTGTGGTCTTAGCGTCAATATGAAAACCATTGAACTTAGATAATTGCCGTAAAAGCTTATAAAAATCTTCCTCTTTAACTTCCCCATCACTAGACTTATTCAACTCCCCTAATTCCCGTTCAGCTTCCTGACGTTGTATTACTAACTTCTTAGCCGATGATAGGGTTAACTTCAAATCCCGTTGCATCGACTCAGGTGTGTACGAATACCTAAACCCATGCCTACGTAAAACACCGATCATTGCCTCGCTATATGAATTCTCTAATATGGATACCGCAGATGTTATTACAAACAGCTTACCATTGATTACCGTAACTTGCTTAATAAGATTCAGTATATGATCGCTTGACTTATTGCCAGATAATTCGTTATACTCATCGAATATCGTTTCCCAGACTTCGCTTAGTTCTACCTCAGACTTATTCCGGTGCGCTGGCTCTGAATACAAATATTCCATTTCACCACGAACTACGATTTTAATGAAGTTGAACAGCGGCAATTCTGAACAAGACCTGTAAATTGATCTACTTTGCATCTATCTTGCCATTAAGGTACTGTATTGACCTCGCTACCCTTTGCCCGTTTGCGCTGTTACGCTCTACCTCGTTAAGCATATTGTATAACTTCCTGTATGCGCGAACTTTGTTTATCATTTCGGTTTTGGATAGGTTGTTGCGTAAAATGTAGAATGCTAATACGAAAAGACCGATTAGGGCTGCGATTAGTATGCATGCTAATATCATATCATAATTGTTACATTCAAATATAAGGAAATAAGGTTAAGTTTGGGGTATGGATATTAGGAAGTTAAAATCACTGGTTAGAAAAACAGAAATAGCAGAAAATAAATTTCATACTAAATGTTCTGAAACTGCGATGGAATTGTGTAAATATATGAACTTTGAAAATGAAGAAGAAGATTTTTTTCAGATTGACTTTCAGCCATCAGATGGAATCGTTTTAACCGACCATTTTTCCAAAGTTTATGATTTAACTGGGATATTAAAACACATAAAGGAAAATGGTAAATTTAATAGTTACGAGGAATTAGGCTATTATTCAATTTAAAATCACATAAACCCCAACCCCGTAACAAGCGTAACATATTCCTTAACTCCAGTATAGAAAACACCAAGTGCATAAACTTTTCGGTTGTCTTTTGTTAGGCCGTATATTTTCTCGCCATAAAGTTTAACTAATCGAGCAGACTTCTGATCCTTACTTGATATACTGAAGCCCGACGAATCCACATCGACTACGAACTGGCTTTGAAAACGGCCCGTAGAAGACAAATCTGGAATACCAAATCCAGGTTGTGGATTTATTGCATTCTTTTTAGCTGCGTATGTTCGCGATTTATACTCCCGAAGTTTAATCCCATCCGAGCGCATACCGAATTGATATAACTGCGACCTGTTTAAATCGATGATAGTTCGTTTAGTATCGTTCAGGATTTCGGGAACTTGGCCTTTAAGGTTAAGGTTTTCAAACTTTCGGAACATCCCGGCTATTGTGGTCATATGCGAATGTAACAATTTAGATAGGTATTAGCAAGTTAGGGGTATTGTGTTTAGATTTGAGAAACTTAAATAAAGATTATGAAAAAACATGAGTTGCTGAAATATGCATACGACAATTATCCTAAAGGGACTGTTGCTAGGTTTGGAGGTAAATTGCCAGATCACGTAAGTACAGGTAAATTTGAAATTACTGATTTAAACCATAATGGAGAGATTCAAGTAATGTCTGATAATGGTTTAGAATGTTTTTACGCAGATGGAGAATGGGCAGAAATCATTCCAGAAAAACAACCCTCAATCCTAGATGGTAAGGTAGCAATCTATTGTAAAAACTATAGAGAATATTTATTGACAGCAAAACACCTAGACTCAATTGGTAAAAGATCGAATATTGTAAAAGAAGAATATTTTGAAAATAAACCAATATGGATAAGCGTAGAAAATCAACCTGTTTTTTGGAGTTCTATAGGAGAGATAAGGCCAGAAGATAACGGCTACAGTATCATCCCCTTCGCAGACTTCGCTAAAGAAGTAGGAATAACCGTTCCTGTATTCATTCTGAAGTCAGAGGATGGAGTTGATTTGTATGAGGGAGATCAAGCGCATCATGTATTTCAGGGACATGGTAGTTTGGGTTATGGAGGCTTATATAATATTAAACATTTTTTGCTTGTAGGTAAAGCATTCAGCACGAAAAAAGCAGCCGAATCGTGGATTGAGGAACAGAATAAGCCTAGAGAGATTGAGATAATACATAATGATAATGAAACATCTCATGTCAGTAAAGATCAAATTAAAATTAGGTTTTCCGATAAAGGGTCTATAGATTATATTGGCTATTTGACTCCTAAAGCTATCGAACAAATTTGGGAAGCCTACCAATCGCTACAATAAACAAAAAACCCTCGAAACTATCCAGCGACGAGGGTTTTACACTTAAACATTATAACAGACTATGAATCTTTCTTTGTTATCTGATCGTAGATTTTCTCTAAATCAACCTTATCATACGGCCCAGCTTCTTTAACGAAATCCTCTTTCTTCTTCAGCGACTTAACCCATTCCGAGTTAAAGTTCTTGGCGCTTAACTTAACTTCATGCTTTGCCATAACTAAGCCACTTTAAGAGTTAACCCTTCGAACCCAACAACGCCAGCTGCTTCTAAAACAGATACAGGCTGCAATGTTACGAAAAATGGCCCACCAGCTACATAGTCGGGATCTGCTGTACTCATTGTAATCGTAAACCCTTTGATGTTAGGATCAGCAACAACAGAAGTAATCGTAATATCCTTACCAGCCTCAGTGATCTTCCATAGTGCGGCACTTGCAAGCTCGGTGTCGTACAGATCATACATATTCGTTCCAGCACATCCAGTCGTAGCGAGCACTTTAAATACTCCAAGTGCCCTAGCGCCAGATTGAACCAAAACGACATTGTGCAATCCGTCGATCTCCATGAGAGAAAGTAAATCCATTTGAACAAAACCTAAGTTACCGTTTAAGTATTCAGGTTTGAACGAGATACGATAAGCAAATCCAGTAACGTTTGTGCCATCGGCAAATTTGAACTTATCCGCGTTAAAGTAATCCAACGGAATGCCTTTAAGTGATGTGCCCGATTTAACCCCGAACAAAACACCTCCAGCGTCAACACCTAAATAACGATAGTTGCCTTGATTGAACTTCTGCAAAGCACCGTTAACGCAGTTACCTCCAGCCAAGTAAGCAAAGGTAAGATTGTAATTGCCCTGGCGAACTGGAACAGGCGTACCGTATCCTAATGTTTGCAATACCACATCCTCAGAACTATCGGTAATACCAACAACTTCCGGCAAAGGATAAACCCTCAATGAAGCGTTATCTGATTTTGTAGCTGCGATCAAAGCGGCTAATGCCGTGTCAGGGTCAGCTAATTGAGCGGCTGTTATCTCAAATGACTTCGGAACCAAGAAGCCACGAACAATATTTTTTAGCGTTAATGAGCAATCATCGATTCCTGTATTGCCTCCGCTTGAAGCGCAGAACGCTTGGTTTAAAATACTCATATCTTATTAATTTAGACTACCACAACTTTCGGAGGGCAGTAGTTATCAACTATTTTAACTTTTAAATTTTCAATTTCAACACAATCAACCCAATCGTTGAATATATTACCTTCATTGCCAAATAAACCCTCTTTACCCCAATAGTACCGATTTGTTTTCCTATGCGGTATCTTATCGGTAAACCCAGTGAACACACCCGAATACTTCATCTGCTTCATCAACTCCAAATAGATAGGAATCAATACAGGTTTAAAGTTGAAATCATCCCTTTCTTTTGCGACTTGATTAGGGCTCTTACAAGCTCTTATAATTGCTAAGTGAAGGTTATATTCAGCATAAACTCCTTTATCTCTTCCTACGTCCTCTGTAGTATCCAGAAACAAAGCAATCAACGGGTACTTATTATAACGGCTTGTTTCACCTTGCGTAAACTGACCTAACGTGTTAACGATCTCTAGTGGATGCCCGTATTGGTAGTGTACGCCAGTAATCATTTCATCCGCTTGCTGTAATTGTGGCAACAGATTAGCAGAAACCTTATCGACTATAGGTTTAAGTACATCCTGAATGAATATAGGTTGCAAGTTCATGTTAGATGTTTAAGGAGTTGATGAAACGAAATATATCTTGATTCTGATGTTGACATATTCTAGTGTAGCTAAATATCCATTCAGGGTATATCTCTACATCCAACGTAAATCCCCTCGCCATTTCAACCATCTCATTCCACGCACTAACTTGTTTATCTACACTTGAAGCCTTAACTGAATTCTCCCCCTTTGAACTAACCTCTCCAATAGTGGCAGTAAACGTAACCTCGTTTCTGATATACCAATAGTAAATGTAATCTACTAACATCGGCTTCAAATCCGTATCGTTAAGAATATACAACCACTTTGGCAAAATATCTCCAGGAACAGCTATCACTTCATCGCCAATCGGAGCATTACCCGAAACAAACGTAAACTTCAATGGAACCGTAGTACCATAAAAGCCACCTAATCCGTTTACTTTACCTGTTAAGATATTATATCCAGATCCGGTTATTTGCTCACCATTTACGTGAACAGATAGCAGACGCTTAAAGTTGAAATTCTCGGTATAAGCCTGAACCTCTCCATTTATATCTATATCTGCCCCAGTGAATGTAGGTGACACGGTAGTTAAACCTATCTCATCAAGATTTACTAAGGTAATTCCAGCAATAAATTCATTAGCCAACGCAGACCCTAAAAGTTTCTTTAAGAACTTAGGCTCGTACTTATCAATAAAGGATTGCAAGTTTTCACGAGTACCTGAATTTTCAGTACCAGCTATATTTCTTTCACCCTTAAAGTCTGCGATGGTTATGATTGACATGATTGTATTATTTTACGATTGTAGCGTAACCTCTTTTTTCCATAAACCCAGCAGCAACAACCGATGCTTCAAATTCTTCACCTTCTTCGTGATAAGGTGCTGAATCAGTAGCTTTTAGTTTAACTCTTTTGGTAATATCAATTACGCCTTCTTCTGGTTTGAAGTCCTCGACTCCTTCGCCACCTTTTTCTTTTGCCATATAAATTATGCTGCTGGTGTTAGTAATGTTTTAATGTTCGCAAATGTATCGTAAATAAATGCTCCAGCCCAATTTGCCGAACTGTATTGATGTAATCTCATTTCGCCGATAACGGTTACTAAGTTTTTAGAGAAATCATCATTTTCCCATCCCCAAGCAACAAAGAAATCTTGATAAATCAACACTTTGTATTTGCTCATATCTCCAATCAACAAATAGCCAACAGCGATGTTGTTATCCTCAATTACTGGAACGCCAGCAATAACACGACCGTCAGCAGTAGTGAATGGAGGAAGCATATAAACGCCTGAATTATTAGCTTTAGCTAAATCCATGTTGGCTGCATCAATTGGGTTAACGAATGCTACAATATCCCTATCAAAATTCAAGCTGATTAACTGAGCCTTAGCGGCACGTACAGCGTCTGAATTATTCGGATTTGGAGTTTTAACAGTAGTCAATGAGTAAGGGCTTGCAATAGTGGTAACCCCAGCAGGTGAAGTGGATGAAGCTACTCCAGTTAAAACAGCAGCATTAGCCGCCATCATCACCTCATAACGTAGCTCATCAGTTATAAGCGTTTCCATGCCCTCTACATCATAAAGCAACTCAGTAGATGCTTTCATTCTTTCTGCTACTTTTTTAGCATTAGAAATCTCGGGGGTAAGCTCGAATGAAGCAAGTGGCTTTAAAACACCTTCACCAATAAAGGCAGCATTACCTTGCTTATTCGTTTTATTAACCCAAGGGAATGAGCTCAAAGACGTACGGCCTTTACGAAGCATTTCCCAGAATGTTGGTTTTTTACGAACCAAATCAATTACTTCTGCACCTTTGTCGATATAGTAAGGAACCGGGTTAATAGCACTTGCACCAACTGTCATTGTTATAGGCGCACGAACCTGTAAGGGCTTCAAGTCTGCTTTAGTTCCTTCTTTAATAGAAGCCAAGGCATCTTTGTTTTCTTCTTTCCAAGCACGGATTTGCTCACCAACCGATTTAGGCTGATTGTCTTTGCCTTTTTCTCCAAGGGCAGCAATAGCTTCACCTTGAGCCTTTAGTATTGAACGGATGCCTTTGTCGTCGTCACCCAATAACGTTTTAAGTTTGTCTAAATCAACAGTGGCCTTACCATCTGTATCAAGTAACCCAATACTTCTTAATTGTTCGGCTGGATCTTTCCCTTCTGGTAGATCAACAAACCTTTTCTCTAAGTCCTCAACTAGCTTTAAGTTATCGCCAGTCAAGCCTTCTTTGTTGAAAGTAATCTTCATTTTAAAATTGTTTTAAATCTAATTTATAACCTCCAATTTCAGTAATTTGCTCATCCGGCTTGTGTTTGTCTTTGAGTGATTGTTGTCTTTGCTCAATCGGCTCTAACTTAGCAAGTGAAATATGCCTACTTATTAATTGTCTTAACTCTAATTGCCTGGATCTTGGAACAGATTTAATATAATCTTCTGTTTCTTCATCAAGCATTTCTTTTTCTTGCTGAACGTTTTCAGACCTAATAGTGTAAGTTTCTGCGTTACTAGCTCTGGTTACAACGCTACCTTCGTAAAGTTCTACCTCATTAAGTAAAACTGACTCTGTAGTCTCATCGTATACCATTTTATCCCAAACATAAGAAAAACCAACGGAATATTGATTAAGTGTGCCTGATTTAATTTGACGTAATGCTCTTTCTGCTTGAGGTATTTCATCGTACACAGCTTCAAAGTAAAGCCCGTAATCATCTTCCTGTAAAATAGTGAATTGCCCTATAGGCTCATCTGTTCTGTGTTGCCATAAATGAATAATCTTATTTTTAGCTTGGCTTTTTGGCCCTCTTTCTTGTATAGACTTGGCGCAACAGCCCCTAATGAATATCGTGCCGTATGTGTCTCGAACACCCCAAACAATAAGGTATCCTTTCACTGTTCTATCTTCGGTTTGAAGTTTTAAATCTACTTCAACCAAATCTCCTGCTCCGTCAACATATGCCCTTGTAGAAATTAAAGGCGATGATGTTAGTTTAAGTTCTTTAATTTTCTGGTGCATCTTCTGTTGTTTTTACTTGTTCTGTTTGTGGCTTGTAGTATTCATCAAACGTAGGATCTTGAATTGTATCACGACCTAATTCGATTAGCCACATGTTTTTAGTTATCAAACCATTTGCATACTCAATGGATAAAGCATTGTTTAATGCCATACGTGCATCAGCTTTATCTTTAGCTTCCTCCTGTATAACATCAATATCAGTAAAATCTACTTTCATTGAAATACCAGATTCAGGATCTATAATACCCTTGCTGTTTTGCTGTATGCGGCTTTCTGCTTCTGGAATTACAGTATCACGGTAAAAAGCTTTCTTAGCTTGCTTCTTGTTATCAAAAGTAACATCTTTGCCTCTTGCCATTAACTCGGGCGGGTAGCCGTAAGCGTCACATAAACGGTTTATATCATCTTCAATTTCTTCAAATAGCAATAGGTCTTTAGTAGCAAAACCCATTTGTTGCCATTTTAAAGCCGCGTCAGTAATAATAACTTGTTTAGGCTGACCTGTTAATCCATATTGCCTAAAGTCAGCTTGTACAGCGTCTTTTTCTCCGCTTGGCAACGGGATAAAACCAGCCTGATCTTTTTGATCGTTAGTGAGTATACCTATTGCTCCGCGCTTTGTGATTAAAGTGTTTCTACTTTTGTATGCAGCATGAATATTTGATATAGGGTATTCTAGTCCTACCATCCTGCTATCTGGTATAGTTAGGTTTGTGTCGCATTCTGTCCCTATTCCATCATCAAACACGAAATAGATGTTATCCATATCCAAAGGCTGCGATTCACCTTCCCATGATATAGTTATTTTCTTGTATATTTCTTTAATGTCATTTTGCTTTAGCCATTTACCAGAGAAACTAAAATCATCAATCAAGTAAGGAGGTATATTCCATAAAGCCGAAACCTCAGAAGCCATCCCTATCGGGTGAACTTTTAGCACTGGGCAATAACCGAAAATATCAATGTAATGGTTTTGTTGAGAATAGAACTGAATGCCAGATTGTAAAGCATTAGGCTGTTCTTGAAGTTTCTTTAATTGATCTACATACGCCCCTTTAGCGTAATTGCCTGTAGATTTTTTGATATACTCTATTTTCCCGTTGTTGAATGCTTTTGCCCTTTTAGCTATAATGCTTTTTAACGGAGCGCAAACGTTAAAGGCGTATAGGTATTGTTTTTCATTATTCAGATTAAAAAAAACAGTATCGCCAAATCCGTTTAATGGGATAAATGAGTTTGCATTATTATAAGCATTAATTCCTGCCACTGCATTTGCAGATTCAAGGTTGCCAATATTCCAATTTCCTAATTGCAGTCCAAACTTCATTTATGTAAAGTAACAATATTTTTACTAAGGTAAATAATATTTTATTATATCCTATAAAATTTAGTGTACACACCGTAACGAATGCTGTCCATTAAGTGATCAAAGCCAGATGCGGGGGTATTCGTTGGTTTACCTGTTGCTTTATCAATCTCCCACATATATTTTGATTTCTCCATGTGGATGTTTTTGCTTGATTCAGTATAGAACACGTTGTATTCATTCAGCTTCAATATGCCTGCTTTTATGCTACCTTGTCCTTTCCTTGCCATTAAGGCCATTACTTCAAGCCTGCGTAATTGCGCTATCTGATCTGGATCATGCTCGCAGTAAATATGAGTGTCTCTATTAAACCCATTTACTTGGAATATCTGCTTCATCTGTATTGGAGCTATGCCAGCTTCATAGCAAAGTTCATGTACAAAAACATTGTTACCTACCACGGCTATTTTAGTTGCTGCCGTTGGATCGTTCGTGTATCCAAAGTCCAACCCTCCAAAGAAATCTGTATCTGGGAAATCCTTGTCAGGGATCATTTTCCATTTAGGGAATATCAACCCTTGCAAGTTTCCTGTTAGTCCCCTAGCATATACACGCCATAATTCAGGATCTTTAATGCTTTCAGTTTGTCTGTGTTCTTGCTCTGTTAAAAAAGGATTATGCCTATGATCTGAAATAATTAACTCAACTGACTTCCCAAAATCATTAGATTCTGGCGTGGTGTCTATTAACTTTTCATGTGCAAAGAAAGGCGCAGACGGATTGTAGTCAATGAATACTTTACGTCTTGTACGTTTAGCTAATTGCCAAAATATCGGGTAAGTTATGCCGTTAGCCTCATTTGCAAATAAGTACTGACGCTTACCGTTCTTTGCTGATTGCTCAGTTTCGCAACTGATAAACTCCATTATCCAACCTGATTTAAAATAGAATATACGATCTGATTTATTCCAAGATTTTATATAATTAATTAATCCTGGAGTTGAACCTACTATTCCTTCGGCTGCTCTGTAAGCTCCTTTTTTTAAGTTAGGGATACTTTCACCTACAACAGTAATAACCGGATCTATTGAAGGTGCTTTTTCTGTGATGGCGTACCAGAATAGCAACTGCATTATTGCATACGTTTTGCCACTGTCTGTGCCACCCTGATTGATTAAAATATCTGCTACTGACTCTTTGTTTGCGTGCCATACCTTAGATACGTTAAACATACTTATTTAGCGTCAATTTCTGATTCAGATGAATTTAGTGGGGGAGCGGTGTTGTAAACGTTAACTATTGGAATTTGGGTTTCTGGAATTTTTTGGCTATTGTCTTTTTCGAATACTCCAATAATTTTACCTAAATGCGCTGTCGCTGTGTTAGCCCCGGATGAATCGAATTCATAAACAGGATCGCCATTATCGTCAAATACAGCTACGAAAGATTTACTCTGCGAATCCCATTGCATAACTGGTTTAGCTTTTACGCATGCATCAGAAATATGCTTGAACCTCTCAACTATCCATTCTCTCGTTATAGCTGATTTTTCAGATGCTTCTGCTCTTAACCCGCTTAAGTATTCCTCTACCTCTGGTTCTTGAAGTAAATTGTAAGCAATCTGTTTCGCTGTTTTCTCTGAATAACCTGCATATATAGCTGATTCTGAACCTTTTAGCGATTCAAAATACTTATCTGCAAATCTTTTCTTCTGTTCGTTTAGTGCCATAAAAAGTAAACCACGGTAAACCCAAATATACTAATTTATCCCTTCAATTCGTTAATAGCCTTCTGCATTACTTCCGGCCTACCATATTGCTTAACGTACCAGACAAGAAAGTCCTCAAATGTCTTAACGATTATATAAACCCCTCCATTACGTTCTACATCTGCCTGGTATTTCTTTTGATCTGCTTTCTGAGTATCCTTGCCAAACTTAATCTCACAATAGATTGGCTTACCCTGGATAAGCAGTTTCATATCTGAAGATCCTTTCCTGCTAGTCGAAGTTACAAACTTTTCTTTACTAACCGTTAATCTTCCATTAGCCGTGTCTTTGTAAGTTGCTGCCATAAATCTACCCTGAGTCTTAGTACGTTCAGCTAAGAATCCCGTAATGCGTGCAAACCGTTCAATAGCTTTCTCAATATCATTAGCGTTCTTTTCGGTGTATTTAGTTCCGACTATGTAGTTAGCTGGTATTGATGGTGAGTCTATTCGACGTTGTATAGCGTCCATTTCGGTTAAGACTGTTAGAGCCGATATAACTTTTTTGCGTGCCATATTTAACATCCCCCATGTTCATCTTCCCATATTATATAGGCAAACTCTCCTTCTTCAACACTTATAAACCCAGAAAGACCGCAATCTATACATCTAGCATCATCACCGTTATAAACGATAAAATCGAATTTTGATTCAGTCAATACCTCAGATTCACCACCACATATAGGGCAGTCTGAACTGGGGAAAAATATCCATTCTTTACTCATATTTATAGATTTAATAATTTGTATGCTTTATAAATTTCTTCTATAGATTTACCTGTAATATTTATTTGAGTATCACCTCTAAAATTTATCCTTATTCCCGTAGAATAAACTTCAATATTTAACCCTGTAAAATCTTTTATTTCGATAGGTTCTTTTATTTTTTCCTCTATTTTCATAATTAAAATAGTTCTTTTTTATTACCATGATATATATCTGCCCAATACTTACTATCACCTTCTCCAAGCCCAATTATAAAAGCCTGTAGTAAAGCTGATTTTAAGCTACCTACTAATGTGAAGGGTGGCATTAAAGGATATAGAACCATGTTATGTAGTGCCTGTTTTCTTTGTGTTTCTGGAAGCTCTTGCATCCATTGTAAGATTGTTTTCATAATTAGTGGACTTTTGGACTTTTGATGAACTTTTGTTTTATGGGTTTAAATAGTATTAGAATGCGATTATGGGG
>Ga0247816_10000207_pt1 | contig 35856 bp, 31 predicted proteins | sample UWRJL209509C1_FD_179930 | JGI IMG/M metagenome (GOLD analysis project Ga0247816, IMG submission 179930) | Plant litter microbial communities from Arlington Agricultural Research Station in Wisconsin, United States - UWRJ-L209-509C-1 | ecosystem: Environmental > Terrestrial > Plant litter >...
AATTGCCTGTATGAGGGAATATAAAATTGTTGGGTTATCCGAATCCGGACCGCTGGCAGCAATTTGCATTACAGCATCACCTATGGGGTCTTTCAGTTCATGAAAGAAACCAGGTTTCGGCACCAGCGGCTCATCCGCGCAAAAATTCCAATCGCATATAAATAGGTACTGCAGGTAAAATGCGCCATTACCCGTGATTTTTACATGGGTATCTCTCCAGAATACCTGCTTATCTTTACTTGCTTCGTTATTGATGTATCTGTCACTAACATTGATTCCACCGGTAAAGGCCATTGATCCATCTATTACAATGATTTTGCGGTGGTTGCGGTAATTGATGCGGTTTGCAAGGGCAATAAATAGAATCCTGTAGAATGGGTAGGCTTCCACGCCAGCTGCCTTTAGTTCTGGTATTACCTTTTTCCTGATGCTACGGCTGCCGAAATCGTCATAAATGAGGCGCACGTGTACGCCCGCACGGGCTTTTTGCATCAAAATTTCCTTGATAGTATTTCCTATCACATCATCCTCAAAAATATAGTACTCAATATGAATGTGGTGTTTTGCCTTGCGCAGGGCATCAAGCACAGCCGGAAACTTTTCTTCGCCGTTTAATAGTACTTCTATTTTGTTGTTTCCAGTAAGGAAGCTGGTACCATCATTCAATAGCAATTGTGCAAGTTTCTGATATTTTTCTATTTCCTCCGGCACTGTGTCCCATATTCTTTTTGATTCCAGGTAAATCTGGCTGTTGATACGCAACTGCATCTGTTCATCGTGCACAATCTTTTTGCTGTATAGTTTCCGCTTGCGGTAGTTTGTACCAACACAGAAATATATAATGCTTCCCACAATTGGAAGAAACACAGTAAGCATCAGGTATGCAAGGGTTTTAGTAGTAGACCGGGTGTCGTATATAATCCGCAGGCAGGTTGCAATTATTGCCAGTACATATATAATTTCAAGTATAAAAATCCACTTTATTTCCTGCATGTGCGATGTGATGTAAACGTTACCGCTGCATAAAAAGCGGGTCTGTTCTGTTGTATGCGTTCAAATCTATAGCAATTTTCTATATCTGCAAAACAAACAGGTATTTAGCGGGTTATTGGATAGTAATAAAATAGTTGAAATACCAAACAAAGATATAATGAACAAAAAAATCGTAATATTTGACGATGATAAGGACATATTAACCGCAATGGAATCTGTTCTCGATTTTGTAGACTGGGATTTAGTTACTTTTTCCAGTGGGGTTGATGCCATTCAGGTAATTACCAAGGAAAAACCTGACTTAATTTTAATGGATATTTTGTTGGACGGCGTAGATGGAAGGGAAATCTGCAGGTCGGTAAAGGGAAGCAGCGAATTGAAACATATTCCGATAATATTAATTTCAGGGCAACGCGGAGCTGAGGAAGCACAACATCAGGATTTTGGTCCTAACGATTTTCTTCCAAAGCCATTTAACATTGGCGACCTGATTGACAAGGTTTATTTCCAGCTGGCATCCTGATTAACCGGCAATTCAAATAAGGCCAGTTCTGTTCCTTCATAATGTTTGGGCAATAAAGGGCTTTTTTCAGGGAATCTAAATCCAACATGCTTAAATCCTGCCTTAACGTAATAGGCGATTAGATTTGGATTGTCGCCCCAGGTGTCCATTCTGATAAACTTTTTTGCTTTTACGTTTGCAAAACCATGTGCCCATTCAATAATATGTGTTACAAAGTTGCTGCCCCTAAAAGAAGAATGCGATACAATACGGTGCAGATAAATAGCTGGATCATTATCCTTTGCTCCCCAGATAAGCGGATCTGAAAACTCAACCTCAAAAATGCAGGCTATCCTTCCGTTTTTTATGATTTTCCATTGACGGCCACCCGAAATCTCCCTTTCAATCATTTCGCGGTCAAAGCCCTGCCAGTGTTTGTTAAAAACGGTTTTTTGAAATGCTATGGCGTCATCATAAAAGCTGAAGATTACATCCAGGTCGCTTGCTGTGCTTTGTAAAAATTGGAGTTCTGTATACTGGTCCATATAATTAGGTGCGAGATAATCTCTGGTTTAGTTTGAAGATAAGGTGTCAAGTGCTTTAATGATTACCGCGCATGCAGTTTTTATTTCATCATTACTGATGATCAGTGGTGGTGCAAGGCGTAAAGCGGTTTCACAATGAAGGAACCAATCAATAATTACCCCATCCTGTCCGCAAAGCTTGCTCACCCGTTCTACCTGTTCAAAGGAATCAAGCTGTATGCTCATCATCAATCCTATTCCGCGTACCTCCCTGATCAGGGGGTGAATAAGTAAGGAACGGAAAAGTTCACCTTTGTCGGTTACAGCGTCAACAAGACCTTCATCAAGGATCACATTGAGGCTTGCCAGTCCAGCTACGCTGGATACCGGGTGACCGCCAAATGTGGTAATGTGGCCCAATATCGGATTTTCTTTTAGTACCCCCATTACTTGCCGGTTGGCAATAAACGCACCGATTGGCATACCTCCTCCCAGCGCTTTCGCCAGCAATAATATATCGGGTACAATACGATAGTGTTCAAATGCAAATAATTTTCCTGTACGTCCAAAAGCCGCCTGAATCTCATCCATGATCAGCAATGTTCCCGTGGAAGTACACTTTTCCCTTAGCTGTAACATGTACTCCGATGTAGTCACCCTGATCCCTGCTTCTCCCTGGATTGTCTCTATGATGACGCAGGCAGTTGCTGTGGTAATCAACTCAAGGTCTTCGGTAACACCAAAACGGATGAAATTCACATCAGGAAGTAGTGGCCGGTATTTTTGTTTATAGTGTTCATTGCCCATTACACTAAGCGCACCATGCGTACTACCATGATAAGAATGGTAACAGGAAACTATGCCAGACCTGCCAGTGTACCTCTTTGCAAGTTTGAGAGCTCCCTCAGTAGCCTCTGTACCTGAATTTACAAAATAAACATTGTCAAGCTGCTCTGGAAGCACACTGAGCAATTTGTCGGCAAAAAGTACCATAGGGGATTGCACAAACTCCCCATACACGGTCAAATGAAGGTATTTGTCTAATTGGGCACGAATGGCATCCAGCACTTTTGGGTGGCGGTGTCCAACATTACTCACGGCAAAACCCGAAACCAGGTCCATATAACTTTTCCCGCTTTTGTCATAAAGGTACAAGCCCTCCGCATATTCCACTTCCAGCATATTGGGACTAGTGGAGGTCTGGGCGTTGTTGAGCAGAAAAAGTTCTTTGTGGCTGATCATAGATAAATGCTTAATTAGGCAACAAAACTATTTATATTTTAGTCAAAAAGAACCTTTTCAGCGTCAAATTAAAAGAAAAAGCGTGCACAGCTGCTAACAGGGGTCATCATCATCCTTCGGAATCTCCACCGGCCTGATGATCATGCGTAAGCTCTGATCTTTAGAAAAGTAGGCTACTGTCCAGTGGTATAAGGTATTGATCCTGTTTCTATAAGATATCAATGACAATAGGTGGATGAACAACCAGGCGCACCAGGCGATAAAACCACGGAGGTGCAATTTTGGTTTTGGTAAATCTACAACCGCCTTATTACTTCCAATAATGGCCATACTACCTTTGTCTACATATTTAAAAGCGCGCAATGGTTTGTTTTGCGCCATCTTTTTAAAATTTGCTGCCAGGTTTTTCCCTTGTTGGATGGCGGTCTGCGCTACCTGCGGGTGACCTTCAGGATAGGCATCGTCGCCAGACTGGATACAGGTATCCCCTATCGCATAAACGTCCTTTAGTCCTTCAACTTCGTTAAACGCATTTACTATCAGACGTTTCCCTCTTCCATAACTGGTTACAGGAACCCCCTCAAAACGCATGGCACTTACCCCTGCCGCCCAGATCAGGTTCTTGGAAGGGATTTTAGTCCCATCAGAAAAAATAACATGGTCGTCTATATAATCACTTACGTGACTGTTCAGGATTATCTTAACCCCAAGTTTTGTCAGGGATTCCAGCGTGTGTTCCTGTGATTTTTTGCTCATTGGTTTCAGCAGGGCAGCGCCCCCATCTACCAGGTATATCTCGGCACCGGTGTTTTTCAATTCCGGATAATCTTTGGCAACTATGGTATGGCGCATCTCTGCGAACATACCAGAAATTTCAACCCCTGTAGGTCCGCCACCTGCAACCACAATGTTCAGTGACTTCCTCACCTCTTCAGGATCCGTTCCCACTGTAGCATCCTCAAAATGGGTAAGCAAGCGGTTACGCATTTGTATTGCGTCACTCAGTGTCTTCATCGGAATGGCATGCTTTCTAACATTTTCCATTCCAAAATAGTTGGTTTCGGCACCGGTTGCAAAAACAAGCATATCATAACTGAGGATGCCGCCGCTGCTGAGGACTATCTGATTGGTTTCCGGCACCAGTTTTTGTAATTCGCCAAGTCTGAAATGCAGGTTGTCTTTATGTCTGAATAGTTTTCTTATTGGGTAGCTTATACTCGAAGGTTCCAGATAAGCTGTTGCCACCTGGTAGATCAGTGGCGGGAAGAAATTGTAATTGTTTTTATCTACAAGGGTAACGTCATAATATTTAGTTTTGCCAAGTTCAAGGGCGAGGTTGATCCCTGCAAATCCTCCGCCAATGATCACTATTTTTCTCTGCATACAGTAAATTTTGTTCGTATCTTATCTCTACCAAATGTATTGGTTTACAGCATAACGACAGTAAAACGCAGGTAATGTTTTAAATTAGTTTCCTGCTTTACTGACTGCCCTGTAGATAATATCCTGAATCCGGCCCCTGATACTAAGGTTCCCCAGTTCATTGCTTTTTACGTCCGGGTACACCCTGTTGGACAGAAAAATATAGACCAGGTTGCATGCCGGATCAACCCATACCGCGGTTCCCGTATAGCCGGTATGGCCGAACACTTTTGATGAAGCTAAAGTGGAAGGATATGCCTTAGATTTGTCGGGGTCTTTTCTGTCAAACCCGTAACCCCGGCGACTAACTTTTGACTGGCCGGAGGTAAACTGGGATACCGTTTCCGATTTGAAATACTGTTGCCCGCCGTAAGTGCCCTGGTTTAGTAACATTTGATATAAAATGGCCATATCATTTGCAGCAGCAAAAAAGCCGGCATGACCGCTTACGCCACCTGCCATTGCTGCACCAGGATCATCAACAAATCCCTGTACCAGCATATTCCTAAACCAGGTGTCGTTTTCTGTAGTAGGAACAATGTTGTCTTTGATGAATCTTTTTCTTGGTAAAAATCCTGCAGTTTGCATCCCCAATGGCGAGTAGAAATTTCTGTCTACATAAATATTCAGCGGAACTGTGGTTACCTTTTCCACAATTTCTTTCATATAGTACATACTCAGATCAGAATAGATGAATTTACCACGTGTTAGGGCTTTCTCTTCCAACATTTGCGGCCACATTACATCCTGATAATAATTGGCGCGCAGAAAGTAATTGTCTGCAACTTCAATAGGATATTTATCAGACTGCACAGTACTCAGGTCTGCTGGTTTCAGCTGTTTGTAAAATGCTATAAAAGGCGTGAAACCAGCCTGGTGCAACATCACTTCCTTTACAAGGATATTCTTCTTGTCGCTTATATCTTGTGTTCTGGCAATGTATTTACTGATTGTACTGTCCAGGCTAAGCTTGCCCTGCTCTACCAGGCGCATTACCTCAAGCGTAGTGGCCGAAGTTTTGGTGAGCGAAGCCATGTCGAAAATATCTGTAGTACGCATTTCGCGGTTACCCGTGTAGGTATGTTTACCGAAGGCCTGCTCATAAATCACTTTGCCATCTTTCACCACCATGACCACACCTCCAGGTGCAGCTTTAGCATTCATTGCTTCTTTCATTACCAGGCCAATACTGTCCAGGTCATTTTTATTGATCCCCGTTTCTTCCGGCACCGTGTATTTCAGCCGTAATGCAGATTTCCCTTGAACAATCCCACCAAATATTATTTGCGCCATTACAGAAGCGGATTGCGGGGTTTCTTTTTTACACCAGATAATTGGTGCGCGAAGGCCTTTGAAAAACTCCAGATGATCTTCTTTTCCCGATATAACTATAACGAGCTTTTTTGTTTTCTCCATTTCAGTCAGAAAACTCAATAAATGCTGGTCGTATATACTGGTCGTTGAAAACTGCAAAAACAAAGTTTTTGATAATTTAAGGTCGTCGCTTAGGTGTGCATAGCTGGGCCATTCTTGCAGAGAATACCCTCCAAGGGTATCCGCCCTGGTATATTTGTTTACAAGGTGGTTAAAAGTGGAACTGTAACGGGCACCCAGGTTTACACTTGCGGCAGCCAGTGTGTCGATCTGTATAAATGGGATAACACTATTTTCATTGTGTAAGATGACTGTGTTTTTTTCGGCATCCTGCTCCTGTTGCAGCCACTGCAAATTGCTTTTATGGGTATCCTGTGCCGAAACGGCTGTTGTAGTGCCGAAAAGCACAAAAAAAACGAAAGAAACAATGCGGTTGTTGATCATTATAATATAAATGGAATGTATCAGTCTAATTTATCCGGCATTAAGCCGGATAAATTTTCATTTAAATTGCAGGGTCTGCAGGTGTATTTGGGTTATTTAACCTTTCCTGGTCAGGATAAGGATAGTAATTTCTGTTGCGCTCAGTGAAATCCGTTAAAGAAAAAGGGCGACCGAAACGGCGTGAGTCTTCCCAGCGTTGGCCGGTAAGGAAAAGCTCGGCACAACGTTGACGGTATACTTCTACCAGCAGGTCTTCCTTTGTAAGCGGCCCACTATAAGCAGGTAGTCCTGCATTTACACCAAAAGGATCTCCGGTAGTTTGTGTCCGCACCAGATTGATTTGAGTAAGGGCATCATTTAACGCACCGTTAGTTCTCAATATTGCTTCTGCTTTATCGAGCTTAATCTCATCTGTAAGATAAACTGGTATATCAGCAGTTTGTGTATTGCCAAAGCCTGTCAGCGTCCGTACAATAACTCCCAATGCGTTGGTTTCAGTTTTTACATAAAAAGTTAGTCGCTGATCGCCAGTTTCAAATAGACCAGCCGGCAGGCCGAACCCGGCTCTTGGTGTATAATATTTCAATGTATTGATATTATTCCAGATCGGATTTACACTTTGCGCATTATACTCGTAAGCATTAACTTTCGTCTGATCTACCAGATTGGCATTGACCAATGCCGCAGCGTAATTTCCGGCCATCAGATTATACCTTGCATTAAACGCATAAATTACACTTTTCAGGTCAAATTTTGAGCCTGCTACCAATGTAGTAAATTCAGCATTGGTTGGTGTGGTATTTAATTGAGCAAGAGCATCTTCAAGTAGCCGAATTGCTTCTGCCAGCACTTGCGCACGCGGCAGAAACTTTATTTTTTCTGTTTTACTGGTGGTAATATTCGCCTGCTCAAAAGATGCCGCAAGGCTACCCAAAGCAATGGCTTTAAATAGTTTCGCATTAGCCAAAACACCTGATAACAAGCCACCGGTCAGGGTTGTCACCTTGGGTGCATTATCAATGATTTCCTGGCTCATGTTCATTAAACGCTGCATGTTTGACCACAAGGTAAGGATGTTGCCATTTGCGGTTGGCAACGCCGTTCCACCAGCTTCCAGTTCAAGTACATTGGTAAAGCTGGCCACGCCCTGTAATTCCCTTGATGTGACAGCTGGATAGAAATAATTTGAGTTGATGCCGCTTGTTGAATTGAATTGCCTCAAACCAACGCTTAAGCCAATCAGACCTTCACGCGTTGTCAGCACATCTGTTTCTGCCGGTGCATTCGGGCTTACTGTATCGAGCTTACAGCCACCTGCAAAAAGCAGTATCCCGGCCATTACAGTGATTTTTATGGAATTATATATCTTATTCATGTCAGTTAAATTGAAAGATTTTTAAAAAGTTATGTTAAAACCAGCAACTATCATTCTCGGGATCGGCACCTCTACAAAGTCAAATCCACGTACTGCAGAACTTTGGCCTGCGGCATTCACCTCAGGGTCATATCCACTGTAGTTATCAAATGATAACAAGTTTCGTCCCGAAAGGCTGAAACGCATATTACCTGTTTTCAGGAATTTTGGTTTAAATTCATAACTCACAGAAGCTTCGCGTAATTTTACAAAAGAACCATCTTCAATCCAGTTTTCAAAGATGGAGAATTCAGCTGCAGAAGTACCTTTTGGCACCTCCCCTTTCAGTTCCTTTTCGTAGCCAACTAGCCCGCCGTAGATGTCGCGGTCGCCCACTCTTTTGGTAAAGTTGAAAACATCCGCCCCGATTGAAGCATCAAACTGTACGCGGAAAGCCCAGTGTTTTCCTACGTTCACCTCATTGATCAGGGAGCCAATCCAATCTGGGTTCGGATCGCCGATCACCTTTTTCAATGTAGCGCCAGTTGTTTGCCCGGTAGCGGTCCTGCCAACTTTTTCTGTCTGCGGCAAACCAGCTGGTGTCAGTAATAAAGACCCATCAGCGTTACGTGCGAAGTATGTAGAGTAAAATGCACCCAGAGGCTCCCCGTTTACTGCTGCCACCTGACTGAAACCACCTGCAAACAACAGCACCCCACCCGGGATATTGTTGATCTGGTTACGGTTCCTTGAATAGGTAGCGGTAACATTCCACCTTAGATTGTCTTTTAGGATAGGAACACCTCTAACCATCAGCTCTATTCCTTTATTGGTCATTGTACCTACGTTGAGAAACTGACTTAAAAATCCTTCAGTTGGTGCCAGGCTGGCCTGAAGGATCAGGTCTTTTACGTCTTTTTTATAATAACTGAATTCAAAGCTGATCCGGTCTTTCAAAAAGCTCATGTCGGTACCTACCTCAAATTCTGTCTGACGCTCCGGTTTAATATCTGGATTTCCGAGTAATGTAGGAGAACTTACAGATGGAAGGCCGCCTATATTGACCGGTACGTATGAAGTAGCTTTATCATATGCGCCGATGGCAGTTAGATTTCCTGCCTGTCCATAAGACGACCGGATTTTGAAGCTCGAAATAATATTGGAGATCTTTGATTCTGCCCAGAATTTCTCATTTGATACCACATAACTGCCGCTCACTTTAGGATAAAACTGGCCTCTGAATTTTTCTCCAAACACAGAAGACACATCATAACGCGCAGCACCTGTGATATAAAACTTATTCAGGATACCGAAAGTCTGCTGGGCAAAAGCACCTATAATATTCACGTCACTTCGGTATTCTGTTGCTACAGGAACACCGTTATTAATGGTCTGACCAATTGGGCCGAGCAAAGTAGCAGTAATTCCGGTTTGGTAAACTTTTTCACTTTGTGCAGTTCCGCCAATACCAGAGGTAGACTCCAGCCAGTCGTAAATGTGTGTCTGGTAAGAAATATTCAAGTCGTTGTTTACCATATACGATGTACGGTCAGCCCTTCTTGAATAACCTGTGTTGTAACTTGGGGTGGTATTGCCTACTGGGATATAACCTGTAGCAATCTGCGTAGAATTGTCATAGCCCAGCACGTAATTAATGTTCAGTCCTTTCACCGGGTTGGCCATCAGCTGGAAATCGCCGATAAAACGGCTGGTGCGCTGTTGGAAGTCGAACCTGTTGATTGCTTCCAGTGGATTAGTCCTTGCAATAGCGGTAGACAACGAAGGATATACCCCAGTCACCGGGTCAGGATAGGGACTGATATAGTTATTGGCAAAGATAAATCCTGTCAAGGCGCCATAAGCCTCATTGATACCGCCGTTTGGCACTTCCTGACTGGTACTTAAAATATAGTTGGTACCAACAGACATTTTAAGCCAGTTATTTAGCTTTTGATCGAGTTTCACACGAAGGCCTGCCCGTCTGAAATCTGTACCGCCAACAATTCCCTGGTTGTCCAGGAAGTTGCCGCTTACATAATATTGTGTATTTTCAGTACCGCCAGATACAGACAGGTTATTTTCAGTACCAATTGCTGTTCTGAAAATATCATCCTGATAATCATAACGTGTTACCGCAGTCTGACTCAGATCAGTTACCGTAGTATTGTTAAAACGAAAGGGGTACATGTTCACGTCCATCTTTTTTCTCAGGTCACTCACTTTCAATTGTGAAGAAAAGTTGAACTGCGTTTTGCCAACCTTACCTTTTTTTGTAAAAATCTGCACTACGCCATTACTGGCCCTTGAGCCGTAAATTGCAGCTGCAGCGGCGCCCTTGATAATTTCCATACGGTCAATATCATTTGGATTGATATCTACCAGTCTGTTTTGTGAATATCCGCCAAGATCTACCAATTCTGAAGAACTGTTGTTCACAATTACCCCATCAACGATATACAGGGGATCGCCAGAACCAGCTACTGTGCTCGTTCCACGAAGCCTGACGCTGATACCGCCTGCCGGGTTACCGGAGTTCTGAGTAATCTGCGCCCCGGATATTTTACCTGCCAAGGCCTGGTCAATGGAAGTCGCCGAACTGTTGGCGATATCGCCGGCACTCACAGTAGATATAGCGTTACCAAGCGTTTTGCGACTGGTTCCAACTGCGTTACCGGTTACCACCACTTCATTTAAACGGAGGTAATCTTCTGCAATTTTTACATCCAACGTTAGCGATGGCCTGTCACCCAGTACCACCTCTTTCACCAATGGGGTATAACCGATAAAGCTAAATGTTAGCTGATATTTACCTGGCTTTAATTGTGCATTGATTTCATAAGCACCATTGCCGCCTGCTACAGCGCCGGAGCTGGTAGCGTTAATTTTCACTGTAGCGCCCGGGATGGTCTCATTAGTTCTTGAATCTGTTATTACCCCTTTGATAGCGTAATTTTGGGTCTGGGCCGTTCCCAATCCTGCATGGAACAGGAACAATACTGCCAGCAGTAACGAGAGCTGGTAGGGTCGGTTGAGTAAAGGTTTTTTCATACTTGAATTAGTTTAATGGTTTAGGTTGTTTTGTATATTCTTTCAGGGAAGACTTATTTTTCCCATGGTTACACTTGGTATGCCCCGCCTCTTTCCAAAATCTGTTTCGCCACCGGCTACACATTCATTCGCAAGCAGTGCAAAAAGTATCGCTTCTTTGGCATCGGGATCTATACCAAGGTCTTCCGTGGTTCTTAAAGTTACACCCAGGCCTTCGCTCAGCTTCTCTACGAGCAACGGGTTGTGCATTCCCCCTCCGCTTAAATAGATTTCAAAGGATTGGTTGTTAATAGAATTTCTTATCGCTGCGGTAATGCTTCGTGCCGTAAACTCACATAGCGAGGCCAATACATCTTCAGCGGGAAGCGACTGCTGGCCGGATTCTTCTTGCGCGTCGCTGAGATAATTGAGATTGAAGAGCTCCGGCCCTGTGGTTCTGGGGAATGGAGCCTCAAAAAAAGCATTACCCATCAGGGATGTCACCAACTTTTCGTTAACAACTCCGGTCTTCGCAATAGCAGCATCAGCATCAAAGTATTTACCAGGATAGTGCAATTGTACAAACTGGTCCATCAGTGTATTCCCGGGACCAACATCTGTGGAGAACACATCGTTAGGGTTTTTTCCAGCTGGCAGATAAGTGAAATTTGAAATGCCGCCTATATTCAGTAAAATCCGGTTTTCCGTACTGCTCGAAAAGAGCAGGTAGTCGCCATAAACAGCCAGCGGTGCGCCTTCCCCACCTGCGGCTATATGTTTTTGCCTGAAGTCACTTAAAGTAATGATGCCTGTTTTAACAGCGATGTGGTCACCGTCCCCTATCTGTAAAGTAGCGTCGGGGAAGGCGCTTTGCCTGTGCAGGGACAAAGGCGCATGAAAGATAGTCTGACCATGACTGGCGATTAAATCTACCGCATCAACCGGGTATTTCCATATTTCCAGGGCTTCCATGATCAGCCGGGCAGAATATGTGCCGATGATTGCGTTTAACAACGTTACCATCTGAAGGTCAACCTGCCCTTTAAAAGAAACCAATTTCAATTGTTCTTTAAAGCTTTCATCGTACGGAATAGTAATGAAGTGCAATACCTTAACTTCCGTGTCCAGCCCTGATCCACTGAATTCGCACAGTGCGATATCCAGTCCGTCTAATGAAGTTCCCGACATCAGTCCTGCAATTACCCGCGATGGAGCATTTGCTATCCCTGCCAGTTTTGAGATATAGCTATTCATTTTGCATTTTTTATGATGAGCCCATCTTATTTTGCCTGTACCCTCTAAAAAAACTGCACAGATCGGCACTTTAACCGTTTTAATAAAATGATATATTAAATATATGGAATTATACATTACAAATTCCTTATCAGTTCAAATAAAAGATGCACAAACACGCATTATTCCGCATTAAATAGCAGGGATTGCTTATCCTGGATGTGCTTTATAAGAATTTCAGATTTGGAATCAGGGCTTTATCACCTTTGATAATACCACAGGCACCTGGATGAGGTCGTAGTCCTGATCATAAACCAGGTATTTATTGTGCCACTCAGGTGAAAATTTATCTTTCGCATCCCTCAAGCCTTTGTAATGTGAAAAAGAACGGATTTTTTCATAGGCAAACTTCATCGACCTTTCAGTTAGGTTTTTTGGTTCGTCCAATCCCGAGAGCGGCGCAAACCCAATATTAACAGAAGTGCAGCCTGTTGATTTCAGGTAATTAAACAACTCGACCAGAATAAAATCTATCACCCCGTTAGGCGCGTCCTTCGTTTTCCTGATAAGGTCGTATGTTCCTTCTCCAGGTGCATAATCAGGGATTACATTTAAAAATGCAACAATTTTTTCTTCCGCATTCTCTACCGTGATGATGGTCTGGTTTTTAAGTTCCTCCCAGTCAAACATTCCCTGTGAAAACACAATTTCGTCACGCTCCGTATCAACCAGCCATTCATCAGATACGGATTTAATCTTTTGCAATAGGCCATCTTTTACAGGAGCAGTGTAGATGTTGGTATGAAAACCTTTTTCCACTACCTTTTTCAGCGCATTCCGTATAGACTTGCGACTGCCGCCCTCCAGTGTAAAAGTTGTCAGGTCTACCACCCCTTCCTGCCCCAGGTACAATTTCTTTTTGCCCGCAGATATAAATGGTTCCAGTGTTTCCTCTGCTACGCGGTAATAAAAACTCTTAACGCCGCTTTCGAAACAGTATTTGTCAAACGATTTAATAAAGGCCTTCATATGCTCAGGCGCAGAAACGGGCGATTCGAGGACTACTGCAAAATTGCCGGAAATCCTGTAAGAAATAAAACCTTCATAGTCAGCGGAACGGTATATAAGTTTATCCTGGTAGGTCTTAAAATAATCCATAGCAGAATTGCCATGTTTATCCAGCTGGGCCTTTGCCCAGCTCAGCTCTTCTTCGTCTGTGGTATCTTTAATAATGTAAGGACGTATCAGGGTGTATACCAGGAAACCAAGCGAAAAAAAACCGCTGATATTGATGGAATACAAAAAGCCCTGTGCAAAGGAATCCTGTGCAATCAAGTCATCATTTCCGATAAGAATAAAGTTTTCAAGCGTATACCGTACGGACTGAAAAAAGCTAAAATCGACATTAAAATGCCTCGCGTCGAGGAAATAAAAACCTATTGTACCATACAAAACGACAGCAAATACACTCAGAATGGTAGTCTGGATGCCTAGAAACCGGAGGCGGGAATTGTGTTTAACGTAGTATTCTTTACGCGAGGTAATCAAAGCAATAATGACGATTACCGAGAAGCATGCTTCTTCATAATCAATAGCTTTAGTGAGGTTTCCTACCAGGGAGAACAGACACAATGCCAATGCAAAATACCAGGCCATCCTGAGACCTTTGAGCATAAATGCCGCAGTAACCAGCAGAAACAGTCCCGCCACCAGCACAAAATAGTTTGACGCCGCAATGGCCGATACGGGTAGAAAATTCTTAAGAAATACCAGCCGTTCATGGATCGCGGGGGTCAGCACAGATACGATATTGATCACGCCCAGTGCCAGGATCAGCAAAGCAGGAATGATCCGCATGAGCAGTTTGTTGATTTTAGCCAGAAAACTCAGCGCACCCAGCAACATGGGAACCCAGAACTCCATAAACCGATAAAGGAATGTAATTGATACTGCCGCCGCTTCAGTATATCCCATTCTGATCAGCATGAAAGTCATGGATGCTTCAACTGCACCCAGGCCGCGTAAGAAAGGAGAAATAATGAGGAATACAACCCCAACAACATAACTTACTGTAGCGACCACCAGCGATGGCTGGATACTGAGCGCTACCATTGCAATGTAAATATGAACGATGCCGATGATCTCAATCAGCATGCTCCACAAAAAGGTCTGGATAAAACTGTTTCTTTCTATCTTGTTTTCGCGGAATTCCGCCAGGAACAATTCCACAGCGGGAAGATATTTTACAAGTAACTGGTAAAGTTTGCCAGCATTGGCAATTGATCTGTACAACAAATAGATCGCGCCTATCAGGACAAATACCGCGATCAGTCCCACCCACTCACCAGCACCAATGCTACCTTCAAAAATTGCGTAGATAAACACGGGTATGGCAATCACCACTACAGATAGAATACCTACAAACCCGTAAATAGAGGACGCGAAGTTAACCTGGGATCTGCTTACGCCTTTTTCTTCAATATTACCACTAAAAAAGGCCAGTGATGAAACACCACCCGCCGGGAGAAACACGCTGATGAAATTTCTTTTCATGTACAGCAAGGTGGCGTCTATCAAACCAACTTTGCTGCCAACTGCCGCAAAAGAGGCTTTGTACATCATGCCATGAACAAAAACATAAGCAATGCTAAGTATGATGCCGAAGGTAATCCAGTCCCATTTTGAGGTAAGGACCAAATGCCTTACCTGCTGCAGTTCTGCCCGTTCATGTTGAATAAACCATAGCCCTAATCCTACAAAAAACAGGGTGAAGATATAGCTGAAAATGATTTTATAATTTTCCCGGATAAACGGTACAGGATTGTATGAAGCAGGTAATTTCATGGAGCCAAGCAGCTTTCAATAATAGGTTAGATACTATAAAAGTATAATAATTCTCCTGATTTCAATACATTTGCAAGCCGATTATCTCAGGCTGTTCAGGTATTCTGCAAACTCTTCATAGTCCCAGGAGCCATCATAACGGCTTCCATTAACAAAAAAAGACGGGGTTCCGTTCACACCGCTTTCTACTCCGCCCATAAAACTTTGCTGAACCTTATCTTTAAATTCAGCTTTTGCAATAGCCTGTTCAAATTGGTCAAGGGGTATACCCAGATCTTTTGCGTATGCTGAAAGACTGGCATCATCCAACGCATACTGTTTCTCGTACAGGCAATCGTGGTACTCCCAAAATTTACCATGCTGATCTGCCGCCTCCGCAGCTTCAGCAGCGTGTTCCGCGTGCGGGTGGGATTGTGTCAGCGGAAAACTCCTGAATACAAAACACAAATCGTCTTTAAAATGCCGTTGTATTTTCTGGATAATTGGATAAGCCCTTCTGCAATGCGGGCACTCAAAATCCCCGTATTCCAGCAGCACAATTGCTGCGTCTGGGTTTCCTTGTATATGATCCGATTCACTTACCGGAATCGTTAAATCGTTACCGTTATCAGTCATGATTAATTTCTCCCTGAATTTCTTTTAAAGCTTTTAAAATATGATTAGCACCCGGGTTTATATCCATTGGTGAAAGATAGCTCCACTGAATAATGCCCTCACCATCAATGACAAAAAGGGCGCGTTCTGTAAAACCATCATGAGCCCTGTAAACGCCATAAGATCTGGCAACTTCTCCTTTAGGTTCAAAGTCGGCAAGAAGCGTCACCTGGTAATTCCTGTTTTCACGGAATGCCTGATGGCAAAACGCACTGTCAACAGAAATCCCTAGCAACTCTGCGTTCAACTGCTTAAACATCGGTAGCAGTTCACTATATAATGTAAGTTGGTCGCCGCAAACAGCACTCCAGTCGGCCGGATAAAATACCAGTATTACATTTTTTCCTATATAATCACTCAGTCTAACCATTTCTCCTGCATCTCCTGCAGACGCGCCTGCAGTACTTTGAAGGGCAAAATCAGGGGCCGGTGTTCCGGCATTTAATATATCGCTCATTTGAATGTTCTTTGTTTAGATTTTAGAACACCCGGGAGAAATTTTTGTTTCGCAGTGAGAACTACTTTTTTGAAAAGAAAACTATTCCTAATGCAACAAACGACCAGACAAGCATTTGCCAGGTTGACAATTCCCATCCGCCATGTTTCCAGCACAACAAACCAAAGAAGGTACCTATTCCCCCGCCAATAAAATAGGTAGTCATGTAAATTGTATTGAGGCGGCTGTGTGAATTTTCGTCAAGCGAATAGATACGGGCAAAATTGGTAATCTGGGTGGCCTGTACACCAATATCCAAAACAAAGATGGCAAGAACCATCACAATGATGGACAATGGGAAAACTTTCAGCAAAATCAAACTGATAATGATCAGTCCTACGGTCATCATCAGCGACGTACGCGTATTGCCTTTGTCGGCCAGCTTGCCAAAATACGGCGCTACTAGCGCACCACCTATAGCAACCAGCCCAAATAAACCAATCGTATCCGCATGGAAATTGAAAGCCGGGCCACTTAAATAGAAAGTAACAGTAGTCCAGAATGAGCAGAATATACCAAAAGTGAATGCGCCCAAAATGGCCGATTCGCGGAGTATCCGGTGTTCCTTCACCAGCAATAGTGTCGATTTAAGCAGTGCAATGTAATTGCCTGTAAATTTGTGTTTTACGTCTGGCAGGTAAAGTCGGAGTAACACAGTAATTACTACCACCATCACTGCCGAAATTCCGTAAACATACCGCCAGCCCAGCCAGTCGGTAATAAAACCGCTAATAACCCTTGAACCCAGTATACCTACCAAAATACCGCTGAAAACTATCCCAACAGTTTTTCCACGGTTAACCTTATCGAGGCTTGCGGCCATGGGCAGGATGATTTGTGCGGGAGCAGAACAAATGCCGATCAGCAAACTGAGCACCCATACAAAAAACACGCCTTTTGATAAAACCATCAGTACCAGGGATACCGCCAGCAGCACCATCAACAGCAGGATAAGTTTTTTCCGGTTTACCATATCTCCCATCGGGATAAGAAAAAACATTCCGAGCCCATAGCCCAGTTGGGCAAACATTGAAACCCTTCCTATTTCCACATCCGAAGCGTGCAGCGAAATGGCCATTTCTTTCAAAATTGGTTGGTTGTAGTAAATATTGGCAACGGTAATTCCTGCAGCGACTGCCATCAGTAAAATTGTACCTGTTCTTAGCGGATCACCTTCCTGGTGATGATTTTTATGTATGGCATTCATTCGCCGCAAAAGTAGCGCTAAACCTTTAAGATGATCGAGAAGCCACATTAATTTTACCCTTCCACTCATCAACATTAAAATCGTGTGACAAATGGAAAGGCAAAATATATAATGTTTAGTTATAATATGACGAATTCAGGTTGCCATTCGCCTTTTCAGCCTTCTCTATAGGTGTGTAATCTGAAAGGATTAGGGCAGCATCAGCTTTCACACATACGTCATGTTCAAAATGCACAGAAGGCAATCTGTCAGCCGTTCTAACCACCCAGCCATCAGGATCAGTAGTTACTTTATAGGTGCCCATATTTACCATCGGCTCAATGGCTAATACCAGGTTTTTTTTCATTTCTATACCGCCGTTTTTCTTCCCGAAGTTTGGTACCTGCGGATCTTCATGCATGGAACGGCCAAGCCCATGACCAACAAGGTCCCGTACTACACCATAGCCTTGCTTTTCATTATATTGCTGTATAGCATTACTGATTTCACCTAAACGGTTACCTGCAATAGCGTATTTAATACCTTCAAAAAGGGAATCTTTAGTTGTTTTTACCAGTTTAATAATTTCCGGAGAAGTTTCACCCAGTATGAAGGTATAGGCGTGGTCGCCATGAAAACCATTTTTAATCACGCCCACATCAACCGATACGATATCCCCTTCGCGCAGTGCCACCTGATTCGGAAATCCATGCACAACCACATCGTTTACCGAAGTACAGATGTGATATGGAAAACCGCCGTAGTTAAAAAAGGAAGGTATCGCATTGTTATCTTTAATAAATTCATTTGCCAGCTTATCGATATCCATCGTGGTCATTCCCGGCTTCAGTACTTTCGCTACCTCAGTAAGTGTTGCACTTACCAGTAAGGCGCTGGTACGCATCAATTCTACTTCGTCGTCTGTTTTATAAAAAATCATGTCTTTATTTCATTAATTACTCTAATTCAATTTTTAAGCTTCGCTCCACAAAATTCTCCGTTTCCTTTGCGTGGTGACTTACTATGATTGTAGTGGTACCAAATTCTTTCAGGATACTTTTAAGGTCGGCAATCAGCGTCTCCCGGAGCTCGTCGTCCAATGCCGAAAACGCTTCGTCCAGAAGCAGTAATTTTGGTTTTAAGGCAAGTGCCCTCAGGATAGCCAACCGTTGCTGCTGCCCCCCCGACAAATGTGCGGGTCTGTGGTCCGCAAATGAATCCATCTGACCAAGATGCAGTAGTCTCTGGATCAACGCAGGGTCGGCAGTAGCATATTTAAGGTGCTGTAACACTGTCATATTTGGAAAGAGGGCGTAATCCTGAAATACAAAACCTACCCTTCTCTCCTGCGGACTCCAATTGATCTTTTCTGCGGTGTTTAACCAGGTTTGGCCGTTAACAGTCAACACTCCGGTTTCAGGTTTCAGCAATCCCGCTATAATCTTTAGAAATGTAGTCTTACCCGCACCCGAAGGTCCAAATACTTTAGTGATGGAAAATTGAGGAAAACTGTGTTCCACGGTTAGGTTGCTTATTCCTTTATAGGTTTTTATTTTTTTACTGACTTTAACCTCTATCATTCCAGCGGCCCTCCAGATGAATTCCTGTTAAATACAAAAACAAGTACCACTATGACGAAAGTGATGGCGAACAACACCAGCGAGTATTGGTGCGCCTGGCCATACTGATTATTGTCTACAGCATCATAAATTGCAATAGATGCTACCTTGGTTACCCCTTCCAGCTTTCCTCCAATCATCAGGACTACGCCAAATTCGCCAAGCGTATGGGCGAAGGTTAAAACCGTGGCCGTCAGTAGTGACGACTTTATATTGGGCAACAACACCCTGTAAAAGGTTTCTAATTTAGATTTTCCCATGGTATATGACGCTTCCGCAAGTGAGGCTGGCAAATGTGCAAGGGCCGATTTTACCGGGCTGATCATAAAAGGGAAGCTGTATACCACCGAGGCAACTACCAGTCCTTCAAAAGAGAAAACCAGGCTCAGGTTGAAGTATTCCAGCAGCCATTTGCCAATTGGACCGTTCGGACTGAAAGTCAGCAGCAGATAAAAACCCAGTACAGATGGTGGAAGCACCAATGGCATCGTCAATATTGCTTCGAAGATCACCTTTACCCATGAACTGCGCCTGGACAGCCAGTACGCTATCGGTATGCCAATAATTAAAAGTATAAAAGTAGTAATGGCAGCAAGTTTCAGGCTCAGCCATATGGGGGTCCATTCCATTTATGTGTTATTGTTACGCTGTTTTATACCCAAATTTGCGGAAGATTGCTTTTGCGTCAGCAGAGAAAAGATAGTCATAAAATTTCTTATTATTGCTATAGTTCTTGTTTTTTGCATATTTCAATAATACAGCTCCTTGTGCTATAGGTTGATACGATGAAGAGTCAACTTTTTCCCATTCAAATTTTTGAGAGGCATCAAGCTCGTAAACAAGCGACTCAGTTGTAAATCCGATGTTCACCACTCCCTTCAATACATATGTATTTACCTGGCTGATACTTTCTGCAAATACCAAACGCGATGCAACTACTTTATAAAGCGCAAAATGGTTCAGGCTTTCTTCAGCTGCCTTGCCATAGGGTGCAAGTTTCGGATTTCCAATTGCAATTTTACCCGATGTATTGCTTGCAATATATTTTCTCCAGTTTTTGACATTTGCACCTGTTAAGGAACAAACAATCAGGCTTCCGTAAGCATAAATTTTCGGTTTAGTCAGTGCGAAGCCATTTCCATATACGCTCTGGGCAAAATCCATATCAGCTGATAAAAACAAGTCATATGGCGCTCCGTTCTGGATCTGTGCTGACAATTTACCGGATGATCCACTGATCACCTCCACCGTCACCCCTGTTTTCTTTTTGAAATCCGCGGCAAGTTTTTGAACCACAAACTGCGCATTCGCAGCAACGGCAACCCTCACGGCTTGAGCAAACGCCGGCAATACCATGAGAGTGATTATAGCAGATAAAATAAGTCGTCTGAACATGTGCCTAGTCTTTATCTACCAGTTTATTCTGTGATTCGTTGTAGCGTGCGCCCGTATTCGGATACTTTGCAAGAAGCTCTTCTATAGTCCGAAGGTCTGAAGCATCCAATTCAATATCTACAGCAGCTGCATTTTCTACAAGGTATTTCCTTCTTTTGGTTCCTGGGATTGGGATAATATGTTCACCTTGCGCCAACACCCATGCCAAGGCAAGTTGTGCGGCAGTGCTATTTTTTCCGGCAGCAATTTCTGCGAATCCATTGGCAAGCTTTTCATTGTTATCTTTGTACTCTTCCTGATATCTTGGAAGAGTTTTTCTAAAATCGCCCTCCGCGAGTGTGCTTACATCTAGCGTGTTGGTCATTAAACCGCGTGCCAGCGGACTAAAAGGTATAAAGGAAATGCCCAGCTCTTTACAAAGCGGAAGTACATCCTTTTCCACTCCCCTGGTCAGCAGCGAATATTCGCTTTGTAATGCACTGATTGGATGAACGGCGTGTGCTTTTCTTAACGATGAAGCTGAAGCCTCTGATAGCCCAAGGTACCGTACTTTTCCCTCTTTCACCAGTTCTGCCATGGCGCCGACGGTTTCTTCGATAGGTACGTTAGGGTCAACGCGGTGCGCGTAATATAAGTCGATCACATCGGTTCCAAGCCTTTTCAAACTTTTTTCTACCGCAGTTTTCAGGTAGGGAGGAGAACCATCAAATATTGTATTTCCCTCTGCCGGATTAGACTTAAAGCCAAATTTAGTGGCAAGGAAGATTTTGTCGCGGTTTGATTTCAATACACGTGAAACCAGTTCTTCATTTTGTCCGGCGGCATACACATCTGCAGTATCCCAAAAGGTAACCCCGAGTTCGATGGCAAGGTTTAGCGTGGCGATAGACTCCTGATCATCAGGAGTACCATAAGCATGGTTCATACCCATACATCCCAGACCAATTGCAGACAGTTTTTCCGTTGTATTTCCTAAGATCCTATACTTCATTTTTGTATTTTTAGTTTGTTAAACATAGTGCTGGGTGTACTGATCAAATTTAGCGGCTTTAGCCGTTCAAACAGACACTACATTGTAAAACCTCGAAGGCAAAAGATTGTTTTAGCAGAATGAAAGGCTTTTTCTTCGGTAATTACTATTGATTCGCAAAAACTGAGTGAACCTAAGAGCATTTTTATCCCAACTTTGTTCGGACCTTCTTTTGGGTTGGAAAGATTTTTATAAGGCATCCGGAAGTTATTTCCAAGTTTCCTGATAGGCGTTTGACCTTACCAATCCCTACTGAAAACCTTTATGGACTACTTCCAGACCCCTGGTGGAAACCTTGTCAACCAGGAACCAGTTCCGAACAAAACCCGGATTTAACAGGGAACCCTTTGGCCACAAACAAAAAATGGCCGGACAATCTTTTCGATTCTCCGGCCATTTCGTATAAGGTCACTTCCCTGTGGGAAAACCCTTTCTATTTTACTTTGATCTCAACACGACGGTTCAGGATTTTTCCCTCTTCAGTATCGTTTGAAGTCATTGGCTGCGTTTCACCAAATCCTTTAATTTGCATATTTGCAGCTGGAATACCAGCATTTACAAGGTATGATTTTACTGAATTTGCTCTGTCAACTGACAGGGACATGTTATGCTCAGGTGTACCCTCAGCAGAAGAGTGTCCGTTTAAAATAAACTTAACCGACTCATCTTTTTTCATCTCTTTTACTACCTGATCCAATACGGCGAAAGATTCCGTTCTTAAAACACCTGAATTGAACTCAAATTGTATGTTGTTGAAATTGTAATTTGGTTTTTCTGGTGCCGGTGCCGGTTCTTCTTTTTTCTCTACCGGTGCTGGTTCAGGTGCTTTTGGTGTTTCTACCGGACGCGTAACCGGTGGTGCTGGTTTTGCTGCGATTTTTTTTGTTTTGCAAGCTTGTAAAGACATGGTCAATAGTGCTATCGCGACTAATACTAAATGGGATTTTGAGATTTTCATTAGAATTTAATTGTTTTTGTAAACATAATAATATTCGGCAAAACTTGTCTGCGGAAATGACGACTATCAGTAGGTTTAAACGTACATATACAGGTAATAGTGTTATTTACCGGAAATATTACAGGTTAGCCTATGCAAATCGCTAGAGGTTGGAGCATCGCAAAATCTATTACACAGCTGGCGATTGATGTCACGACCGTTCCTATTATAGTGGGTATGCAGTATCACTTTTTGTTTCAGACAATACAAAAAAGCTTTGTACAGTGCTGATATTAGGCAAAGTTGCAAGTTTATTACGCAGAAAAAGATGATAGCTATCCATATCACTTGTAGCCACACGCAAAATAAAGTCGCATGAGCCGGTCATTTGGAAACATTCCATCACTTCGCTGAATTTCGAGACCTCTTTTTCAAATTCAACCAATGAATCAGCGGCATGTTCTTTTAAAAGTACTTGCGGAAATGCCAAAAGGCCCTTATTAATCTTCTTCCGGTCTAAAACAGCAACAATTCTTTTAATATATCCTTGTTCTTTCAGTTTTTTGATGCGCTCATGTATCGTAGCGATGGATTTATTGAGTTGAAAAGCCAATTCTTTATTGGTCAGCGTTGCATCGTTCTGCAGAATTCGTAAAATCTCTGTATCTGTTGGGTCTAATTCATTATTCATTGAGCGTGTTTTGAAATCATTTTGAAAAAACTGCTATTCATGCAGCTAAAATACAGCTATAGCTGAACATTAGCATAATTAAAGTGCTAATTTCCATAAAATTTATTGATTTTTGGCTACTCATTGTTATTATTAATTGTATTACACAATTTTACCGAATAAAATAACAACAATGATAGCAGCCGAAATACCTGATCCATCCTGTCTCACTACCGAACTGGCCAGTAAATTTGAACATTTATGGCACCTGGTAGGCAATACGCCAATGGTGCAGTTACAATACAAGTATAAGGGTAATTCCGGAAGTATATATGTAAAGTGCGAGCATTACAATTTGACAGGCAGTATTAAGGATCGTATTGCGTTGTTTACGCTATACAATGCTTACAAACATGGCAAAATTAAACCTGGCGACGAGATTATTGAAGCTACCAGTGGAAACACCGGAATCGCTTTTGCCGCAATAGGTAAAGCCATGGGGCATCCGGTGAAAATCATTATGCCAAACTGGTTGAGCAAGGAAAGGATCGATATTATCAAAAGCCTCGGTGCAGAAGTAGTGCTGATCAGTAAGGAAGAGGGTGGTTTTCTTGGAAGCATACGACTTGCCGAAAAACTTGCTGCTGAAAATCCAAATACATTTCTGCCGCTTCAGTTCGAAAATGTAGATAACCCATTGTCACATCAGGAAACAACCGGCGTAGAGATCTGGGAGCAATTGCGTTTGAATAACCTTCGTCCAGATGCTTTTGTGGCGGGCGTGGGCACAGGAGGTACCATTATGGGGGTTGCAAGATACTTGCGTGCACAACATCCGGGCATAAAAGTTCATCCACTGGAACCCGCAGAGTCCCCTACTTTAACCACGGGTTATAAAGTAGGTAGCCACAGGATCCAGGGTATCTCTGATGAATTTATTCCAGAAATTGTGAAACTGGCGGAACTTGATGAAGTGTTACAGGCAAACGATGGCGATGCAATACTTATGGCACAAAAATTAGCCCGTCAGCTTGGCCTCGCTGTAGGGATCTCGTCTGGTGCAAATGTTATTGGTGCTATTAAATTACAGCAGGAACTTGGCGTCGACAGCTGTGTGGTCACCGTTTTTTCTGACAGCAATAAAAAATACCTGAGTACTGACCTTATGAAAGAAGAGCCGGTAAGAGAGGGTTACCTGAGCCCTGATGCTGAATTCCTAAACTATCACCCAATCTGTCGTTTAAAATAGCCTCATAAAAATGAATATCTTAAAAACAAGTGTTGCAATCCTTATCTTAGAATTTGTACTCCTCACTGCTACGATGTATACTGTAAAGGCCCAATCGCCAGATACTGCAGGCATAGAATTTACTGAAATCACCGATGCGCCAGACACAGCTGTTACAGCTCCGCCTGCAAAGAAAATACAACAAGATACCGTACAAAAAACAAAGCAGAACATCGCTTCCAAAGAGATTGTGAACAGCAATGCTGCGCCACAACAATCATTATGGGGCATCTTTATCACAGGGTTTGTTGGTGGACTTGCCGCAATACTGATGCCCTGTATTTTTCCTATGCTCCCACTTACGGTAAGTTTTTTCACCAAAGGAAGTGAGAAGGGACGGGCCTCTAGCCGCGCTGCGCTTTACGGATTTTTCATCATCCTCATTTATGTAGTGCTGGGGCTGTTGGTTACCGTTATATTTGGTGCAGATGCACTCAATAGCATGTCTACCAACGGCGTGTTCAATTTCTTTTTCTTTCTGCTGCTGGTTGCATTTGCTATTTCCTTCTTTGGCGCTTTTGAAATTACCCTTCCCTCTTCCTGGGTAAATAAAATGGATGCCAATTCAGATAAAGGAGGTACTGCCGGGCTTTTCTTTATGGCAGGCACGCTGGCGCTTGTTTCTTTTTCCTGCACAGGCCCTATCATTGGTACGTTGCTGGTTCAGGCGGCTACAAGCGGTGCATTGTTGGGGCCGGCCATTGGTATGTTCGGTTTTTCATTTGCACTGGCTATTCCATTTGTACTTTTTGCCTTATTCCCATCAGCACTGAATACCTTGCCTAAATCTGGCGGATGGCTCAATAGCGTCAAAGTGGTCCTGGGTTTCCTGGAACTGGCATTTGCACTGAAGTTCCTCAGCAATGTGGACCTTGCTTACCACTGGGAATGGTTCGACAGAGAAATCTTCCTCGTTTTGTGGATCATCATTTTTGCACTAATGGGCCTTTACCTGCTGGGAAAACTTAAGCTTGCGCACGACAGTCCGCTTGCCTACATCTCTGTGCCAAGGCTGTTGATGGCGATTGTAATATTGGCTTTTACCGTATATATGATTCCAGGCCTGTGGGGTGCACCCTTAAAATCCATTTCGGCATTCCTTCCGCCTCAGGATACGCAGGATTTCGATCTTTATACTCCTACCCTTATTCCTGGCGGTAATTCCGTTACACAAAATGCTGTGCCTTCGTCTGGCCCGCATAAATATGCTGATCTCTTTCATGCTCCATTGAAATTAGATGCTTTTTTCGACTATGATGAGGGTATAGCTTATGCTAAAAAAGTGATTAAGCCAGTGCTGATTGATTTTACAGGACATGCCTGCGTCAATTGCCGTAAGATGGAAGCCAATGTATGGCCTGACCCTGAAGTATATAAAATGATCACCCAGGACTATGTTTTGATACAACTTTATGTTGACGATAAAACTGAAGTTGCAAAAGAGGATGTTGTAATCACGCCTTCCGGCAAAGTCCTTAGTACAATCGGAAAAAAATGGAGCGACCTGCAGGCTTCAAAGTTTAAGGCAAATTCGCAACCCTTCTATGTACTGCTGGATCCAAATACTACAGCGCTTTTAGCACCTCCGCAAGGAGCAGATTATGAAATTGACAACTACCGCAACTTTCTGCATGCCGGCTTAAAGGCCTTCGAAAAATAATCAATACAAATATCAAAACTGGTAAGCCATTCCGTGTAAAAGCGGGATGGACTTATTTTTTTATACCCTCCGACAACCGTCAGGAATACGCTGTTCCACTAAGTAAAATTTTTTGAAAAAATTATCTGCAAATTGAAATCATTAAATGCTTTTAGCATAATAATGACAAAAAATGGGTATATCGTATAGCATTTTTTTGATTTTTTTTTATTTATTATTGTCACAACTAATGCGTGCCTAAACCAAATATTTAAAAATAATGGCCTCTTTATCAGGAGCAAGCGATATCGAATTATACAATTCAATGAAGGCGGGTAGCCAGAAAGCGTACGATCAAATTTATGCCCGCTACTGGCAAAAACTTTATTCGGAAACCCACAGGAGATTGAAGAATGTTGAGCTGGTAGAAGAAATTGTACATGATGTTTTTATTGATCTCTGGGAGAAGAGGGAGAAAAAACAAATTGAACATTTGTACCGATACCTGGTCACAGCGGTTCGTTATTCCGTTTTTACAAACTATAAAAAAAAGAAATCCCTTCCATATTTCGAGGAGCCGCTTGAACACATGGCTTTATCTTACCTTGAAGCAGATTCGCTGCTTAATGTGAAGGAATTGAAAAACTGCGTTGCCATTTGGCTAACCATGCAGCCAGAGAAGCGCGCGGAGGTCTTCCGGCTAAAATATATGGAAGACCTTAGTACGAGGGAAATCAGCGAGCACCTGGGAATATCCCAGAAAACGGTCCAAAACCAACTCATCACTTCTTTTACAAGCCTTCGTGAGTTTGTGAAAAAAATGATGATACTGCTGGTCCTTTTACCATAGTTGGCTTATCCCTCTACGGTCCATTTTTCAATTTCCTTCATTCTGTTTCAGCCTTGCAGAAATAATGCCGGTTGCCTGCCGAATAGCGTCAACTTTTGCGCTGTATTTGCATGATAGCAGTGATACTGATAAAATATAAGCTTCCAGTAGAAGAATTACTTTTTATATCGTCTGATAATATTATTGATTAATTTTTGAAAAGATACTTTGCACAAAAAAAATAGGCCAGTAAAATTTATATTTGGCCTATTCTACTATGAGCAATTTCAAACAGTATAAAGGGTTTTTATTAGCATTGATAGCGGCCATGATGTGGGGGATTTCCGGCACTTGTGTACAATTTTTGTTCCAGCACCGGAATATCAATACGGAATGGCTCGTGACCGTGCGAATGCTTATTTCTGGCGTCCTGCTGCTCAGTTTTTCTCAGTCACAAAAGAACACGGATGTCTGGTTAATCTGGAAGAATAAAAAAGATGTGATTGCTATAGTCGTATTCAGCATCCTTGGTATGCTTGCTGCCCAGTACACTTATTTTGCCGCGATCCAGTATTCCAATGCAGCTACCGCTACCATCCTCCAGTATATTGGCCCGGTTATCATTGTGGCTTACCTGAGCATAAGGCGGCGAAAATTACCGTCGGCTTTAGAGGGAATAGCCATCCTGTTTACATTAGCGGGTACCTTTCTAATAGTTACACACGGCAGTTTCCGTAGTCTCTCATTATCGGCCCCTGCCCTCTTTTGGGGAATTATTTCTGCCTTTGCACTGGCCGCATACACCTTACTACCGCTAAACCTCATTAAAAAATACGATAGCTCGGTGATTACTGGTTGGGCATTACTGCTCGGTGGTATAGCCTTCAGTTTTGTTCACGCACCCTGGAAAATACAGGGGCATTTTGATCTCGTGGCTATGTCGCTGATTACCTTTGTAGTCCTGTTCGGCAGTCTGTTTGCCTTCAGCATATTTATGATTAGCGTAAAAATTATAGGGCCCACCAATGCCAGTTTACTCAGTTGTACTGAACCGCTGTCTTCAGCGTTGCTCGCTGTGCTATGGTTAAATGTATCCTTCGGCATATACGACTGGCTGGGATCGGCATTAATTTTGACTACCATTGTGCTGCTTGCCCTCAATGAAAAACAAGCGCCACCCGCTGAAGCAGGTATAGAATTAAATAACATCAATTGAAACATGGGGCAATCCCTTATCATAAATCCGATACCGAATGAAAGCATATAAATTACATGCGCCAAAGAGCCTGGAGAATTTTAAATTGGGTGAATACGATGAACCGGCAATAAATTCTAAGCAGGTAAAGATCGCAGTTAAAGCTGTATCATTAAATTACCGCGACTGGGCCCTTGCTAATGGAAAAATTACCTATGCAGGTGAAAGCCTCCCCTTTGTTCCTCTAAGCGATGCAGCGGGGATAGTTATCGAGGCGGGGGAAAACGTCAAAAATATTAAAGTGGGCGACCGCGTTGCGGCGAGCTTTTTTCCTGAATGGCAGTCCGGACCGTACACCAAGGAGAAAACTGACCGGGCGCTGGGCGGAACACAAGATGGTGTGCTGGCCGAATTTATTGTTATGGACGAGCGTTCTGTAGTGAAAATTCCTGAATATTTTGACTTTGTGGAGGCTGCGGCCTTTCCTTGTGCGGCAGTAACGGCCTGGCATGCACTGGCGGTACAGGCACAGCTAAAGCCTGGCGATACGGTTTTATTGCTGGGGACCGGCGGTGTATCAATTTTTGGGCTACAAATTGCAAAGATGTTTGGGGCAACAGTAATTATTACCTCGAGCAGCGATGAAAAGCTGGCGAAGGCTAAAGAGCTTGGGGCAGACTTTGTAGTGAATTACAAATCTGATAACAACTGGACAGAGACGGTGAAGTCATTAAATGGTGGTGCAGATTATGTGATAGATGTGGTAGGTAATCTTGCCGACACACTGAAGGTGGTAAAACCAGGTGGCAGTATATTTATGATTGGCGGTGTAGGCGGCCCGGCTGACGAGAAACCTAACCTGCGCCAGGTCACCGTTGGGATGAACAGGCTGCAAGGTGTATTTGTGGGCAGCACTGAAATGCTTACAGATGTATTGAAGGCTTTTGCCAGCAACCAGATCAAACCTGTTATTGAAGAATCATTTGAATTTGACCAGGTGATGGAGGCATTGGAACACATGGGAAAAGGCTCACATTTCGGGAAAATAGTAGTTAATATATAAATATGGAATTTACAGAAATCTGCAAGCCTTTTGAGTCGCTTACGAACAAGGAGCTCTATGCAATATTACGGCTCCGGAGCGAAATCTTTGTGGTGGAGCAGAACTGCGTGTTCCTGGATATGGACAATAAAGACCAGTCCAGCCAACACCTGATGTTATATCAGAACAAAGAATTGATGGCCTATGCGCGAATTGTGCCTGCAGGGCTTTCTTATACAGAGCCTTCTATTGGCAGAATTGTCAGCAGCGCCGCTGCCAGGGGAAAGGGGTTTGGCAAACAGCTGCTTCCGCTTGCCATTGAAAACTGCATACGCTTGTACGGAAACAAAACCATCAGGATTGGCGCACAGCTCTACCTGAAAAACTTTTATGAATCTTTCGGATTTACAGGTGCCGGCGAAGTATACGATGAGGATGGAATTGACCACATTGAAATGATCAGGGCTGCACGGTAAAACTGCAGCAGTATATAAAAAAAAAGAAATGATAGAAAGTAATTTATTCCAGATTGCCACAGAAATTGAATGGCAGGATTTAGGAAATGGTATACAGCGCCAGGTTTTTGGATACGACGATCGTATAATGATGGTAAAGGTAAAATTTGAAACGGGAGCTATAGGTGTTCTTCATCAACACCCGCACACGCAACTTAGCTATGTAGAAAGCGGCAAATTTGAAACCAGTATTGGCGAGGAAAAGAAGTTATTGAAACAAGGCGACGGTTTTTATGCGCCTTCGAACATTATACATGGTGTTTTATGTACTGAAGCAGGTGTGTTGGTAGATGTTTTTAGTCCGCACCGGGAAGATTTTATATGAAATTTAGTAAATTGAGTAAAATAACGCCTTTGTTTGGTGAATGTTACCTAAGAAAGTGACATTTTGCAGGTTAAATCAGGTTAGTTTGACTGATTCGTGATTATATTTACCCCTATCCGGAAAATATTCATAAAAAAAGTCAAATTAACCTATAACCAAACCAACAAATGAAACTCTCGTCCAAATTACTGATGGGATTGCTGATTATTAGCAAACTCTCCATCGCTCAGGGTAAAAATCCTGGCTCCGCTCCTGCAGCATCTATTTCAACGCTAGTACAAGGATTAAAAAAGTATGAGGGCTACTTCAATTTTTACTATGATCAAAAAAGTTCCCGCATACTTCTGGAAGTGGATAAACTGGATCAGGAGTTTCTTTACGTTAATACCCTCCCTGCGGGTGGTGGCGGAGCGGGCGACAGGGGAAATATTGGCGGATACCGAATTGCGAAGTTCATTAAGGTGGAGAATAAGATTATGCTAACGCTGCCCAACTATGACTACCGGGCCATAAGCAAAAATACTTATGAAAGTAAGCTGGTAGAGGAGTCGTTCCCACAGTCGGTAATCTGGGGTTTTTTACCTCTGGCAGTAGAAAATGAAAAGATACTCATTGACCTCACCCCATTTCTAATGCGCGACAGCCATAAAGTAGCTGAGAGGATAGGCAAAAGTCCTTCTGCATTTTTTGGTGCTACCGGCAGACCTGCCGCGGCTGCCGGGTCCGCTTATCGTATTGATGAAACACGATCGGCGCTTTACATGCCTAACACTAAAAATTTCCCTAAAAATACGGAATTTGAGGCTATGATAACTTTTACAGGGAATGGTGCGGCAGAAAGAAGTTATTTCAGCGGTGGCCCCGGCAGTGCCGCGGCAGCTCCAGATCCATCTGCAGTGACCATCAGAACACATCAGTCATTTATTGAATTGCCGGACAACAAATACAAGCCCAGAATATACGATCCCCGCTCTGGTTTTAACTCCATGGATTATTTTGATTTCGCCACTCCCCTTGACCAGCCTTTGGTGAAAAAATTTGTGCGGCGGTGGCGACTGGAAAAAAAGAACCCAAATGAGGCAATGAGCGAGGCGGTTAAACCTATCGTTTACTATGTTGACAGAGGAGCGCCGGAGGATGTTAAGCAGGCATTGATTGAAGGTGGATCCTGGTGGAACCAGGCTTTCGAAGCTGCGGGATTTAAAAATGCATTTCAGGTAAAAGAGATGCCGGAAGGTGCCGACCCAATGGATATACGTTACAGCGTGGTCAACTGGGTGCACCGTCCTACCAGAGGATATTCAAATGGCGTCGGCATATTTGACCCGAGGACCGGTGAAATTATTAAAGGCGAAGTCTCACTGGGCTCCATGCGTGACCGTCAGGATTTCCTGATTTTTCAGGGATTGACGCAGATTTATGGCGAGGATAAAAACGCGCCAAAGCTCGCCGTGGATATGGCCCTTGACAGGATAAGACAACTCGCTGCCCATGAAATTGCGCATACCTTAGGTTTTTATCACAATCACCTGGCCAGTGTAAACGACAGGGCTTCAGTAACTGACTACCCTTTTCCAAGAGTAACATTAAAAGCCGACGGGAAAGTAGACATTTCAAACGCCTATGCTAAAAACATTGGGACCTGGGATAAAAGGGCTGTAATGTGGGCATATGCAGAATTTCCTGAGGGCAGTGATGAAAAGGCCGGGCTGGAAAAAATCATGCAGGAATCTATTCGTCAGAACCAGATCTTTATGTTCGATCTTACTGTGCATCCAAAAACTGCACAATGGGATAATGGTAATAATCCTGCTGCGGAACTCCACCGCCTGATGACCGTTCGCCAAAAAGTGCTGGCAGATTTCTCGGAAAAGGCGATTCCCGTAGGAACGCCGATGGCTACACTTGAGGAGGTGCTCGTACCTGTTTATTTGTTGCACAGGTATCAGATTGATGCCACTGCCCATATACTAGGGGGACTGGACTTCAGGTATGCGCTGCGTGGCGATGGACAAATACCTACACAGTTGATTGATCCCAAAGAACAATGGGAAGCATTTGACGCCTTAATTAGTACTATAACGCCCCAGGCACTGGTTATTCCAGAAAAACTATTGAAGCAGCTGGCCCCCTATCCGGAAGGTTATTCCCGTACAAAAGAAAATTTTCAGGGATACACCGGAGTAACGTTTGATCCGCTAGGCGCCGCAGAATCCATTGCTGGGGTTACATTGGGTTACCTGTTGGATGCTGAACGTGCAGCAAGGTTAATAGAATACCATTCGCGCGATGCCGCACAACCAGGACTGATTGCAGTTATAGATAAATTAATTGCGCAAACCTGGAAGACGCCGCAGGTAACTGGTTATAAAGGAGAATTACAGAAGTTAGTAAAACAGGCAACGCTGAAACAACTGCTTACATTGGCGTCTGATCAGGCAGCACCTGCAAACGTGCGTTCTATTGCACTTGCCGAAATCAGTATGCTAAAGAAATGGATAATTGCTGCAGAAGCCGGGACATCAGATATAGGCCAAAAGGGCGACTATCTTTTTGGCCTGCAACAGATCCAGCAGTTTGAGAGAAATCCCGACCAGTTTAAGCCAGTGCCAGCTATTGCTATGCCCGCCGGTGCACCAATTTAAAAAGGGAAAAAAGAGTATGGTTTAAGACGTCAGCATGGCGTCTTTTTTTATGGGTTCAATTTTGGTATATCGTTCTGCTGACCTTTAAGCAAATCCTTATGGGTTTCATTAAGTTTTCGTGCCCTGTAGCTATTAATCGCAGTATCACCAAGCAGTGCAACCAATTTGTAGTTTGCTATTGCACCAACTGCAGCGCCGATAACCGGAATAAGCTGGGCAATTTTTGCAAGGTCGATATAATCCCGGTATTCCTGCTGAAAAGTACGCCAGTCAAACTGTTCTACATTGTCAGGCAGTGAAGCGGCATATTCCCCCCAGTTTAAAACGACATGGTAAACCTTATTTCTGTGGTGCTGGCTTGAAAAGGCCAGTTGGAAAACGTAGAGGATGAACAACCTTTCTTTATAGTTTTTGACATCGTGGCCGTATAAGGACGAAATATCAAATAATAACTTTATTTTGATAGTCAGTAATAATGGAAAATCGGCCAGCCCAAGCAATATCCCTCCTGCCCCCGTAACTGCCCCCTCTACGGTTGCAGTCTTCTGGTACAAGCGAATCTGTTTTTTCGCCCAGGCTTCCCTGAATTGAAGGGATGAACTTTGGTCGGGAGATTTCCCTGTGGTATATTTCGCACCAAATAATACTGCTTTAATCATATTCTCGATCGTCGCGGTAATTACGGTATGTACTTTTTCGGGTATCAGGTTATTTATTTTAGACTGGACGCTCCTCGACAAGCGGTCTGTAAAGGAAGGTTTTTTTAGCATTTTTAATTGCCAAAATTGTAATTCTAGAAATGCCTGGTCTTCATATGACATCTTGGTCGGATTGGGATTCTATAAATAAACCAATTTTAGAAACAATAGGTTTTAAGATATTGAAGTCAGTTTTCCACACCTTCCCACCGTCTTCCCTCAACTGACTTGTAATTGATCCATAGAAATTGGCATCGCAGAATACCCTGTAGGCAATTCCATCATCTGCAGAGAGAATTAACAATTTCCTGGCCTGTCCCCGGTACTGATCTTCATATGTATATTGTTGCATTATCATGTTCTGATTGAATTCAAATCTACTTATTCTATATTGATATTTCCGCTGTCCTTAACCAAGTATCTTGTGCGGGTACAGGATTATTGTAATATATTACGCTACTGGAATAAAATTGTTATTTTAATCAAACATAAATAACCATTTCGTTATTATATAGATAGCCATTTATACAAATGCCCCGCATGATTAAAATTACGCTTTCTGAAACAGTTACTCCCGTTGGATATGTGGTTTTTGCAATCACCCTATTATCCATAGGTTTGGCGTATTGGTGGCTTTCTGCCAAGAAAGAAAAAGCCGGATGCGTTTCGGTTGGGCTTGCTGCAATGCTCATCTGGTTCCTGCTCATGTTTCCTGCTTCAATCAGCTTTAGTTTATTTGAAGGTGGCACCCTCCCCGTTCGTGCTGCAATTATTGCCTTTTGGATTATTCTGGCCGGAGCGGTTGTCTATATCAAAAGATCAAAAACTATAAAATTCAGCTGGGCCATATTTTTAAATGTTTTTTTTGCCATTGGGGGCCTAATGCTCGCTGCTATGATGGGTGGTATGGGATACTTTGTTTATCTCAGGTTATTTACCCATGAAAAAGATGATGCACCGCTGTGGGCCGTCTTTATCTGCATTTTCTTCTTAAGTGTGTTGATAATGGTTATTGCCGGCAAAATTTTAAGGGGCAATAAGGGTAATAAGGACGGAAAAACCGAATTTAATGATCTCGAAGAAGCTAAATTAACGCCTGACTTTGTGTTTGGCCTTGACCTGTCCGGACAAGGTTTCAAAAATTTTCCTGCTGAAATCCTGAAGTTTGAAAACCTGGTTACGCTTGACTTAAGCAACAATCAGATTAACACACTACCCAACGATATAGCAAGGATGAAGCATTTGTCTACCTTGAAATTATCGAACAATCCAATTTCAGACCAGGAGCGCGCTTTAATACGCAAAATGTTCCCGCCAGAAATGGAACTTATTTTTCGCAACTAAATTATGGATAACAGCTAAAATAATGAATGAATTCATAGCCTTCTTTTTTAATCAGGATGTAAGTGTAACGCTGCTTGTTTTTCTGATGATATTCAGTTGTGGTATCGCCTTTTTTCACACGCTGGTTGTCAGTTTCCTGTTTGATCTCAACATACGGCCAAAATGGTTGTTTTTCGTATTGGACCCAATTGTTGTAGGGCTCTCTTATTTATACCAACCGGGCTTCGCTTTATTAGCTATGGTTTGCCTGTTTGCCTCTGTATTTCCGATGGCACTGGTAGGGATGATACGTTCCTCCATTATTAAAGGCAAGGAAGACAGTGCGGTGAGAAAGAAATTTGAGGCAAAATACCAAACCACCAAAAAGAGCAAATTAATCAAATTGGCTGTAACCCTTGGGCTATTTGCACTAATTGCACTATGTATCTGGTTACATGATCAGGGTAAATTATCTCTTTTACTGGTGATCGTACCGGTGTTGATTGTTCTCGATGCGATCTTCCTTCCGACTAAAAAGACCAAATTTTATAAATTGCAGGCAGTTTTGCCCACTTCGAAAATGAACGGTATAGCCATGGGACTTGTAGAGGTGGTGGGTGATCTGGTAATGACAGAACCGATTATTTCGCCCCATTTCAAAATGCCGTGTATTGGCTACTCAATTGTAATCCAGGAGGAAAGTAAAGATAACGACGGCAAGACCAGCTGGAGTACAATATTCAGGGAATGCAAAACCGGCATGTTTCAGATAAAAGACGATACAGGTGTAGTTTCTGTTAACGGTGAAGGTCTTGAGTATTTCATCGACCGTGTGGACAAAGAAATTCGGAGCGGAAAAAAACGCTATATGGAAACCTATCTGAAAAACGACGACTATATCATGCTGATCGGCAAAGCGAACAGTGACAATGGAAAAACCATTATTGGAAAAGACAACAACCATAAAGTTTTTGGTGCGGCATTTCCGCATGAAGTAGCGATCAAAAACAAGTTTGCACCATTATACCGCTCATTTTTAACTACTCTATTTTTTATAACCTTACTAATTATTTATATTATTATAACATAAACCTATGAGTGCACAAAATATTGCCCTGATTGCTGGCCTGCTACTAATTGTGATCCTGTTCAGTTATTTTATTGGTATCTACAATAAAATTGTGATGCTCAAGAATAATATCGAAAAATCGTTTATGAACATTGATGTGATCCTGATGCAGCGGGCGGGCGAAATTCCCGAACTGGTGAAGATTGCAACCAAATATATGGACTACGAAAAGTCAATGCTGACCAGTCTGACCAAACTGCGCACCGACTTCCTGAACGCCACTACAATTGATGATAAAATTCAAACTGCCAGCGAACTTTCCAAGGTTACAAAATCACTCTT